>JGI20214J51650_10003105_pt1 | contig 10429 bp, 13 predicted proteins | sample WetSurMetagenome_FD_51650 | JGI IMG/M metagenome (IMG submission 51650)
AATTTATCAGACCGACATCGAAGAATGGCAATCCGTTTACCCAGGCGTTGAGATCTTAGTTGAACTCAAGAAGATCCGTCTGTGGAATCAGGACAATCCCACGAAGCGCAAGACGAAAAAAGGGATCCGTCGGCACATCTCCTCATGGCTCGATCGGGCGCAAAATGGTTCAAAGGGCACAGTTAGGCCGCTGGCAGAGGCACAACCTTATCCTTACCGGGAGCTAAATTGATGAAGCCGATATATCTACCTCACAGCATTGAAACAGAAAGGGCCATACTCGGAGCGTGTCTGAACGAGGGCATTTGCCCGACTCTGAGACACCTGGATTTCTATGCCATGTCCCACCAGCTAATCGCCCAGTCCCTCCATGAAATGGATCAGGCCAGGACGCCTATCGAAATGGTTACCCTCTATGACTTCCTTTCGACCAGCGGAAGGCTTGACTCGGTAGGCGGGGGTGCGTACCTGGCGCAATTGGCCGAAATGGTTCCGAGTGCCAGAAACCTTGATGCTTACGAGAAGTCGGTTCGGGAAAGGGCTGTTGCGCGAAGACTCATCCAATGGTGCCAGAAGGCTTTGAACCAATCGGAGAAACTCGTCGGAAACGATGTGATGACCTGGGTTGCAGAGCTTGAGCGAGAATTTCACTCAGCGTTCGAAAATGCGGGCACTCACCTTGAACCGCTGAGCGTGGGCTTGAAATCGGTGATCAAACAGGTCGAGCTCCGGATGGAAAGCGGCGGGGGCCTGCTAGGTATCCCTACCGGACTCACCGACTTGGATAAGTTCTTAAGCGGTCTTGTGCCAGGTGATCTCGTTGTCGTCGCAGCCAGGCCAAGCATGGGGAAAACGGCTCTCGCAACTGGCATCGCTATGAATGCCGCAAAGAGTGGGCACCCTTGCCTTTTTTTTAGCCTGGAAATGCCCAAGGACCAGCTTCTTCTCCGGATGGTTGCACAGCACACTGGCGTAAACCTGCACAACCTCCGCACTGGAAGCTTGGGCGGAAATGAATGGTCGGAAGCCTTGGCAGGAATGCAGACGATATATGACCTGCCCTTCTGGATTGATGAACGCTCGGGGATAACGGTGCTGGATATCTGCCACCAGGCGCGCAAGGTCAAGCCCGATGTGGTGTTCATTGATTACTTGCAGCTCCTAAAACCAGTCAAACGGGAAGAGCGGCGAGACCTTGAAATAGCCGCTATCACGCTCGCCTTGAAGGGTCTGGCAAAAGAGCAGAAAATTCCGGTTGTGCTGCTCGCCCAGCTGAATCGGCAGGTGGAGAATCGCGGCATTAAAAAGCCTATGCTCTCTGATCTGCGGGAATCGGGGGCCATTGAGCAGGATGCCGATGTCGTTCTTTTTCCTTATCGGGAGGAAGTCTACGAACCCAAGCCGAATAACGCGAACGTGGCGGAGGTGATTATCGCTAAGCATCGTAACGGTGAGACTGGCAGTGTGCGAGTGACCTTTTTGAAGCATTGCACTTCTTTTAGGAATGCCTGGAAGCATTGATGGAGTCTAAGCAATGATCGCAGCAGTTGTGGAGTTCGACAAAGACAGCAGAGTCACGCAGGTTCTCCTCGTTGGCATGACAGAGAACGAGGTTGCCGTTGCAGAACGCGGGCTTGTCCGGCTCATCCGACCGCGGTGCTGGGCCTGGCTGAGACGGTTGTTAAAGAGGGGTTTGTGATGAGGCAAAAGCCATGATCATTCTGACCCGTACCAGGGAACAGCGCCCCTTCATGTTCGAGCGTTTCCCTGATGTTACCATCGAGGCGGGAGCAATCACCACCGGCGACGGTCCCGGATGGCTGGTGTGTGGTGAAGGTGGGATGATGAAATCTCTAAGAGAGGAATTTGAAAATGGCTCATTCAGAAGCATGTCAACTTTTCATCGAGCAGCAGATCGAAGAAGCACTCCAGGAAGGCAAAACTCCATATTCCATCGGCAAAGACCTTGCCAGTTGGGTGGAGAAAGTGTTCGAGGCGAAGATCCCTCCGCATACCCTTGAGGTGAGAGCCCATAGGGCCAAAGACAAAATACTCACAAATGTGAGTACATGCCCAAGCAATGAGGATGATTCAGAAATGCCAGAAAATCAAGCCGAGGTTGAACATGGCGGGAAACGGAAGGGTGCTGGTCGCCCTCCCAAATATCAACCCGGACCAAAGGATTATGCGGCGGAAGCGATGCAATACGCAAACATGGCAATAAGCCAGCTTGAGCGCATCCGTCGCGAAGATCCTTATGGAACTGATGCCTTAGAAAAAGTATCTGCATGGATAACCAAAGAGCTTTCCTGAAGGAGTGGAAAGGATGGAATCAAAAGTCCCCGTAATCGAGACAAGTAAATATGACCAATTCGTGATGCACAGATTCAACCGAGATGTTGAACAGGGCCTTTGCCGCTTGATCAGGCCGTCGATCTGGGGATGACTTCGGTTCTTGAGGGTGAACTGATGACGAAAATCGATTCCCTGAAACTGTATGAATCCATGACCGCCGAGGAGCTGGAAACTTTCCTGGCGAAAAACGTGGACTACGCCGACCGCACCGGGGAGGACGTGCTTGCTCAGTTTGACCGCCTGGCCGGACTCCTGGGAGCCTTCCCGGCGATGGTGGCGCCTGTTCAATTGGATTGAACTTTTCAGAGAGCGGCTGAGAGGAAAGTACCGATGACGACAAAAGGTGGGGTTTCTTGCAAAAGCACTATCAAGGTCCTCGAAAAGAGGCTCCCCGAGTTAGATGCTCTTCCAGCAGACCAACGAGATCGAATTCGGTCATGGTTTGATGGTCTCAAAAAGCATATAACGGGTCAATTCAGCGGAACCGACAGCGGGAAGCTGACATCAGACCCGGATTTCCCCGGAGGCCCGGTTGCCTGGTTTGCAGCGCTGAGCGACATCACGGGCAGCCCAAATCCAGATCTTTCAATGACAGTTCTGATCGAAGTCCTCCAGTCCCCAGTATTCCCTTCAGCGCCATGATTGTGGACATTTTGAGCGAGAGGGGATGAACTCATCCCCCCGTCCAAAAAACCGTTCATGGAGGGCGACTGGCGCAGACCAAGGAACGCAAGAACGGGAAACCCAAAAAGTCAAAAAGATTGGAAAGGAGATGATTTCAAAATGAGAAGCCTGACTCCCAAACAGAGGTTTTTTGTGCGCGAGTATTTGATTGATCTCAACAGCAGCGCAGCCGCTCGTAGAGCCGGATACAAGCATGGGGAAATTGGCCGTAGGTTGGTTACGAAAAGTCACGTACTGACCGCAATTGAAAAGGAAATGCGAAGACGAGCAGCCAAACTCGATATATCCGCTGAGCGAGTGTTGGCCGAGATTGCCAAGATTGCTTTCAGTGATGCAAGAAAACTCTTTGATGCCAATGGAGACCTGATCCCGATTCACCTTCTCGACGACGACACCGCGGCCACAATCGCCGGAATTGAAGTGACTGAAATAGAGACCGGCGAAGAGAAACCCCTGACTCGCATCAAGAAGATTAAGAGATGGGACAAAACCAAGAACCTGGAGTTGTTGGGAAGGCATTTGGCCTTGTTTACAGACAAAATCATAGCCAAGGTCGATCTTGATATCGATGCGATTCTGAGGGATCTGAGTGGCTCCACGCGAGGTTTGCCGTCGATGATGCCCCGCCTCATGGATGGTGGCAAAGATGACTGAAGCAGTCAAGAAGGAGGTTGAGGGATGGTAAGGCAACCGACATTACCGGTAGATCATGTTGTACGACTGAGCTCAGGCACGATTGCGGATAAAGAATTTATATCGCCACGATGCGGAACAGCATCCATATTACAGATACAAGGCAGACCTGTTATTGGAACTGCCCCCGCTGTGCCTATTGCGTTTCAGGCGGCCGATACCGCATTTGCTTCCGCTTCTCATTGACTTTTCTTTTCAAGAGTCTTTGTTGTCGCCGCCTTTGATTTTCTAATTCTACACTTGATCACTCTGAAAGGTCCAACTCGATTTCTTGGAACCGCCAAACTGGAAGACTACGCCCGCTTTAAATATGATCGGGGGTACACGGCACCGTCGGGAGATATGGCAGATGTGCAGTCACAGAATGAGAGTTTCCCGCTCGCAAACATCATTCCTCAGAATCCGACCAAGAACCAGGGCCTTTGGAAAGGAATTGAGTCAACGGCGAGGATCTCGCTCGAAGATCAGGCGAGTTTTATATGCAGTCGTTGGATCGGTCTTTTATGGTTCGAACTCAAGGCACTCGTTGATCACCTTTCGAACCAGCAGCTAAGGTCTGTTGTTTGCTGTTGTACAATCGGACCTCGACCTTGCTGATTGCTTTTGGAGCCACGTCCGTTTGAATGCTCAGAACAGTGTGCAAAGGCGGGCCTGGTGGGATGTTCGCCATATTGGCGCGGACTTGAAGGCTGAACCCGGCATCCTTGGGAAGGGGCTTGGTGGTGACCTGGAGAAGCTTCTTGTCATACGAGAGCTTGATGATCTTGAAGGGGCGGCGCGGGTTGCTCACCACCGTGATCTGTTTTGAAAAGGCCGGCTTCTGAGAGGCGAGCTTGCCCAGTAAAATCGAGGTTGGCTTTACAGCAATTTCATTTTCGATGTTGCCAGTCACGCTAATCGTGATCGTGCGTTTGCCGGAAAGATCGGTGTTCAGTTTGACGAACCCGCTGTAGGTCCCTTCCTTTGCGGTATTGGTGACGTTCAATCGATAATGCCGGCCTTTTTGAACGGTTTCCAGCCGATAGTCCACCTTCCCCTTCAGATCCGTTTCCACGTTGCGGATGTGGAACGGCTCCCCGGTGCTAACGATTTCAATGGAAGTCTTCTTGAGTGGCTTGTCACCGCCCTGAAAAGAGATGGTGTTGCCGGGACGCACCTGAAGCAGTGGTTTGGCGGTGCCTTTGACGCTCAGGGTGGCGTCATCACTGTCAGGATCGTTCGAAAAGATCCCGACCGTTCTTTCCAGAGGCCCTTCATGGTCGGCAAAATCGACTATCAGGGTGATCCTGCCCGCTCCTCCCGGCGGGATGGACTCGTCAAAGTCGGTCTTCAAACAGCCACACGTCGGGCCGACTTGATCAATCTTCAGGACGGCGTTTCCGGTGTTCCAGACGATAAAGTCATGGGAGACGACACTCCCTTCCAAGACTTCCTTGAAATCAAATGTGGTTTCAGAAAGCATCATGTGCGGGGCTTCTTTAGCGCTTGCCAGGAGCACATTCCCCCCGCTAAGAGGGTTGCCTGTCGGCGGCTGAGTCGCAAAGCCGCTGATAGGCCAACAAAAGGAAGCAAAAAGTGCAGCAATACAAAAGTAAAATCGTCTCATGAATGCTCTTACTCCATCTCCCTGTGAAGGCTCCAAAAACCTGTGAGCCATCATTAAAGATCAACAAAAACATACTTATAACATCATCCGGAATGCAAACCGATAGTGGCCAAGGATCCCATGACAAAAGTTCTCAATACCTTACCCGCGGGAGAGAGCTTCCTTTACCGCTTCTTTGACCTTCAGGATCTCTTCCGGTTTGAGCTTGAAGTCCTTGTTTTTCTCAATACCGAGATCCGTTAACATCAGATGTTTTTGTAACGGCACGCCGGCGTTCTCCAAAGTGGCCTTGGCGCAAGCCGTCTCGCAACCGTCGATGACCACCATCTCGGGCACGTCTTTGGCTGACTGGATAAAACCGCTCAGTTGCCCTCCTATTCCGGCCAGGCAAAACATCTTGCCAAAACCTTCCTGAGTCAGTTCCACTGCCGCCTGATTGGAAAGCTGCCCGACATTGGAGCCGCCGGAACAGGCGAGAATCATAATGTTTCCACCGGGAACACAACATTCTTCAGCCATGCTGATTCCTCCTTTCTCGGATCAGGGCACTATCTTTTTGATTCCTAGCTGTTCGAGCTTTTCCACGATCGCCTTTTTTGCCATGAACCCCTCATGGCGGAAGACTTCCTGGCCCTCCTGGTCGTAGAATATTTGAGTCGGCATGCGGTCGATCCCATATTCTTCCATCACCTCGCGGTGCTTCCATACGTCGATGAACAGAAAGGCGGCGCGGTCCTGATATTCCTTCCCCAATTCCCTCATCATGGAAGCCATCATCTGGCACGGGAGGCATTTTTCAGACCCGATGTCCACCACCGTCACCTGTCCAGGTGCGGGAAAAACCGGAACGGAGTCAGAGTCAGAGTCCTGAGCCATCGCGCAGAACCAGGTCGAAAGCCAAAGACTGGTCAGCGGTACGGCAAATACCAGAAGGGTAATGCCAGATAGAGATCTCAGTCTGTTCATCGCGTCAAAAGCCAGTATACTTGATTTTTTCGTACTGCTCTCGGAAATGCTTATTGACTCACCAAGGTCGCGGCGAGTCCTTTGTCAACCGGTAATCCCTTATTCTGCCAAAGGGTCCACCCGTTCACAAGCACCCGCACCTCATTGTAGCCGCGTTCGAGCATAGCCATCGCCAGTTCCCTGCTCAAGCTGCAGCCTTCCCCGTCACAGTAGGTGATAAACGTCGTTTCCACAGGGAAATCCTGCAAGGTTTCCACAAATCTTGCGTCAAGCTCCTCCCATGGCAGGTTCAAGGCACCCTGAATATGGCCTTCGTCGTAAAGCATCGGTGAGCGGGCATCGAGGAAAACCGCCGAATGCGCGTAATATGTCCATTCCGCGTCGGCCAAGGAGATCGCCAGGCTGTCTCCCGATTCCATGGTCAGTTGGGCTTCCGGCGACCAGTTGCCGATGAGAGGCAGTCCCGTCGTTCGCAGCTGATTGGATGACAGGCCCAGGGCCGCCGCCATCAACAACACCGCTGCCAGTTGCCAGGCGGCGGTGAGCCAGGCTTCCCGGGAACGACTCGCATCGTCTCTAACGGTTACTAAAACCTGCTTCGCGCCATCAAACATCATCATCCTCACATCCCGATAGGAGACCGAGCCACCCACGCTGTTGGTGGTTGAACATTCATACCGCGACAGCGATCTTCTCCATCAAGCGCCGGAGCCATATCACCGCTTCCCCCGTTGCGCCGACCCAGTCAGTTCGCCTGGTTGAACAGACGGATGGGGATCTCCTGTTTTGATTGGGGATCGAGGTCGGTCTGCACAGTTAAAGTGGTTTCTGTAGAATTGCCTGACGGCACATTCGCCATCCTGGCGCTGACGACAAGATTATAACCGGCCTTGTCGGGGAGGGGTTGGGCTTCAACCTTAACAAGATTCTCATCATAACTGAGTTCGGTAATTTGAAACGGTTTCTTGCGATTATTCACGATGCTTATCGTCTTTGATCCAATGAGTTCTTGAGAAGGGAGTTTCCCAAGTAGAATCGATTTTGGGTTGACTGTGAGTTCACCCTCGATCCTTCCCGAGACCCGGATGGTGGGGATTTTCCCCCGCGGCAGGTCGGCCGTCAGTATGATAAAACCGCTATAAGTGCCCTCTGTCAAAAGATTGTTCACCTTCAGCTGATAATGCTGTCCTTCGGTGACCGTCTGGAGTTGATAGCTCACTTTCCCGTCGAGATTGCTCTCCATTTTGCTGATATGAAAAGGCTTCCCCGTCCCGATCAGGTCGATGATCGCTTCCTTGGTTTGATCCACTGTTCCCTTAAACGAAATGGTTGTTCCCGGGCGCACCTCGATCAGTTGTTTGACCGCGGCCATGACGGTCAGAGTAAATGAGGATTTTTCGGGATCATTGGACGTCACTGTTGCGTCCTTCCGGACGGGACCGTTGTAGCCGCTCAGATCAACCGTCAGTGTGATTTTGCCCTCGCCGCCGGGAGGGATGGTCCGATCAAAATGGGCCACGGCACAGCCTCAACCGGGGCTCACTTTAGTGATGTTGAGAACAGCGTTCCCGGTGTTCTTGACCATAAAATCATGGGAAACCTTTTCGCCCTCAAAGGCTTCCTTGAAGTCAAAACTCGTTTCGCGGATCTCCAGGCGAGAGGCTTCCGGGGCGGCCGCAAGGGCCGTGTTCAGGCAGCAAAGGACCGCCACCATGGTAAGCGAAAATAAAACGAGTCGTCTCATCGTCAAAATTCTCCAAAGCATTTCAGGAAATCCCGAGAAACGGGCGCACGATAAAATACAAACCCAACAGGCCAATTCCTGCTCCGGCACACTTCCGAAACCAGAGCCCTCCCTCATGAAAGGAGCTGTTCTCGAGCAGACGCCGGACCGTGGCGGTCGAACTCCCAGCAACGGCAATCGGCACGCAGTGACCGATGCCGAAGAGGATGATAAAGAGCAGGCCGGTCAGGATCTGTTGCTGAATGGTGATAATCGCCAGAATCGGGGCAATGAACCCAAAGGTGCAGGAACCGGAAAGCACCCCGTAGGCCAATCCCAGAACAAATGCTCCAAGGAGTCCTTTGATCTTGATCCGGCCCAAGAGCCCGCCGGACATGGAACAGCCCGCCACCCCGAACATACCCAGGGCCACCCAAATCAAAATGGCCCCTACCAGAATGGTCCAATAGGGTCCCACTTCTCCCAGCATGCGCCCCAGCAGGGAACAGATGATTCCCACCAGCGCGATGGTAATGAACAGCCCCACCGTGAAAACCACCGCATAGTGAGCGGCGTGGTTTGCCTTGAGCGCCTTTTCCTGGCCGGCAACGTAACTCACGATGAGAGGGATGGAAGCCAGATGGCAGGGACTGAACAACACACTCACCGCTCCCCATAGAAAACAACCCAGGGCGGCGATGGCCAGCCCCCCATTCATCCAGGAATTGATCGTCAAAAAGACTTGATCAAGCATCCTTCCTCCTTTGAGAGCAACCAAAGACAACTCGCACTCGTTCTAAAACCATTTCATCCACGAAGGCACACGAAACACTGCTAGCGCACACAAAGAAGTCGGTTCGTGTCAGTAGTGTTTGATCCAGAGACAACGGTATGACAACGGGCGGCCGCAGCTGCTCCCCTCCTCGTCATTTCACCCCCAGCTTTTCCAGTTCAGCCACAATGGCCTTCTTCTCCATGAATCCCTCGTGCCGCATGACCTCCTTGCCCTCCTTGTTGTAGAAGATTTGCGTGGGAATCGAGCGAATGCTGAATCTTTTTCCCTGAGACGGGTCTACCCAGACATCGATGAAGATGATCGCGGCCCTGCCTTTGTATTCCTTCTCCAATTCTTCCATAATGGGCGCCATCATCTTGCACGGGATGCATTTCTTCGCTCCGATGTCCACCATGGTGACCATGCCTTTTGCCGGCACCTCGGGAACAGGGGGTGCCGGATCAGCGCTCCACGATAGGGAAGCAAAACAAACCAGGGCCAGGATCGAAATGAAACCGATGGATACTGTCAATCTCAAAGTCTTCTTTCTGCGTAACACGATGTCTTTACCTCCTTTGAATGGTTGCTGTTCAGTGTTCAAGCTTGCCGTTTTTGCTGAAAACCAGATAGAGACATGGCATAAGGAACAGTGCCACGACGATTCCTAGTGCCAAACCACCAATAGCCCCCACAGCCATGGGCTGCAGCATGTCTCCCCCTTCTTCAAGATTCAAGGCGAGGGGGATAAAGCCCACAATGATGGACATGGAGATCATCACCCGGGGGCGAAGCCGGATTTTGGCTGCGCTGAGCACCGCCTCGAATGGAGAAAGCCGATCCCGTCTCCTCAGTTCTTCGGAAAAGGTCAACAGCAGCACCCCCTCGTTGACCGTCGAGGCCACCACGACCAGAAGCCCGATGAGCACCGTCGCCCCTGTCGGGATTCCCGTCAGCAACAGTATATAAACCATCCCCGCCAGACAGAACGGGACGCATCCCAGGATGAGGGCCGGCAGCTTCAGGCTGTTGAACTGCACGGCCAAGACCACGAAGGAGAAAAACACGGCGAAGACGAGGATCGAAAGAACGGTCCGCTTCATCTCATCCATCATCTGAGCCTGGCCGCCGTAGGAAATTTCATAGCCTATGGGAGGCTGCACCTTTAGCATGGCTGTCTTAAGTGAGGAGAGAGCCTCGCCGACACTCACCCCGGCTGCCGCGTCCCCACGCACGATGACTTCCTTCACCTGGTCCTCGCGGGCGATCTCCACGGGTCCCACGGCCTGCCTCACCTCAGCGACGTCACGGAGCCTGAGATAGCCTCCCTGGGCGCAGTTGAACACCAGGTTCTCTAGATCTTGCCGGGAGGTGATCTTCCTCTCGGGAATCATCACGCGGATGTTGTAAAATTCGTCCCCCTCCCGGTACCGGGTGGCGACGGCACCGCTCACCAGAGACCTGGTGGTCGTCGCCACATCATTGATCGAAACCCCCAGTTCGGCGGCACGCGCCCGGTCCACCCGTATCTGGTATTCCGGTTTGGTCATGTCCATGGAAACATAGACGTTCGTGAAATGTTCCAGTTGATTCATCGCGTCACCGGTCTGGCGTGCCAGGTCAAACAGCC
>JGI20214J51650_10003107_pt1 | contig 10422 bp, 8 predicted proteins | sample WetSurMetagenome_FD_51650 | JGI IMG/M metagenome (IMG submission 51650)
TGGCAAAAACCGGGACATTCTGGGCAGCATCTCCGCACCAGGCTTCGGCAATTACAAGCCAGATTAATATTCTTTCAAGTCCTGCTATCTCTTTTTTAAGTTCTTCATTTATTACTACAGTCTTATCAAGTCTGTTCATACGATGTACATTAAGTTTTGAGTACTCAAACAAAGCAACAGACTGTCCTTCACATTGTTTATTACCTTCAATATACACTTCATTAGTCATTTTTCTGAATGATTTATAAGTATATGCATTATCTAATAACTCTCTTGATACAGAATGTGACATCTTATTAATTTGAAATTTGAAAATTAAAATTTAAAAATGCCTGATTACTTTACTCAGGCTAAAGATAATTATAAAATAGAAAAATGCAGTAAATATTGCAAGAATAATAGATAACAAATTTTCAATTTGTCATAAATAAAAAAGCCGCCATCTTGCGATATCGGCTAACCATGAAAAAAGAGATAATAATTAGTAAAAACTTATAATACTTTCGTCATTTTAATTGTCTTATTATTACTTCTTTATATTTATTTCAAATTATTAATATCTTTTTTTATAATCGAAATTCTCCCTAAGATTCCCCCTAAAATGGGTAAGAGGTGGGGGGAATCTCTTAAGGGAGAAGAATTTCTCCGGGAAAATATTTCTACAACCCGGAAGCATTTTAGTTCCATTTTAAAAAAGGAACCCTAATACTAAAACTGTAACTAATGATATCATTATAAGAAATGAACTCATTTCATATTTTGATTTCATAAGTGTTGAAAGTTTTAAGTCAAACATTTTATCTCCTATTTTAATTTAACATTCGGAAATAGATGTTGCAATTACTATACCAAAAATAAACCTCAAAATNTTAAAGATTTTTGNGGTTTTTGTTCAGGGATGATAGTATCGAGACTTTTTTTAATAAGATTCACATTGTGAAAATTTTATCCTTCGTTAGATTTTTCCATACATTTGAAATCGGGATTTTTATTTCAGGATTTACTAATAATTCTTCAGTTCCCGAAATTTCAAATGATACTCAAACTTAGTTATCTATTAATTGCTATTTATTCTTTTCAATGTTTTTGTTAACTTAAAAATAGTATTGTTTTAAAAGAATACAAATAAACAGCGGAAAAGTAATACAAATCTGTATTTCGATTTCATAAATTCAAGTCAGATTTATTCCGGTAAGAAAAATACGAATTTTATATAAAAATTACATAATAATTTAACGATGAGAGAAAACATACAAAATCTGCCGCAGAGAAATGCTTATAGAATAACTCTGTATTATTTTCTTTTCGGTTTAATATTTTTTATCATCAATGATACTTTTCTGGTTCATGCCGAAGCATACACAAGTCATTTACTGGAAATTTTGAGGAACCTTATATTCCTGATTCTTTCAAGCATAATATTCTATTTCCTGGTTAATTTGACTCTGAGAAAAGTGGTATCGCCGGGAACTGAACTATTTTCATTAAGGAAAGCATTGTACAACAGTTCATATATGGTAATTGTAACTGATGGAAAAGGTAAGATAAAAGAAATCAACCCGAAATTTATAAGCATAACCGGATATAAACCAGGTGAGGTTATCGGACAAAACCTGCAGAAATTTTCCGACCAGAATGAAGATAAGTTCAATAAAATATTCAGCGATTTAAAAAGCAAAAATGAAAACTTCGCGGAGATATACTTTGTAAAACAAGACGGCACTAAATTCTGTGAAATAGCTACTATTTTGCCTTTGCAGGACAAGAAATCCGAAACAATCGAATATGTAAAAATTTCAACAGAAATTTCCTATTTGAAAGATAAAGAAAATCAGTTATTGTCTGAGAAGGCAAAGATAGAATTATTAAATAATGCAAAGACCCAATTTATTACAAGCCTAAGTCAGGAAATCAGAACTCCGATGAGCGGAATAATGGGAATGACAGAACTTATGTCTCTGACAGAACTGACAAAACAACAAAAAGAATATGTAGAAATAATTAATTTTTCATCAAGTACATTACTTGCTATAATAAATGATATATTAGATTTTTCAAGAATTGAAACAGGTAATTTAAAATTAGAGAGGTTAGATTTTGATTTTAAAGAACTTGTAAATAAGACCGCACAAATTTTAGATCTTGATGCAAGAAAGAAAATGGTTTCATTGAAAGTTAGTCTTGACAGCAAGATCAATTACAAAGTTACGGGTGACCCTCTCAGGCTCAATCAAATCTTTATAAATATTTTGAAAAATTCTATTAAACTAACAGACAAGGGCAATATTAATATAACTGTAACTGAGAAATCCAGGGGAATTGATAACGCAAGATTAGAAATGAAAATCCAGGATACGGGCATGGCTATTCCGCAGGAAATAATTGACGAATTAAATATTAATGACGCACAGGTTTTCACTTCGAACTTCGAATATAAGGGTCTTGGGCTCGGTTTTGCAATTGTAAAATATCTTGTTTCACTCATGAAAGGAAATTTATCAATCGTAGCCAAAGAAGGCGAAGGCAATACAATCACTCTTGAAATCCCGTTTGATACACCTTCCCTCATTGAAAGAGACATGCCGGCTACAATTACGAAAACTGAGATTGAACAGGCTAAAGAAATGGCACTGAATATTCTCGTAGCTGAGGATAATTTTGTTAACCAGCGGCTGGTTAAAGAACTGCTTACCAGAAAAAATTGCAATGTTGATATAGTTGATAATGGTCTGAAAATTTTTGATTTGCTGGAAGAGAAAAGATATGATATAATTTTAATGGATATCCAGATGCCTGTAATGGACGGACTTGAAGCCACTTCGATTATAAGGGAAATTGAAAAAGGAACGGGCAAGCATACGCCTATTATAGGAATAACGGCATATTCCGTAATTGCGGACAGGGATAAATGTATGAAAGCAGGAATGGATGATTATCTGCAAAAACCTTTCATCAAAGAAGAGTTTTATAAAATGATTGAGAAATATTCGAAGAAATAATGAACAATTAGCAATTAATAATTGTAATGACTTATGAATCATGGTTAATGGTAATAAGTATCGAGTAAAGAGCTTCAAATACAGGGAAAATTCTTAACATATCTTAGTGAAAAAAATATTAAATAAAGATATCAAGGAAGATAAAGAATTCACCTGTTTCCATTGCGGTGATAAATGCAAAGACGATACAATTGTAAAGGATGGTAAGGTATTTTGCTGTACAGGCTGTAAAATTGTTTTTGAGGTTCTTGAAGGAAATAAACTCTGCAAGTATTATTCTTTGGAAAATAATCCCGGGATATCGCCATCACCTTTCATAAAAAACAAATTCGAATATTTAGATGATGAACAGGTCAGAAATCAGATTCTTGATTTTACAGATTCTAAAATCAGTACTGTCACATTCAATATCCCTCAGATACACTGCAGCTCCTGTATCTGGCTTCTTGAAAACATGAATAAACTAAATCAGGGAATATATTTTTCTGAAGTAAATTTTCTCGAGAAGAAATTATCTTTAAAATATTCAGAACTCAAGACATCATTAAGAAAGGTAGTCGAGCTTCTTGATTCAATCGGATACGAGCCGTCCTTAAATCTCGGAACCGAAGAAAAAAAAATTAAAAAACAGTCATATAAAAACCTTTATTACAAAATCGGAATAGCAGGATTTTCATTCGGAAATATCATGCTGTTTAGTTTCCCGGAATATCTCGGATTTGACAGGGTCATCGAAAAGGACTTCAGTAATTTCTTAGGGTTTTTAAATATCATTCTTGCACTTCCTGTTTTTTTCTATTCAAGCATTGATTATTTCAAGTCAGCATACAAAGGTTTAAGAAAAAAAATATTCAATATAGATATTCCGCTGTCATTAGGAATTATTGTTTTGTTCACAAGAAGTCTATTGGAGATAATCACACAATCCGGAGCGGGGTATTTTGATTCTTTCAGCGGGCTTGTGTTTTTTCTGCTGCTTGGAAAACTTTTCCAGAGTAAAACTTACGACAGATTGAANTTTGACAGAAGTTATAAATCTTATTTCCCGCTTTCTGTAACTGTTATAAAAAATAATATTGAAAGCAATATCCCTGTTTCAAAATTAAAAATTGGTGACAGAATCATTATCAGGAATAAGGAGCTCATCCCGGCAGATTCAATTCTTTTCAGGGGAAATGCAAGTATAGATTACAGTTTTGTCACAGGTGAATCATTACCTGTTGATAAAATTCTCGGGGAGATAATTTATGCAGGAGGAAGGCAGACAGGAAATGTAATCGAACTTGAAGTACTAAAAGAAGTATCGCAGAGTTATCTTACACAATTATGGAATAATTCCGCTTTTGATAAAGAAAAAGATTATAGTGTTTCCGAGTTTGCAAATAAAATTTCAAGATATTTTACATTCGCAGTATTGGCAATTGCATTAATATCAGGAATTATCTGGTTAAATGTAGATATAAGGAAAGCAATGAATGTTTTTACTGCTGTCCTTATTGTAGCATGCCCTTGTGCTCTTGCTCTTTCGATTCCGTTTACACTTGGGAACACATTACGGATTTTCGGAAAACTGAAGTTTTATATTAAAAATACTTTCATAATAGAAAAGCTTTCGAAAACCGATACGATAGTTTTTGATAAAACAGGAACAATAACAGAAACCGGAAATACAAAAGTAGAATTTACAGGAAGAGAATTAAGCACTTACGAAAAAATATTAGTTAAAGCGTTAACTCAAAATTCAAATCATATTTTAAGCAGAAAAATACATGAATCGCTTGATGTAAAAGATTTATTTGATGTCGAAAAATATGAAGAATATTCAGGCAGGGGGATTTGCGGAATTATTGACGGTAATGAATTACTTCTTGGCTCAGATAAATTTATTAATAATGAAATATATTTTGACGATTCAGAAAGCTCACTCAACCAGACAAAAGTATTCCTCTCAATCAATAAAAATAATATTGGATATTTCAGGATATCAAGTTTATACAGAAAAGGATTGGAAAATTTAATAGAAGACCTGAATTACAATTATTCACTGCACATCTTAACCGGAGATAGTAATGCCGAGAAGAATATACTGCTTGATATCTTCGGNTCTGAAAAGCGTATGAGGTTCAGGCAATCACCGGAAGATAAACTGAACTACATAAAAAGGCTTCAAAATAACGGGAATAAGGTTCTTATGATTGGTGACGGTTTAAATGATGCCGGGGCTTTACAACAGAGTGATGTAGGAATTACAATATCGGATAATATTCATAACTTCTCACCGGCTTGCGATGCGATACTTGATGCAACTACGTTTCCAAAAATAGGTACGTTGATTGAGTTCTCGAAATTAAGCATGAAGATTATTATTTACAGTTTTATTTTTTCCTTAACATATAATTTTATCGGATTGGCATTTGCAGTTAATGCAATGCTATCCCCTCTCGTTGCGGCAATATTGATGCCGCTAAGTTCAATTTCAGTAGTTTTATTTGCAGTTATATCCACAAATTTATTCGCAAAAAGGAAAGGATTGATTGAACATATAAAATGACGGTTGTTATAGTTTTAATATCTGCCAGCATTATTGTGGCGACAATATTTCTTCTGGCATTTCTCTGGGCTGTAAAAAGCGGACAATATGATGATAAATATACGCCTTCGGTAAGGATTTTATTTGATGATGATAAAAAAAATGAAGAAGAAAAAAATAATAATTAAATAATTGAAAGGTTAAGAAATGATAAAATTTGACCCCAGCAAAAAAATAACTGATTATCTTGTATTCGGAGAATTCGGAGATGTAAATCCTTCCATTACGGATTCATCTACATTTACATTTATGAATACAGAAAAAATGGAGGAGGTTTTCGACCACGAAATAGAAGGCTGTTTCCTTTATTCAAGGCACTGGAACCCGATAAATAAATACCTTTCCGGTGTTCTTGCTTTGATGGAAGATACTGAATCGGCACAGGTTGCAGCTTCAGGAATGGGAGCTATTAACTGCACCGTAATGCAAATCTGCAATATGGGAGATGAAATTATATCGAGCCATACAATTTACGGAGGAACTTATGCTTTATTTAAAAACTTTTTACCAAAGTTCGGCATAAAAGTAAATTTCGTTGATATAACAAATCTTGAAGCCGTAAAAAAAACAATCACAAACAAAACAAAAATCATTTATTGCGAAACAATAAGCAATCCTTTGCTCGAGATTGCGGACATTCCGGAACTTAGCAAGATTGCCAAAGAAAAGGGTATTAAACTTGTAATAGATAATACTTTCAGTCCAATGATTGTAACTCCTTACAGATTAGGTGCTGATATAGTTATTCATAGCATGACAAAATATATTAACGGAACCAGCGACTGCGTTGCCGGATGTATATGTTCAAACCATGATTTCATTGCGGAATTAAATGATATAAATGCCGGTGCAAGTATGCTNTTAGGTCCGGTTCTCGATAGTTACCGTGCCGCAAGTATTCTGAAGAATATTCACAGCCTTCACATTAGAATGCAGAGACACAGTTCTAATGCTTTGTACCTTGCCGAAAGGTTTGAAAATCTTGGATTGAAAGTTTATTATCCGGGATTAAAAAAACATAAAGGTCACGAACTGCTGAAATCAATGATGAATGAAGGATTCGGATTCAGCGGAATGATGGCTCTTGATTTAGGTGATTATGAAAAAGCAAACCGTCTGATGGAAATGATGCAGGAAGAAAAAGTCGGATATCTTGCTGTCAGTCTTGGATATTTTAAAACTTTATTCAGTTCACCCGGGCACAGCACTTCATCGGAAATCCCCGAAGAAGAGCAAAAACAAATGGGTCTCGGACAAGGAATGGTAAGGTTTTCAGTCGGTCTTGATAATGATATTAATTCATCTTTCGAGAGAATTAAAAAATGCCTTATTAAACTCGGAGTAATTTAGAATTACGGAAATACATGAAACAGACATAAAGAATTACTATCGCACGATTTTTCCCTTCCATTTCCTTTCCCAATCAGGGGATTGGGAAAGAGGAGTAAAATTTTATCTTATTTTTAATTACTAATTATTAATTGTTAATTGATTATTGTCCCTGTGCCAGAGTATATCCGGGTTTTCCGTCGAAATTGTATAGATGTTCCGTTTTAATAAAATCAAATCCGGCTTCATGAACTTTAGTCAATAAATCAATTACGTGAAAATGAGTAATAGGTTTTTCTTTATTCCGCGCCATATAGCGACAGCTCCAGTGGTCGGAGCAGAAATTTTCAAACTTCCCCGGCCATACTTTCACACCCCGGTTACTAATCATCTGGAGTTCAAGATTTTCAGTATAAACTTTTTTCAATAATTCACCGAAATCTTCAGGACTTCCGAAATCCCAGTTTATAAACACATCAACACCCACTAAATCTTTTACGGATTTTCTGACTTTAGTTTTTTCCTTAGTCTGTTCTTTAAATTCAGATTGTGCTTTATATTTAGCCGGCTTCAGGGTATGNGGNATTTCACCGATTCTTTGAATAACNGCATCTGCGAATTCTCTTGTNCCTACTTTTTGCTTACTTGTCGGTTTAAAAATATCATAAGTATGAATTCCGTCTTCAAGTGTTTTCATCCATGCATTGTGCACTATTGTTGCAATATCACCCTGTCCGATATGTACCAGCATTAAAACAGCGCCCAGCAACAGTCCTGAAGGATTTGCAATATTTTGATTTGCTCTTCTGGGAGCTGAGCCGTGAATTGCTTCGAACATTGAACATTGCTCACCGATATTTGCCGAGCCTGCAAGTCCGACCGAACCTGACATCTGGGCGGCTACGTCCGAAAGAATATCCCCGTATAGATTTTCCATTACAAGCACATCAAAATTTTCAGGTGAGGTTGCCATTTTTGCGGCACCGATATCTACAATCCAGCTTTCTTTTTCTATATCAGGATATTCCGCTCCGATCAGCTTTCTTTTTCGATATCAGGATATTCAGCACCGATNTCATCAAATATCTTGTGAAATAATCCGTCGGTCATTTTCATAATATTATCTTTCATAAAACACGTAACTTTTTTCCTGTCGTTATTCCTTGCATATTCAAATGCATACCTGATAATTTTTTCGCTTCCCGGTCTTGAAATAAGTTTTAAGCATTGATAAACCTGCTCTGTCTGTCTGTGTTCAATTCCTGCATAGAGGTCTTCTTCATTTTCCCTTACTATAACTAAATCCATCTTTGGATAATGGGTCTCAACATAAGGATAATAAGATATGACAGGTCTTATGTTCGCATAAAGTCCAAGTGTTTTCCGTGCGGTAACGTTCAGGCTTTTGAATCCCCCGCCCTGGGGAGTTGTAATCGGAGCTTTCAGGAATACTTTTGTCCTTCTCAATGAATCCCATGCGGATGGTTCTATGCCGGCAGTATTTCCACGAAGATAAACCTTCTCACCGATTTCAATTGTATCAATATCAACTCTAGCACCTGCTTCAAGAATTATTCTTAATGTTGCGTCCATAATTTCAGGACCGATGCCGTCACCATGTGCGACAGTTATTGGAATATTTTCTGACATTTATTCTTCTTAATTTTTAAATAATTGTTTAAAATACAAAAATGATTTATCATATTAAACGAATTATTATAATACTAAATAAATAATTATATGAAAAGCCCTTTTGAGGCACAAATAAGAAAAAAAGCAAATGAAGTAATTGCAATTTTTAAAAAGAATAATTTTGAATCTGAAATATCGGAAAACCATTGGGAAGAATATTGTGTGACAATGAAAATATGGCAAGACGAGATTTTTATAGGTAGTATGAAAATATATTACAGCCCGAATAAAAAATCTTTTAAATATGTTTTTAAAATAAATAATGATGAGAATATTGAAAAAATTAAAAATATTTTATCGGTTGACAAACAGAAAATATACAAAAATAAAGGATATGAAATTGATGTTGACGGCTCGTATCAGAATGGTTTAACGGGATATGGCGCTATAATCAGAAAAGACGGGAAAGTGATTAAAGAATTATGCGGAATCGTAAAAGAAATTGATGTTGACGGTTCACGGCAGGTTGCGGGAGAATTAAAAGCGGCTACCGAAACCATAAACTGGTGTGAAAAAAATTTAGTTGATGAAATTACGATTTATTATGATTACGATGGTGTGAGGAAATGGGCAAAGGGTGAATGGAAATCGAAAAAACCCGTAGCGAAGGAATATGCAGAATTTATGAAAACTATCAAAATAAAAATTCATTGGGTAAAAATAAAAAGTCACACAGGCGCATACTGGAATGAAGAAGCAGATAGACTTGCTTCAAGAGCAATTAACAATTAGCAATTAGTAATTAATAATTAGCAATTAATAATTAACAAAAAGATTAATTCTTTGACAAGAGGTCTTGACCCCTTGCTATTTTATCATCAACATTTTTCTGGTCTCTATATATTTACCTGCGGATAATTTATAAAAATAAATTCCGCTTGGAAGATTACTGCCATCGAATGTAATTTCATATGTTCCCGGTTGTAGTTGTTCATTTACCAAAATATTTATCTCTCTACCTAATATGTCGTATATTGTTAACTTAACTTCCGACCCCTGACCTTTGACTTCTGCTCTTATATCAAATTTTATTTTTGTAGATGGATTGAATGGATTGGGATAGTTCTGATAAAGTCTGAAATTTGATGGTATTGATTGCTCTATTTTTTTAATGTTGACAGCCTGATAATTAAATTTATAAACAGCTCCTGAATCACCGACACAAAATCCATTTCGAATATCAGTAAATATAATATCAAATATAAAAGAGCTATCAGGAGTTACGACCTGATCCCAGGTGATAGAACCGTCAGTTGTTTTTAGAAAATATGGGAAATATCCTAAGGGTGCCCATCCTTCGTTTCGTGTCCGGAATGAAAGCGAAGTGGGAACACCCCAGTAAGGTAAAAGCTCACATTTCCAATTATTACCACAGTTAGTCGAAGTGACCAGACTTGGACCTTCATCAGGACCTCCTCCTATCCCAATTATATTTAATGAATCAAAAATGACAATCCTGCTTAATGGTTCGGGAGCAACACCATAACCTTTCCATGAATTACCATAATCAGTTGTCCTGTAAACGACCCCAGCCATTTCTGGTAATCCTCCACAAGCAAATCCTATTTTATCGTTATAAAAAGTGATATGTTTTGCCGGAAAAGAAGAAGGTCCGGTCGTATCAATATTTACCCGAATCCAGTTCAATCCTCCGTTAGTTGTTCTTCTGATTGGAGATGGATAACCGCAAAGCCATCCATTTAAAGAATCAAGAAACATAATATTAAACAAAAATGTATTTTCTTCGGGAAAAAAACTATTATTCCAGTTTTCTCCTCCATTTATAGTATTCAGTAATATAGTTCCAAAAGA
>JGI20214J51650_10003108_pt1 | contig 10420 bp, 7 predicted proteins | sample WetSurMetagenome_FD_51650 | JGI IMG/M metagenome (IMG submission 51650)
GCTCTTCTCGACGCTGGGCAAGATGGAAGACGTCCGGAAGGCAGTGACGATGGATGTCAAGAAGCCGGGAGACCTCGTTTACGTCCTGGGGAAAACCTTCCGGGAGCTGGGCGGCTCCGAATGGTACGCGCTCCACGGCGCGATCGGGAACGGCGTTCCGAAGGTGAATGCGGCCGCGGCCAAGGCGCTTTACGAGGCCCTCCATCGGGCAATATCTTCGGGCCTCGTGGCCTCCTGTCACGACTGCTCGGACGGAGGGCTGGGCGTGGCGCTGGCGGAGACGGCCTTCGCGGGGGGATTCGGCCTTGCGGTCAATCTGAAAGCTGTCCCGGCGGAGGGGATGGGTCGAAACGACGAACTCCTCTTTTCGGAATCGCAGAGCCGCTTTGTCGCAACCATACGTCCGGGGGCGCGGGAGGCCTTCGAGGCCGCCTTCGCGGGCTGCGCAATCGCCCGGATCGGAGAGGTGATCCCGGACGGCGTTCTCCAAATCGAAGGCATAGAGGGAACCCGNATCATCGAAGAGGACCTCGCCGCGCTCAAGGCGGCCTGGCAGAAGCCNCTCGCCTTCTAAATTCTCTTTCAGCATTCCGCGTTTGACGCGGAATCCGTTTGCTTTCTCCGGATTCCCGTTTTCGGGGGAATGGCATGGGTGTGACAAGTCAAGAAAAATAGGTTTCAAGCGATACAAGGAACTCAGCAAAAAGGTTGGAGAAGCCATGCTGCAGCAAATCAGCGCAATCGTCATCACAGGCAACGGAACAAACTGCGAGATGGAAATGGCCCACGCTTGCCGCCTTGCCGGTTTCGATCTGGTCGATATCGTCCACATCAGCGAGCTGCTCTGCGGCACAAAGAGACTCGACGATTATGACTTCCTGAATCTGCCAGGCGGATTCCTCGACGGCGATGACCTTGGCTCCGCCAAAGCCGGCGCGAATCGGATCCTCCATGCGGCCGTCGCCGGAGGCAGGGAACGGCTCTTCGATCAGTTTGCCCGGTTCATCGCCGCGGGAAAACTGATCCTCGGCGTCTGCAACGGCTTCCAGCTCCTCGTCAAGCTCGGAATGCTTCCCGGCCTGGACGGCCTCTACGATCGACAGACCGTGACGCTCACGTTCAACGACTCGGGGCGGTTCGAGGACCGCTGGGTCTATCTCCGCGCCAACGCAGCATCCCCCTGCATCTTCACTCGGGGGCTTCGCGGAATCTATCTTCCCGTCCGCCACGGCGAGGGGAAGTTCATCCCGCAGGACGAAGGAATTTTAGAGCGCCTCCACCGGCAGAACCTGATCGCCCTCCAGTACAGCGACAGGGAATATCGGGAAGCGACCACGGAGTATCCGGCCAATCCCAACGGCGCCGTGGACGGAATCGCCGGGATTTGCAATGAGACGGGCCGGATCTTCGGCCTGATGCCCCACCCCGAGGCCTACCTCCACCGGACGAATCACCCCCGCTGGACGCGGGAAGAGCTCGCCGAAGAAGGCATGGGACTCGCCCTGTTCCGGAACGCCGCCGACTTCCTCCGCAGTGTCTCTTTTTAGGCGAAAGAAATGCTTTTTGTTTGATCATGGAAAGCAACGTTATGAATCATTGGTGCTGTCGATGCGAGAAAANCCGTATCCCGGCAGTTTTAATCATGGGTTATTTGATCCTTCTGATGAGTGGGCCGGCGAATGCTGCCGTTTATGATGATTTCAATGCAGCCGGCATTGACGGCAATCGATGGGAGATCATCGGCAGTGGCTTTTCTCAACCCGGAGATGGATATCTTCATTTTTCCGCTACCAGCGGCAAGGGACACTCCCTCCTCTCGAAACAACTGTTTACGTCCGGCACCTTCACCATGCCATTCAGCGATTATGAGTGCAATAACGATGCTCCCAAAGACAAAGGTTTAGGATCCATTGCCGGTATCGCTCTCGGCAGCAGGAGCATCAACAATTGGGTGAGGATTGAGCGCGGTCAGGTCAGCAATGGGGGGTATATCGAGGTCAACTGGGTCGCGCCAAGCGAATCCAATCACCCTATTCATGTCAACTGCATATTGTCCGAGATTACATCCGGGTTCCTCCAAATACGCTATGAGGATGCTCAGGTGAGTTTCTTTTACCGCGCAAAGGATAGTGATGAGTGGACTCAAATGGTCAAAACGGATCCGAGATGTCGCCCCGCACTGAACGCGGAGCCCTTAATTCTCCATCCGGGTTGGGAAACCAATATTCCACTGTTCATCACTGCTTTTCCAGGCGGCACTACTTTTGATAAATATTTTCTCCGGTTTAAAGTGGATTATATAAACGTTACGCTCCCGGGTCAGGCACCGTAAGCCATCTGTGCATATCATCCCCGGTTGATCCCCGGGATACCGGGACTCCCTGCAGAGGCATATTTACCCCGGATAAACCGCGGAGGTTTTGATAACAATCATGAATCACAGTATAAAGAAGAAACAGCTGCCGGATCATCGCGAACACGGTCGCTGCACGGAAACGACACCGGTGATCCGTAGACCTTTTCAGCAAGCAGGATTTTGAGCTCATTGTTGAATTCGCAGCGGTAGCTGTGGCACTCGCTGATTTGCGTCTCCGCACCAAGACCGCATCCCTCTGCATCTCCACCCGGAGACTCCGGGGAATCTACCCCCCATGCGCCATGGCGAGGGGAAGTTCATCTCAACGATGAGTCATACGGTGGCGGGTTTGCATAGCCAATCTGCTTGGTTTTAACGTTCTGTTTCGTCGATATTCCCCATTATCTACCTCACATGGCAGGCCACCAGGGACCCATTGGGTCTCGGGCTCAAGGCCGGTTCGTCTTGACGGCACATTTCAAGGCTCAGGGGGCAGCGGGTGTGGAAGCGGCATCCCGAAGGAGGGTTGATGGGACTGGGCACATCGCCTTGCAACAGGATGCGTCTGCTCTTGTTCAAGGGATCGAGGGTGGGGGTCGCGGAAAACAGGGCTTCGGAATAGGGATGGATCGGATTGCTGAAGATCACGTCCTGTCTGGCCCATTCAACGATTTTACCCAGATACATCACCGCCAGCCAATCGGCGATATATTCGATCAGATTCAAATCGTGCGAGATGAACAAGTAGGTCAGATCGAATCGGCTTTGCAGGTCGATGAAAAGGTTCACGATCTGGGCCTGGATCGAGACATCCAGGGCCGAAACCGGTTCGTCGGCGATGATGAAGCGGGGTCGAGAGGCGAGGGCCCGGGCGACGGCAATCCGTTGCCGCTGGCCTCCGCTGAATTGATGGGGGTAGAGCAGTCGTTGCTCGGTCCGCAGGCCGACGATCTCCAGCAGGTGGACGATTTCCTCTTCCCTTTTCTTACCTTTGGCCAAGCCGTGGATATCCAGAGGCTCGCCAATGATTGAATCGACGCGTTGTCGCGGATTCAAGGAAGAATAGGGGTCCTGATAGATGATCTGCATTTGGCGGCGCAGCAACTGGAGCCGATCCGCACTCAGTGTCAGGATATCCTCTCCTTCAAAATGGACTGTGCCGGCATCCGGTTCTTCGAGCCGCAGAATCAGGCGGCCCAGGGTCGATTTCCCGCAGCCGCTCTCGCCGACCAGTCCCACGGTTTCGCCTTTTTGGATCCGGATGGAAACGCCATCCACCGCTTTGACCCACGCCGGGGTGCGGCTGAAAAAGCCCTTGCGGGTGCGGTAATGCTTTTTCAAGTCCTGGACATTTAGAAGCAATTCAGGCATAGAGCCAGCACCTCAATTGATGGCCGGGTTCCGATTCCATCAAGGCCGGGGGTTCCGCTTTGCACCTGGGCAGACTGCGCGTGCAGCGGTCCTGGAATTTGCAACCGGGAGGCAGCCCCAAGAGATCCGGAACCGATCCGGGAATGGCCTGAAGACTTTTGCGTTTTCCCGGTTCGGTCCTTTTCGGAATGGAGTTAAAAAGCCCGATGGTATAAGGGTGCTGCGGATTGCGGAAGAGGCTGACGACATCCGCGTATTCGACGATGTGGCCTGCGTACATGACGCCGACAAATTGGGCAACTTCCGCCACCACCCCCAGGTTGTGGGTGATCAGCAGAACGGCGGACCCGACTTTTTCTTTGAGGCTGCTGATGAGATCGAGGATCTGGGCTTGGATGGTGACGTCCAGGGCCGTGGTCGGTTCATCGGCGATCATGAGTTTGGGCCGGCACGAAAGGGCCATGGCGATCATCACGCGTTGGCGCATACCGCCGCTCATTTGATGCGGGTATTCATCCACCCGTAATTCCGGATCCGGAATGCCGACTTCGCGCAGCATGGCAATGGAATGCGTCCACGCTTCTTTCCGATTCAGGCCGTGATGGATCTGAACCGTTTCGGCAATCTGCTCGCCGATCTTGATGACCGGGTTTAGGGAGGTCATGGGTTCCTGAAAGATCATGGCGATGCGGTCGCCCCGGATTTTTTGCATCTCCACTTCACTGAGCTGATCGAGCTCCCGGCCTTCGAAGCGGATGGTCCCGGCCACGATGCGGCCCATGGGCTCCGGCACCAGGCGCATGATCGAGAGTGCGGTCATGGATTTGCCGCAGCCCGATTCACCAACCAGCCCCAGGGTTTGTCCTTCGCGCACGCAGAGGTCGAGGTCGTCGACGGCTTTCACGATCCCTCTGTTCGTGAAGAAGTGGGTCTTCAGCCCTTTGATTTCCAGCAAAGGATCAGCCATGCAAATGTACTCGATTCAATCTCATTTCAAACTGGGGTCCAGGATATCCCGTAACCCGTCTCCAAATAGATTAAACCCCAAAACAAGAATAAAAATGAACAGCCCGGGAAAAGCGGCCACATGAGGGGCATTCTGGATATACTGCCGGCCTTCGCTCAACATGGTTCCCCATTCGGGCAGGGGCGGTTGGGCGCCCAGGCCCAGGAACCCGAGGGCCGCGGCCTGCAACACGGCGGTGCCCATGCCCAGGGTGGCATAAACAATGATGGGCGGAAGGGTGTTGGGCAAAATGTGCCGGACGATGATCCGCAGGTTGCTGCCGCCCAGGGAGCGGATGGCCTGCACGAAGAGTTGTTCTTTCAAAGACAGCACAGTGCTGCGCACGATCCGGGCGTAATGGGGGATGTAGACGATACCCACGGCAATCATGGTGTTCAGGAGATTCGGGCCCAGAATAGCGGTGATAAAAATGGCCAACAGGATCGCCGGAAAGGCCAGCAGGATATCCATGAGGCGCATGATCGGCTCGTCCACCCTTTTCCCATAGAATCCGGCCAACAGGCCCAGGATAGTGCCGGGGATCAGGGATATGGAGACCGCGATCAGGCCGATGACGAGCGAGATCCGGCTCCCGTAAATGATGCGGCTCAGGATGTCGCGTCCCAGGCTGTCGGTCCCGAACGGGTGAGCCCAGGAGGGCGTTTGGAGACGATGGATGGGATCCGGGATCAGGGGGTTATAGGGGGCGATCCAGGGTCCGATCAGAGCCAGGACCACCAGGGCGGCAATGACGAACAATCCGGCGAAAGCCATTTTGTTTTGTTTGAGCGCCCGCCAGGTTTCAATGGGTTTCATCGGCTCTTAACCTCGGGTCCAGATAGAAATACAGCAGATCNACCAGCAGGTTGACGAATACCATGATAAAGGCAAAAAGCAGAATGCAGCCTTGCACCGCCGGATAGTCCCTGGCCGACAGCGAATCAACGACATAGCGTCCCAGGCCCGGCCAGGAAAAAATGGTTTCCGTCAGGACGGCGCCGCCCAGCAGCAGGCCGAAGTTCAAGCCAATGACCGTGACGATGGGCAGGAAGGCGTTTTTCAAGGCGTGCCTGAAAATGACGAGGCGAAAACTCAGACCCTTGGCGCGGGCGGTGCGGATGTAGTCTTTGGAAAGCACTTCCAGCATGCTGGAACGGGTCATGCGCGCNATGATGGCCGTGGGAATGGTCGCCAGGGTGACGGCCGGGAGAATCAAGTGCTTCAGGGAGTTGAAAAAAAGAGGGAGATCTCCCTGTAAAAGGCTATCCAGGATGACCAGGCCGGTGATCAGGTGCGGATCGAGGCCCATGGTGAAACGGCCCATGAGGGGCAGAAGGGCCCACTTGACGGCAAAGAGGTACATGAGCATCAAGCCCAGCCAGAAGATGGGCATGGAAACGCCGGCCAACGCAAGAAACATGGTGGCATAGTCGACAAACGAGTGGCGTTTGACGGCGGAGACGATGCCGGCCAGGATCCCCAGGCAGGTCGAAATAAGCATGGCGACGATGGACAACTCGACGGTGGCCAGAAAGCGTACCCGGATTTCTTCGGCCACGGACTGGCCGGAACGAATCGACACCCCGAGATCGCCCCTGAGCAAGTTCTGGACGTAGATGGAATATTGATGGGGGTAGGACGATTGTAGGCCCAGTTTTTCCTGGATTCGGGCCACTTCGGCCGGGGAAGCGAATTCGCCTAACAGCAGATGGGCGGGGTCTCCGGGGATGAGTCGCAGCATCAGGAACACCATCACGGAGACCCCGAAAAGAATGATGACGAGATGGAACAGTCGTCTGGAAATATATTGAATCAAAATGATTTACAGCTCTTTCCAGATCATCTGAAATGAATTCAATCCGTTGGGCCGCAGGGGCACATCATGGATTTTATTGTTGAAAATCCGTATCGTCAGCGTATGGGCCAAAGGCACCCAGGGTTCTTCTTCATGGAAAATTTGTTGTGCTTTCATATAGTTTGCTGCACGCTTGGTTTTGTCGAAGAGGATCTGGCTCTCTTTGACCAACCGGGTAAACTCGGCATTGTCCCAGAAGGCTACGTTGGCAGCCGGCGGTTTGACGACGTCAGCGCTCAGCAGGCCGTAAAGGAAGTTGTCCGGATCGGCATTGCCGCCCAGCCAACCGAGCATGCACATGTCGTGTTCACCTTTGGAGGTCTTATCCAGGTAGGCGCCCCATTCAAGGCGCACGATCTTTGCATTGATACCCACGGCCGCCAGATAGGCCTGAATCAACTCCGCCGTTTTCACGGGTTCCGGCATATAGGCCCTGGATACGGGCATGGCCCAGAGCTCCATGTCAAATCCTTTGGGATAACCGGCTTTGGTCAAAAGATCCTTGGCTTTCTGGACACTGTATTCATAATCTTTGATCTTGTCGTTATACCCCCAGATGCTGGGCGGAAAGGGATTCACGGCCGAAATGGCCAAGCCCTGAAAGATCGTTTTGACGATAGTCTCTTTGTCAATGGCATGGGCAATGGCCTGGCGCACCAGTTTATTGTTCAAAATGGGTTTCTGGGTGTTGAGGGCCAGGTAGCCCACATTAATGCTGGGGCGTTCGATGAACTTTAAATTCGGATTACCCTTGGCCATTTGGACGGAATTTGGGTCCAGGTCGTCGGCCAGATCGATCGCACCGGATTGCAGAGCCATATAGCGCGCAGAGACTTCAGGGATCGATTTCAAGATGATTCTATCCAGGAGCGCCTTCTTTCCCCAGTAGTCGTCATTGCGTTCCAGAACAATCTGATCGTCCTTGACCCATTTAACGAATTTAAAAGGCCCGGTGCCCACCGGGTTGCGGCCGATGTCTTCCTTATATTTCTCGATCGCTGCCGGCGAGAGGATCGGGCAAAGCCAGAGGGCCAGATTGGCCACCAGTGGGGCATAGGGCTTTTCGGTTTTCAGGGCCACGGTGTAATCATCGATGACCTGCACTTCCTTGACCGGACCAAGTCCCAGGGCCGGATAGCGCCAGGTGCCGTATTTGTAAAAGGGGTGCTCTTTATGGATCACACGTTCAAAGGAAACCTTGACGGCATTGGCATTAAAGGGGGTTCCATCATGAAATTTGACGCCCTTGCGCAATTTAAATGTCCAAACAAGGCCGTCCTTGGAAACCATCCAGGAAGTGGCCAACTGGGGTTCCACATCCATGCTGTCCGGTTTGAAGATCACGAGGTTTTCCAGAATCTGAATCCCGGCCTTGATCGACTCGCCGTCCGTGGCCTGGGCCAGGTCAAGGGTCACGGAATCGCCGCCCCTGCCCCAGGTCAGGGTTCCCCCTTTGACAGGCGTTTGGGCACCGGCGACCAACGGTAGAATGAACAGAACAGCCATGCAGAAAAACATTATTGTGATTTTTTTCATAACCTCCTCCTTCGACAAGAATGTTGTTGGATCTGAAATGAAACCCCAGAGACCAGTCGAGCAATAAGGCACTATCGACCCAAATGGGTTGAAAATGCAAGGTTAATCGCTATTCCCTTTTTCTTTTCCGGAAGTGGCAAGGGCCAAGGCCCTCTCCCGGCTCCACATGATGAGGGTTTCCCGGCCTTGAGTTGTATGGATTTTTTTAGCACGACAGGCCCTGGAACTCAACAGTTTCATCAGGGCCAGATTACACTGCAGGTGGGCCGCGATGCAGGTCTTGAGCAGTCCTTTGACAGCGGTTTCATCGGCCACCTCGGTAATCAGGTCCATGGTGGTCACCTCTGGAAAACGACAGGCGAAATTGGACTTCTGCAACCGTTTGGACAGCGGGAGGCATTGGATGTCTGTTTGTGTTTCTTGCGCAGCACCAATCCAATATCCTCTGTATTTCCAATATCTTTCCGAGAAGGACCGATTCCAGTGTTGAACAGGTGCATGATCGCGAAAGGCGCCAATCAGCTGATTTTTCAGGTCTTCAGCCATAGATCGTCGCGGGGAGGCCGACTTTTCATCAAGAAAGGGAAGATACACGAAAAACAGGGACCTTGGGATCCACCAGTCCCGGAATTGCCGGGGTGCATAGCCCGAGAAAGGCTGTTCCCATTCATGAGAGGGAAACCCATGATCGTCGCAACAGATCTCCGGAAGCCAGCGTTGCCAAAGGGCCGGTTTGACCTTGGCCTCTCCAAATACCGTTCGGGGCCTGAAATACTCGTTATAGTATTCCCGGCCCGCCTGATTATAGCGGCCGGCGTGCAACTTGTCGGTCGGCGTCCATTGCAGCATTTCTTCCGTGATCACGACCCCATCGGCATTCTCGAGGGGATTGATCACCACATTGATCTTTTTCAGAAGTTTTCGATAGCCGGGGTTTACGGCCAGCAGACGCGCCAAGTACAACCCGGCATTGGTGCTGGATATTTCATTGGCATGATGCCGGCAATTGATAAAGAGGGTTGGTTTGAAGACCGCTTGTTTGGCTTGCGAGATAAAAGCACTGGGACAGGGATAGGTGATGCCAACGGAAAAAAGCCGGAGACCGCCGGTGGAACAGCCCTCTTCAATAACTTCAAGGCCGGGCTTGCCGGCAAATGAGCGCAGGATTTCCAGGTTCTCCCGATAACCGATCGGTTTGGTCAGGGGAATCGCCGAAAGGTTGCGGATTTGTTTCTCAGGCGCGGGCTTCGTCCGGGACGGTGGCGCCGGAAAGACCAATCCGCGAACCCCCTTGCAACCTGCCCGTTGGGACATGGAAAGGGAATCGATGCTGAAAGAGTGATCGCAGGCGCCCGCAAAAGACTCCAGTTTCTGCATGATGCGCCGTCTGTGTCGGCTCATGGCCTCTTCCTTGAAAAAGCTGAAACCCGGACGCGATCCTCGAAAAAGGATGCCGTCGATTGAAAGTTGTTCTTCATTTGCATTCCCGGGGATAAGCACCCGTTCGGCGGCCGGAAGAACCAAAGTCAAAGTCATTCTTTCTTTTCCTGCCCGGAGCACCGGATGAACCACGGGGACCACCCTTCCGGCCGCAAGTGCCGGTCGGCCTTGTTTGCGGGCCCAGCGTTTGAAAAAATCAAGGGTCACAAAATAGAGATCTTCGTGCAAGGCTTCCAAAGGAGAGAGACGCTCTTCATCCAGGCCCAAAGGTTCCGGCGCATAATCAAAATGAATATCCAGGCGCAGTTCTTCGAAGAGAGGATTGGGCGGCAAAAGGGGTTGGCGGGCGATAATCTGCCGTGCCTGGTTGGCGATCAAGGGCAGCAGTTCTTTTTGATAATGGGACCAGATGCGNTGCGGGCCGGTCGGGACATGGCGGCTGATCCGCTCGTTGCCGCCCACCCGCACGCAAAGCCAGCCTGCACAGGGATGGACACGGCCGGCTGCGGGAAAGGCATTCAGGTACGGCTGCCCGACCCGGTAAGGTGAAAAGTGATCTTCCAAAGTTAGTGTCCCGGCTTGCCAGGCGCGAAGGCGATAGACGCTTTTCAGCCGGGCGGACATTTTAAATGTGATCTTCTCTTTGGGGAGATCCAGGACCGAAGCCAACAGTTCATCGATCGGAAAAAGTTCCTGAAGCCAGCGGGTCTCTTCTTCCAGGCCTTTTTCTTTAAAAGGCCCGAAAGCGATTTCCAGGCGGTCGACTTCTATTTTGATGAGCTTTTTGATGACCTCTTCGCGAATCCAGCTCAATCCCGGCTTATAGGCGTTCAAGACTGAAACGGTCATATCGCGT
>JGI20214J51650_10003109_pt1 | contig 10420 bp, 7 predicted proteins | sample WetSurMetagenome_FD_51650 | JGI IMG/M metagenome (IMG submission 51650)
TTCCTTCCACAATTCTTCCAGTCCCGCAGAATAGCCCTCCCAGGATTTTGACAGATCGAAATCGGGCGCCAGGCCCGAGTAATGGGTCAGGAGCTGGCGGACAGTAACAGCATCCTTCCCTCCTCCCGTGAACTTGGGCAAATAGCGTCTGACTTTGTCTTCGAGCCTGAGAGCGCCATTCTCCACCAGGAGCATGATGGAAGGGGTCGTCGCAACGACTTTGGTAAGAGAAGCCAGGTCAAATATCGTATCGACGGTCATCTGCTCGGGTTTGGGTTTCAGCGCCCTGTTGCCGAAGGCCTTTAGGTAGGCAATCTGTCCGCGCCGCCCTACGAGTATGACCGCTCCGGGAATTTCGCCCGCCTGGATTGCGGTCATGGCAGCCGCATCAATGTGCTCGAGCTGCGCTGAGAGCAGCCCTATCGCTTCCGGTGTGCTCTGCGTAAGTCGTCCTTGAGGGCTTTGGGCGGCCAGATCTGCAACGAGGGCGATGAGCAGAGAGCAACCGAGGCATAGCGTTTGAAAGCCAAGAGGATAGCGCCTGTTTTTGGAAGATCTCATTGATCCGTTTCCCTCCCAAAGGGGTGGTGAAATTCGGGGCGCGCCGGACATCTTCCAAAAACTTGGCTCGATATTCAAAGCTTTGACAGAGCGAAGCATCCGGCTTCAGGCCGCGGTCCGCGAGCACAAGACTTCGCGGATTTTCTCTTTCAGCGGCACCAGGTCCGCGGACTTAATGATATACCCGTCAGCCGCCCAGGTGAGGAAATTGTCCTTATAGCAGGAATAGGCACTGTTCAGGATCACGGGAGTCCGGCTCCGCTCGCGCAGTATGCGCGCCATAGCTTCCAGTCCGTCGGTTTCGGGCATGCGTACATCCATCACGACCAGGTCTGGTGATTCATCGTTTACCAGATCTATTGCCCGAGCGCCGTTCTCGGCGAGCAGTATTCGATAGCCTTCCGCTTCAAGCTCCGATTTATAAAGTCGGCGCAAATTCCTGTCATCATCCACTACCAAGATTGTCTTCATATGCGCGTCTCCTGGGAAGTTTCGACATTTGCGGGGACAGGTGCCACAGGAGCATCCTCCTGGTGTAAAGCCAGACGGATATAAAAAGTTGTGCCGCGATTGGGAATGCTGTCGAACCGGAGCGAGCCGCGATGATTGTGGATAACCTGGGAAACCACGGCAAGTCCTAATCCCGTCCCCGTTACCTTCGTGGTAAAAAAGGGTGAAAAAAGCCTGTCCCAATTTTCAGGGCAGATTCCAATTCCGGTATCGGAAAGTGCAATTTCGATGCAGCTTCCGTCCCGGCAAGCTTTAATAGTAAGGGTCCCTCCCCCAGTCATGGCGTCAAGAGCATTCGTTACCAGGTTTAGAAGCGCCTGTCGCAGTTGCGATTCATCGACTTCGACCAGCGGCAGCGAAGATTCAATATCGATGATGGGCTTTACCGCATTCTTCTCGATCTCATCCTGCAAGGCGATGATCACACTCTGGATAAGCGAAGCAATATCAACCGGTTTGTATTCAGGGTGTGCAATCCGGCTGAAACTCAGCACCTCGTCGACGAGCCGCTCCAGATGAGTCACCTCCGACACGATGATCTGCATCTCTTCCCTGCGCGGATCTTCCAGCGGAGTGGAGCGCAGCATCTTGCGCGCGAATCCTCCAATCGAAACGAGGGGAGTTCGGATTTCGTGGGCCAACAACGCCGCCATTTTCCCGATGGTCGAGAGGCGCACCGACCGGAGTAGATGATCCTGGCTTTCACGCAAGGTCAGGTTGGTTTTTTCCCGGAGAATGACTTTTGCCGCCAGCTCCTCGTAGAGCCGGGTATTTTCAATCGCCGCGCTCGCCGCCTGCGCGAAGATCTGAAGTGTTCTCAGATTGGCAAGTTCGATGGGAACCTTTGTGATGGCATTATCAGCCAGAAGCAAGCCCAGATCCCGGTCAGCCAGATAAAGCGGCGCCAGAGCAAAGCTGCCGGTCCCGAGGATTTCCAGGAATTGCTTTTCTATTCGGGACCCGAGGTAACCTATCCAGCCGTCGTGTGCCAGGCACGCTTGATGCGAATGCATGACCTTGAGTAATACGTTCTCCCGGTCCGAGAGTCGAATCCTCAAGCGGAAGGCAATTTCATTTATATCGAAATCTTCTTGATCCATGGAATGATCGATAGAGTTCAGAAGCTCCTCCAGGGTCTGGTGTTTTTCGCGCATCTCGCGCCAGATCCTGGCTGCATCTTCCGGTGATGCAGGACCGACGGCCAGGCGGCCCTCCAGCCACTCTTCGTTTGAATCGGCGAGGAGAACGAATGCGCGATTGAATCCCAATCCTCTGCCGGCTGTCACTCCTGCGAGGATGATGCGCAAGGCTTTCTCTTCATCGACCGTTTTCTGCAGAGCACAGCTCACTTCATAGAGGATGGTCAGTTCGGCAATCCGGCGTTCGGAAGATGCGGCGGCTGAACCTAGCTGCGATGAACCGTGGGCGTCCATGGAGCTCCCCTATTCATGGCCTCAGCAGGTCATTGACCTAATTTTCCCTGAAAGCAGGCCGATATTCAAGAAGCCAGAAGAAATCAGCTCTCAGCACGCAGCAATCAGTCAGAAGTAATGAGCTGATTGCTCTGGTTGCTATTTGATCTGCTTCGAGCGGCGCAGCTCCTCATAGAGGTTGAGATACTGCTGCGCCGAGCTTGCCCACGACCAGTTTTGGGACATGGTTCGGATAACGAGTTTTTGCCAGCGCTCCGCCTCGGAATACAGAGACAAGGCCCTTTGAATACAAGCCATCATTTCTCGGGCTGAATATGGGATGAAGCTGAATCCGGTCCCCGAGCCGTCGTGCTCGTCGAAGTTGATAACAGTATCTGCCAATCCCCCGGTCGCTCGGACTATCGGCACGGTTCCATAGCGCAGGCTGTAGAGCTGGTTGAGGCCGCAAGGTTCGTATTTGGATGGCATCAGGAACATGTCGCAACCAGCCTCGATTCTGTGGGCCAGGGCGTTGTCGAAGCCAAGCTTGAGCCCCATCTTAAGAGGATAACGTGCGGCAATATTCTGAAAGAGCTCGTGATATTTCTGCTGCCCGGTTCCCAGCACGACCATCTGAAGATTGAGGGCGGCGAGCTCCTCGATCGCTTCCGAGATAAGATCAAAACCCTTCTGGTCCGCCAATCGGGAGACAATGCCTATCAAGGGAATGCGTTTCCTGGATCGCGCAAGGCCGAAATATTTCAGCAGATCGTCCTTGCAGGCCGCCTTCCCGGAAAGATCTCGCGATGAGAAGTGGGCCGGTATCCGGGGATCCGTTCCCGGATCCCATTCCTCGTAATCGATTCCATTTACAATCCCGGACAAATCGGTTTTTCTGCCTTGCAGAATTCCCTCGAGTCCGCAGCCGAGCTCCGGGATCGATTGAATTTCAGCCGCGTAGGTCTTGCTTACGGTGTTTATTTTGTCGGAAAACTCGATTCCCGCCTTCATGAAATTGACCTGGCCCCAGAACTCGAACGGAGAGGCGGGATAGAAGTGCCGATAGTCGATGCCGGCCCAAAAAAGTGCTTCTTTGGGGTATAGCCCCTGATAGGCAAGATTGTGAATTGTGAACAGAGTGCCGGTTTTGGCAAAGAATGGATCAGCGCCGTGGACTATGCGGATTAGCCCGGGGATGAGGGCTGTCTGAGAATCGTGGCAGTGAATGATATCGAAGGGCTGCCCGAGCTTTCCCAGCAATGCAACTCCCGCCTTCATGAAGAAGGTAAACCTCTCCATGTTGTCGAGGTATCCCTCTTTGGTTGCAGGATCGTCATAGATCCCGTCGCGATCGAAATAATGTCTGCCACCAATGAAGAAGACGTCGACGGAGGTCCCGGGAATGTGCGTCTGGAGGATCTCCGCATGAACACGGCCGTTTCCCATCTCGATGTCCAAGCCGGGTATGGATTCGCAAGGGCGGACATCGTATTTGTCGTAAGGAATCACCTCATGGGCCGGGAGCACGAGTGTGAGTCTGGCTCCCAGCTTTTCCAATGCCTTCGGCAAGGCACCGACCACGTCGGCGAGTCCGCCGACTTTGGCATAGGGAACGGCTTCTGCGGAAAACATGGCTATTCTTGGAGGTTGTTGAGGCATGTGCTCTCCGGGGAATCCAGCCCACATTTCTTGCCAGATTTTTGCGACGGCAGCGGATTTTGGCATTCCTGCCGTTCTTCGACCGGCAGCGGCTACAACTCAACCTCACGCAGGTATTTTGCCGCTTCTTCCGGCGCAGTCGGGTTTATGAAAAGGCCCGTTCCCCATTCGAAACCCGCAACCCGGGTCAAACGAGGCATTAGTTCGATATGCCAGTGGAAGTCGGCTTCAATCGTATCCCAGTAGTCTGCGCGCCGAGGCTTGGTTCTGACGTTGGGGATTGTATGAATCAGGAAGTTGTAGGGGGGATCATTGAGGCACTTCTTGATCCTCAGAAGCACTTCCTTCATCAAGACCGCGAGATGATAAACCATCTCATCGCTGATTTCCGCGAAGCTGTGATCATGGTTGCGGGGAGCGATGAACAATTCAAATGGGAAGCGCGAAGCAAAGGGAGCAATGGCAACATACTTTTCCCCGGCAACCACCACACGCTCCCCCGATTCCATTTCCTGCCGGATAAGATCGCAGAACAGACAGCGTTCTTTTCCGGTGTAGTGCGCTTTGGCAGAGTTCAGTTCTTCGGACAGAGTGAGCGGCGTCACCGGCGTGGCGATGATTTGAGTATGAGGATGAGACAGCGAAGCTCCCGCCGCGGCGCCATAGTTCTTGAAAATCAGAACGTACTTGAAACGGCCATCGCGCAGCAGATCGGCGAGGCGCTCCCGGTACATCCATATCACTTTTTGGATATGCTCGACAGGCGCATCCGCCAAACTTAGGTTGTGCTGCGGAGTCTCGATTATGACTTCGTGAGCTCCGACTCCGTTCATGAAGTCGTAGGCGCCCACTCCTCTTCGATCCAGTCCGCCCTCGATCCGCAGTGCGGGAAATTTATTGGGAACGACCCGAACTTCCCATCCGGGGCTGTTGGGTCCGGAACCACTCCGACGTATGGCCGCTATCTCCGGAGGAGTTTTGCTTTCGTTTCCCTCGCAGAATGGACAGAATCCTCCCTTGGACGGATCCTCTTCCCTAGGAAAGTCATCCGGCCTCAGGCCGCGCTCAGAAGCGATTATGACCCAGCGTTTCTGAATAGGATCGTGGCGCAGTTCGGGCATTGTTAGTCGAATCAGACCTCAGCGTAAAATCCATGATGGCGATAATGCTTAAAAGATTGAAGATTCATTACATGCCTTGATTCGAAACGAGATCCTATCATGCTCCATATGCCAATTCAACTCAGGAACCGGAAGGCAGATAGTATTTTTGCGTATATTCCTGCACCATCCTCCACGTGCTGAACCTCGGGACGAGCGTCGCCATGGAACGGCGGATCCTGGCAATCCATTGCCGCGGTATTCCGCGCTGGTCGCGATCATAAAAGCTCGGAATGACCTGCTCCGCCAGCACGCGATAAAGATCCGCGCTATCCTGCCGGTCCTGTTCCCTGATGGAGCTGGGGTGGGAGTCTTGGCTGATGGCAAACCCGTTGGTGCCGTCGTAACCTTCGCGCCACCAGCCATCAAGAATGCTGAGATTGAGCCCTCCGTTGCAGCCTATCTTCTGTCCGCTGGTGCCGGAAGCCTCCAACGGCCGGCGGGGAGTATTCAGCCACACATCGCATCCCGAAATCATCTGGCGCGCCGTATGGACATCGTAATTTTCGATGAAAACCAGGCGGCCCCTGAGATCGCTGTATTTGCTGAGATGGATTATCTTCTGAATTAGGCGTTTGCCTTCGTCATCCATGGGATGAGCCTTGCCTGCAAAAATAAATTGAACCGGCCTGGAGGCGCTGGTTGCCAGCCGGACGATCTGATCGTGGTCCTCGAAAATGAGCGGAGCACGTTTGTAGGCGGCAAAGCGCCGCGCAAACCCGATGGTCAGCGCATCCATATTGAGCAGGCGGTCAAAGGCGATGAAGTCTGTCTGCGCCTTGTGCTCTTCCTGCGTGAAAAGGCGTCGGCGCGCGAACTCGATCAGCGCGCGGCGCAGCCGGTAGCGCAGAGCCCAGATTTCTTCGTCGGATACAAAATCGGGATCCAGCAGCCTCTCCCAGAAACTTGTGCCATAGATGCTTTGGTCCCACGATGGTCCCAGCTTGCGCCTCCAGAACTCGCGGACTGGGCCTTTCATCCATCCGAGGAGGTGGATGCCGTTGGTAATGTGGCCGATCGGAACTTCTTCGGCCGGCTTATCCGGAAACAGAGGCTGCCACATTTTTCTGCTGACCTGCCCGTGGAGCTCGCTCACGGCATTTGCCGCGCGCGAAGCTTTCAGGGCCAGCACAGTCATACAGAAATCTTCCTCTTCGTTTTCGGGATCGATGCGTCCAAGTGCCATGAGTTCCGAAAACGATGGAACAATTTGTGGCTGCAACCGGTTCATTGCGTACTTCATTAAATAGGGGCTGAACCGGTCATGTCCCGCCTCGACCGGAGTGTGCGTCGTGAAGGTGCATTGAGCGCGGGTGGCAGCCAGGGCGTCGGCGAATGATTGCCCCTGGGCGATCTTCTCCCTGAGCAGCTCGAAGGTAAGGAAGGCCACATGTCCTTCATTGAGGTGATAGATGGAGGGTCTAATGCCCAGAGCGCGCAGCAATCGAACGCCGCCTACTCCCAGCAACAGTTCCTGCATGACCCGCGTGGTATTGTCGCCCCCATATACATGCAAAGTCAGATCCCGGTAGAGCTGCTCATTTTCAGATCTATTCGCATCCAAAAGATAGACCGGACAGCGCCCCACGTTGACGCGCCAGGCCTGAAATGTCACACGAGAGAGATTCAGTTCCACACTGCAGAGCAGAGGCGTGCCGCTGCCATCCAGCACCGGCTCTACCGGCAGGGACTTGGGATTGAGATGTGAGTAGTATTCTGTCTGCCAATTGTCCTGATTGAAGGCCTGCTGGAAATAGCCTTCACGATAATAAAGGCTTACTCCCACAAAACCGATGCCTAAATCACTGGCGGATCGGGCGTGGTCGCCGGCGAGAATACCCAGCCCGCCTGCTGCGATGGGCAGAGTTTCATGGAAGCCGAATTCCATCGAAAAATACGCAACCGGATTGTTTAACAGAGTCGGAGCGTGTCTTCTTCCCCAGGTGTCGGTTTCATTCAGATAGAAATCGAAAGCAGCCACTGTTTCGCGGACCCTTTGGGCAAAAAAGGAATCCTGCAGACGCACACGAAGCTCGTAATCAGATACTTCCTGCAGCACGGCTACCGCGTTGTGATGCAGATTTTGCCAACCCCGAGGAGAAAGTTCATGGAAAACCTCCTGAGATTCCTGGCTCCAGGTCCACCAAAGGTTGCCTGCCAGCCGCTTTAATCCTGCAATTAAGCGTTCGATTTCTTCCGGACTTGAAATGGATCTATTCATAGTTGTTAGGGGGGATTATTCCTTTTATACCATCCATTCCTGCTGATCCAGTCCCCATGGGTCCACGGGAACCACCACAGAGCCGGCGGCAGGAAACCTTTCTACATCCCGGTCCTCATGCATGATGCTGATGAAGAAGCGGACGCCTTCCGGCTTGCTCACTCCCAGGGTCTCGAGAGGAATTCCCATCTCAAGGATCCGGCCGCCGGCAAAGGCCGGAAGAATATCCTGCGGACGGGACGCCGGGATGCGGCAGCTCCAATTCTGTTGGATATCTCGTTCCAGAGCAAATACAAATTCTTGTGGAGCTTCAAAATGAATATGTATCCGGTAATGCGGAGGAAATTCCTGCTGCTTTGCTTCCAACAGATCCAGACGCAGATAGAACCGCCCGAGGTCGTAGCCAAAAAAGACCTTCTCCAGAAACCTGTCGGTTCGGTGCATGGATGCGCCTGCACCGGGGATTGCTACGCCGGCGGATAACCATTCGAAGTAATCCGTCACTTTCCCGTCCAGTGTGGGCGTGATGGTACGCACCGGATTCCTGAAACTGGAGCTTCCATCCAATCTCTTTATTGGGTCATCCAAATTCGAGGGGTGGGCCTCACCCATGAACCGATAGACGTTTTTCAAATGATTTCGAAACAGGGAGTCAAATTCGGCGGCGTTCTCGGTCTGGTGATCGTCGCCATACCACCAGAACCAGTCACTTCCCTCGGCAATCATTATCTCCTGAAACGCCTTCACGAATCCGCTGCTCTGAGCGTCCCGCGGCTTCCGGGAATTCAAAAATTGTCGGGCGGCCGCCAATGCTTCCCAGGCGCCGTTTTTTTCTCGATGGCCGATCCAGGTCGCAAAATTGCCGTAAATCCAGCTTCCTGCTGCCACGGACCGTAAATGCTCGCGCCAGGGTTCCAGGTCAAGGAATTCCGAAAAAGTGACGGTCCGGAGGCCTTCGGATTCCGTAAGACTGCGATATAAAAGATGCAAAAACTCCGTTCCATTTTGAGGATAGTGTTCCCAGGCATTTTCGCCGTCGAGAATCACCGGGACCACATAATGGCGGCCGTCATCCGGCAACATGTGTTGAATTTCCCGCAGGCGGCCGATGAAGTCGGCGCATGCATGCTCTGGAGGCCAATCTGAATATGTGAATCCAATCAGATCAGACAAAGCACGGTCACGGAAAAAAAGGCAAGGACCATCGGATCCCTCTCCCCACAGGTGGGCCGAATATCGAGCCGGTGCAGATAACGCACCACCGGAGGGCTTAACCCGTTGCAGAGAGTTCCACAGGACCCCTTCGTCTGACGCCAGCCATTGCAGCCCATTTTCCCGAGCCAGGCCAAGCGCGGCATCGCTGATTGAACCCTCGGATGGCCACATCCCCCGGGGGGCGCTGCCGAACATTTCCAGGTATCGTTTCCCGGCGCGCTGCAAATGCTCGCGGGCATCCTCCGGGAAGCTGAAGGGATTCGAGGGTAATGGAATATTGGGGAGAGTTTCTCGGGCCGAGCGCGTGTCGCACAAAAGCGGGAGGATGGCGTGGTAATAGGGAGATACTGAGAGTTCGATCCCCGGATTTTTCATCAATCGCTGGTAAAGTGGCAGAACCCGCCCCGCAAAGTCATCCTGGATCTTGAGCAGGCTTAGCTTCTCTCCCTCGGTAAAATCCTGACCCTTCCTGAAGAGCGATGCCACGGCCGGGTCTCGTCGGAGTTCCTGTCCACACCAACTCAGGTTGAACCAGACCTGAAGGTCGCGATAATCCCGCGTGGCATAGCGTTTGAGGGCAGGCGCATATCCACCTTGCCCATCCGGCAGCCCACGCCTGTCGAGCAGATCCTTGTACCTCGGATAGGGAAACAACATTTGCTTCCACGGCAGCTGAAAAAACGCCCGGAGCAGGAAGGCCTTTTCCCCCTCGTCAAGACTAGCCGCGTTCTTGGCAGCCAGCGTGGCATATGTCTCCTTTGCGCTTCCATTGCCGTAGGCAATGAGCTGATCCATCAGCGACGGCACAACATTAATGGTTAAATGAAGCCCAGGGACGGTCTCCACCAGCGCTCCCATGTCATAATAATCTTTGGCCGCGTGCAGCCGCGTCCATGGAAGGTAGATGTCTCCGGTCTGTGCGTCTCCGTAGTCTGGCTGGTGCATATGCCAAAGGAAAGCTATGCACAGGGGTTTCTTCGTCATCGCTGCGCAGTGTATTGCACGCGGGCCCAAAAAACCAGTGTCGCCTTAAATCTGGTCCAGGTCGGATGAAGGAACAAAGAAGTAAGAAGACAGAAGAAAGAAGCAAGAAGCCAGAAGAAATGGCTAAGCAGCTGATGGAACCGTGATATTCTTACTTCTGTCTTCGTACTACTGTATTCTTACTGCTTTCCAGGTAATGCTATGTCAAAAGAAGAAGAACCAGAATTCCGAGTTACCGACAAGCGGATTTTCCGTGAGAATGGAGATGTTCAGGGTGAATCCTCCGAAAAGCCTCCCCAAAAGGGTCCTGAATCCGGAGTGTTGGGTGCCGCAGATTCCCGGATACCCGCCGCGGAAGAGCCTCCAGAGCCGGGCATGCGCATCGATTTTACCTCATATACTCTTTCCTATTACACTCAGGGCCTCGTCTTGCTGGGGGAGGTTCCTAATCCATATACGAATAAGAAAGATGAGGATATGGAAGGCGCTCGCCATATGATCGACATTCTGAGCATGCTCGAGGAAAAGACGAAGGGCAATCTCAGCGGTCAGGAGCAGCAGCTCCTGGAGAGCGTGCTCTATGAGCTGCGAATGAAATTCATGGCCAAGACTAAGACTATCAAGTTGTAATGAGCGCGATGAAGGTTCTTTCCCGCCTGGAGGAATTGTCTCCCGATTATCCCCTACCGATCGCGACC
>JGI20214J51650_10003110_pt1 | contig 10419 bp, 14 predicted proteins | sample WetSurMetagenome_FD_51650 | JGI IMG/M metagenome (IMG submission 51650)
GGCTATCATATCAGCAGCAGCAGTACCATACCTGGTCGCAAGTACCCTGTCCATGGGAGAGGGGGTACCTCCTCTCTGTATATAACCCAGTACCGTTTCCCTTGTTTCGAGTCCTGTCATTTCATTTATTCTTTTGCTTAAAGATTGTGCAGAAGAGCAACTGGCCTTAATAGGATTTTTTATACCTTCCGCAACCACAACAATTGAATATGGTTTATTCTCATCAACACGGCGAAGAAGGTATTCAGCAATCTTTTCCTCTTTATAATCAATCTCAGGAATAAGGATTACATCTCCTCCTCCTGCAATTCCTGAATACAAAGCTATCCAGCCGGCATTGTGCCCCATCACTTCAATGATCATTATTCTTTTATGGGAGTTTGCGGTTGAGTGAAGCCTGTCAATTGCCTCTGTAGCAATATTTACTGCTGAATCGAATCCGAAAGTAAGATCGGTGCCCCAAACGTCATTATCAATTGTTTTGGGAATACCTACTACATTGAGGCCTTCCAGAGAAAGAAGGTGTGCTGTTTTAAGGGTTCCGTTTCCTCCTATGCAAACCAGACAATCGAGTCCCATTTGCTCGTAATGCTCTTTTATCAGTACCGGTTTACTTATTTCATTTTTTCCTTTACCGCTGCTCTTGAAGGGTTTCTCCCTGGAGGTACCCAGAATTGTCCCGCCAAGAGTCAGTATTCCTGAAAGGTCGTGTTCCGTGAGTTCCCGGTATTCCTTGTTTATCATACCTGTAAAACCATCGCTTATACCGATCAGTTTCATATCGTATTTAACTATTGCTGTCTTTCCAACCCCCCGTATTGCTGCATTAATACCCGGACAGTCACCTCCTGCAGTAAGTATCCCGATCCTCTGACCTCTCATTATTTTACTCATACTCTAAGCTTTTAGTTCTATTGTCAGCAAATTTAACGCTTTCTTTTTATTTCCCGCTGATCCCGCTGATCTTCGCAGATTTGAAATGAATGATCTGCGTTAATTTGCGAAATCTGCGGGAAAATTACTTTTTGATTCCCGCTGATATCGCAGATTTGAAATGAATGATCTGCGTTAATTTGCGCAATCTGCGGGAAAATTACTTTTTGATTCCCGCTGATCTTCACAGATCTGAAACGAACGATCTGCGTTAATCTGTGTAATATGCGGGGAAATGACATTATAATCCATTTACTTTTCTGTAAATAGAGTGTGAAATTTGATCTGAATTGAAATTCACCAATATTCCAAGTTTTATCCTTGTTAGTTTAAGATATGTAAGCACTTGTTTGTGATGGACTTCAGCAATATTTTCTACTGATTTAATTTCGATAAGCACTTTTTTTTCTACAATAATGTCTGCCCTGAAACCCAGATCAAGTTTGATTTTATTATATATAACTGGGATTGGAATTTGAGTTTCTACTCTAAGATTAATTTCTTGTAATTCATAAGCTAAGGCTGCTTCATATACAGATTCAAGCAGACCAGGACCTAACTCATTATAAACTTTGAAAATGCAACCTCTGATTTTATACGAAATATCATTCTCGTCCATATTATTAATATTTTGAGATATCCCTATTTGTTTCCCGCTGATCCCGCTGATCTTCGCATATTTGAAACGAGCGATCAGCGTTAATCTGCGTAAGCAGCGGGAAAATATTTTATTATTTGAGAGCAGCGAGACCTCTAAATTACAAAATCTGATTAAAGTATTCAAATTTTTATATCTATGAAGAATGACATAATATTCTGGAATTTATCCCAGGTTAACTATTTTTCATAACTACTTTTATTTTATAACTTTATGAGTGCATATTTTGTATACAAAAGCTAACAGATGGAACTTGATTATGTCAAACTGAAGGAGATCAAACCTGCAATTTCAGGATATATCAGAGAATCGCAATCATTGCTTAAAATTTCTGATTACCCGGATGATAAAGCAATTCATGATGTGCGTGTTCTGATGAAGAAATCAAGAGCAGTTATGAAACTGGCTCAGCCACAGCTTGAGGCTGAGAATTTTGAAAGGGATATTTATGCACTCAGAGAGGTAGGTCGTTTGATGTGCTCCTGGCGAGAGACTTCCGTCCGGAGAAAAACACTCAAAGAACTGAAAAAGGAGCATCCGGAAGTGTTTTCAAGGCTTCAGGGAAACGAGATAATTTTAGCACTCCTAAAGAGACCCGAAACAGCTCAACAATCAGATGATGAAATAAAAACAGGTATGCTCCAGATAGGAGATCTTCTTAACAAAACAGGATACAGAATTCGATTCCAGTCGATGAATAAGATTGAACCTCAGTTGCTTATAAAGAGTCTTGAGTCGACTTATTCCAATGTTATGCATATTTATATTACCTGCAGGAATAATCCAAAACCAGCTAGTATTCATGAATTAAGAAAGAAAGCCAAGGATTTTCTTTACCAGCTTTATTTTTTCAGACCCCTTAACCCTTCAGTCGTTAAAGCATTAGAAAAAAAACTGGATACCCTTACCCAGAATCTGGGCAAGTTCAATGATCTCACGCAGCTTGTCAAAACACTTGGATATAAATATCATGAAGGTGAAATCCAGGTTGCTATGGATGAACTTATAATCTTAATCCGTGAAAAGCAGGACAGGTTTCTTTCCAAAGTCTGGCCAACCGCCTATAAAATTTTCTGTCCCGGGCAGAAGCTTGTGAATATCCTGGGATTCAGGATGTTGGTTATTTAACTCTTTCAAATGTTAATAAAAGTCAGAATTCATTTAAGGCTACCATGTTCTTTTCTTCATAAACTCATCCAGTTCAGTCCGGTTCATTTTACCAAGTGATGGATTCTTTCCCAGCCAATTGAGAAAATCTTCTTTGATCTCATTGGTCCATTCGGCATCAATTTGTCCAACTGTGTATTTACCCTCATTAAGCACTGATTTACTGTATTTGTCTCTAAGGTTAATGAATTCAGCAGTTGCAATTACCTTTTCAGCCATATGTGAAGGGATGAACAGAACCCCTTCCCTGTCAGACAGAACCAGATCTCCTGGCAGGACAACTGCATTCCCAATACGGGTTGGTGTATTTAATCCGCTTAAGACCACATCAACAAGGAATGATGGATGGAAGTCACGTACATAGGCATTAAATCCCTCAATCTTTTCCAGACCTGTAAGATCTCTCGCTGCTGCATCAAATATCACTCCATTACCTGTTTTATTAAAAATTGAAGTACCAAGGTTATCCCCAATCATTGTTCCTCCATTTATCTTTCCGAAACAGCTGGCAACATAAACATCGCCTTTTTGAAGGATTGAAATAGGCCAGGCATTTGTAGCACCGACGAAGCCTTTTTTCCATCCCCTTTCCTTTATATTCTTTTCAATATCTGGACGGGTAGGTATAAATGTAGCTGTAACAGCTCTGCCAATAACAGGAACATTATCATGGATCATCTTCCAATTTCCCTCATACTGGCATTTATATCCTTCATTATTAAGGATCTGCCATGCTTCTTCGATGCCTATATTCCTGGCTCTTTTAATCAGTTCATCTGAAATTTTAGGACGTCCATCGTTGAATCGTTCTCCTTTCCATTCTGATGTGAGAAAGATTATCTCTTCTTTCGTAATAGTCTGAGCTGATGCTGAGTAAAAAGAAATGAATATCAGACAGGATAAGAATAGCAAGTATAGTTTTTTCATGATTTTGAAGTTTTATTGTAATGCAAATATACTTTTAGACCAGAGATGAAAAAAAAGCTGGATTACTGGCTTTTACTTATTAACTTATTGGTGGTGATTGCACTGATGTCCTTGGTCCAGATGTGACTCATGCTGATTGCAACTGCTGCCACTGTCCTCAACGGATCCGGAAAGATAGAGTTTTACTACTTCAGTTGCATCACCGGAGCATCCGCGAATTACTTCTATACCACTGTTATTAAGTACATTAATGGCACCTCCTCCAATACCTCCTGCCAGCATAACAGTTACTCCGTCTGCTGCCAGAATACTTGCTATATCTGACTTACACCCGCATCCTTGAGGGGATTCTACACTCTCTATACCTGTGATTTGGTTTTTCTCTGAAATGGTGAATACCCCATACGACTCACAATGTCCAAAATGGCTGTCAATCTGGTTTTCTTTTGTTACTGGAACTGCAATTTTTATCATATAATAATGTGTTTGTTATTGATTATCTTATTTTTAATTCAATTTTATAAGTTCATTTTCTCCATATGAAGTACAATTCTTGCATCTGAAGTGATTTTCCAAACCCTCAATCAACTTGTAGCATTTTTTACAACGATACCAGTCTTTCTCAAGCTGATAATTACCTCCTTCAATTTCAATAGGTTTACCTTCCACAAAAGATTTGGCTATTTGTTTTAATGCTTTGTTATAAATCCGGGTAAAAGTAGGGCGCGAAACATTCATTTGTTCAGCTGCCTTATCCTGAGGAAGATCGTCATAGTTAATCAGTCTTATACTTTCATACTCCTCTAATTTCAATATTACAGGATTGATTTTGCATATTGGCATGCCATATGGCTTGAATCCCTTCATTTTTGGGGGATTGGAAATCTTCCTGCTTTTATGCGGCCGCGCCATTCTTTTTTGGTTTGAAGATCGCTTTGAGATCAGGGTATATAAGATACCCGAATAATAATGCCGACAAAGCTAGAATTATTTTTCCTGCCAGACAAAAAGAGCCGCAATAAAATTCCTCGCCAAGACCAAAAAGACAGGTTGTACACCCAATTATTGCCATCAGTAAGTAATCAAAAAATAGAATCAATGGCAATACTAAAAAGAGTTTAATTAAGAATGAAACTTTCATAGCTGATATTTCCAGTAAAGATAATGAACCTGCGTTCATAATCAAAATAAAATTCAGCTAATTTTTCAAAAAAAATCAGCATCCTGCTTCTTAATGAAAGGAGATACTGATTTTGATACAGATGAAAGGTTTCTTAATAATCCAAAGTTATAATTCTTCCTTTGGTAAAATTAAAGAACTTATCTTTTTGGGCAACCTGTACACCATCCATCAGATCTTCGGGTTTAAATCCGGCTATCTTCAGACATGTAGGACAGGCATAAACGCCAACCTTCTTATCGATCAATCTCTTAATATAGGTATGAGCTGATTCAAAATCTGCAAATTGCATATCCTTTGCACCTTTAACTAACAGCTGTACGGCATGAATATCCAGATATACAATTACATCTTTATCTTCAGCCATCATTGTAGCCATTTTTAAAGGCATTAATACACGATGAGGGTCATTGTAACATTCAGTTATATGAATAAAGATTCCGTCTTTGACCGGGTTTGCTGGTTCAACAACATTAGTATCCGCATTGGAAGCAGTAGTTTGTTTAGGATTTTGATTACATGAGATAATCAACAATACGCTTAGAAATAATATTCCGGGAATTTTCATTTGTCTTGAATTTTTATTTGTTTTTCTATGAGTTAACTTTTTTATTTCTTAAGTATTGTTTTAAGAACAGTCTCTTTAGGTAGTTTTTTGGTGCAGAAGAACCAGTCGTAGCAATGCATTTCATCTTTGCTCTCCATTCGTTGTTTGGCAACACCGCACGAGCCTGCTGTTGGAACAATTACGTCATCACCCGGTTGCCAGTCGGCTGGTGTGGCAATTGAAAAGGCGTCAGCAGTTTTCATTGCTATTAGTGCCCTGTATAATTCGGCAAAATTACGGCCCATACTGAGAGGATAGTAGATAACTGCCCTGATAATACCTTTAGGGTCAATAAAGAATACAGCCCTGACAGCCTTTGTAGAACTTTCCCCAGGCTGAAGCATGCCATATTTATGGGCAACCTCCATCGTTATATCCTCAATAAGAGGAAAGTTAACTTCCACATTCTTCATACCCTTGTATTCAATCTTCTCTTTAATTGTGCGGAGCCATGCAATATGGCTGTAAAGCCCATCGACAGATAATCCTACAAGTTTGCAGTCAGCTTCTGCAAACTGCTTTTCCATACTTGCAAATGTCATAAACTCTGAAGTGCAAACCGGTGTGAAATCAGCAGGGTGACTGAAAAGAATTACCCAGCTTCCGGAATAGTCTCCCGGGAAATTAATAGGACCCTGTGTTGTTACTGCCTTAAATTCAGGCGCTTTGTCTCCAATTCGTGGCATTGGTGTTACATGATTGTCTTCCATGATTGTTATTATTTTGTTATAAATGCTTAAAAGAATGTATACCTTACATATATGAAAATCCGATGATTTTTTTTCCGATATTAAGTCAATTAGATCCTGTTTGGTAGAATTAGAATTGTAATTTAGTCCTTTTTTTCCATTTTTGAGATCAATAATTCTGCAATTTTTTCAAATGCATCAACAACCTTTTTATTAGCTTGACTGAAGATACTCAGCCCCTTTTCTGCTACCTCTCCAACTTCCATTACAAGTATTATCTGCCTTAATAGCCATGTGTCAAACTCAAACATAAATTTATAGCCGCCTCACATGCCTAAGAGATAATATTTTATCGGGATAGCGCTGCGTGTTGAATCATGACTTGTTTTCAATAATTACCAGTACTGTAACTTTCAGATCGGGATTTTTAAATATTGAGAGGGAATTGATTGTTTCTTTGAGCATTATCTTCTCAATCTAATATAAATGTTTATTATTAATCGTATTTGCAAAGGACTGGATAATCAGCTTTTCCATGGAAAAGCTTTAGGTAAAAAGCAGGAAATCTTTATTATTCATTATTGTAAACTGGTAACATCAGGGTTTATTTAAAAACCTCAAGAGTATGATGATTTAATTTTCTGTCTTTTACCAGCAACGGTGTAACGGGAGCTTTAGATTTTGAGTTGAAAATCATATCATGTCCCAGGCAGAGGCCCATCATAATATTAAGTTCAGTTCCTTTATCTTCAAGATATTTTGCCTGACCGGCAGGGTTGCACGTTATTCCTTTATATCCCGGCACTAATTCGTTAAAAGGTACCCTGCCAAATTTGCAATGCACTTTTTCTACACTGAAACCTGCATCCTTAAGAATACATTCCAGTTGTTCTGCTTCTTTTATAAAAGTCGTACAATTAGCAATACCTATTATATTGATTTTCGCCTTCTTTGCATACTCAATTATCTCATTCACCCTGTCAATTGAAGGGTTTAAGGAGTCTTCTGCCAGCTTCAAAATCTGCCTGTCTGAATCGGTGTATAGAGCGCTGAAATTATTATTTTCCACAATTATTTACCCTTCAATTATTTTTATCTCGGATGTTAATTCAATTACTTTTTTATAAACAGCGCTTACTCCACAATACCTCTCTTCTGAAAGAGTGACAGCTTTTTGAAGTTTATCCAATGGCAGGTCTTTCCCGGTAAATTCGTAGATAACGTGCATTTTATAAAAGTGTTTTGGAAATTCTTCAGTCAGGTCGCCTTGAACAACTACATTGAATTTTTCGACTTCCACACGCATTTTTTTCAGGATTGAAATTACATCCATTGCAGTACAGCCACCCAATGCTGCCAGCATAAAAGGCTTTGGACGCGGACCTTTGTTTTCACCGCCTACTTCCGGGGCAGCATCAATTATTATCTTGTGGCCGTTTATCTCTGATTCAAATACCATATTGTTGACCCATTTCGTGGCGACACTTTCTTTCATTGCCATATATTTATATTTTGGTGCGAAGTTACTCTGAATTTCATGAAATGGATAGAGACAGGGTTTCGCAGAGGACAATAATTTAGTTGAGATACTTCAACTTTTTTTATGTCCGGAATCACAAGTGTCCAATAAAAATATATAGGTGCTCTCTTGTAAATAGAAAATACAATAAAAAGGCCGTCTCAAATAAAGTTATGAGACGGCCTTTTGGGAGTTTGCAAGGATGCTATCTTCTTCCTGCACCTTTTCCTGCACCGACGCCTCTATTCATCATCGAAGAGCCTCCGGTTCCGCGGTTACTGAATGAGGATTGGGTTCGTGCACCAGCATTTACTGTGGATGTACTATTACCCGAACCCGAACCCGAACCCGAACCCGAACCATTCTTTGACCTTAACTGCTTTTTGTTCTGCGTTCCCGCCATTGTCTTAGTCCCGGTCTGATCATTAGTATGGAGCTGGCTCCTGGTTTGCTTGCGGTCCTGAGTCTGAAGGCTTGTTTGCGACTGTGAAGGGTCCATGGTCTGGTTACGTACCCTTGTCCTGGTCTGATCCTGAGCCTGCACTTCGGTTGTTACTGTGGTCTGGGCCATCGAAACTACACTTACTATCAGAGCTGCTGCTAAAAGAATAATTGATTTTTTCATTGTCTTAAATTTTAATTATTAATTACAAACCAAAAATAAGACCATGAAAATGAAGATTTTATGAAGATTTGGAGAAAGTAAAGAAAAAGGTTGAGCCTTTTGCCCTTTCGGAAGTCGCCTTCAAACCGATTCCATGAAAGTCGGCAATGGTCTTAGCAATTGCAAGGCCAATACCATGACCGTCTTCCCTTCTTTCAATAGTAGTTTTAAACCTTGAAAAAAGGATTTTGATCTGGTCTTCAGTCATCCCTTTACCTGTATCCGTAACATCTACAATAAACTTACTGTTATTATCAAATGAAGATCTGACGGTTACTGTCCCACCACCATGTGTGTTTTTGACTGCATTATTAACAACATTATAAAACATTGAAAAGATAAGGGACCTGTTGGCCTCTTGCATTTCAAGATCGTGGCCTGCATCAAGTTTCAGGTTTACTTTCTTATCTTCTGCAATTGGTTTTATTTCGCAGGCGACCTCTTCAATAACAGACCTGACAGAGAAGGTCTCATTTCTGAGATATTGCTGGCTTTCTATCCTTGCAATAAACAACAGTGAATTTACAAGAGTTTGGAGCCTGTATAAAGTTTTAAGTGATTCTTCAATTTTCGATCCGGCTTTTTGGTCTATCACTTCCGACAGAAGCAGATTCTCGAGTTTGCTTCTCATTATTGAAATAGGGGTAAGAAGTTCATGTGAAATATTGGCTGTAATATCCTTTTCCTTCCTGAAGAGAATCTCAATATGTTCCATAAGCCCAACAAGGGACTCGTCAAGTTTTGCAAAATCAGTTGTTTTTGTATTTACGAGTGTTTTGTCAAACATCGAAGGGGTCGAAATCTTAGTCAGTTTGCCCGTTATCCTGTCAAGAGGCCTGAGAAGATGATTATTATACTGAAGATCGGTAAGAAAGGTTGTTGCAATTATGATTATCCAGAGTATTATCAGTATTGTGTAAAGGTTGGCCTGGGTACGGTGAATGCTTGAAAGGCTTTTTCCAACCTCCAGCAGGTATTGCTGTCCGTCAACTTTAAATGTATAATTAATAATCCTGTAGGTAATTTCTTCATTGTCAATTTTCCGTATCGAAACTTCTATATAATTGAGATCTTCATCAAGATTCACCTTTTCAAGGCTTATAAACTCCTCCTTCAGTATGTCGAAGCTTCCGAAGGCACCCGTTGAATCTGATTCCACAAATGGTTCGATCCCAATTTCCGATATCATTTGTATAACATCTTCTCTCTTTTTAATCAAATCGTTATCCACCTGCCTGAGATTTATCCGTTCGAAAATAAAAGGCATGAAAATTACAAAAAGCACTGTGAATGCCAGTTTTGAGAACAGGTTATAAAGAGAGAGTTTTACTTTGAGTTTTACCATTTTCAATTTAAAATTCAAGGCATCAGGATGTAGTAACCCTGTATCCTACACCCCTGACAGTTTCAAACCAGATTGGAGGAGCAAAGGCATTAAGCTTTTTTCTGAGGTTTTTCACATGAACATCGATAAAATTACTGTCATACTGGTCATCGAGGATGTTGCCCCAGATATGTTCATAAAGCTGATGGCGGGTAAGGACCTTTTCATGATTAAGAACAAGGTACTGAAGCAGATCAAACTCCCTTCTTGTAAGGTCGACTTCCTTGCCGCGCCACAGGAGTTTGCGTGCCTGAACAAGTATCTTAAACTCACCAAGCACGACATCGGTGTAACCCAGATTGAACTTTCTTCTGGCAACTGCATTAATTCTTGAGAGCAGTTCAACTAGGGCAAAAGGCTTCGCCAGATAATCATCTGCTCCAAGATCAAGACCTTTAACCTTATCCTCAACAGCTCCTCTGGCTGTAATTACAATGAAAGAGGTATCTACCTTGTTCTTCCTAGCTTCACCAATAAGGTCGAGGCCGTTATAATCAGGCAACCCTATGTCGAGAAGTACGAAATCATACAGATTAACGGCAATTTTCTCTGAGGCAGCCATCCCGGTAAAGGCCAGGTCGCAGATAAAATTTTCCGATTTGAGGAAAGAAGCGATCTCCCTGGCAAGGCTTTTTTCATCTTCAACAATTAGCACATTCATATTTTTCAGATTAAAATATCCTGATTGTTC
>JGI20214J51650_10003111_pt1 | contig 10416 bp, 9 predicted proteins | sample WetSurMetagenome_FD_51650 | JGI IMG/M metagenome (IMG submission 51650)
GGCGTGAAGAAGCATATCGCCCTCATCGCCCACGACAACAAAAAAGCTGACCTACTCGACTGGGTCAAGTATAATCGCGGTACCTTGCTCAAGCACGAGTTGTACGCGACTGGTACAACAGGAACCATCCTGGAGGCAGAGCTGAACATTAAAATCCACATCATGCAAAGCGGCCCCTTGGGAGGCGACCAACAGATTGGCGCCCGCATCGCGGAAGGCACCGTGGACTTCCTCGTCTTCTTCATGGACCCGCTTGAGGCGCAACCGCACGACCCAGACGTGAAAGCGCTACTCCGAGTGGCATCCGTATGGAACATCCCCGTGGCAGTGAACCGTGCATCCGCGGATTTCCTCATCAGTTCGCCCCTCATGGCACAGGAGTACGCACGGATAGTTCCGGATTACGAGGCGTACAAGAACAGGCTCAAGCCAAAGTAACCCACTTGTGCTGAGGGCAAACCGTTATTAGCAATAATCACGCAATTTTACGCGAGGAACCAGAAGTGAAGGCAAAGCTCCAGACCCCCATGATCATAGTTAACTTCAAAACTTACCTGGAAGCCACAGGATGCAGAGCAGTAGAACTTGCTAAATGCGCTGAACGCGCCTCCAAAGAATCAGGCGTATACATCGCCGTGGCACCCCAATTCACAGACATCAAAGCAGTGGCGGAAGCAGTGGAAATTCCCGTTTACGCGCAGCACATCGACGCGATCAAGCCAGGCAGCTGCACGGGGCACATCTTGCCCGAGGCTGTGAAGCAGGCAGGCGCCGTGGGCACACTCATCAACCATTCCGAGCGCCAGATTAAACTCGCTGAAATAGACGCCGTCATCAAGCGCTGCAACGAGGAAGGCTTAATCAGCTGCGTCTGCACAAGCAACCCCCCCATCAGCGCCGCCGTCGCTTACCTAAACCCAGACATCATCAGCATCGAACCGCCTGAACTCATCGGCACAGGCATCGCCGTGAGCAAAGCGCAGCCAGAAGCCGTAACCAACACCATGAAGCTCGTTCGGAAAGTCAACGACGAAGCAGTCGTTCTCTGCGGCGCAGGCATCAGTCACGGCGAAGACGTCGCCACCGCCCTCCGATTAGGAACCTACGGGGTGCTGGTCGCGAGTGGTGTGGTGAAGGCGAAAGACCCCTATAGCGTACTGCGAGAATTCACCAACTCCGCAAAATAACCGCCAAGGAAAAGGGATAACTTGAAAGTCGAACCAGAATGCAGCAGTTGCCTGCTTTCCCGCGGCTGCGCAGAAACCTACATGGCAACCACCAACCCCGCCCTACGCTTCAGGTGCATGGCGGAACTCGTCAAACTTGTAAACCGCGAATTCAAACCCACCAGCAACGCCGCGGACTTGGGCACGAAGCGGGACAAGATTATCCGTGAACTCACGGGTAACCGCGACCCCTACCAGAGGACCAAGAAGCAGAGTAACCTCAAAGCGAGGGAGCTGCTGCCGTTTGCGGCGAGGTTTGTGGAGGAAGGCTACAACCAGGAGGATCGCTTCAAGAAAGCTTGCCTCTGCGCCATCGTGGGCAACATCATGGAATTCGACATCCCAGGACACAACTTCACGCTCAAAGACCTACGCAAAACCATCAGCGACGCCGCCAAAGACCTCGTCATAGACGACGTGGATAAAGCTTACGCGCTCGCCGTGAAAGCTGGCGAAGTGCTGTACTTGGCGGATAACGCGGGCGAAATCGTCTTCGACACCCTCTTGGTGGAGCAGTTGAAGAACATGGGCTTAGCCGTCACTTACGTTGTGAAGGAAGCGCCCGTCATCAACGACGCCACCATGGAAGACGTGGAGTTCAGCGGCATGGACAAACTCGCCGACAAAGTCTTAACCACAGGCGCCGACGCTGTGGGACTGCAGCTGAAACTGGTTTCACCCGAGTTCCTCAAAGTGTACAGCAAGGCAAAACTTGTGTTCGCGAAGGGCATGGGCTACGCGGAGACCCTCACCGAGTACGAGTTGAAGAAGCCGCATTTCCTGATGTTTCGCACAAAGTGTCAGCCAGTCGCAAACTATTTCTGTGCCCCCCGAGGCAAGAATATCGCGAAGCTGATGCCCTAAAATGACCTTACCAGTTTTGAGTTTTCGTCAGAAAGAACTCTCAGATTTTGAAAAGGCGCTTCAAAAAGAGTGGCTAATCACAAATGGTTTAGGCGGCTATGCATCCAGCACCATTTTGGGCGTAAACACACGCAAGTACCACGGGCTGCTTGTGGCGGCTATGAATCCACCTGCAAATCGAACCGTGTGCCTCTCGAAACTGGACGAAGAAGTCAACGTGGACAGCAACGTTTACTTGCTTGGTACAAACGAATTTTACGGCGCAATTTTTCCGCAGGGCTACCTTCACATGCGGGAGTTCTCGGTTTCGCCCTTCCCAAAATTCACCTACCACGTTCAACAAATCGAAGTGGAAAAAACCGTTTTCATGCCTCGCGGAAAAAACGCGTGCATTACAGTTTACGTAGTCTCTAACCGCGGCAGCTCCCAAGCAACAATTAAAATTACTCCAATGATGACGCGCAGACACATTCATTCCGTCACGAGCAAAGCTGCGAATTCTCCAGTTTTCACCCAACAAAACAACCCAAAAGAAGTCCAGCTGAATTTCACAGAGCCAAACGCCACCATCGCAGTTCGATGCACAACGGGTGAATTCCATGAGAAGCCAAATTGGATAGATCGGCTGCGTTATCGGGAAGACGAAAACCGCCGAGAAAATGGTTCTGAAGACTGCTATCAACCTGGAAGCTTCGAAATCATTATTCCAGGAGGCGCCAAAGAGAAAATTGGCTTAGTTGCAGTGGCGCACGGAGACAACACTCAAGCCGCGAGAACACTAAATGAGTTGGGCGGAAGTATCACTGAAGTTGAAAGCCGTCTCAACCAAGAGTTGCAACGACAAGAAAAACTTTTAGCTGATTTTTTCCGTGCTTGTCCAACTTTACCCGCTGTTGACTGGTTAAAGTGGATTTGTTTAGCCACAGACAAATTCCTCGTCCAAGACGCCAATGGCCAAAGGAGCGTGATAGCGGGTTATCATTGGTATGAGCCTTGGGGGAGAGACACTTTCATCTCGTTGCCTGGCTTGATGCTTGTCACAGGCAAATTCGAAGCAGCCAAAAGCGTGCTCTCAAGGTTTAACGCTCACTGCAAGCAAGGACTAATTCCCAACTACTTCAATGACAAATCATCTAAACCCGCGTACAACACTGTGGACGCTTCGTTTTGGTTCATTAACGCAGTTTTGCAGTACGTCAAGTATACGGGTGATTTGCAGTTTGTGCGAACGCAGCTTTGGGAAAACCTGAAAGCCATCGTGGAGAATCACGTTAAAGGAACAGCATTCGACATCCACATGGATTCCGACGGCTTAATTGATCATGGTCCCCGACTAACCTGGATGGATGCTGAAGTGGAAGGCGTAGCTATGACGCCCCGTGCTGGAAAGGCAGTGGAAATCCAAGCATTGTGGTACAACGCGTTGCGGGCAATGCAGATGTTTGCCCGACAATTCCAAGAGCAAAACCGGGCGGAAACGTATGGTCAGTTAGCTGATGCAGCCAAGCAGAGTTTCAACGAGAAGTTCTGGAACGCCACGAGGAATTGCCTGTTTGATGTGGTAAACGAAACAGGTGTTGATGCCGCTGTGAGACCCAATCAACTCATTGCTGCGTCTTTAGATTACCCAATACTTGATGACGATAAAGCTGGAAAAGTGTTGGATGTTGTCCAACGTGAGCTGCTGGTACATTGCGGCTTAAGGACGCTGGAACGCAGTCACCCGCAGTACAGGGGAATATACTTTGGGGATCGGCACAGCAGAGACCAAGCCTATCACAACGGGACGGTTTGGCCGTGGCTGCTTGGGCCTTTCACGTCGGCTTGTCTNAAGGTGAAAAACAACTCTAATGAAAGTGTTGTTTACGTGAAGAATCTGCTTGAATCGTTTTTCACACGGCAGATTTCCACAAACGGGTTAGGAACGGTGAATGAGATTTATGACGGCGACCCGCCTCACACGCCGAGGGGGTGCCTTGCGCAGGCGTGGAGTGTGGCGGAACCTTTGCGGGCTTACGTGGAAAACGTCACGAAGAGAAATAAAATGCCGTTTAATGTTTAGGTTGAAATTGTTTTCCGAAGCTCTGCAGCGGCGTTTTCAGGTGTGACGGTGTTGATGTACATGCCCGTGGTTTTCTCGAACCCCGCCCAAATCGCCAGCGACGGATAAACCTCCAGGTGCCAATGGTAGTAGTTTTCGGCTTCTTTTTGGAGGGCAAGGTGGATGCCGTAGTTGTAGGGTGGGTCGTTTACGAGGGATTTCAGCGCCTTCAACGTGGACCTTAGCGTCGCCGCAAATGCTTCCATCTCCTCTTGATCCAAGTTGAGGAAGGTTGGGCTGTGCCGTTTGGGGGCTATCCAGAACTCCATGGGGTGCACGCTCGCGTAGGGCGCAAACACCGCAAAGTGCGTGTTCTCCGCGATTAGCCTGGGCGATTGGGTTTCCTGCTTTATGATGTCGCAGAACACGCAGGTACCATGCTCCTCGAAGTACGCCTTGCTGGCGGCGTGCTCTTCTTTGGGGATGCGGGGCACGAATGGGGTAGCGATGATTTGGCTGTGCGCATGCGAAAGCGACGCGCCTGCTTCTAAGCCGTGGTTGCGGAAAACCTGCACGTACCGCACGTACGGACGAGCACTTAAGTCTGCGAGGCGGTCCCTGTACGCTTCTACCACATGCGTAACCTGCGGCAGGTCCGCGTCGGCAGGGTGATTGCTGTGAACATCTGATTCAATGAGAACCTCGTGGTGCCCCACCGCATAGCCGAAACTGCTGCTCTTCAGAAAACCTGTGGCGTCCGCGGGGGCGCTGGGCGGGTTGAAAGCGGGAAACAAGTTTGGGATGTCGCGGAGGAGCCAGCCCTTGGAGCGGAAGGTTCCCTCCTCATGCGTTTTCACGATTTGCCCCTCTTTCAGGGTGTAAACAAGGACGGCGGGCGGCGTGATGTGCTCGTTGCCTGGGCACAGGGGACAGGTGGCGGTGTTGATGGGCTGGTCGGGTCGGCGTTTCGCGAGGTCGGTGGGTCGGCGGGCGCGTTCCGTGGCTATGACGACCCAGCGGTCGAGCAGGTAGTCTTTTCGGAGTTCGTTATAGGGCATAGTCTTTGCGCTTCCTTTTGTTTGATTTGTCTGGCAGAATTTAGGGCTTTTGCATCTCGCCACGTGGCATGGCGGGAAGGCTTCAGGAAGAAAGGCGCAAGATTCGTGAGGAAGTCAGAAAAGGAGATTAGGTTTTGGCGGGTTTGGCTCCGCGTTTTTCATGAACTGGCTGGGTGAGCATGCTTAGCAGTTGCTTGTTTTTCACGACGGCAACACGCCTGACGTTCATCTGGTGGATTTTCTTGAACGCATCCGACATCGTCTCGTTCTCGCTTAGCGTCAGAATTGGGGTGTAATCCAAATCCTTCACTTGTGTCCTGTCGGGGTTTTTCTTGTTAGTGCCTAACTCTCGGAGGACTTCGCGGTCGTTGATGAGTCCAACGGCTTGGCCATTTTCGGTTATGAGGACGCTGTTGACGCTGTTATGCAGAATCGCCTTCACAAGCGCGGAGACGGATTCCGAGCATTCCACCGTGGTTTCGGGCAGTTTCATTCCAGCAGCTTGGCTGGTGATTTCCCCGAGTTCCGCGCCACGTTTCCACGTATCGTTGAGCATCTCATAGACGCGTTCGCTAGATTTGGAGTCATTCGTGAAGAACGTGTCGTTAAGGTAAAACGCAGAATCCTCCGTCACGTCGTCCAGCGGGGGCGACTTGAACATGAAGAGGTTGCGGTCATCAACGAGGAGCATGGTCATGTAGTTGATGGGGACATGCTTGATTTCGTAGTTGCGGCTTAATGCCTTGGCGGCTTCGAGGTTGTCTAAGTCGATGGGTGCCATAAGGCGGAATTTGACGCCGTCCTTGTGGTGCTTCGCGAAGGGATCCTTGTCATGAAGTGTAAGGATGCTTTGGGATGAGGTGATCATGATTACGTCCTGCTTGGCGGAATCCAGGATTTGCTCAACTTTTATCCAAGCCTCTTTAGGATCTTTGATGACGACGGTTTCGCCGATGGGTATACCTGTTTTTAGTTCTTCTATGCGGCGGTTGGCTTCGACGCTGATGTTCCACATTTGGTTGAAGAAGGCTTTGAGGATGCTGATGAACATCCTGTCATTAATCCATAAGCCCTCATCTTCGATGTTGAGGACGCTGGCTTCGCCGCTGCCCGAAACGTACAGGATGGCTTCTTCGTCATCTTTGATGAGGAAACGGGGGAAATACTTGATGCTGAGGTTGAGGTGGCGGCACTCGACTTTGGCTTTTTCGCTGCGGATGCGCCTGTCTAAGCGCTCCATGATTTTGAAGTTATCCTTGCTGATTTCCGCTAAGACGCGGAATTGCATGTCACGTTTCTTCGCGGCGTCCAGCACGCTGTCGAAGACTCCTCCAAGGTCTTCTTGGATGACGCCTAGCCCCGTGGTTAAGACGTGGACTTCTTTTTGGGCTTCGTCTATCATGTTGAGCATTTTAACGTGGATTTTTTTCTTGCCGCTGATGACGCTGAATTTGGCTACGGCGTAGTCGGATTCGGGCATGCTGAGCGTTTTCCAGGAAGTCATGAGGGCTTCTTTTTGCTCGTTGAGGTTTTCGATTTCGCTCTTCTTCGTCTCTATGAATGAGGTCATGAGGGATTCGAAGGGCACAACGGTAAAGCGGGTGGGTCTCTCCAGGGTAGCTTCTATGAAGCCTTTCTCCTGAAGCTTTTTGAAGGTGCGGTAAGCTTGCACGCGCTCCATTTTGAGGCGCTTCGCTACGAAGCTGGTTGATTGTGCGCCGCTTTTGGCGAGGAACATGTAGACTTGGATTTCCCGTTTTGAGAAACCCAGTACTTGCAGGAACTTCAGAATGTCTTTTTCGCTCATCTATTCCAACCGCGCTAGAAATAAATTGCCACAAGTACTTATTATAATTTAGATATATAAGGTCTACTTGCTAGCTCTTTTGGCGACTTTGAGTTTTAGTCAAGAATCACTTGTCTGCTTTTCTATTTTCTGCTTGGTGATGTCTGGGTAAGGACATAATTTATTAAGTTGAACTGCAAAACACTACCTATCTCTGTTATGCAGAGAAATGGGAGCCTTTGTAGATAGCTGACACGGATTAAACTGTGTTGAGTGCAGTTAAGAGGAGAAGTCTGGTTTGGAGAACGCTCAAAAACACATACTCGTCATAGATGATGACAAATCGATTCTGCGAACTTTTACGCGCATCCTGCAGAAAAACGGCTACGCCATCGATGTGGCAGAAACAGGCAAGGAAGCGATGGAGAAAAGCAAGAAACAGACGTTCAATCTCGCACTCATCGACATTCGTTTGCCCGACATCGACGGAACGGAATTGCTCATCAAGCTGCAGAAAGTCATGCCTGAAGCCGTGAAAATCATGATTACTGGTTTTCCCTCGCTGGAAACGGGTATAAAAGCTTTGGATGAGGGTGCAGACGCTTACCTCGTGAAGCCCGTGAAGCCTGAAGAGCTCATTGCGCTGATCGAGGAGAAGTTCAAGCTTAAAGAAAAAGCGTGACCGGAAACGAGGCATCTCTACCGAAGCCGCTGAGCAAACTAGCTCAAGGATCGGTATGATGTGTTTTGTCAGTTGCCCCAACAACTGATGCTTCAATGGCGCTTGTAGCTCTGCTTGAAAAACGATAACCGCGTCCAAAGCAAGTTCAACACGCAGAGGGAGAGGGGGATAGGCTGTGAGAGCAACAGGCTAAATCTCGAACTTCTCAATAACCCTGTGCTCCGTTTTGCCCGTGATTTCCGCCACCACGTGGAAGTACTCCTGCAACCCTGAAACGACGATTCTGGGTTTAAGCAACTCGTCGATTTGGAAAACTCCTGCGGAATCGGACATCGTGATTTTTATGGTGATGGGTTTTTCCTCGTTTTCCAAGATTTCTACTTTTTCGATGCTGAGTGCGGAAACTGCGTGGATGTCGACTTTTCCTGCTTTGAAGGGTATGCGTGCTCTTCCCGCTTCCATGTCCAGTGCGTCGGCGATGCCCACGATTCCCGCTTCCACCGTTAAGGGTTTGTTGGTTTGCTGTATGTTTGGGCGTTCATGTGCGACGATGGCGTGTAGGACTTCTGAGGTGATTATGGCTTGTTCCTCAGAATCGTAAATTGGCGACAAGCAGCGTTCCAAGAACTCCAATGAAAGCATGACGCTGTACATCTCGTGGTGGTTCCGAATCACAACCATGCCAAGGTCGTGCAGGATGCTTGCCAGCACCACAACCACTTCTGCGTCTTCGTTTATGAGGTTATAGTTTTTGACGATGCTGGGAACCACCTGCTTCTCCACCAGAATCCGTAGCAGTTTGAGTGAAAGGTTGGCGACGATTTTGACGTGTGTTGGTCCATGATCGGTGTATCCCATGCGGTCAATTGCCATGATGTTGCTGCATCGCCAGTAGGCGTGGAGTTTGCGGTCTTTTCGGATTTTTTCCACGACTTGTTTGAGTTTTTGGTTGTCGCGGTATGGCAGGTTGAACACGTAAGACATGAAATTTACCAACCAGTGTTTACTCTGTTTTTGGGGATTTAAGCTTGCAGGTTCAGCCCTTTTTCGGCATCATACTTCAGGGCACACACGCCAAACCTGCAGAAACCTGATTAGAAAGTGGTTCTGTCCATGAACAGGATTTATATGGCAGAAATAGCTTAACCATGCCTAAACAGAGATGTCGGAATGGGCAAAAAGAAAGTCCTAAGCGAAGGCGAAATCCACGAAATGGTTTACCCCGGACAAGGCGAAATGCTTGGGGTAGTTGTGAAGCTTTTGGGTTTCGACCGAATCATGGTTAAATGCCAAGACGGCAAAGAACGCTTGTGCAGAATCCGCGGTAAAATGAAACGCAGAGTCTGGATCCGTGAAGGCGATGTGGTTTTGGTTTCGCCGTGGGATTTCCAGACGGATACACGTGGCGACGTGGTATGGCGTTATACGCATGCGCAGGCGGAAACGTTGCGGCGGAAAGGTTACCTCACTGTTTAACCCTGTTTGTTTTAATGCTTGTTTTACCCTATTGTAAGTTGAGAGTTGAAGGTTATGAGTCGAAGAGCACGTGACAGAATTGAACATCAAGAACGCACAGTGGAACGCAGAGACCGGATGCTTATCCACGATCACACCTCGGAACGTGCAACGCTGGAAGAAGTGTTTGACCAATCCACACGTATGGTGCTTTTCCACTTCCTCAACGCAGGAACCTTGGATGAAGTGCATGGCGTGGTGAGCGCTGGAAAGGAAGCACGGGTTTACTGGGGCAAAAACAAACAGGGCGAGGAACGTGCAGTTAAAATTTACTTGACGAGTTCTGCGGAGTTTAAGAAGGGTATGCTAATGTACATTGAGGGCGATTTCCGCTTCAAAAACATACGCAGGGATACTCGTTCTTTGATTTCCACTTGGGCGCAGAAAGAGTTCCGCAATTTGGAAGCTGCGGATAAAGCGAAGGTTCGTGTTCCTAGGCCTATTGCGGTTGAGCGGAACGTGGTGATTATGGAGTTCATCGGCAAAGATGGCGTGAGTGCGCCAAGCTTGAAGGAGATAGCACCAGAGGAACCCGAAAAAGTCTACAAGCTGCTCTTGACTTACATGAAGCGGTTGTACCAGAAAGCAGAAGTTATACACGGCGACTTAAGCGAGTACAATACGATGATTTGGAAGAATAAGCTGGTGGTGTTTGACATGTCGCAGAGTGTGCCGACTTCTCATCCGCTTGCAGAGCAGTTGCTGAATCGGGATATTGCGAACGTGAACAGGTATTTTAGTCGGTTAGGCGTTGAGGTTCTGTCGAGTGAGCAGATTTACAGGCAGGTTACGGGAAAATGAGTAAGCCGAATATGTTTGTGCGCATACCCAAAGAACGTGTGGGTGTATTGATTGGTCCAGAAGGCAAAGTGAAAAGTGACATAGAAGAGAAGCTGCAGGTGAAGCTGGACATCGAAAGCGAAGCAGGTGGCGTGCAAATCCTGCTGGCTGAGAATGCTTCGGATCCTTCGGTGCTGTTCCGCGCAAAGGACGTGGTTACGGCGATTGGTAGAGGTTTCAGTCCTGAGGAAGCTTTCCGTCTTCTTCGGCATGACGACACAGTTTTTGACTCGATTGATTTACGCGTGGTTTTCGGCAGGTCGGAAAGTGACATTACACGGGTGAAAAGCCGAATTATCGGGATGGGCGGCAAAACCCGAAAAACCATTGAGGAACTCAGCGATGCAGATATGGTGGTTTACGGTCACACAGTAGGCTTCATCGGAACCTTTGAGCAAGTGGAC
>JGI20214J51650_10003112_pt1 | contig 10415 bp, 8 predicted proteins | sample WetSurMetagenome_FD_51650 | JGI IMG/M metagenome (IMG submission 51650)
ACCCTTTAAAAAAACCTAAACATAACTCGGTCGGTTTAATTAATTGCCTTCGCCAGCCCGGACAATTCCATAATCGGTCCCCAATGTCTATGCGAGTAAACTTATCTCAACTTATTAAATCTTGTGACACCCGGACAGTTCCTGCTGCCGAGACAAAGTCAATAGGGCTGTCGGCCGACGCGCTGGTGCCTTGTTTTTTGCTCGCCACCTAGACTATTTTATCTAGACCCAAAACACATATCGGTTACCCGGACTTGGTACCGTCAAGACAAATTACCGGGACCCAAAACTTATCAGCCGCCTACCGGGACTGGCAAAAAACGAGGCACCGCGACGCTGACGGCAACTCATTAAACCGCCGGGCCGTTAGGGTTAATCCGCAGCCTTCCTGCACATTAGACAGGTAACAAAAGCCTAATTTTAACTATAGAAGCAAAATTCTTTAATCCAAGCAATTTCATATCATTCACCTTGACAAATTTCGAATGATAAGACAACTTTTTTCTTAAAAAATAGCCAATACTAACTCCATTGTTTAAGATATTGTATAACTTCCAGAACATAAAATTTGATTAGACATGAATTGGTTTAATAAGCAAACGGAGGAACTTGATGATATTAATCCGTATGAATTGGACTGGGGACTAATTACCATTGATGGAAATACTGAAGGCTTTTCCACACATGTAATAAACAGTGATTTAACAAATACTGATTGTGAAACCAAGACTAAATCATTGGTTCTAAATAAATATAGATATTATAAAATTCATCTTCCTACTGGGAGTATTCAAAAGTTCATCTTTGATATAAGAGGACAAAATATTTCTGATAAGCGAATAAATTCGTTTAAAAACGATTTATATACTTTGATTGAGAAAAATGAAAGTGAGTCAAAATTAAAAATTGAATTTTTAAGGTAATGGTATTTAATATAACAATTACAAAATTCGGGAAAATTGACTGGATTGGAATAAATAAATTATGCGGTAAACTAGACAGAACTTACGTTACGGTTTTCCCGATTCAAAGTAATGAATTTTCGAAAGAGTCAGGGATTGGACTTTCTATAAATATGAAAAAGAATTATCATGATTTTTGGATTTATTTTAAGCCATTTTTAATTGATATATATAAAAAGGGATTTACAATAACAGAACTATATAATGGTCTGAATATTAACCTAAACAATATTAGTGAGTTAGAAAAATTGATAAGATAGCATCACCCTATAGAATCAGGTAAAAATGACTAACCCTAACTCGGACGGTTTAATTAAGTGCCTTCGCCAGCGCCAGGACAGATTTGCAATCATCCCCAACATCTATGCCCGTAAACTCTTTACGATTTATTAAATTCTGTGGCATCCGGACAGTTTCGTCTACCGGGACAGCATCATTGGCGCTGTCGGCCGACGCTCTGGTGCCTTGTTTTTTGCTCGTCATCTGGACTGTTTATCATTACACGAAACTTCGCAGCCATCTATCGGGACTTATAACCGTTTACAAACTTTACCGTGACACGAAACCTTCTGCCGTCTACCGGGACTGGCAAAAAACAAGTCACCGCGACGCAGACGGCAACTCATTAAACCGCCGGGCCGTTATGTGTAAGGTGCTGAGGACCAGACCCGAGACTTAGACTTCCTATAAATAGCTGCTAAAGATATAATCTGTAATATTCTTCCATGATTCCCAACACAACCACGAGCCAATTTTAGGCTTTTTACCGATCCTCAAAAATTACGACAATGGAAACACGAGAACAAATTGAAGCTGGCTTTTGGATTAGAATGCTGGCTACCTGGTTTGACTTGTTATTGATATATTGTGTGTTGAAAATTCTTTTTTACTCTTTTTTACTATTTCATATAAATCTCTATTTACCAACAGAGTTCTTATTCTTAATACTCACAATTACATATTCTGCTGTTGCAATTAGTTTAAAAGGGCAAACCATTGGAAAATGGTTATTGAATTTGAAGGTCGTAAATAAAAAGAATGAAGAAAAATTATCAATCACTAAGTCAATCCTTCGAGAAAGTATTTTGAAACTTTTTTCTGGTCTAATCTTATTTATAGGCTTTTTCCGGATTGCTTTTTCTCGAAATAAGTATGGATGGCACGATAGCAGTGTAGCTTCAAAAGTCATTAAAATAGATAGACTTTCGAAAAGTACTATTATTTGGAAAACAATAGGAATATGTTCATTCACAATATTATTTGGTGGTTATGTATGGGGGGTCTCAAATCTTATACATGCAGGGCAAAAAATGGAATTACCAAAGAAGCCTTTGATCTTACCTTTTGTTGAAAGAAACTTAACTGAAGTAAAAGATATTTCAAAAATTACTTCGGATACCATTTTTATTGATTGGCTTAATAAAAATGCAAAAACTCCACAAGAATATGCCATTCAAACAGCATCAAACCATAACCTAACTCTTTTTGGAGAAGAGCATGGTATTAAAGAAAATCTTGATTTTTTTAACGAGATAATCCCTTCTCTATATCACAAAGCAGGAATAAGATGTATTGGAATGGAATGTATTCCATCAATAATGAACAAAAAAATTAATGAATTGATAACTGGTAACACATTTGATAATAAATTAGCTCTACAAATTGCGAGAAGCCAACCATGGAAAATGTGGGGAATGAAGGGATATTGGGACGTGCTTGAAACTGTTTGGAGATTGAATAAAAATTTACCTGATAGTTGTCCTAAAATGCGGATGGTTGGTATTGATGAGAATTGGGATGGACCTAATTTGGCCTTAGTACTTCCGAGAGGCTCTGATGATGGATTAAAAAATGTTCCTATATGGGAAAAGTTAAAGCTATTTACAACTATTGATGATTTGGTTAAACTTATTTACAGGGATGAATTATTGGCTAGGAACGTTGAAAAAGAAATAATTGAAAAAGGAGACAAGGGGGTTGTATTGATTGGCTCAGCTCACACTACTCTTCATTACGGTTATCCAATAATTAACAATAATAAAATACTTTTTGTAAAAGCAAGGTTTGGGTTACTGTTAAGTCAAAAATATAAAAGCGATATAGGTCAAATTTTATTATGGCATTCTATTGCCGATGAAGCTGATACAAGTAAAGCTTTGACTAGTTTTATGGAGTCAATTATGGTTGCACGTGATAACTTGCCTGTCGGTTTTTGTATTGAAGACTCACCTTTCGGTAAACTTCGTGATAGCAATGCACCTTATTTTAAAACATATAAAACAATTTGTTTTGAGGACATTACACAAGGATTAATATTTTTAAAACCATTGGATAAACTTCAATATTGCACTTGGAGTAAAGATTACATCTCAAGAGAAATGTTCTTGAAGTATAAATTATTTTATCAACTCAAATCGAAACAAAAAATATCTAACAGTGAGGAGATGAATAAGTACTGTGAGAAAGCATCTAATGAAGGTTATAAATTTTGAGATTTAATAGTGATTTAATCCTTTCTGATATGCCTGTTGAGACTTTATTCCCTTCTGCTTTCATAAGACAAATTACTTGTACATCCTGACAGTTTAAAATTTACCCTACACATAACTCGGACGGTTTAATTAAGTGCCTTCCGCAGCCCGGACAAATTTGTAACAACACCAAAGTCTATGCTCGAAAATTTGTTCTGTTTATCAGATTCTCTGCACCACGGCAATTTCGTCTCCCGGGACAAAGTCTATGTGGGCTGCGGGCCGACGCGCTGGCGCCGTGTTTTTTGCTCTGCCATATCGACAATTTCATCGTGACACAAAACCTTCTGCCCTCTCCCGGGACTGGCAAAAAACACGTCACCGCGACGCTGACGGCACCTAATCAAACCGCCGGGCCGTTAGGCTTAATATCTTGCAAACCTGATTATTAGACACCAACCGATGGAATTATGAAAGCCTTTTTCAAAACTTTAAGCATACTCTTATTTCTATGTAGCTGCACAACTGGCCGGAAAGAAATCATTATTTCACAGATAGCTATTCTGGACAAGACAGAATTCGCAAAATTAGAAATGGATACAACATTATTTAGAGAACAGCTTTTTCTTCGAAATCTTATCCCATTAAAGATTGACTTATTGAATAACTCAGATTCCGTCCTGTATCTTTGGACAAATAGTTGTTCCTGGCAATCGAATTGGATTCCAGATAATAAATCTATCTCTTGGATAGTCGAATGTCCAAAAAACATTCCAGTTTTAGTTAAACTGGCGCCACATGAAAAACAGACACGCTACGGGATAGTTGAATTACCGGATTCGCCTACTGAAAAGTTTAAACTAGGATTCGTATTAATTAGAAAAAATGAAGTTCTCAATGATTTTGATTTTATTCCAATACTTCGAGGTAAGATCAAATCTAAGACTGATATGTTCTGGAGTAATTCAATTGCACCGGGACAATAAATACTAAGCCTAACTCGGACGGTTTAATTAATTGCCTTCGGCTGCCCGGACTGCTTTTCAGTTAGCCCTTAAAGTCTATGAGAGAAAAATCTGAATCGTTTATTAGCTTCACTGCACCTCGACAGTTTCGTCTCCCGGGACAAAGTCTACGTCGGGCAGCCGGCCATCGCGCTGGCGCCGTGTTTTTTGCTCGTCATCTCGACAGTTTCATCGTGACACGAAGATTCTCAGCCATCTACCGGGACTGGTGCCGTCTCGACAATTTCATCGTGACACGAAGCTCGCAGCCGTCTACCGGGACTGGCAAAAAACACGTCACCGCGACGCAGACGGCAACTAATTAAACCGCCGGGCCGTTAGGTTTAAGGGATAGTGCGACAAACTGGGAAAGCCAACCATCAAAAGCAAGAGTTTGGCTGACGCCAAACACATGCTTTTATTCCAAACAGGGACCTCTATGTCACTACGATTCAGTAACTTTAAGCCTACTTTAAGAAAATTCATATTCAATTTCAATTGATCAAATTAAGAGCTTAAAATACACAGAATAAGACACTAAATATTTGTTTCTAGACACATAAATTAACAATATATATACAAATGGAATCAATCAGAATTGAAAATTTAAGAAGTCTAAAAGACACTAAAAAAATCCCATTGAAATCCATAAATCTTTTAGTTGGACCTAATAATTCCGGGAAAAGTACCTTTCTACGAGTTTTCCCTCTATTAAAACAGAGTGTAGAAGCTAGAACAAGAGGCCCAATCTTATGGTATGGTGATTATGTTGACTTTGGGGATTATGGGACAGCTGTGAATAAGGATTCATCAGAGATTGTATTTCACTTTGATGTTGGATTAAAAAGAAAAGAAGCCACCAATTATTACGAAAGTAGACTTAATCTATTGTCAGATTTAATTTTTCATATAGGTCTAAATATAAAAGCATTAAACGATGTTTCATATATTCAGAAGATAACCCTATCATTCAAAGATCAGGAAATAGAAATTTTATTGACTAATAAAGGAAAAATTGAGAATCTTCTCATCAATGGGGAATCTTACACTAAGACTGCTGAAAACTATCGGATTTCTCAAACCTATGGTCTGCTTCCAAGGTTATTTGTTCCACACTCACTTATGGATATAGATAATCCATATTTAAGAAATCGTGGGAATCAGTTTATAGAGCCATTGTTTGGAACTCTAAGAAGAGTTAATAGAAAGAATACAAGCAGTAGAACAATTAAGAGTATTATTTCAAACTTGGGATTAGGAAGTAAGCAAGAATTACTTAACAATTTAAGCAAGTTCCAGCATCTTAAGTATTGGCAAAAACATATTGCAAATTGGGATAATAACACAAATGATTTTATTCAAATAAATAATCTCTTTATAGGAACAAAGTTGACTGAATTGTTAGAATATTTGGATGACTATTTTCAGTCTGTCCTACTTAATTCTTATTATATAGCACCTTTAAGAGCAACTGCTCAACGTTACTATAGGAGACAAGATTTAGCTGTAAGTCAGGTAGATTTCCAAGGTCAAAACCTAGCGATGTTTATAGACAACATGTCTGAAAAAATATTATCAGGTTTTCAAAAATGGGTGAGTGATTTATTCGGATTCTATCCCTATACTAAGTCCACTGAGGGTCATATTTCCTTGAGAGTTGTTGATTTGAAATCAAAAGAAGACTATAATATTTCCGACCGTGGTTTTGGTTTTTCTCAATTATTACCTGTCATTACTTTATTATGGTCAGTGGCCACTTCCAAAAATAAGATAAGGCAGAGGGCAAGTACAAATAATCTTGTTATTCTTGCTATTGAACAACCAGAGCTTCATCTCCATCCAGAAATACAAGCTAGACTGACTGATGCTTTTATTGCAGCAATAAATCTTGCCCTTGAATTTAATGTAAATCTCAAATTAATAATTGAAACACATAGCTCAGCCATAGTAAATAGACTTGGCCATAGAATAGCAGAAAATAAATTCTCTAAAAAGGATGCCTCTGTTATTCTGTTTGAAATAGGTGAGGACATCTGCAATTCCAATATTAGAATTGCAAAATATAACGATCAAGGATTCTTGGAAAATTGGCCTCTTGGATTTTTTGAACCCAAAAATTAGTTAATATGGTTTTTTATTTAAATAGCGATTTCATAACTGAAATCGAATCAAATAATAATTCAGCTATTTCAGCTTTAGAATTATTATCTATTGGAAGAAGGTACGGTAAAATAATCCTTACAGCAAGTCGAGAAGCCTTAAATTATTTACGTGAATGTGTATATGTTACTGAAAATACTAGAGCGGTATTCTTACATCTTTTCGAAAATTACCCTATAAATGCCATTATCTTGGATAAGGTAACTTTCTATGTAAAGGTCACTGCACTTAGGAACCAAATGGAAGTAATAGAAAGCGAAACTTCAAGCGTTTTGGAAATGTCATTTAGTTATATTCAAGATCTTGATATTGTTAATGGAACAATGGTTATTGCTGAGAACCAATCTGAAATCAATTTTTATAACATAATAAGTCAATGTTATAGGCAAAATAACGATATGGAATTTTTACAGGTCCTTTATCAACCCCAGATGGGAGGAGGACATACAATTGCCACAGTATATAATAATTACCAAAAAAATAAGAAGCATTTCTGCTTGTGTATTGCTGATAGCGATAAAAAATATCCTGAATCAGATATTGGTGCAACCTTAAAAGCTCTAAATAAAGTGGATGATCCAAACAACTATTTATGTAAAATAATTGGATTAGAGGTAAGAGAAGTAGAAAACCTTATTCCCCTAGATATTTTGCAAAAAGCATGTGAACAAGATATTAACCACAGCAGTGGATTTGCTTCGATATCTCGTGTTGTGACGACAATTGGATCACATTATTTACTCTTTCTAGACATAAAAGATGGTTTGACAAAGAAAAAATACTATACATCCAAAGATGTGAACTATAAAAGATTTATCAATACAGTACTTGTTGATACTGGACTACATTCAGAATCATTTCTAAACGAATTATTAATGTCTAATATTGACACTCTTGATGATACTCCACTAATCCATGGTCTAGGTTCGACAATTTTAGAAAGATCAATCACAGAGATTAATGAATTCAGAAATTCGAAGGATTTAAAGAATAATCTATTACCTGAACAATCAGATGAATGGACACGAATTGGAGAAATATTTACCAATTGGACTTGTAGTGCATCGAGACTATCTTAATAGTTCTTCAAACACTTATCTTATCAGTATTCGTTTCTTATCAATAAAAATTTAACCAAGGGTCAATTGATGTCAGGCACATTTGCAGCTTACGCAATGCTGCTAGACAAAACCAAACGCTGCAAAAGAGCCTGCCAGACCAAAAAGGCAAACTCCCAAGACAAAACTATAACGAGACAAATTCGTAACATCCTGACAGTTTTAACATTTCCCCTAAACCTAACACGGATGGTATAGGTAATTGCCTTCAGCAGCCCGGACAGCTTAGTAATCAGCCCCATAAGTCTATGCGATCATGTTTAAACCCACTTATAAAATTTTCAGTACCGTGACTACTCCTGCTGCCTAGACAAAGCTAATAGGGCTGCTGGCCTTCGAGCAGTTGTCATGGTTTTTGCATCGCCGCTTAGACAGTTTTATCATGACGGGACAAATCCTGCCCATCTATCGGGACTCAGCCATCTGGACAACTTCATCATGACACGAAAACTCTCATCCATCTACCGGGACTTTGCAAAAACGCATGCCAACCCTGACACGGACGGCAACTGCCCATACCACCGGGCCGTTAGGCAAAATGAGTGCCACACCTTAAATTACAGCCTTTTTAGATTTCGTCTATGACTACAGAAACAATAATTATAGCGGCTTCACTTTTCCTATTTATTGCATTCTTTTATTCCATGGCTGGTCACGCCGGCTCATCAGGATACTTGGCAGTTATGGCTTTGTTATCATTTGCACCTGAGTCTATCAAACCAACTTCTCTAATTCTTAACATTATTGTTGCGGCAATTGCCTCTTACAAATACATAAAGGCCAACTACTTCGACAAAAGGATCTTCCTGATTCTTATCGCAACTTCACTTCCTGCTGCCTTCATTGGGGGTTACTTAACAATTAGTCCAAAGTATTTTAAATTAATAGCCGGATTATTCCTCATTGTCGCTTCAGGAGCTTTACTCTTTAGAGAATATTCAAAAGCAAATAATTCTGAATTAGTAAGAATGCCCACAAAATGGGGGCTTGCGATTGGATTAGTTATTGGTTTAATATCTGGACTCATTGGTGTCGGAGGTGGTATTTTCCTGTCTCCAATAATCATCATGGCTAATTGGACAAATGTTAAAAATGCCTCAGGAATTGCTGCTCTGTTTATTCTCGTAAATTCTATTTCCGGACTGGCTGGACATCTGACTGCAATAAGTCAAGTTGACTCTAACATTGTTTACTGGATAATTGCTGTAATAATTGGAGGATTAGCCGGTTCCTATCTTGGGACTACCAAGTTTCAAAATAGGATCATTATGACATGTCTTTTTCTGATTCTCCTATCGGCTGGACTTAAGTTTTTATTCATTGACTTCTTAAAATAGTCACTTTGCCTAACACGGACGATTTAATTAATTGGCTTCGGCAGCCCGGACAGCTTCCGAGTCAGCCCATAAAGTCTATGAGAGAAAATTCACAGCCGTTTATTAGCATCACAACACCTCGACAGTTTCGTCTCCCGGGACAAAGTCTACGTCGGGCTGCCGGCCACCGCGCTGGCGCCACATTTTTTGCTCTCACCGAGACTATTTCGTCGTGACACGTAACTTCACTGTCGTCTATCAGGACTTGGAACCGTCTCGCAGCTTCACCGTGACCCGAAGCTCACTGCCATCTACCGGGACTGGCAAAAAATGTGTCACCGCGATGCGGACGCCAACTAATTAAATCGCCGGGCCGTTATGGTTAATTCACAGCAACAGTGGACATTAGACAATTTAGAGACGAACTAACCATAACAGAAAAAGCAATGTCGATTAAACGAGGTAACACACTTTCATCTACCGGGATTAGTCATAGAGACAAATCCCTAATGACGAGACAATTAAATATCAATTAACCTAAGTAATTAAAAGCTAAAGTATTTTTAACACTAGGCGGTTTCAATATTTAGTATTAGACTTAAAAAAATGAATAAAATAATAGCTACTTTGACAATGACATTTTTAGTTATATTCCCACTGATTAGATTTTACCAAAGGAACAACTGGGAGAAAAAAATAATTTGGATAAATTTGATTCTAATAATAGTAATTTGGTTTTCATCATATGCTCTTTTTCACGAATTAAGTCATATGATTGGGACTTACTTGGTCGGAGGAACTGTAACTGATTATCAGTTGATTCCGGAATTTTGGAAAGGTGATTTTAGAACAGCATATATTACACCTGAAAATGAGACGACTTTTCAAGAATTTGTCACAAGACTTTCACCATATGTAAGAGACTTATTACTTGTAATAATTGGATTTTTAGTATTAAGAAAACAAAAAATTATAAACTCATTCATTGTTGGGCTGATTGTAACATTGTTCTTATTGAGTTCATTATTTGATATTGTTAGTAATTTTCTTGGTTTTGCAATTGATCACGACGGTGATTTTAATGGATTAGCTAAATTAACTGGAAAAATTTGGGTATATTTAATTGGTATTTCTATTTTTTGTATTGAAGCGTGGACAACTTTTAGAGTATTTCAAATATATCGGAATTTTCCAAAGAGAATTAGTACTTACAAACTAACCATAACTCGGTCGGTTTAATTAATTGCCTTTTGCAACCAGGACTACTTTTCGATCAGCCCCTAAAGTCTATGCGAACAAATTCATTTCAACTTATCAAATTTTGTTGCATCCGGACTGATCCTGCTGCCGAGACAAAGTCAATAGGGTTGCAAGCCGACGCGCG
>JGI20214J51650_10003114_pt1 | contig 10411 bp, 10 predicted proteins | sample WetSurMetagenome_FD_51650 | JGI IMG/M metagenome (IMG submission 51650)
ATTGATTTTTTAGACTTTCAGGAATTAAAAATCTTTTTTCTTTACTTTCAGGACTTTTTAACTCACTTATTTGAAACTGAGCTGGTATCAGTCCAAAATATCCTACTTTTCTGGAAATAGCTTCAATTAAGGAATAGGTGAAATCCAACGGCGAAAAAGAATGTTCTATATTAAACCAAATACAACAGTACTTATGTGTGACTTTGTAAAAAATATCAGAAGCTAAAGCGCTAATGCCATTTTTACCATATATATATATTAAAGACGTCTGAGTTCTCTCTTTTTCAATTTCATTAATTATTTCACTTACAAAGGAATTGTACTTACAATTTGTCGAGGTTGCTCCAGGTTTAGCAGGGAAAGGCCATACAGAAGAGAATTGTACACCTGCCGGAGGTAAGGAAAGGAAAGTACTTTGATATAATTCCAACAGAAACGATGTTAAATCGGTAGCTGATGTAACGAACAATTGTTGTGGCAAAGCATCATTACTTTTTTCACTAATATAATCATTATAAAAACTCTCTTCAATTTCACCTTTTTTATTTAATTCATCGAAAGTTGCATTAAACTTATCCAACACTTTAACCCTATCCGCATTATTATAGCAAATCCAATATATTTCAAGATCTTTCAATTTAACCATCGCATGGCACATTAACTCAAGAACCCGTTTTGATGAGTGTGAAACACCCATCACTAATAGATTTCGTTGACTTAGCAATTTAGGTCTGTTATCTTTGCTTTTGTAATAGGAAAGATAATCTACAAATTGTTTCACATCGTCTTTACTTGGATCCTTATCAAGAGAAAAATCAGCTCGTAGTCCGTATCTTCCGCCGTGCATTTTAACTATTGATCTTTGGTTCCTTACAAAATCGGCATCAGGAAGGCGAGCATCCAGATGAACATCAAAAACTGCCACTGGATTAATTAGTTTTTGATAAGTATTTTCGATTAAAGAGTCAAAATTTGTTGTTAGGATAGTTTTGATTCTTAAAATGTCCGACATATGTGCCAGAAGCATGTGTGAGGAGCTTGGCCTTTTCCCTTTGGTCAGGTTCACAAAAAAAGAATCAATTACCCGTTCATCCGGTTGTTGAATAATAACTATTCTGGAATCTTTATTTATTTTATCTCCTAAAGCTAATCTTGAAAGAAGATTTAATGTTGCCCTCCAATCCGATACAACACCTATTGCTTGAAAATATATATCTATTATTTCATTATTTTTTTTACTGTCTGAAATCTCTCTGTTTTTATTTATCCTGTTTTGTCTATTAATTTTATTATTTATGTAAGAACACCACTTTATTTTTTTTTGATCAAAATTGTCATATACAGGCATCTCAGAAAAATCAGGCCATCTTAATGTCCTGGGATCCCATTGTTTTTTTTTAAGATCCAATTCATTACCATTAGTGCCAAATACTCTTGCCAGACAATAAAACAAATATGCGAAATAATCCAAACCGGCAGGGATTCCTGATGATGCTGACATACCAGCACCTATTAAGGGCACAATCCCCTTATCCATTGAAATACTCTTTTCAATCAAATCAATAACCTCAACCGTCGATTTACAATTTATCTTTTCTGCTAACATTATTTAATATATTAGATACTCATTAGTTTGTTGGTAATGTCTAACATGAACTATTAAATATAAAACAATTTGAATTAATTGCGCCTTAACAGTTAAATTAATGTAAAGTTATACTTAGTCCTTACAGGGACTTTGTTTTACTGTATATACCTAATTTGCATGTATTAAATCATGACTACTATTTTTCTCCTGACAAAAGAGCAGATGCAAATTATTCTTGATTCATGAATAGAAAGCTGCTATAGTTCGCATACTATGAGAAGTATAGGTGGAGGTTCTTTGTTTATAATGGCTCAATTAAAAGTTAGGGAGGTGAACCACAAGGGATACCTGTTTATCCGGAGTCATATCTCTATGTCTTTATTCCGGGTGAGGTCCGGAAATACTACCTTATTTTCATTCCAATACCTATTCCCCTTCCATACTTTTAATAAATAATTCTTTCCCCTGAATTATTTCGAAATCAGTCGAACTGCATTTATTACAGCCAAAAAGGTCTTCATTAACCTGAAAATCGCATCCGCAATTAAGACATCTCATTTTCACGGGTAATATCTCGATATTTAATTCAGCATCCTCAGCTATTGAATCTCTTACAATTTCCTTAAAAGCAAATTCAAATGTTTCAGGCACAATTTGTATCAGCTGCCCGAATATGAGATTCACCTTAGTGACCTTAAACATGTTCTTACTTAGTGCTGTGTCCAGAACAATCGCTGAGAGACCCTGCGCAATACTTAGTTCATGCATTTTTAAACAAACAAATCCTCTTATCAGTATTTTGTGTCCTTATATAATAACTCAAGGTTTTTAAGTCCATTACCTTTAATCTTTTTGTGAACATAATATATGACACTTTCCAGCTCATCGCAAAGGTTCACATTGTTAATTATCACCTCCGGTGGTACTTTTAAAAGTATCGGTGCAAAATTCATAATTCCGATTATGCCATTACGGATAAGCTCATCAGTAACTTCCTGTGCGGAAATCTCAGGTACTGCTAGAATTGCTACTTTTACATTGAACCTTTCAACTATTTCTTTCAGCCTGTTCATGGAATATACCGGTATGCCCGATCTCATTTTCTGCTTGAAAGGATCAATATCAAAAGTGGCGACAATATTCATATGCCTCTGTACAAACTTACTGTACTTCGATAAGGCAAGTCCCATATTCCCCATCCCTATCAATACAATATTGTTATCCTTGTTCCTGTGGAATAATGTTTCCATCTTTTCGAGCAGATCATTTATATTATATCCGCCCCGCTTATTCCCTTTAATATCGAATTCAGAAAAATCCTTTCTCACCTGATCGGATGTGACACCTGTTTCATTGGCAAGAGTATAAGAAAAGACTTTTTCAACGCCCATTAACTTCAACCGTAACAGGCTTGCCCTGTAAAGAAAAATCCTTTTCAGGCTGTTTTTAATAATAGTTTTTGTGATTTGTTTCACATCAACTCGTTTTTATTTATTCTATCATGCAAGTTAAATATTTTATTTATAAATAAAAAATATATTTATATATCTGATATTATGCACTTTAAGAAATACATGTAAATTTTTCATAAAAATTAAATAATTTTTAATTGACTTTTATATACGTAGATTCTAATTTTATATGTGAATCTTCTCACATAAATGCTATATAAATGCATAAAAAAGGAAGAATGGGATAAGACTATTGAACAACTGTTATTATCCTACTCCATTTTTGCCTGTATCAAAAATGATTACGGCTTGGATTATGAATTAATCAAACCATCCGATATTGCAAAAATATCCTATAATAAACCTAAACCTGCAACCCCTCTGAAAAGCTTCTTTCTTCCCGTCAGAGAAAATGTAACATCCGAAAGGGTTAAGGAAAAACCAAGGATCATTATTGGTATGCCAAATTGCGATATTGAGGGCCTGAGGCTTCTTGATGAAATTTATCTTGATGATGAGTTTAATGATGAATTCTACAGGAAACGCCGCGAAAGAACATTGCTGTTATCATCCGACTGTTTTAGCATTCAGGAACATTGTCATTGTTTGTCCTATAAAATTAAGCCATATTCTGAAAGTCTGGCAGACCTCGCGGTTAATAACCTCAATGGAACAATTGTTTTAAGGGTATTATCGGCTAAAGGGGAAGATTTTATTAAGGAAATCTCAGCTTTTTTATCACCGGCTGACAATAATTTTATTCAGGCAATTGAAAAGGAACATCTTTCAGCGACAAATTTGCTTGAGAACTTAAACACCGGGCTGCCTGATTGCAAGATGACAGGTGAACTTATTAAAGATTCAAAGTCGGAAATCTGGGAAAGATATTCATCCAGATGTGTTTCATGCGGAGCCTGTACCACGATCTGCCCGACATGTACATGTTTTCTTCTCATAGATAAACCCGGTTTTGAGAAGGTCAAACAGATGGATGCATGCCAGTATCCGGGTTTTGAAAGGGTCGCTGGCGGAGAAGACGCTTTGTTTGAACTTCACAACCGATTCAGAAACAGATATATGTGTAAATATAATTGGAGACCAGAAAAATTCAGTTCCACTGCCTGTACGGGATGTGGCAGGTGCATTGAGGCCTGCATAGGAAAAATCAATAAGAACGAACTATTCATGGAACTTGTAAATAACAGATAATGCCGGATAACAAAAATATATATAAGCCTATCAGGGCCAGGTTGAATGATGTAATTGAGGAATCACCCTCTATTAAAACATTTGTACTGATACCCGAGGATAAGTTCTCTTTTAAAACCGGTCAGTTCATCGAATTATCCGTCGATGGCATAGGGGAAGCTCCTTTCACACCCTCTTCTTCACCACTTATAACTGAAAAGCTGGAGGTAACGGTGATGAAAACCGGATATGTTACTGAGTATATGCATATGCTGAAGCCTGGAGTCTTTATGGGAATAAGAGGCCCTTACGGAAGTGGGTATCCTGTAGAAACATTCTTTGGTAAGGAAGTGCTCATATTGGGCGGAGGTTGTGGTCTTGCTCCTATCAGATCGCTGCTGTACACACTCGAAAGTATTAAAGAAAAGCTGGAGAAAGTCATCCTCTGTTATGGATCAAAAACTCCCTCGGATTGTATCTACAAACCGCTATTTGACCGGTTAAACAACACTGAAAAATTTGAAGCATACCGTACTGTCGACAAGGCAGATGAAGAGTGGAATGGCGCGGTTGGCGTGGCAACGATGCTATTGAACAATATTAAAATTAATATAAAGAATTCGGTTGCTGTTGTTTGCGGCCCGCCGGTAATGATGAAATTCGGAACTATCAGACTGCTTGAAATGGGTTATAGAGATGATCAGATCTATCTGTCGATGGAAAAAAATATGTCGTGTGGCTTGGGAAAATGCGGACATTGCATGATGGGTGAATATTTTGTTTGCCGTGATGGTCCTGTTTTCACCTATAAAGAGATTAAACATAATCCTGAAATATGGAAGTAATAAAAATGAAATTCAAAGAATTATACTGTCCTGTTTAAAATAAAGGTCATGAAAATTACAATTGAGGATTTGAAAAATGTCAGTTTTTTTGACGATTACACAGATGATCAGTTGAAAATATTCATTGAGATCAGTTCCATAAAGGAATTCAAAGTAAAGGATGTATTGTTTGAACAATATGACGAGCTTAAAGAGATCTATGTCCTGCTTTCCGGATGTTTATCACTAGGAATAAGTATTGCAAATGAAAAGAGGATCCGTCTCGGCACGCTCGAAGTTGGTCATCTGTTTTCATGGTCAGCTGTTTTCAGCCCATACATCTCCACAGCATGGGTGATAGCCTCCTGCCCCACAAAAGTACTTGCAATTGATGCAAAAAAACTAAATGATGAGTTTGATAAGAATTGTGCCTTCGGATTTAAAACGATGTCAAAAATTGCTCAGACAATTTCCCACAGGCTTAGCGATACAAGATTCCAGTTAATGAACCAGTTGACTATATAATATTATTATTAATCAATTTATAAATTATTGAAACAGGTTGAAATAAACTGAAATTGTTTGTTGATAAATTAATGCCATTTACGATTATTAATTATGTCCCGGAAAGTACTTATAGATATGATCAAGCTTCGCTCTGCCATGATTGAAGACTCATCCCGTGATCTGCCTGAGGCATTATTCTACCCATCACTTAATATTAATGGATTAAAGACTATCCGCGAGCTGGCAACTTTCAGATTCACCTGTAGAAAGTGTGAAGACGCACCATGTATAAGTGTCTGTCCCGCCGATGCTCTGGAAAAAGATGAAAACGGGGTTGTGGCACGCTATACAAATCTATGCGTTTCATGCAAATCCTGTGTTACTATTTGTCCCTTCGGAACAATGATGACTGACTTTTTTAAACACCACAGGAACAAAGATCTCTTATTTGATCTGAAAGATGAAAAAGAGATGGGAAAATTTGTCAAAGCCTGTCCTGTCGGAACGGTTGCTATAACAGAAGAGAATGAGTCGGAGGATAAGAATATATATAGTCTCAATGAAAAAGTGCTCATAAAAGATTATTTATATATAACTGAAAAACAGTAAATACCAACAATATGGCAACTAATATATTTTATTTTCTTGTCTTTCCCGGACTGCTCTTTACAGCAGTAACAGGAGCATTCCTTTCGTGGTTCGACAGGAAAATCAGTGCCAGGGTACAATTTCGTAAGGGACCTCCTGTTTTCCAGCCATTTTATGATTTTTTTAAATTGCTGCTTGTAAAGGAAACAATTCTGCCAAAATACGGATCTCCTCTGATATTCCTGCTTATGCCGGTCTTTGCTGTCTTTGGTGCTACAATGGCAGGGGTTTTCATTCTGCTCCCGTTGTTGAATATTACAACCGGTTTCCAGGGAGATCTTATTGTAATCTTTTATCTGCTAACGATTCCGTCATTCTCATACATTCTCGGGGCTCTTGCTTCAGGGAATCCTCTTGCTGCAGTGGGCGGTTCGAGAGAGATGAAGCTTATCCTCAGCTATGAGCTTACATTCCTTCTGGTTCTGGCCGGAATCATAATGAAATGCGGACAACAATTTAATCTTTATTCAATTATTCAGGCTCAGCAGGCTGGCACTTCATTTATCGGAAGTATTTCGGGAGTGTTGTTATTCATTGTGGGTATTTTTTGCATCCAGGCAAAACTGGCACTGGTCCCTTTTGATATGCCGGAAGCCGAAGCAGAGATAACCGAAGGGATTTTTATTGAATATTCCGGAGCCGCTTATGCGATGATAAAACTAACAAAATATATAATGTTTTTCATTCTGCCTGCTCTTCTTATAGCCCTCTTCATGAATGGGTTCAGACTTACAGGAATCGGTATTTTATGGGCAGTATTAAAGGTCTTTGCAGTTGTACTTATCATGACCCTGATAAGAAATACAAATCCAAGGGTTAAGATCAAACAGGCTGTCAGCTTTTTCTTCATATGGATGAACTTAATTGCTATTGTTGCCCTTGTTTTGATTGCGTTTGGTTATTAAAACTGTGTATAATATCCACGAGATGTACTTTTTATCTGATATAAATGATAATCAATTGAATAACAAACCAGTATTATACAGGTTAATTTATTAAACTCTCTTAATTTCTATCCTATGGGGTTTAAAAATTTTTGCTTCAAAAAATCACTTTGGGTCTTTCATTTTGGAGGAGCTTCATGCAATAATTGTGATATTGAGATACTTGACTGTCTCACACCAAGACATGATCTGGAAAGATTTGGTATACTTCTGGTTGGTAGTATAAGGCATGCGGATGTGCTTCTTGTTAATGGCTCAATCAATATCCGTGACAGGGAGAGGCTGTTAGAGGTATATAAACAGGCTCCGAAACCATTACTGGTTGTGGCAATTGGAGCATGTGGATGTACAGGAGGATACTTTACCGAAAGCTACACATTTGCTGGTCCGGTCGATAAAATTATTCCGGTCAATGCATATGTTCCGGGTTGCCCCCCAAAACCCGAAGCAATTATTGCAGGAATAGTGAAGCTGATGGAGAAATCGTAGGGAGAAGGGTTGAAGAATGGGAGAATGGGAGATTGAGAGATTTGAAAGAGAGGTTCCACTCGTATGAGATGCAACAGGTGGGTTAAAGAAGAATATAAAAGAAGAATTATCAATAAGAATAAATGAATTGAAAATCAGATAAATGAATACTGAACTGATCATAGAAAAATTCAAAGAAAAATTCAATTCTGAAATTCTCAGGACCACTGTAAAGAATCAGAAACGCGTTATTATTACGGTATTGCCTGATTCTATAATCAATGTTGCAGAATATTTATACAGGACAGAGGGATTCAGGTTTATTATTGCCTCAGCTTTGCATACAAAAAATGGATTTGAGATTCATTACCATTTCAGCAAAGATTCTATTGGCCTGATACTTAACATACATGTAATCCTGGATAAAAATTCTCCGCAAATTGAATCCCTTTCTAACATGTTCAATGCTTCGAACTGGATCGAAAGGGAAATGCATGAACTTCTTGGTATCAATTTCCTTAATCATCCCAATCAGGAGAAACTGATATCAGAAGGCAACTGGGCTGAAGGTGTTTATCCATTAAGGAAGGAGTTTAAGTGATAACCGGATATCTTCTGTGATGAGCAAAAAAACACTCATACCTATCGGACCATATCATCCACTTCAGGAAGAACCTGAATTATTCAGGCTTTACTGCGACGGAGAGATAGTTAAAGACATCAAATGGGAGACTGGTTATAACCACCGGGGAATTGAAAAACTGAGTGAATCAAAGACTTACGAACAGATCTTCTTCCTGGTAGAACGAATTTGCGGAATCTGCTCTAACTCTCATCCTTTTGCTTTTGCAAATGCAGTTGAAGAAATTGCGAATATAGAAATTACAAACAGGGCAAAATATATCAGATCAATAATAGGTGAACTCGAGCGCATACACAGCCATCTCCTGTGGGTTGGACTGGCCGGTCACTTTCTTGGTTATAATACTGTCTTCATGTGGGCATGGAAATATCGTGAACCTGTTCTTGACCTTTTTGAAATGATATCCGGTAACAGGAACAGCTATGCAATGTTCAAAGTCGGTGGTGTAAGAAGAGACATAGAGGAGACAAAAATTCCCGTAATTCAGAATATTCTGGATGAAGTTAAGACAAAAACCGATTTACTTACAGGAGCAGTAATGGACGATCCCGTTATTCATGCAAGGACCAGGGGAGTTGGTATTCTGACAAAGCAGGATATCATTGATTATGGAGCAGTAGGACCAACAGCAAGGGCTTCCGGTTTGGCTATTGATGTACGTAAAGACGATCCTTATGCTGCTTATCCTCTTGTAAACTGGAAAGTGATAACTGCAGAAGCCGGAGATGTTTTTGCAAAGGCAGAGGTCAGATTACTCGAGATATACGAATCAATTTCAATCATAGAACAATGCCTCAACGGTCTGAAAAAAGAAAAAGCCGGAGACATATCGTTAAAAGTTAAAGAGATACCGGAAGGAATCGGAAACGGACGTGCAGAAGCTCCACGTGGTGAAGTATTCCATTTTGTACAATCAGACGGCTCTAACTCTCCGGTCAGGCATAAAATAAGGGCTCCCAGCTATGTCAACATTGCAACTTTCAAAAAGTCGTGTATTGGTCAGACAATTGCAGATGCCACAATTTCACTGGCTGCAGTTGACCCTTGTTATTGTTGTACCGAGCGCATGGCTGTGGCTTATGATTTAAGCTCAGGAGAAAAAATAATGAATGCTTTTGAACTGATTAACGAATCACTTAAGAAGACTGATGAATTAAAGAGAACTGTTAAAACTCACCTATGAAAGAGATTATCTATATAATATCTCTGCCCGTACTTGCAGGTCTAATACTGCTTATTGTTCCTGAAAAATTCAGAACTGCCAAAGGTGTGATTGCTTTTCTGGTAAGTATCATAACTGGTTATCTTACAATCGTGATTTACAATTCAGGCAGTCAGCTTCATAATCTGAATGAGCTCTCAGATATATCTTTTCCTGGTTTTAACTACCTCCTGAATGCAGGAAGATACACTGCATTCAACACCGATAGCCTGAGTAAACTTATTATCCTGTTTATAAGTCTTTTTACTTTTCTGATTATTTTTTATTCGCTTGTATATATTAAAGATGGAAGAGTAAAAAACTATTATTCATATTTTCTGATTACTCTTGGTTGCGGATATGGTGCGGTGCTATCTGACAACCTCATCTTATTTCTTTTTTTCTGGGGTATACTTGGAATAACTTTATATAAACTGATACAGGGGAATGATGAAGAAAGCTCTGCAACTGCCAAGAAAACACTGATTCTTATCGGGGCTTCTGACAGTATTATGATAATCGGAATTTCAGTTCTGTGGAAAATTACCGGCTCACTGAGCATGGGTGCAATATCCCTGACAACAACAAATGCTTTATCAGTTGTTGCTTTCCTGGCTTTACTGACTGGCAGTTTTACAAAAGCCGGGGCTTTCCCATTTCATACATGGGTGCCAGATTACACAAAGAGTGCTCCTGCCTCATCTTCAGCCTATCTTCCTGCTTCTCTCGACAAGCTTCTTGGTATATATTTCCTTGCAAGGATAACCACCGATTTGTTTATTCTGAATGAATGGCTTACACTACTCCTTTTATCTATCGGTGTGATTTCAATTATCACTGCTGTCATGATGGCTCTTGTTCAACATAACTACAAACGGCTGCTGGGATTTCATGCTGTTTCACAGGTAGGTTATATGATTCTTGGATTTGGACTTGGATCGATGATAGG
>JGI20214J51650_10003116_pt1 | contig 10409 bp, 12 predicted proteins | sample WetSurMetagenome_FD_51650 | JGI IMG/M metagenome (IMG submission 51650)
AGGTTGGCTGGGCCATCGGCGATGGGCAAGAGCATGGTGAAGACCCTGACTGGGATGCCCAGGAAGCAGAACAGCTCTACCATATCCTTGAGAAAGAGATTGTGCCTTGTTTCTATGAACGTGATGGCAGGGGGATCCCCGCCGCATGGGTAGCACGCATGCGGGCCAGTATGGCTGAGCTTACCCCACAATTCAGCACGAACAGAATGCTGCGAGAGTACGTCGATAGATTATACCTCCCTGTTGCTCGGAACTATCATAAGCGCATCGCCAATGGGGTAAATGAGTCTTTACGCCTATGCAGGTGGCAAGAGTTGCTCGACACACATTGGCAGAAATTACATTTCAGAGGGCTGGATATACACAGAGAAGGCGACGATTACGTTCTAACGGTCTCGGTGTACCTTGATGATCTTGATCCTGAAGCAATACAGGTTCAGCTTTACGCCGAACCGGTGGATGATGTGAGACCGGAAATCCATGTCATGGAAATAACTGGCACACTAACGGGAGCAACGAATGGTTATCAGTATAATGCCCGTTTCCCGGCGCGACGGCCGGCCGAAGACTACACACCACGCATCGTTCCTTATTTCGCTGGTGCTGCGGTGCCCTTAGAGGCCAAACAAATATTGTGGTATGAATCGTAACTGGTCGCATTTCGAGAACAGTGTATAAAGACAAAGTTCGGATGGGAGGAGTAAAAATGGCCAAGAAAACGGTGAAAGACGTGGACGTCAAGAAAAAGAAGGTGTTAGTCCGTGTGGACTTCAATGTGCCAATGAAACACGATGGCACGATCACTGATGATACACGCATCCGTGCTTGCTTACCGACGATAGAGTATTTCATAAACCAACAGTCACGAATTATCCTTTGCTCTCACCTGGGCAGACCTGGTGGCAAAGTGGTGGAAGAGTTGAATCAAAAGATCTGTACCTGGATGAGGCTTTTTGGCTATTTTATCATGGAAATTACCCTCATTTTGGTTATTACAATATTTGCCATCAATGTTTTCCCATCTCCCCGTCCGCAAAACAGTATTCCGGATCGGAAACCGGGAATGAGGATTGATTACTTCCCGGAGAAATACTGGAGTGCCATTTTGATCTTTTCTTCCAGGCTCAGCTTGTTTTTAGCGGGGAGGCTGGCGACCGCCCGGGCGGCCTCGGCGGCTGAGTAGCCGAGAGAAGTTAATGCGGACAGTACATCTGTATTTTCCGCGGAAAACTCCGCCTGCTGGGTAGTGATCCAACCGGCACCGATCTTATCTTTCAATTCCAGCACAATACGGTTGGCGGTCTTATTGCCGATACCGGGGATGGAAGTCAGCAAGTCGGCGTTGCCGGTGGCGATGGCCATGGTAAGCTGATCGGTACTCATGGCGGAAAGCATGGATAGTCCCACCTTGGGACCAATCCCGGAAACACCTAATAAAATATTGAAAAGCCGCAGTTCGTCGGGGGTACTGAAGCCGTAAAGGGCCAGGATATCCTCCCTGACATGCAGGTGGGTATACAGCTTGACCTCTTTACCGATCCTGCCGACGCTGCTTAGTGTCGAGGTAGGCAAATAGACCAGGAAACCCACTCCGTTCACATTAACGATGACCGAATCGGAACCGATGATCTCCAGTTTTCCCTGTAAAGAAGCAATCATATAACTCTCCGGAATAAACTTAAAACTCAAAGTGAAAATCTCAAAACCATAATTGATGGTACTGCAAAAAGCCAACAAGCATATTCAATGAGATTGCTTCGCCTCACGATTTAGCTTCATCCTTCGGCTGAAGGACTCGCTAAACCGTGATGGTCTCGCAAAGACGAGATTTTTGCAGTTTCGCCATAATTCAAAAATAAAATCTGGAATAAAGCCCAATTTGAGATTTAATTTTTAATATTTGAACTAATTTGTTATTTCCCTTGTTCCAGTAATTTGTTTAAGTGTAGCTCATGAAGATGACAGAGGGCAACTGCCAGGGCATCCGCTGCATCATTAGGTTCGGGAATTGCGGCTAAACCGAGCTGGAGGCGAACCATCTCCTGTATCTGTTCCTTGGAGCTGGCCCCATAGTTGGCGACTCGCTGCTTGACCTGGGCCGGGGTGTATTCGAATGCCGGAAGGCCGGCGTTGGATGCCGCCAGAATAACCACTGCCTGGGCACGGCCTATCGCCAGCGCTGAACTGACATTTTTTGCCACGAAGGGCTGTTCCACGGCGACTNCTTCCGGTTTATGCTGTTTGATTATTTTGTTGAGCTCTTTGTAAAGGAGGCTGAGCCGCTCTCCGATAGTCGAATGCTCTTTAGTCCTGATGGCTCCATAAGTCACTAAGGTAACATCACTATCATCACCTTCGATAACGCCGTAACCCATGATAATTGTGCCGGGGTCGACTCCCAAAATAATCATCAATGATAGTTTACCACAAGTAAAATAAAAGCCAAAGCTAAGCGGAGCACAAGTTAATAATTTTTTATTGAAGATTTAATCCTTTACAAATAAAGTCATGCAAAAGATGGAAAACTACAAATTAAACTTATAACTGAAAACTGTGAATTAAAAACTTGAAAGTGGATGCGGGGATAGCTATGACTTACGTTTTGAGCTTTGCGATTTGAGGTTTGAGTCAGATCTAGACTTGTGAGGCGATCTTTTCCATCATCTCATCGGTGAAGTCGGCATTGGAAGCTACTGTCTGGACTTCATCAATCTCTTCCAGTTTTTCCATAAGGCGGAGAGTCTGTAAAGCTCCTTTTTCATCGGGAGGCGTAACGGTAGTCTTGGGAATCATGGAAAGACTGGCGGATGCGATAACAACGCTGGCGTTTTTTAGAGCGGTGCGAACGTTTTCAAGTTTTTCCGGTGTCGTATATATTTCAAGATAGTCCTTTTCGATTTTAACATCATCGGCACCGGCATCGATGGCTACAAGAGCGATATCATCTCCGTTAAGGTTTTCGCCCTTAATTGTAAGCAGACCTTTATTTTCAAATAACCAGGCGACACAGCCTGCGGCTCCCAGNGAACCACCATTACGGTTAAAAAGATTACGTATGTCCTGNATTGTCCGCAGTCTATTATCGGTATATGCCTGTACGAGGATCGCAGCCCCGCTGGCGCTATAGCCCTCAAGAGTGACTTCATCCAGGGTAACGCCTTCCAGAGTACCGGCACCACGTTTAATAGCACGGTCGATATTATCGTAGGGCATGCTGGCGTCTTTAGCCTTTTGAACGGCGAGACGCAGTTTGAAGTTAGATTCAGTGCTGCTGCCGCCCTGCCGTACGGCCACAATAATTTCGCGTGTCAGCCTGGTAAAAAGCTGCCCCCGCTTGGCGTCAGCTGCGCCTTTGGTATGCTGTATTGTTTTCCACTTAGAATGACCCGACATATCTATACCATTCTATCATAAAATGTTGACACGTCAAACAAATACTTGAAAAAATTTTACAGATATTGACATATACACCTATTATCTGATACCTTAAAAATATCTGAGGAGCTATCTAATAATGAACAGGTACTTACCAAATATATTCTTATTCTCCTTTATATAGTCCCCAGGAATGAATTTTGTGTGGTCGTTCCTGGAGGACTTTCAAATGTTCTCTCAGGGATGTATCACATTAGACCTGCCCTTCCAGACTTTACCTGATGTTCCATATTAGTTTATATTCAAATTTATTTTAGCTTGTTTAACCCTGAGAGGTGTCGGATTACCTGCTCAGGGTTTTTTATTTTATGCAACTATAGGAGAAATTGATGATCAAGACAATTTTATATAAATCTCTTAAAATTACGAATAACCTGTACCGTCTTGGTACTACTGCCTTTCCGGTATATCTGTCTCTGGGGAAAGACGGGATGATAATAGAGGGAGGTATCAGTGCCATATTCCCTATTATGCTGGAGCAGATCAAAGAACTGGGAATTGAGGTTGAACGTATTAAGTACCTGGCTTTGACCCATACTCATGCCGATCATGTTGGAGCAGTGCCTCATATTAAAAAGCNTTGGCCGCACATTAAAGTGATNGCCGGAACTACTGCCGCGGAAATTTTAAGGAATGAGGGTGCTGTAAAAGCCGCTATCAAAATGGACCGTACTTTAACACACATGATGCTGGCTAAACACGCCATCGCAGAGCAACCGCCGGAAGTCGAAGACCATCACTTCAAAGTGGATTTGGTGGTAAAGGAAAACGACCGCATAGATCTCGGCAACGGCATTATCTGGACAGTGTATGACACCCCGGGGCATTCGTCCTGCCACACCAGTTATTTCGAGGTTAGTGAAAAGGTGGTATCGATAGGAGACGCTACGGGTTTTTATGTTCCGGAAACCGGCGTTTTCTGGCCTAACTATTTCGAATCACTGGAGAACTATTGCCGCAGCATCTGGAAGCTTTATTCATTATCGCCGCGGAGAGGTCTGCTGAGTCATAATCATATTCTTCAGGACGCNGTGGGCACGTACTTGCGTAAAGCTCTGAAAGCAACGGCGGACTATCATGGTGAGATGCTGGAACGATTAGCCGGGGGAGAAACCGCAGAAAAGATCGCTCTTGAAAAAGCAAAATGGGTAAATACATTGACTGCCGATCATCCTTACGAAATCATGGTCAGTTTATCGAAGGTGTTGGTCAAGCGGTCGTACGAAGCCGCCAACCGGAGTGTCCCGTTTACGTTGTTTGACAGTCCATATAACCTAGAGTAAAATTAGTTGTCGTCTGGGTATAGAGGAGGTTTTCGGCGATGATTGAGATGGCAATCGATAGTATTCGGGTAAGTCTGATGAATTATCAGAGGGTGGTGATTTTGAAAGAAAAAATGGCCGAGCGCTATCTGCCTATCTGGATAGGTCCGTCTGAAGCTGATGCCATCGCCGTTAAATTGCAGGGAGTGAATGTACCCAGACCGCTGACCCATGATCTGCTGAGGTCTGTAATCGGTTCCCTCGGTGCATCGGTAAATTCCATAGTGGTCAGTGATTTGAAGAATGACACTTTTTTTGCCAAGATCGTCCTCACCGTAGATGGCGGTTCTCTTGAGATAGACTCACGTCCCAGTGACGCTCTGGCTCTGGCGGTAAGAGCTGAGGTCCCAATTTATGCCGATGAATCCGTTCTCGATAAGGCCGGGATTTATCTTGACCAGGAGACTGGAAAGCCGGTAGCCGAATCAGACTCGACGGATAGTGCTGATCTGAAACAAAAGAAAATATCCGATGAAGAGCTGGGTAAACTTTCTGCTTTTAAAGATTTTATTAATACGCTAGACCTCGAAGATTTTAATAAACGCAAGTCATAATACTCAAGCCGCCAAAGTTCCACGGTATTATACTTGTCCCAAAGTCGTATAGAGTATATAGGACTTTAGGGTATGCAATTTTCTTATACCAGGTGATAAAATTAAATTCAGTGTATTTGTCCCTGTACATTTCCAATTAGTCGCACCAGGCAGGATATCTGCAGGATCTGAACTCGCTTGATTTTACCCTTTATTTTTTGCTAACCTGCTAACGTGGGTAAATTAGCTCTAGCCCTCAGATTCATTGGAGTAGGATTCTTTATAGGAGGTTCCATCGTACTGGGACTGGTGCTGGGCCTCTGGTTGGATAGTATATTGAATACCAAGCTGGTGTGGATTGTGGGGTTATTGGTTGGTATCGTTGTAGCATTTTGGGGTGTATTCCGTATGTTGATACCTCTTCTGGATAACAGCAAAAATGACCGCGGGAGACACAGCTAATGGGGAAAAAGAAGTTACTCGGCTGTTCGTTCCCGGTGTTCATTCTGATTTTCGTTTTAATTTTCGGTCTGGTCATAATCGGTCTTATTACCGGCCCTATCGGCAAAAATGCTCTACATTTACCATCCTGGCTGATCGTGCAGCAGCCTGAACCGTCCTTACCTGCAGAAACGATTTTCCATATTTTAGGTTTCCCCATCACAAATACTATAATGACCGGCTGGTTAACCATTATAGTGCTTGTGNTCTTTTTCTGGCTGGCGATGCGCAAATCACGGTTGATTCCCGGCAGGCTGCAGGCAATGGCAGAGTTTGTTCTTGAGTGGCTGCTTGATCTCTGTAAAACTGTCGCCGGTGACAGGAACGGGCGTCGTTTCTTCCCGGTAATCGCCACCATTTTCCTCTTTGTTATAACCAACTCCTGGTTGGGCTTATTGCCGTTTTTCAATGCGATATTGGTACATACACCTGAAGGTAGTTTTCCGCTTTTCCGTAATGCCAGCACCGATGTGAATTTACCGCTGGCGATTGCCCTCGTCTCCTTTTTCTTTGTCGTATATTTCGGCTTTCAGTCCCTTGGTATAGGTTATCTAAAACAGTTCTTTAATTTTAGCGGTTTCATCGAAGGCTTTAAATTGATCTTTAAAGGGAAAGTCGGTTCCGGAATCGGAGCTATAGTTCTTGGTTTTGTTAATTTCTTTATAGGCCTTATCGAGTTTCTTAGTCTTCTTATCCGGAATATCAGTTTTACCTTCCGTCTATTCGGCAACATGACCGCCGGCGAAATTTTACTGCTGCTCATTATGTTCCTGATACCGTGGGTAGTTGTCGATGTTTTTTACGTGCTTGAAATATTGATCGGTCTTATTCAGGCGTTTATTTTTAGTGGTCTAACGCTGGTGTTTGTCACAATGGCAGTTATGCCGCATGAGGGCGAACACGCATAATATAGCATCGAGGACATTTAAGGAGGATTAAAATGGATCCACAGGCAGCGAAATTACTGGCAGCAGGACTGGCAATCGGGTTGGGTGCTCTGGGACCCGGTATCGGTATCGGTATTCTGGGTTATGGCGCCATGCAGGCTTTGGGACGGAACCCGGAAGCTAAAGGCCCAATTCAGATCAATATGATGGTGGCTATCGGTCTTGCTGAAGCTATCGCTATCTATGCCTTAATTGTGGCAATTATCCTGGCAATGGTAGTGTAATTAGCGGGAGATTAATATGGATAACGAAGGAGTTCCAACCTTTATCGCGGTCATCGTAGCCGCGGTTATGGTAATAGGTGTCATGGCAGGTCTTACAGCTGTAACCTGGCTGATGCTCTTTGCGGCAAACGCCTAGTCGGCTATCGGTTAAAGATCAACTGCCCGGGAGGTAACTACCTTGGAAAATTTTTTCAAAGGGCTGGGTATTAACTGGCCAAGCTTAATAGCACAACTTATTAGCTTCGGCGTTCTGTTTGCTTTGCTCTGGGTTGTAGCATATAAACCCATTTTGAGGATGCTTGACGCACGTTCCAACAAAATAAGGGAAAGCATGGAACAGGCGGAGCAACTAAAAGAGCAAACGGTACACGCTGAAGAAGAGGTCAAGAAACAGGTTGAGCTTGGTCGTAAAGAAGGGCAGGAGATCATGGCCAGGGCTATGCATGCCAGCGAAGAACTCCACCAGAAAGCCCAGACAGAAGCTAAACAGGAAGGCGAAGCAATTATCGCCAAGGCGCGCACTGAGATCCATCGGGAACGCGAAGAAGCAGTGGCTGAAATCCGGCAGCAATTTGCCGATCTGGCGATTGCCGCAGCCGAAAAAGTCATCGACCGTTCGCTGGACAAACAGACGCATCGTGATATAATCGACAAAGTATTAAGTGAAAGTAAACCAAATCAGGGCTAGAGACTAAGGAGAATCAGTGGCAGCTAAGGGTTACCCCAAGCGATATGCACAGGCGATTTATGAGATTGCTCTGGAGCAGAACGCGCTGGATAAATGGCTGTCCGACCTGGGGCAGTTATTAAGCCTGGGTACGGATGTTGAGGTGCTGGCGCTCTTCGAGAGCCCAAAACTAAAATTTGAAGACAAGATAAAAATTGTGGACCAGCGGTTGCTCTCTGTTGAGCCGATGACCCGCAACCTGGCGTATTTGCTGGTCTCCCGTAATAAAATGCATCTGATCGGTGGTATCATGGAGCAGTACAGGCACTTGCTGGACAATTACCGCGGCGTACTGCATGCGGTAGTCACCACCGCTATACCTCTGGACGATGATGAGCAAGAACGAATAAAAAAGGCGCTGACCGCTATTACCGGAAAAACAACGGAAATAGAGTCCAGGGTAGATCCGGCGATAAAAGGTGGTATGGTAGCCCGCATCGACGGTAAACTGCTGGAAGGCAGCGTTCGTGACAGGCTTGTTATGCTAAAAAAAGAAATGGTCGGCAGGGAAAAATAAAGTTAGATTTACTTAAGTAAACATAATCGGATATTTGATGATAATCTCGTTTATCACTCCAAAATGGGAGGTAGCCTTCAGTGACTATTAGTGGACAGGACATTGTTTCAGTTCTGAAACAGCAGATTAAGCAATTCGGTACCACGGCTGCGATGGTAGATGTAGGTACCGTTATCGAAGTTGGCGACGGGATTGCCCGTATTCAGGGTCTATCGGGAGCGAAATACGGCGAGCTTCTGCAATTCCCTAACGATACTATAGGCATGGCACTAAACCTGGAAGAGGATAGTGTCGCTGCAATTATCGTCGATGATTATTCGAAAATTAAGGAAGGCGACGAAGTTCGCAGTACCGGACGTGTTGCAGAGGTACCCGTCGGACAGTCCCTTATTGGGAGGGTTGTCGATACACTCGGCAGGCCTCTTGACGGTAAGGGTCCAATAAGTACCGATAAGAAGCGACCTATCGAAAGGATCGCACCCAACGTTACCCGCAGGTCATCGGTCAACAGCCCGGTACAAACCGGTATTAAAGCTATCGATAGTCTTATACCGATCGGCCGCGGACAGCGTGAACTGATCATCGGCGACCGCTCTACCGGTAAGACAGCTCTGACGATCGATACTATAATTAATCAAAAAGGTAAAGGTCTGATTTGTGTTTACGTTGCCATCGGGCAGAAAACCTCCAAGGTGGCGCGCCTGGTAGCCACGCTCGAACAATATGGTGCTATGGACCATACGATCGTGGTAGCAGCGAACGCGGCCGATTCTGTCGCCCTGCAATATCTGGCCCCTTATGCAGGCTGTGCCATGGGCGAAGAGTTCATGGAAAACGGCAAAGACGCTCTGGTTGTGTATGACGACCTGTCTAAACACGCCTGGGCTTACCGTCAGCTTTCGCTGCTGTTACGGCGGCCGCCGGGTCGTGAAGCCTATCCCGGTGACGTATTTTATTTGCACTCCCGTTTGCTGGAAAGGGCCTGTAAATATGCGAAAGAGTTCGGTGGTGGCTCATTGACTGCTTTGCCGATCATCGAAACTCAGGCGGGTGACCTTTCCGCCTATATTCCTACTAACGTAATTTCGATCACCGACGGCCAGATATTTGTCGATGCCGACTCGTTCAATGCCGGACAGCGTCCCGCTCTGAATGTCGGTTCGTCCGTGTCCCGCGTTGGCAGTTCCGCTCAGATAAAGGCTATGCGCCAGGTAGCCGGCAGATTAAAGCTGGAGCTGGCACAGTACCGTGAACTCGCTTCCTTTGCCCAATTCGGTACGTCTGAGCTCGATAAAGCGACACGCACTCAGCTGGAACGCGGCCAGCGCATTTACGAAGTTTTAAAGCAGCCACTTTACTCTCCGGTGCCGGTAGAGAAACAGGTAATGATTTTGTATGCGGCCATCAATGGGTATCTCGATGATATACCGGTGGCTCAGATCAGTGCTTTCGAAACGTCGTTAAACACTTATATGGATACTACCCATCCTGATGTCGGGAAAGACATCGCGGATAAGAAGGAGCTCAAACCGGAGAACGAAACCGCCCTGAAAGCGGCGATAGTGGAATTTAAAAAGGCTAATACGTTTAAGTAATAAAATAAAAATTGAATCTTGAAGTTCGAAACAGGGTATAGTGTTTAGAACATCATAATTCAGGTAATTTGAATTTGTTTCGTATTTGGAATTTAGTGCTTAGAGTTTAAGAGAAATATGGCTAGTTTACGCACAATACGTCGCCGGATTAAGGGTGTACAGAGCACTGCAAAAATAACGCGAGCCATGGAAATGATCGCAGCTCTGCGAATGAGACGCGCTCAGGAACGCGGTCTGGCGGGCAGACCTTACTCTGAGAAAATAACGCAGGTCATTGCCGATCTGGCCGCTCTGGCTCATCCGGACACGCCGCTGCATCCATTGTTACAGCGGCGGGAAATAAATAATATCGCTATTGTTTACATTACGACCGACCGTGGTCTATGCGGCGGTATGCTGGGCAACATCAACCGGAAGACCGTTAATTTTATCCTGGAGCAAAAGGTACCGGTTTCCCTGGTAGTGGTAGGCCGTAAAGGAGCGGAGTTCATGCGCCGGTACAATCAGAACTCCATAGCCGAATTCACGGACCTGGGCGATAAACCGAGCCAGTTTGATACGCTGCCGATTTCTAAAATAATTATCGACGACTATGCAAATGGGAAGAT
>JGI20214J51650_10003117_pt1 | contig 10407 bp, 10 predicted proteins | sample WetSurMetagenome_FD_51650 | JGI IMG/M metagenome (IMG submission 51650)
ATGTTTCGGATCGTCTATATATCAGAGGGGCCGTCGGGGGTGAAGGACAAAAAAAGAGGCAAGGCCATCAGGCCCTGCCTCTTGAAAAGTCTTTGTTGCGAGGTTCTTAGAACTTCCTCCGGGACACGCCGGCCAGGCCAACCAGGCCCAGGCCGAGAAGCAGCATCGAAATCGGCTCAGGTACAGGCTGGAGTTCAACATTTGCCGAGAACGAGAGCGCTGATTGAACCGTATGCCTGTCGGCAAAAAACAGATCCACCGTATGCGTTCCAGCACTCAGGCCGGTAACTAAAGTTGGAGCAGCCAACAAAGCCTTCACACCGCCACAGTCCACCGCCAGTTGTCCGTCAATGAAGAGCCATGCATCATCATCGGCCCCTAAAGTGAAAGTTGCCGTTCCTGCCGAGGCAAGATCAAATGTGCCAGTCCAGTGCACTGATCTAAAGTAAGTGTTGTTATTGTTTTGTAAATCCGGGAAAAAATTCGTGAAGTTAAATGCCAGTGTATCTACCTGGGTCTTTTCATATGCGACACCATTCTGGCCGGAAGTCCACCAAAGAATCTCACCNTTAGCATTGATGTTAGTTATCGGTCCCGATGGACCGGCATAAGTTGCACCTTTGAGAGATACAACAGGAAGTCCGCTCGGACCAAGTGCGGATTGAACAAGATCGGTCACCCGAGCACCGTCAATTGCATTTTGCATGTCCGGATTCGAGGCCCATTGTATTTTGTAATAATTACCTGTAAGGGCATCTGCATTAGCCAGCGAAACGGAAAAGAGAATCGCAAGCATGGTATATGCGAGTACAATCAATTGCATGCGAGAATGTTTTCTCATCATGTACCTCCTTATGATGCAAGGATATGTTAACTTTTGCACAATTCGACTACAGCCAAAAATATTTCATTAACCATGCCATATGCTTAACTTGTTGATATTTAATGTATTTTTTCTGAATAGGCCGTTTTAGCCATGGCTGAAACTGTAAAGCCATCCGACACCTCTAGGCCCTCATCCCTTCCCGTCCCAATAGATTAACCTTATAAACAAGTAGTTGCAGACGATCTGTAACATGTAGAAAAAGTTTACAAATGTACTCTGTGCAACGAAGATGGCTGGGCTGGTTTTATGATTTGTTCGGGGGATTGATGGCGACGTGAAAAAAACAGAGAACTATTTGCGGGGGAACATCAAGCTGAAGACCGTCAGTCCCAATTGAAAGGAGCTTCCCTGTTGAAATCCGGCGAGAGGTTGTGCTCGTCGACTTCCTGGATGAACAGGTTTTCGAATTCCAGATCGAGGGCGAGGTCGACGACTGTTTCGTATTCCTCCCGTGCCACGCGGCGGCTGAAATGCGGGTCACCCGATACGGCCGGCGTCGGTGTGTATTGCGACATGAGGCTCAACGGAACTTTCTTCGAGAGCCGAGCGATGAGGCGGACAACATCCAGGCTGTTTTGAACTTTTCCGGGCAGGACCAGGTGCCGGATGATGACTCCACGCCGGGCGATGCCGCCCATCGTCTCGAGCCTCTCACCCGTCTGACGGATCATCTCCTCGATCGATTCAAGGGCCTGTTGCGGGTAATCGGGCGGAGCGCAGCATTCGCGGGCATCCCGTTCACTGCCGTATTTGAAATCCGGCAGCCAGACATCGACAATGCCGTCAAGCAAGCGGATCACATCGGTTTTCTCATACCCGCCGCAGTTGTATACGATCGGAAGTCGAAGGCCCCACTCGGCTGCTGCAAGGAGAGCCTCCGTGATGGCGGCGATCTGCGGGGTGGGGGTTACCAGCTCGATGTTGTGGCAGCCTTTCAATGCAAGCTCCAGCATGACACCGGCCAGGGCCTCCCGATCCATCGCTTGACCCATCCTGTCGCGGCTGATCTGGTAGTTCTGGCAGTAGGGGCACCTCAGGTTGCAGGAAGTGAAAAAAAGAGTCCCCGCTCCACCCGTGCCGGAAATGGGCGGCTCCTCGCCGAAGTGGGGCAGGGCACGCGCAAGAACGGCGACGGGGCCCAGACCGCAGAACCCCGTTTCCCCCTCGATCCTGTCCGCCCGGCACTCCCGGGGGCACAGGGTGCAGCTGCGCGTGAGCTCCCGCAGCTCGGGGATGCGCGCCTTCAGGATTTCGATTTTTGAGAGTTCCTTCACTCTATTCAAGGTTCAACGGCTCGACCATCTCCCGAATCTTTCCGCTCTGCACCTGCTCGACGAACTCCTCCCCGAGGGGTGAGCAGATCTCGACGACCTTGCGCCAGTTCAGGATGCGGCCCGCGGCGTCATCGATGAACGTCAGGAAATCGTCCCGGTCGGGGAGCTTCCCGCCGGGAAAGGTCTCTATGAGCCGAGGCGAGGGGGTGATGACCAGAAGGTTGTCGAGGGCTTCGGCCCGCGGCTTTCGCCCCTTGATCTTCTTGTCGAGCCACCCCGGGACGATCCGGTCCTCGTGATGGAAGAGCAGGGTCACATCGTCCGTCTTCAGCGTGTAGTCATGGTCCAGGTGATAGTCGATGATGCCCCCGTCGCGGTACACGCCGCGAGGCGCCCCGTAGATGTCCGTCACTCCATCGATCACGAGCGGGATGGCACCCGAGGCGAGAAGGGCGTGTTTGAAGTTGATGGGATTCAGCGCCACAGTCCTTCCCTTGAAACCGGGACGGAAACAAAACTGGGGTGGCCGGGGCCCGCTGTAGAAGATGACCCGTTCGAAGAAACGATAGAGATGCCTGCGGCTGAGCCTGTTGAGGGCGTAACAGAGCATGAGTGCCGATTTCTGGACCCAGGGCGTCTCAGCGGCGGCGAGGTGCTTCGCCCGGGCCGTCGTGACGGCAAGCCGGTAGTGGTCGTGGGCCAGGGCGAAGGGGCTGGCATCGTCTTCCAGGAAGGCGTTGATGACTTCCCGGAGGTCTTTTTTCAGGCTTGCGGGGCTGCTCCTGCGGTCGCAGGGGATGCCGATGTAGGACTCGAGGAGCCGCTGGTAGCTCTTCTCCGGTTCGGGCTGGAGCCAGGCCGCGAACCGCCAGGCACCCGCCGACGCGCCTGCCAGCAGGACGGGCCGGGACTTCGATCCCAGGATGCCGCTTCGCAGCAGGGTGAGGTCAAAGCCGCTCGCGGCAAGCCAGCGCGGTCCCACCGCAGGGCCCACGTAGGTCGTGACCCGATCGAGGCGAAAGCCCCCGTCCCGGATCAGTTCCAGGGCCCGTTTTCCCGCTCGGATGCAGAGCATCTCCATTTCTGTCCTTTCCCTGCCGATTGAAGTGAGCCATCATAATCCAGTTGCCCCTGAAATTCAACGCCACGCTGAAACGCCATAACCCCTTGTATTAAATGCGAGTGTACGGTATATGATGGCAAGCTGCAGAAAGAAGTGATGGAGTCAAGAGTAAGAAGGGACGAGGGAGCCCAATACCCAGTTTCCCAATTCCTGTTTTGCGGAGTGCCCATGGATATCAAGGAGCAAGTCATCCAGATTGCAAAGAATGCCAGGCAGGCGGCGTCGGCCGTTGCCAACCTCTCGAGCGCGGAGAAGGACGAGGCCCTCATCGAGATGGCCGAGCAGCTCATCCACCACACGGACTACCTCATCGAGGAAAACGAGAAGGATGTCGAGTACGCCCGTCGAAAGGGTCTCTCGAAGGCCATGATCGATCGCCTCACGCTGGATGAGAACGTCATCCGCGCCATGGCGAGGGGACTCGAGGAGGTGGCAGGCCTGCCGGATCCGTAGGGAAGATCAGCTCCATGTGGAAGCGCCCCAACGGCCTTCTCGTGGGCAGGATGAGGATCCCCCTCGGTGTCATCGGCATCATCTACGAGTCGCGTCCCAACGTGACCGTGGATGCAGCAGCCCTTTGCCTGAAGGCCGGCAACGCCGTCATCCTGCGCGGCGGCTCCGAGGCCATCAACTCCAACATGGCCCTGAGCCTGATCCTGCGGGGCGTGCTCCGGGTCAAGGGGCTGCCCGAAAACGCCATCCAGCTCATCCCCATGGTGGACCGCGAGGCCGTCAACACGATGCTCCAGCTCGAGGAGTACATTGACCTCATCATTCCCCGGGGCGGCGAGGATCTCATCCGGGCCGTGGTCAGCCAGTCGAGGATTCCCGTGATCAAGCACTACAAGGGGGTCTGCCACGTCTTCGTAGACGCCGATGCCGATATCGACATGGCCGTGCAGATCTGCATGAACGCCAAGGTCCAGCGCCCGGGCGTGTGCAACTCCATGGAGACGCTGCTTGTCCATCGGGACGCGGCGGGTGTCTTTCTGCCCGCAGTGGCAGAGGCCATGGAGAAGGCGGGAGTGGTGCTTCGCGGCTGCGAGAGGACCCGCGCCATCCTGCCCGGGCTCGAGGAGGCCACGGAAAAAGACTGGTACGAGGAATATCTCGATCTTATCCTGGCGGTTCGCGTCGTCGACGGGATCGACGAAGCCATCCGGCACATTGAGCAATACGGTTCACTGCACACGGAGTCGATCGTCACCCGCGACTATGACAACGCGCAGCGGTTTCTGAAAGAAGTGAATTCCTCGACGGTCCTCGTCAACGCCTCGACCCGGTTCAGCGACGGCTTCCAACTCGGGCTGGGCGCCGAAATCGGGATCAGCACGACGAAACTGCACGCCTTCGGCCCCATGGGTCTGGAAGAGCTGACGACGCAGAAGTTCATCATCTACGGAAGCGGACAGGTGCGCACCTCATAGGTGCGGGCCCTGAAAGGGCCGGAAGATCGGAAGTTAAGAAGAGCGGAAGCGCGGAAAAATATTTGGCCGATCTTCTGCTCTTCCTCGCTTCCTAACTTCACGGCCATAGAATCGATCGACCGGACTCTAGCCTCCCAACCTTCGAAGGGGCTGATGACATGAAATGGGGACTAATGGGCGGCACTTTTGACCCGATCCACCTCGCCCACTTGCGATGCGCCCAGGAGATCCTCGAGAGCTTCCTTCTCGACCGGATTGTCTTGATCCCCTCGGCAACCCCGCCCCTCAAGGCCGGGCCCTCTATCACCTCCTATGAGCATCGCGAGCGCATGGTGCGCCTCGCCATCGAGGGAAATCCTGTTTTCGCCNTTTCCGACGTCGAGAACCGTCGCGAGGGACGCTCCTACACGGTGGATACCATCGGCTATTTTCGCGAGACCTTCGGGAAGGAGCTGGAGATCTATTTCATCCTGGGGCAGGATGCCTTCGACGATATCCAGCGGTGGAAGAGCTGGAGGCGGCTGCTGACGCAGTGTCATTTCATCGTCATGACGAGACCGGGCTGGCGCAGGGGCGCGCTGCGTAAAGCGCTTCCCTCCGATTACATGGAGCGCTTTGCCTATGACAGGAAGGTGCGCGGTTATCGTGGCCCGTCGGGCAAGTTCATCTTCTTCACGGCTGTCACCCAGCTCGACATCGGCTCGACGGACATCCGTGAGCGCGTGAAATCGGGACGATCCATCCGCTACCTCGTTTCCGAGGAGGTGCGCGAGTACATCGAGAGACACGGGCTCTACAAGGGCTGAAAGCCCTTTAGAGAGGCCGCAGACCGCAGGCAACAGGCTTCGATGAATCTTATCATTCCCTTCTGCCGCCTGTAGCCTGTAGCCTGTAACCTGCTGCCTTTATGCATGATGGAGAGGCATCATCACAGAGGGTAAAAATAGATGATTGAGAAGAAGAGATCCCTTCGCATTCATTGCCTTCAGCATGTTCCCTTCGAGGGACCGGGATACATCGAGTCTTGGGCCCAGGTGAGGAACCATCGCCTGACGTCCACGCACCTGTATTCCGGTCAGCGCCTGCCGGCAGTCGAAGAGATCGACTTGCTCGTCGTCCTGGGGGGGCCCATGAATGTATACGAGCAATCCCGTTATCCCTGGCTAGCACGAGAGAGGCGTTTGATCGGCGAGGCGCTCCACGGGGAGAAGATGGTGATCGGCATCTGCCTCGGGGCCCAGCTTATTGCCTCCGTGCTCGGCGCGAAGGTGACACGGAATCCGTGTCTCGAGATCGGCTGGTACCCTGTTGAAAAGGCGGCCCAGGCTTCGCAATCGAAGCTTGCCGATTTTCTTCCGGATCGGTTTCCGGCATTTCACTGGCACGGTGACACCTTCGAGATTCCTCGCGGCGCAGTCCATCTTGCCCGAAGCCAGGCCTGCGAAAACCAGGCCTTTGCTTTCGACGACCGTGTAGCCGCATTTCAGTTCCACCTCGAGTCGACAAGAGACAGCGTGGAGCAACTCGTCCACAAATGTTCTGAAGACCTTGCCGAAGGGCCCTGCATACAAAGTCCAGCAGAAATGTTGACGGATCTGGATCGTTTCCGCGAGGTCAACAGTCTGATGGCCGATTTCCTGGACGGGTTGGCATCGGCCTGACGGCCTCAGGAATCAGTTGAATGGTTTATAAACAAATAAGTGATAAGGCGCAACCCTGATCAATCAATTCGTCAATCAACAAATCAACAGTCGGTGCCGCTGAGCGGCAGCGACGACGCATACAAAGGAGGGACCTTATGGGCGAAGTCGTTCACACTTCTAAGATCAAGATCGTCAGAGAGATAGGACCCACCCGCAGGGCCATGATCGAGGGGTTCTCCGAGCCCGTCTATTACGGTGTCCACGGGGGGATCAAGCGGTTTTACAAGGTCGAACCCGACAAGGAGCATGCAGCAACCCTGGATCACATCATTGCCGCCACAGCGGGGTGAATGATGGGCACACTGGCCACGCTGCTGGCCGGAAAGAAAATCCCCACCCCCGAGCCCCTCTACTGGGCCGACATTGAAGGGGACATCGAGAATGTGGGGGGCGTCCTCCGAATCACGACGATACGCGTGAAGATGCACCTCAAATGTCCCGACGAGAAAATGGCCGACGCGAAGGAGGCCTTCGCAAACTACATCACCCGCTGTCCCGCCGCCCAGAGCGTCAAGGACTGCATCAAGCTCCAGGACGAGCTGATTTTCGAGAAGTAGTCTGACCGGTTACAATACAAATCCCCCTTCATCCCCCTTTGTAAAAGGGGGAAAGAGGGGGATTTTTCTGTTTCCGTTCTCTGCCCTGTCCCCTGAACCCTATACCCTGGACCCTGTCAGGACTTTCCTGAGAAACTTTCCCGTCAGCGATCCTTCGGATCCGGCTACGTCCTCCGGCGTGCCCTGGGCGACAATCGTTCCGCCGCCCGGACCGCCCTCGGGGCCCAGATCGATGATCCAGTCAGCCGACTTGATCACGTCGAGGTTGTGCTCGATCACGACGATGGAGTTGCCCATATTGACGAGCCTCATGAGCACATCGAGCAGTTTTTGCACGTCTGCGAAGTGAAGGCCGATGGTCGGCTCGTCAAGGATGTAGAGAGTGTCTCCACGGGAAGGTTTTCCGAGTTCCCGGGCAAGTTTGATCCGCTGCGCCTCACCGCCGGAGAGCGTCGTTGCCGACTGGCCGAGCCGGATGTAGCCCAGACCCACGTCGAAAAGGAGTTGGAGCTTCGAGCGGATCGGCGGGATGTTCTCGAAAAAAAGCAGGGCCTCGGTCACGGTCATGTCCAGGACCTCTGCGATGCTCTTGCCCTTGTACTGGATTTCAAGGGTGTCGCGATTGAATCGCTTGCCCTGGCAGATATCGCAGGTGATGTACACATCAGGCAGGAAGTGCATCTCGATCTTGATGAGGCCATTGCCCTCGCAGGCCTCGCATCGTCCGCCTTTGACGTTAAAGCTGAACCGCCCTGGTTTGTAACCGCGGGTGCGGGCCTCCGGAAGTTGGGCGAAGAGATCCCGGATGAAGGTGAAGGCCCCCGTGTAGGTGATGGGATTGGAGCGTGGAGTGCGCCCGATGGGCTGCTGGTTCATCACGATGACCCGCTCGATCCCCCCGAGGTCCCGCACGTTGCGGATCTTTCCCACTTTCCCCTTGTATCGGTAGAGCCGCCTGGCCAGCACCCGGTAAAGGGTCTCCAGGACCAGGGTGCTTTTGCCGGAGCCGGATACCCCGGTTACGCATGTCAGGACGCCCACGGGAATCCGGATGTCGATGTCCTGCAGGTTGTTCTCCGTGGCGCCTTCGAGGATGATGAAGCGCCCCGGGAGCGCTCGCCGTTTTTCGGGCACGGGGATGCTGAGCCTTCCCGACAGGTACCCTCCCGTGAGGGATGTCTTGCTTTCCAGGATCTCGGCAGGCGTTCCCTGGAAGATCACTTCGCCTCCTTCGAGGCCCGCGCCGGGGCCCATGTCGATGATCCCGTCGGAGGCCATCATCATGTCGGCGTCGTGCTCGACGACGAGCACCGTGTTGCCCATGTCTTTGAGGCGTGCAAGCGTTGCGATGAGGCGCCCGTTGTCGCGCGGGTGAAGCCCGATCGTGGGCTCGTCCAGGACATAGAGCACCCCCGAGAGGCCCGAGCCGATCTGGGTGGCCAGCCGGATCCGCTGCCACTCGCCGCCGGAGAGTGTCCCGGAGGCCCGCTCGAGGCTCAGGTAATCCATGCCCACATCCAGCAGGAACCGCAATCGGTCCCGGATCTCTTTCAGGACCCTCTCCGAGATGGCCGCTTCCTGTTTTGACAGCGGCAGCGTTTTCAGGAACGCCATGCCATCGGCAATGGAGAGCCGGCAAAAGTCGTAGATGCTCTTCCCGCCCACGGTCACGGCGAGGCTTTCCTTTCTCAGCCGCGCACCGTGGCAGGCGGGGCACTCGCTCATGTTCAGGTATCGCTCCATCTCTGCGCGCACGTCGTAGGAGTCCGTTTCGTGGTAGCGCCGGTCGAGGTTGGGGATGATGCCCTCGAAGGGCTTTTCCAGGAAGGTGCGCTTGCCCCCGTTATCCGAGTAGAACCGCACGGGCTCATCGCCCGAGCCGTGAAGCAGCATGTGCCGTATCTTGGCGGGGAGCTCCTTGAAGGGGATGTTGATATCGAAGCCGAAGTGTTCCGAGAGGGCCTCGAGCATCTGGTGGAAGTACATGGAATTGCGTTTCTGCCAGGGAGCGATGGCTCCCTCGCGGATGGAGAGCCCCGGGTCGGGCACGACGAGGTCCTCGTCGAAGAAGATCTTCGTCCCGAGGCCGTCGCATTCCGGGCAGGCCCCGTAGGGGCTGTTGAAGGAAAACATCCGCGGCGCGAGTTCGGGAAGGCTCACGTTGCAGTCCGGGCAGGCATAACGCTCGCTGAAGAGGATCTCCTCGCCCCCGGCGATGTCGGCCCTGACGAGGCCGTCGGAAAGCCGGGCCGCGATTTCCAGGGAGTCGCGAAGGCGTTTCCGGATCCCCTCGCGGATGACGAGGCGGTCCACGACCACATCAATGTCGTGGCGCTTGTTCCTCTCCAACGGGATCTCGTCTGCCAGGTCCCGAACCTCCCCGTTCACCCTGACGCGCACGTAACCCTCTCGGCGAAGCCGGGCGAGCTCTTTCTGGAACTCGCCCTTTTTCCCCCGCACGATGGGGGCCATGAGCGAGACGGACGACCCCGAGGGCAGACCCAGGATCTGCTCCACCATGCTGTCGATCGTCTGCGAGCGGATTTCCCTGCCGCACTGGAAGCAGTGGGGCACACCGACGCGGGCGTAGAGCAGCCGGAGGTAGTCGTAGATCTCTGTGACGGTGCCCACCGTGGACCGGGGGTTGTGGCTTGCGCTTCTCTGCTCGATGGCGATGGCAGGAGAGAGGCCCTCGATGGATTCCACGTCGGGCTTGTCCATCTGGCCGATAAACTGCCGGGCGTACGTGGAGAGAGACTCCACATAGCGGCGCTGCCCTTCTGCGTAGATCGTGTCGAAGGCCAGTGTTGACTTGCCCGAGCCGCTCACCCCGGTGATGACGATGAGGCGATCCCGGGGTATGTCGATACTGACATTCTTGAGATTGTGCTGTGACGCACCCTTGATACGAATGTATTTCATCATTACGTAATGTTGTATGTTTCAGGTTATAGGTTTTACGCTGTAATGCAAACCCCCTTTCCTCCCCTGTGCAGACCGGGAATGAAAGGGGGATTTGAACCGATTGAACCAACGAATCATTTGAGCTCTGGCAGTCTTATTTCAATATGTGATTTCTGCCGTTTCTCCGCCAGCCACTCCGTATACTTCTTTTCCATCTTTTCACTGTATATTCGTTCATCGATTTCCGCCCGCGTGGCTTTGACGGAGAGGCTTCCGCCGCCTCGCTTGTCGAGGGCCTTGATGATGTAGAATCCCTGAGGGGTTTCGATCACGCCGCTGACTTCGCCGCGCTTGAGGTTGAAAGCGACCTCCTCGATGATCGGATTGATACTCCCCTTTTCGATATAGCCGATATCGCCCCCGGAGCGCTCNGGCCCCTGCGAATTTTCGTTTGCGAGTGCCTCGAAATACTCGCCGGCCTGGATGCGTTTGAGGATCGATTCGGCTTTCCCGCGCTGCAACTGCTTCTCCGC
>JGI20214J51650_10003118_pt1 | contig 10404 bp, 6 predicted proteins | sample WetSurMetagenome_FD_51650 | JGI IMG/M metagenome (IMG submission 51650)
TGAATGCTGAAATCCATATAAACGTTTTATCCCTGCATCCACCATTTTAGGAAGGTCTTTTTGTGTTGCCTCGCTTATAGGAGCATTCAGGTCTTTAAACGCACTTGCAACTACTACAGTCGGCAGGAAACGGCTCATAGTTTGCTCGACACAGCCGTATGGATAGCCCGCGAGTTCATCGAGGGAACTCAATATCGTGGAAGCTAAGGAAGGAGCTACAGTAAACTTCAATCCTGCACTTCTGATATCGGTTCCCATCGGAATATCGATATATTTTTTTTCGGATACATTGTTTTCGGAATAATCTGCAATTAAAGGTTGTACTATTTCGAGTCCTTTTGGTTGCAATGGTACTTTTAATTCGACTGCATCCGATTCCTCGTTTGTCAAAGCTTCTGCATATAGCTTTGCTTCACCGTATGGATTATTAACTTTTATATTCCAATCTAATCTCTTTTCCGAGTTTGAAGCAATGCTAATTTGTTTTTCATTTTCACCTACGAGAGATACATTGGTTGCTTTAAATTTTACTTTTACATTTTTTTCAGTTGATAAATAATTATGAATTATTGTTGATATAGTGACTTCATCTTTATCCTGCAAAAAACGCGGAGTTTCCATTCTGACAAGTAAATTTTTTCTGGTGATTACAGTGTGTGTCATTTGTCCGACTTTTGTATCTGCTGTTATAACTCTCGAAGTAACTCTCCAGGAAGTAAGGTTATCGGGATATTTAACGTTTACGATTGCATATCCGTCTGCATCAGTTCTTGTATATGGCGACCAGAAGATTGCATCTTTAAAATCAGACCTGACTTCCGCTTCTTTCAAATCGATAGATTTATCTTTTTCATCGTCGCCTTTATACATTTTCATTTTTACATCTTTTTTCTCTTCGTGTTTCGTTGGTGCTGATGTTTTTGATACATCGTTTAATCTTCCTGTTTCACTTCCTTCTGTTACAATACCTGATTGATTAAAATCAGTAATTTCATTTTTTGTTTTTTCTGTATATAGTTTAATGGTTTTAATTTCACTTTTCGATAATGATATATTCATTAGACCATTATAATCGAGATTACTATAATATATTCCAATCGAATATATACCTTCAGGGAGTTTAAATTCAAACGTTCCGTCGGAATTTGTAATTGCGGCTTTATAATCTTCATCTATGACTATCGTTGCATTAGCTATAGGTATATCGTTTTTTGTTAATAATGTTCCTTTTACGGTAGCTAATTCACCTTCTCTTGTCGAGCGGATATTAAATTTTTCATAAATGGTCATCAAACGGGAATAACTGTAATTCGATGCATAAGTATTGAATGTTGTTGATACATTCGTAAAATTGTATCCGTAAAATACTTTTCTTATATCTTTTGTTGTTTCATCTTTAATCGAGTATATACTTTCATCTATTATACCTATTGAAACTTCGGCATTTCTCACCGGTTTCCCTTCGTAATCCAATACATGAACTTTTAATGTTCCTTCTTCTTTCGGTTTATAAATTTCTTTTGATGTTTCTACCTTTACCGTAAGAAATTTTTCTTCCGGGATAAGCATCAAAGATTTATTTGAAGTATAAAATTGCCCGTTATTTACAAAGTTAGCACTGATTTTGAAATTTGTCGTGTAATTTTCTGTAATCGGGAATTCAACAACTTTTGATGTACCTGTAAATTTTTCTACGCTGTAATAAATTATATTGTCTGTTTCTGTTGTTATAAGGATATTGACATCGGGTATGGTAGTAAAGATTAAAGCTTTGCATACCTCACCTTTTTTATAACTATCTTTATCCGTGATTATCTGGATACCGCCGGATACATTATAGCTCCACCAGTATTCACTGCTCCATACATAAAAATAGGCATTGGTCTTAATTTCTTTTCCTCTTTCATCGTTAGCTTTCACTTCTGCTGAATATGAACCTTCTGCACTGTAGCCCGGAATTTCGAACGATATTATACCTTTCCCGTCTGTTTTTGTTTTACCGTTAATAGTTTTAACAAGCTCTCTGTTTTCTTTATAGTCATATCTGCCCCAGGTTGTTTTATATATATCTACAGAAAAATCAGTTTGAATAGGTTTATCTGAAAAATCGTTTGCATTAACTTCGATGTTAGCTGTTTGTCCCGGTTTATAAAGATATTTATCGGATTTTGCATTTAAATAAAAACCACCGCGTGTTACAAATACGGTGGTTAGTCCTGAAATTTCTCTTCTCGATTTATCGACCACTTTTGCCTGTACAATGTATTTATAATCCGTTTCATAACTGTACCAATAATACCACCTGTAATATTCATTATTTTTTGTTGTGAAATCTTCTTTTATTCTGTAACTAAAATCCAATTTACCTTCGCTGTTTAACTTTCCTTTTCCGCTGTATATGTATTCCGCATTGTGAAATTTCGAATTGTCTTCGAGTGAAGCATAATACTCTTCATACCACGAAGCCCACTCGGAAAAAGCCCACCAAGGTTTGGAGTACCGGACTTTATATACATTATATTCAACATCAGCCTCTGCAACAGGACTGCCGAAAAAATATTTTGCTTCAACGGAAGCGTTAAGATTATCGTTTCCATAATACTGATTTTTATCTGTAGTAACCGTAACTTTGTATTCGGGTTTTTTATATTGCTCGACAGTAAAATTAATACTTGAAGAATTTTTTTCGTTTATCTGTGCTGTTATAACATAAGTACCGAGCGGTGCATCTTTATCAATTTTATAAGAGCCGTCAAAACTTCCAATATCATTTGTGCTTAAAACTTTTTTATAGACTTCCGCATTTCTTGAATCTTTAATTTTCACCGTGATTTCATGGTTGGAATATGATTCGTAACCGGTTGTCGTTTTTCTTCTGATTGTTCCTTTAAATAATACATCGGATTCGGTTCTGTAAACAGGTTGATTGGTAAAAATATATGTATTAAATCTATCTGCAGAATAACCAAAATAAAGATACGGGTCGGAAATAATTATATCGTTTCCAAAATGACCAATGATGAGCGGGATTTTATTTTCATCATTTTTTAAAATTTCATCTTTTACCTCCTGAAAAAATGTACCGTCACCCGAAGAAACACCTTTTCCAATCAATCTTGAACCAAGATAGAAATTTAAATCAGCACTTGATACGGGATTGCCTGCTTTTCTATCGATAACATATGCAAGCATCGAGTTGCTCCCTGCCTTTGAGATAACCCCTGTTGAAGTAATAATAAATCCGCAGTAAGCAACCTGATTTCCTGCAGAAACCTTGACAAAATACGCACCATTTTCTGTTATACTGATAGGTACATTTTCATTTACATAATAGTAACTATAATCTCTTGTCGGTTTATAATTTTTAGTAAACGAACCTACTTCATCTGCCAGGTAAGTCAGGTTTGTGCTGTCCCTGCCAAGAACATCGATGCTATAACGGGAAGTCTGATTGGAGTAAAAACCTGCAATATCCTTTATTTTATAAATCTGGAAATAAAAGTTTACCTTTTTACTTATATCTTTTTTCCCGGCTCTATAATCATATGAATAAAGATTAACCGATACTTTATCCCCGGGATAATAATAGTTATTCGAGGAAACATAAAAAGATACATTTAAATCGTCTGATGTCGATTTTGCAAATAAATTAGCATCGGACGATAAAAATGTCATTAAAACTGCTGCTAAAAAAATTGTGATTGATGTTTTCACTTTTATATAATTTTAAATTTATAATTACTTTTTCAAAAAGCGGTTCTTGAATTTTATAGTCGAATTATTTTTTTTTGTTCCTTAAAGTGTCTACTTTTTTAGAAGAGTGAAATATTCCTTAAAATATATTTATTTTTTTTGTATTTAAACTTTTATTAATTAAAAGTTTATGTAATGTTTTTGATAAAAAGTAAAAAAAAAGAGAACTATGGAACTAAAAAATTGTTTAACATCTTTACCTAATTTGTAGGTATTTTTAAAATATTATTTTAAAGAAGGAGGAGAAAATGAAAAACAAAATTTTTATAATAGTAGTATTATTAATTTTTTATGGTTCTGCAAATTCGCAGATAAATGAATACGATAATTTATTAGGAGCATCATTCGGTGTATTTATTAGCTCTGGGTCACCATCGTTTGGAGGAAATTATGAATACCAGATAACTCAGCTTGGAGATGTGGCTTCTTTGGGAATTGGTGCGGTTTTGCGATACACCGCTTATAAAGACAGATTTCCTTTCGACGATTATAATGATTATAATTATACAACAATAGGTTTTCAGACAAACTTTAATTTCAAAAATATAGGTAGCGGGAAGTTTGTTCCATTTGTAGGTGTTGTTTTAGGTTATAATAGCATAAATAATACTTACATTAACAGGAGCGGTAGAGTTTATACCGCGAATTATTCCAGCGGTACCTGGTTTTGGGGACAAGGGGGTTTCAGGTATTTCTTTAGTCCTAAGGTAGCGGGGGGAATAAGGTTAGGTTCAGGTAATTTTAATTTTAATGTACTGGAATTTTCTGTTGATTTTAAGTTTTAATTATTCTTAAACAGAGTGTATTGGAAATTTTGATGATTATATATTGATCGGTATTTTGTTATTATTTTAAATTAATTTTTTTGAAACAATAGGAGGTATTAAAAAATTATTATGAATAAACAAAAAATAAAATATATATTAATCGGCTTTGGAATATTTTTCATTATTATGGGTGGCGCTATATTAACGTTTCAATTCCATAACCGGCAAAACAATGAAAATTTAAGTGAAAATGACAACCAATCACAATATATTGGCAATTCCGATGTATCGGATAATGAAGATTTGATAAATTCGGATTATACAAAATATTATGACCAGTTGAAAGATTATGGCAAATGGATTAGGGTCGATTTAAAGGATTACGGAATAAATGAAAAATCTGTAAACGATATCGGCAAAAAGGATTTGTCATTTTATATAAGAAATTTTTTAGGTATCAATGATGCAACAGCACATAGTAATCTTAGCTGGGGTGTTTTCTTCGTCTGGCAACCTTCTCCTAATTTTGCCGTGAGCATCTCCGAGGGAGAACCTGTACCTTCGGTATTTGTTCCATATACATACGGTCGCTGGATTTATACAAATGATGGGTGGTATTTCCGCTCAGCGAGTTATGAATCCGAAATTGTTCATCATTATGGAAGATGGGTATTTGTTCCCGGAGAAGGCTGGATTTGGATTCCGGGACATAGATGGGCGCCTGCTTGGGTCGAATGGGCATATGATGAAGACGATGATTATGTTGCCTGGGTTCCGAAACCACCGTGCATGTATTTTGAAAATAGATTCGTAACTGTTCCAAGAACTATTGTGTATGATAATTTTATCGTAGTTAATGAGAAACATTTCTTAGAACCGAAAATTCATAGGTTCCTATCGAATGATTTTAAAGATAGGGTTATAAAATTTGAAAATCGTAATACAGCCGCAGGAAGATTCGAACATAATAATACAGTTTATAAAGGACCGGAAGCGGATAAATTCGAACGAAAATTAAATACTAAAATTAATCCTGTAAATACTGAGAATATTAGAAGGTATTCGGATTCAAGAAAAGATTTTAAAAATTTCGATATTGATAATATAAATTATAAAAAAGAAAACAAAAATAATATTAAAGATAAACTAAAATCGGAAAGTAATTCCGATATAAACAAAAAAGGATTTAAAAATAAAAACGATTTTAAATCTGACAGGCAACAGAAAAGACTAAATTCCGGTGTAATTAAAGAAAAAAATAAATCTTTTAATAAAGAAAAATCAAATGGTAAATATGGTCTGAAAAATAAAAACGAATCCGCTATCAAAAAAGACAGAACTAAAAATAATGACAGAAAATTTGAACGGAAAAATGACGTTAGGAAAAATAAGTCAAATGAAAATTCAAATAATTACTATAAGCAGGATAAATCAAAACAGACAAAAGAATCAAACAGAAATTATAAAAACGATAATCAGGAAAGACAAAATAAAGAATACAAATTTGGAAACCAGAAGAAAGAAAAAATGAATAATAAACATTAGTATTAAATTCACAAAGAAGCGAAGATGTTTTTAAAATGACTTTTTCTGTAAAATAAGCCGTTCAGCAATGAACGGCTTATTTTATTGGTTTTTCAATCTATTAAAAAATGTGTATTTAAAGAACATTGAGATTAAGATAATTTAGAATTATTTTGATAATGCTATGCACGAATTATCGGTTGCCCAAAATATAATTGAAATTGTAAAAGAAAATATACCCGAAGAGGATTTAGAAAATGTAAAAACAATATTTCTCGAAGTGGGGGAGTTTTCGGGTATAGTTTCGGATTCCCTGAAATATTGTTTTGATGTAATAAAATCCGATACTCCGCTTGAAAATTCAAAAATGGAAATTAAAAAAATACCGTTCATACTTTTTTGTAATGAATGCAAATCCGAAACGACAAACAATATGGGAATACGTTTATGTGAAAAATGTGGTGAATATAATACAAAAATACTTTCCGGTACGGATATGCAAATAATTAAGGTCGAAATAGATTAATAAATTAATTTAAAATTTTATGAGTATAATCACAATAGAAAGAAAAGTTCTCGAAAAGAATGATGAGCTTGCGGCTCAAATCAGAAATAAATTCAAAAGATTTAAAACTTTTGTAATTAATATTGTAAGTTCTCCCGGGTCGGGGAAGACAAGTATATTAGAGAAAACGATTGAGCAACTTAAGGGAAATATAAATATGGCTGTAATCGAGGGTGATGTTCAGACTGATTTCGATGCAAAGAGAGTGGAAAAATATAATGTTCCGGTTGTGCAGATAGTTACGAATGGAGGATGCCATCTGGAGGCAAAGCTCGTACAAGATGCACTTGAAAATATCGACTTAAAAGGAATAAAATTTCTTGTAATAGAAAACGTTGGAAACCTCGTCTGTCCTGCCGGTTACGACCTTGGTGAGGATTATAAAGTAGTTGTATTAAGTACGACGGAGGGAGACGATAAACCACTTAAATATCCAAAGATGTTCATAAATTCATCCATATTGATTATAAATAAAATCGATTTATTGCCTTATGTAAACTGCAATATAAAAGAATTAAGAGAGAATGCACTGAAAATAAATCCTAATTTAAAAATATTCGAAACATCTTGCACTACGGGTGAAGGAATTGAAGAATGGTGCAAGTGGATTCTTGAGAATATAAAGAAATAAAATTTTGCCTCATCGAATAAAAATATCGATTAAAGGTGCTGTACAGGGTGTGGGGTTTCGTCCTTTTATTTATAAACTTGCGAATTCACTCAATTTAAAAGGATACGTGTTAAACACTCCACAGGGTGTTATTATAGAAGCAGAAGGTGAAAATAATTTACTCGATGAATTTGCAAAAAGAATCGAATCAGAAAAACCCCCGATATCATTAATTCAGAATATTTCGATTGAAAAACTTCCTTTAAATAATTTCAAAGATTTTCAAATTAAGAAAAGTGATTTAAGCGGCTCACCGAATGCTATAGTGTTACCCGATATAGCAACGTGTAAAGATTGTTTTGAAGAAATATTCGATAAGAATAACAGACGATATCTATATCCTTTTACGAATTGCACAAATTGCGGACCGCGGTACTCCATAATAGAGTCGTTGCCATATGATAGAGCAAGAACGACGATGAAAAAATTTAATATGTGTCCCGAATGTGAAGCAGAATATGAAAATCCCAATGACAGGAGATTCCACGCACAGCCGAATGCCTGTCCTGTTTGCGGACCGCACGTTGAATTATGGAATTCCGATGGTACAATTTTGGATTTTCATAATGATGCGATTTTAAATACAATAAATGCAATTAAAGATGGAAAAATAATTGCGATAAAAGGATTAGGAGGATTTCATCTTTTAGTAGATGCAATGAACATTGATACAATTAATATATTAAGAAAAAATAAAAATCGTGAAGAGAAACCGTTTGCATTAATGTATCCCGATATCGATTCGATTAAAAAAGATTGTGAAGTTATAGAAGCAGAAGAAAAATTACTGCTTTCGGCACAGGCTCCGATTGTATTATTAAAAAGAAAGAGTGATTGTAAAATTCCCGATGATGTTGCGCCTATGAATCCTAACCTTGGAATAATGCTTCCTTACACTCCGCTACATCATATCATAATGAAATTATTGAAAAGCCCGATTGTAGCTACAAGCGGAAATTTTTCTGAAGAGCCGATTTGTATCGACGAAAATGAAGCGTTAATAAGATTGAAGGGAATTGCAGATTTATTTCTCGTTAATAACAGACCGATATACAGGTATGTAGATGATTCGATTGCGAGAATTATTATGAATGAAAAAGTTTTATTAAGAAGAGCAAGAGGCTATGCACCTATGCCGGTGATTATTAACACGGAGAATAAAAGAAAAATTTTATCCGTGGGCGGACATTTGAAAAATACGGTTGCAGTTTCAAAAGGCAGTGAAGTTTTTATAAGTCAGCATATAGGTGACCTTGAAACGGTTGAATCATATAATAGCTTTTGCAATACAATCGATAAGTTCAGGGAAATTTATAAAATCGAACCGGATATTGTTGTCAGTGATTTACACCCCGATTATATTTCCGCGAAATATGCAAAAGAAAAATTTAAAAATGTGGAATCAGTTCAACATCACGCTTCACATATTTTATCCGTGATAGCCGAAAACGATATAAAAGAACCGGTACTTGGGATATCCTGGGATGGTGCAGGTTTCGGTCTTGATAGGACAATATGGGGAGGAGAGTTTTTGAGGTTTGATAAAGCAGGATTTAAAAGAGTTGCACATATAAAAAAATTCTGTTTACCGGGTGGAGAGAGTACTTTTAAAGATATTTATAAATCTGCTTTCGGTCTGCTTTATGAAATTTATGGTGATGATGTAATGCAATATATTCCTGAAAATATTACTAAAAAAAATTCTGCGATTTTATTGCAGATGTTGAAAAAGAATATCAACTCTCCCGAATGCTCGAGTGTCGGAAGATTGTTCGATGCAGTTGCTTCGATTTTGGATATAAAGCAGAAGGTGAGTTTCGAGGGACAGGCAGCGATGGAACTTGAATTTCTGACCGATGGTTTTTCTTCTCAAGAAAATTATGAATATGAAATTAAAAATGAAAATGGAGTGCCTATAATAGATTGGACTTCGGTCATCAAACAATTGATTCAGGATAAAAAAGAAAAAATATCAAAGAATATTTTCTCCTTAAAATTTCATAATACATTAGTAAAGATAATCGTTAATATTGCAAAATTAATAAACGAAAAAAATATTGCTCTAAGCGGAGGATGTTTTCAGAATAAATATTTACTCGAAAATTCTATAAAAGAATTGCATAAAAGCGGATTCAATGTATTCTGGAACAAAGAAGTTCCTGCGAATGACGGTGGAATTTCATTAGGACAAATTGCATATTTTTCTTATTTTAGAAAAAATAAATAAAAATATTATGTGTCTGGCAGTACCGGGAAAAATTCTTGAAATCACAGAAGGTGATGAATTATTAAAAACGGCTAAAGTCAGCTTTGGTGGAGCTGTAAAGGATATAAATATTACATTTGTACCCGAAGCAAAAGTTGGCGATTACGTATTAGCTCACGTGGGTTTTGCATTAAATATAATAGATGAAGAAGAAGCGGAAAAAACAATTGATTACCTAAAGCAGATTGGAGACATCGGGTGAAGCATTTAGATGAATACAGGGATTCAACAACTCACTTTCCCAAGCTCCAGCTTGGGAAAGCAAATTACCGGAGAAATTGAATGAAATTTTTAGATGAATACAGGGATTCTGAAAAAGCAAAATTAATATTAGACGCTATTCACAAAAAAGTTACGAAGAAATGGAATATTATGGAAATCTGCGGAGGGCAGACACATTCGATTGTAAAATATGGTATCGATGAATTATTGCCTAAAAAAATAAACCTGATTCACGGTCCCGGTTGTCCGGTTTGTGTTACACCCATAGAAAAAATCGATAAGGCAATCGAGATTGCTTCAAATCCAAATGTGATATTTTGTTCATTCGGCGATATGCTTAGAGTTCCGGGTTCGAAGACAGATTTACTCAAAGTAAAAGCAATGGGATTCGATGTCCGGATTGTTTATTCTCCTGTCGATGCGGTAAATATTGCAAAGCAAAATCCGGATAAAGAAGTAGTTTTCTTTGCGGTCGGATTCGAAACTACTGCTCCTCCGAATGCACAGGCAGTCTATCTTGCATATCAAATGAAAATAAAAAATTTTTCGATTCTTGTCTCGCACGTTCTGGTACCTCCTGCAATTAAAACAATTTTAGATTCTAAAAATAATCGTGTACAGGGATTTCTTGCGGCGG
>JGI20214J51650_10003119_pt1 | contig 10403 bp, 10 predicted proteins | sample WetSurMetagenome_FD_51650 | JGI IMG/M metagenome (IMG submission 51650)
ACACAAGAAGAATATGGTTTAAGATTATTGCTGAGAATTGCCAAGAGTGATTCTCAGCATGGTCTCACTATTCCTGAACTTAGTGAAGTCGAAGGTCTTTCTACAGCCAATGTTGGNAAGATACTCCGTGCATTAAGATTAGCGAAGTTTATTGAAAGCGCCCGCGGTCAGACCGGCGGCTATAAATTAAATCAGCCAGCCGATAAAATTTTCATAAGTGACGTACTTACTGCACTTGGTGGTAAGTTGTACGAGTCAAATTTCTGTGATTTACATTCAGGGATTGAAAATATTTGCACAAACTCAATTGATTGCAGTATCAGATCTGTATGGAAAACTGTTCAAAATGTACTTGATGGTGTATTAAGTAAATTCACTCTCCAGGATCTCCTCGGAAAAGAAGAAGAGGTTCAGACCCTTGCCTTATCCTATGCACAAGAATTAGAAAGTAAGTTCTCAAAAAATTAACTAGATTCAATCCTCTCCCCAGCCACTGCTCGGAACATTATAACCTTCAGCTTTCAAACTTTCATACGATCTGTAAATTGTTATTTCAACCTGGTTTGTTTGATGGTAACCGATTGAACTTACTTTTACTCCTTGTACTTCTTTGCTAATTTTTACAGAAGCATATAACTTATCCTCTCCTATCAAATCATTATCAAGACTGGCTTTCTTACCGGGAATATTTGATAATGCCCAGTAAATTCCCTTTTTTGCATTTTGATATGCTAAGTCAATGTCCGCATCGGTTTTACTTTGTGGTAGTAAACTGATTTGTGTCAACGCAAATATGAAAATAATTTGAAACAGCTTCATAGTTTATCCCTTTTTTGTATGAATTTTAATAATTCCAATCTTCATAAGCAACATAGCATTTTTGTTATTAAAACCACATTTGGAAACTAAAACTTGACAATCCAGTTTCCATTTATTATTTTAGAAACCAGAAAAACGAAAATAGTTTCTAAAGGATTTATGGAAGATCAAAACAAAATAGTTGAAATGACTGAAGAAAAATTCTTCAGGGACGGTTTTTATAAAACCACGATGGATGAGGTTGCTTCGGAATTAAAAATGAGCAAGAAAACCATCTACAAATTTTTTCCATCTAAAGAAGACCTAGTCATGGCGATCGCAAAACATTTTATGGAAGGAGTAAAAGGCAGAGTCATTCCGGCTCTCAATTCAGATAAAAATGCGATTGAAAAATTAGCTGAATTAAATACAATCCTTGCAAAAATATCCGAAAAAATTTCTTCCAAAAGGATGGATGAAATTAAATCCTACTTCCCATCTTTGTGGAATGAGATAGATAGTTTCAGGACAAAAATGATGTTCGGAAATATCACCAAAGTGATTGACCAGGGAAAAGCAGAAGGTTTGTTCATTGATTATCCAACTCCGATAATTATGAATACTCTGGTGTCATCGATTCGGGCAATTGTAAACCCGGAATTTATTCTTCACAATAATTTTTCAATTAGTGAAGCAGCATTAAATGTTTTCAAAGTAGTTATTGGAGGAATCGTTACTGATCAAGGAAGAAAAATTTTTAATAGAACAATAAATAAAATGTAATTATGAAAAAATTATTATCACTCACATTACTGCTTTTGAGTTTTAATTTTGTTAAAGCTCAAAACCAAATATCGTTAGAGGAATGTTACGAAAAAGCAAGAGAGAATTATCCTCTCATCAAACAAAAGGAATATATTGAGCAAAGTAAAGATTATAATGTAAATAATGTGTGGAAAGGATATTTTCCTCAAATAACAATTCTGGGACAAGCAACTTATCAATCCGATGTAACACAGGTTCCGGCGGCTTTGCCAGGAATCGTAATTCAGAGACTTTCTTTGGATCAGTATAAAGTCGTAGCTGATGTCACTCAGACAATTTATGATGGTGGAGTAATGAGTTCACAAGCCGGGATTCAAGAATCATTTAGTGAAATTGATAATCAACAAATTGAAATAGAATTACTGAGAGTAAAGGAAAGAGTTAATCAGATTTATTTAGGTGTGCTTCTTCTGGATGCCCAATTGACTCAACTTGAATTGGTAAAGGATGATCTTAACGCAAGTATTTCAAAACTTGATGCTGCGTATAAAAATGGCACTGCAACAAAATCTGATGTTGATGTTTTAAGAGCTGAATTACTGAAAACAGAACAACGTAAAATTGAACTAAACTCCTCCCGAATATCCTACATCAATATGCTCGGGTTGCTGATCAATGAAAATTTAAACGAGTCAACCAACCTATCGACTCCATCGCAAATTAATTATTTGAAGAAAGGAGAAATTATTCGACCTGAATTAAATCTTTACTCAGCACAAAAAAATCTGATTGAAAATCAGGATGGATTAACCACTTCTAAAATTATTCCGAAGGCCAACCTCTTTTTCCAGGGTGGCTATGGCAGGCCGGGTCTGAATATGTTTGTAAATGATTTTGCGTGGTACTACATAGCTGGCATTAGAGTTTCATGGTCCTTATCAAGCCTTTATACTTATGGAAATGAAGGTGAAATAAATCAGTTGAACCTGCAGAGTATTGATGCTCAAACGGAAACATTTCTGCTAAATACAAAAATTACTACCAACCAGCAGTTACAGGATATTGATAAATTAAATAAAATGATCGAGGTCGATAAAAGTATTATTGAATTAAGAACTTCAGTTAAATTGGCTGCGGAATCAAAACTTGAAAATGGAGTTATCACTTCAAACGATTACATACAAGAATTAAACGCAGAAGATACAGCAAAACAAAATTTAGAAATTCACAAAATTCAGTTATTGTTATCACAATACAATTACAAAATCACAACAGGAAATTAAAAATTATTATAGAGATGAAAATGAAAAAAAGATTATTAAGCTTTACTCTGGTTCTACTTACCACAATATTATTTTCTTGCTCAAATGGTAATGGAGATTTTGATGCAACAGGAACTTTTGAATCCGAAGAAATTATCGTCTCGACCGAGGCAATGGGAAAACTCATACTATTTGAAGTTGAAGAAGGGATGAATCTTAAACAAGATCAGATTGTAGGAGTGGTTGATACAACTCAGTTACATCTAAAGAAAAAACAACTTCAAGCAACTATAAAAGCAGTATTAAGCAAGCAGCCGGATATTCCAACACAACTCGCTTCAATACAGGAACAAATTGCAACTACTGAAAGAGAAAAAAAGAGAATTGAAAATCTCGTTAAGCAAGATGCTGCAACTACAAAACAACTTGATGATATTAATTCTCAGCTTGATGTATTGAATAAGCAATATGATGCAACAAAATCCAGTCTTACAATTACAAAGCAAGGAATGAGAAGCGAAACACTTCCCCTGATTGCTCAGGTTGAACAGATAGAGGATCAAATAAATAAAAGTATAATAAAAAACCCAATTGATGGAACTGTATTAACACGTTATGCTAAACAGGATGAAAATACTTCTGCCGGAAAAGCGCTTTATAAAATTGCAGATTTGTCAGATATGATCCTGCGTGCATATATAAACGGCGATCAGTTAGGACAAGTTAAACTTGATCAAAAAGTTAAAGTTTATGTGGATAAAGGTGATGGTGAACAGAAAGAAATGGAAGGAGAAATTTATTGGGTTTCTTCAAAAGCTGAGTTCACTCCAAAAACAATTCAAACAAAAGATGAACGTGCAAATCTTGTTTACGCTATTAAAGTCAGAGTTAAAAATGATGGCTACTTAAAAATTGGAATGTACGGCGAAGTAAAATTTTGATATGAACGCGATTGAATTAAAAAATATTGTGAAGACTTATCCAGCGAAGAAGACTAAACTTACAGCCGTTAATGATGTTTCGTTTTCAGTCAAAGAAGGTGAGTTGTTTGGATTGATTGGTCCGGATGGAGCCGGCAAATCTTCAATCTTCAGAATACTGACAACTTTACTTCTTGCTGATTGTGGAAGTGCTTCAGTCATGGAACTTGATGTTGTGACTAGTTATAAAGAAATCAGAAAAATTGTTGGTTATATGCCCGGCAGGTTTTCTCTTTACCAGGATTTAACCGTTGAAGAAAACTTAGAATTTTTTGCTACTATTTTCAATACAACGATTGAAGCAAACTACAATTTAATTGCAGACATTTATAAACAACTCGAGCCATTTAAAAAGCGTCGAGCTGGAAAACTTAGCGGCGGAATGAAACAAAAGCTTGCGCTAAGTTGTGCGTTAATTCACAAACCAAAAGTTCTCTTTCTTGATGAACCTACCACAGGTGTAGATCCTGTATCCAGAAAAGAATTTTGGGAAATGTTAAAAAGATTGAAAGAGCAAGGAATAAGTATTCTTGTTTCAACACCTTATATGGATGAAGCAAAACTTTGCGACAGAATTGCTTTAATTCAAAATGGAAAGATTTTAGAGATTGATACGCCACAAAATATTGTAGATAGATTTGATAATAATCTGTATGCTGTTCGCTCTGATAATATGTTTAAGCTTCTAACAGATTTAAGAAGTTTTCCTAAAACAAAATCTTGTTTTGCTTTCGGAGATAAACATCATCTTGTTTTAAATGATAATAATTTTGACTTGAATGAACTCAAAACATATCTGCAAAATCAAAATAATCTTGAGATAAAAAAAATTGAGCCTGGAATAGAAGATTGCTTTATGAGATTGATTGCAAATGAAACTCCGGAAGAGTAGCCTGCTTAATCAGACTTAAAAAAATGAATAATGAAATCGTAATTAAAACAGATAAACTCACAAAAAAATTTGGTGAATTTATCGCGGCGAATGAACTAACTTTTGAAGTTTACAAAGGTGAGATCTTTGGCTTTCTCGGTGCTAATGGTGCAGGTAAAACCACAGCAATGAAAATGCTTATTGGTATTTCTAGACCAAGTTCCGGAGATGCAAACATTGCTGGTTTCGATGTTTATAAAGACACCGAAAACATAAAAAGAAGTATCGGTTATATGAGTCAGAAATTTTCTTTATATGAAGATTTAACAGTAAAAGAAAATATAACTCTGTTTGGCGGAATTTACGGACTCAGTGATAATGAAATCGAAACAAAATGTAATGAGCTGTTGGAGAAATTAAGTTTACAAAATGATGCAAATAAATTAGTAGGTTCTCTGCCCCTTGGCTGGAAACAAAAACTTGCATTCAGTACTGCAATATTTCACACACCTAAAATTGTTTTTCTTGATGAACCAACCGGCGGCGTTGATCCGATTACCAGAAGACAGTTTTGGGATATGATTTACGAAGCGGCTCACCAAGGAATTACAGTTTTTGTCACGACTCATTATATGGACGAAGCTGAGTATTGCGATCGTGTTTCAATTATGGTTGATGGCGTAATAAAGGCATTGGACTCACCTGCAGAATTAAAAAAACAATATAATGCAAAATCTATGGATGATGTTTTTTTAATGCTTGCACGCAGTGCGAAAAGAGGAGATTGATCTCTAAGTTGTCATTACGAGGAACGAAGTGACGAAGTAATCAAAAATAAAATAATATAAACAGAAACAAAACTTTTTTAATATATAGAAATAAAGTGAATCCACGGACACAAAAAAAATTTGAGATTGCTTCTCCCGACTTCGTCGGACGCGTAATGACATAAAAGAATATTATGAAACAATTAATAACATTTGTAAAAAAAGAATTCCATCACATCCTGCGGGATAAGCGTTCAATGCTTGTGCTTTTAGGTTTACCGATTGTGCAATTGTTAATATTTGGATTTGCAATTACAACTGAAACCCGAAACTGCAACATTGCAATTTTAGACAACTCCAAAGATGAAGCAACTCAAAACATTATAACCCGAATTGAAAGCAGCACATACTTTGATATTTATGAAACACTATCTTCAAATGATCAAATTGAAAAAGCATTTAAGACGGGGCGAATAAAATTAGCAATAGTTTTTCAACCGAATTTTCAAAACGACCTTTTACATACGAACAAAGCGCAGATGCAAATAATTACTGATGCTTCTGATCCCAACCAGGCAAACACTTTAACAAATTATGTAAGCGCAATTGTAAAGGAATATCAACAGGAATTAAATCAAAACAAGGATTTGCCGTACACAATCAATACAGAAATAAGAATGCTTTACAATCCACAGTTAAAAGGTGAGTATTCTTCTGTGCCGGGTGTAATGGGAATGATCTTGCTTCTTATTTCTGCAATGATGACATCAATTTCTATAGTAAAAGAAAAAGAAATGGGAACTATGGAAGTTCTTCTCGTCTCGCCTATGAAACCTGCGATAGTTATTGCAAGTAAAGTTATTCCCTACTTTATAGTTTCACTGGTAAATGTAGTAACAATTTTACTAATCAGTAATTTTGTTTTTGGAATACCTATTCAGGGAAGTTTTATTCTTTTAAGTTTAATAACTGTTGCATACATCATATGTGCATTATCTTTAGGAATTTTAATATCTACATTAACAAGTTCTCAACAAGCTGCGATGATTATCTCACTGATGGGGTTGATGCTGCCTGTAGTTATGCTTAGCGGATACGCCTTTCCTGTTGCAAATATGCCTCTGATCTTGCAGATTATTTCTAATATTGTTCCGGCAAAATGGTACATCATTATGGTAAAAGATGTAATGATAAAAGGAATCGGTCTATCCGAAATCTGGAACGAGCTGTTAATAATTCTTGGAATGACAACTTTCTTTTTAGTTGTCAGCATAAAAAGATTTAAGTTGAGGTTATAGTGAGAGCTTTATTATTTTTATTGAGAAAAGAATTTTTGCAGATATCACGCAACCCTCTTATTTTAAGAATGATATTTGCAATACCTGTAGTTCAATTAATTATTCTGCCGAATGCAGCTAATTATGAGATGAAAAATATTAATATGAGTATTGTTGATCATGACCACTCCGAATACTCAAGACAATTGATTAATAAATTTACCTCTTCCGGATATTTTCAACTTACAAATATATCTGAAACTTATAAAGACGCTTTAGTAGTTGTTGAAGAAGATAAAGCAGAATTGATTGTAGAAATTCCGCAAGGTTTTGAACGGGATTTGGTTAGAGATAATAAATCTAAAACAATGATAGTTGCTAATGCAATAAACGGACAAAGTTCCGGATTATCCGTTTCATATGCAAGTTTGATTATCCAAGATTTTAACAGTGAAGTTAGAATTGAATGGATACATTTACCGCGTATCAATCCACAACCTATGATTGAAATAACTACGAGCAACTGGTTTAACCCGAAAATGAATTACAAATATTTTATGGTTCCGGGAGTTCTTGTTTTGTTAGTTACATTAGTTGGATTTCTATTAACAGCAATCAATATAGTTAAAGAAAAAGAAGACGGAACAATTGAACAATTAAATGTTTCGCCTATTAAAAAGTATCAATTTATTTTAGGCAAACTAATTCCGTTTTGGATTCTTGGAAACGTTGTGCTATCTATAGGATTTGGTGTTAGTTATATTGTTTATGGAATTTATCCTCTAGGAAATCCCCTGTTAGTCTATCTCTTTGCAGCTGTGTATTTAATTGCGTTGTTAGGATTTGGGTTATATGTTTCAACCCTCGCAGAAACGCAACAGCAAGCAATGTTTATTTCATATTTTTTTATGACGGTTTTTATTTTGTTAAGCGGACTGTTTGCACCAATCGAGAATATGCCTCACTGGGCTCGAATACTTGCATACATGAATCCCGTAAGTTACTTCATTGATGTGATGAGGATGATAGTTTTAAAAGGAAGCGGCTTTACAGATATTTTACCCAACCTTGGAATAATATCTTTATTTGCAATTGTTTTTAACACGCTGGCAATTTTGAATTACAAAAAGACTGTTTAATTGTTAATTCATTTTAGTAATCTGCGTTACAATTCTGTTGATAAATTTGTTAAGATTTAAGAGTGGAATGGAGTAGATAGTATTAAGTTGAAGATTATTCTTTTTCAACAAGCGAAATTATTTTCTTTTCAATCTTACCAAAAGCTTTATTCGGATTACCAAGAAATTCTTCATTCGTTATTCTGATGAACTTAATACCAAACTTTTCAAGGTACCTTTGTCTTGCGATGTCATATTCTTTTTGTTCTGGAAGATTATGTACATCTCCATCCAATTCAACGGCAAGTTTTAACTCTGGACAATAAAAATCAATTACAAAATGATCAACAGAGTATTGTCTTCTGAATTTGTAACCTAGGATTTGTCGATTACGAAAATGCATCCACATTATTCTTTCCACATAGGTTTCCGCTTTACGAAGTTTCTTTCTCTTTTCTAATTCTATCTTCTTGTTAAAGTGTTTAGTCATTTCATACTTCCGACCTCACCCTTTTTCCCTCTCCTTACCAAGGAGAGGGTTTAAAAGTCCTTCTCCTTTAAAAGGAGAAGGATTTAGGATGAGGTTTCTTGTTCTGATTTTTTGTTATAGTGTTTTGTCATAATTGAACCCACCCTCGATCCCTCCCTTTAATAAAGGGAGGGAAGAAATTTCAACCTCCCCTTTTCTAAAGGGGAGGAAAGAGGAGGGGTTAACTTTCCTTCCACAATCTTTCTCTTCAGCTCCTCACGATTTAAGTGTAGGCTGGAGTATTTAACTACTCAATTTCTTACTAAGTATTTGCATTGTTGAAAACCACCCAAGCTTTTGGGTGATGATTACTAATATACCGGTCTATACTTTCCCTTTATTACAAAATAATTTTCCGGTAAAAACAAATACGTTTTTGTCGTATCATAAATCCTGTCATATTTATACTCACTCAATTCGGTTGGAATGTTATCTCCAAATGGTTCGATGACGGGAAATATAATTTCTGAAGTTCTGCGCTCATATGTATAACCGGGTAAGTTATCAAATTTACCGTCCGGCATTAAGCCTCCACTCTCATTAAATTTATCAAAGCCGAACAATTCTAAAAGGCGCTTATTATTAATTGAATTTGTTGTTGAGCCGTCCGCTCTTATTAGGTAGATGTCAAGATCTATATCCGTTACTTCCCCAAGATTTGGAATGAGCGTATATATATTCCTCATTTTTAATTTCCAGGCTTTTCTATACTGTGGCTGCAAATTTTTTGGTTTGACAAGTTTTAATACGGCAACTGTATCAGAATTGTGGATAAGGTCCGAAAAAAACTCACCATAAATTGAATCCCCCAAAACAATTCTATATGCCACAGCGACTATTTCCTGTTCATTTAGAGGATATAAAAAGGAGAGCTGGCCAGTAGCCGAATTAAACAAATAATCATTTCCCATATTTAACAATCTAAATCGACCAGCAGTAGCTTGCCCGGCGATAGGAACAAAGGTTTGAAAATCTCTTAACGAATCTGGATAAATGTCTGATGGAGAGCGGGCTGGTAAATCAATATATGCACAACCGATTATTACGCTCTGCCCTATGGTATTTGTTGATTTGTACACTTCAATTTCTTTAACTGAATATTGAACATTAACAATGGGTGGAAAGTTGCCATAATATTGGTTAAAAATGTTTAGCCCTGCCGAGGTGTCTGTATAAATATCATTGATGAAATAATTGTTATCGGAGTATTCAAGGAAATTCATTTCAAAAGTGGTTCGGTCATCGGTTGGAGTTGAACAAGGAGGACAATTTTCATCATCACATCCCATTAAAAATGGTATAATTAGTAGGAGAGAAATTATTCCGGTTTTCATAATGCACCTTTCTTTTTTATTTAGAAAAAGAAATGGTAAAAACTCAACAGAGATTTCCCCATATAATAATTAATTTGTAACTATTAACTACGCTCTATACAAATGTGTATAAAAGAATATTTAGCTGCAACATTAAAACCACACCTTTTTACCCTCTCCTTTGCTGAATCCACCCGCCCAAACATTTGCGTGTCAAATAACAAGATTCAAACTGGTAACTAAAACTCAGCAATCTTTCCAAATAAAACAATAAAAAAGCCGCTGCTATGAGCGGCTTCTAAAAAAAATTTTAACTTCTTATTGCTGAATCCTCATCATAACACTGTTACCATTTCTCATTACTGTTCGTAGTGTTCCATTCTCGTGTTCAACAGAACCAAAATCCATTTGAGAAACTTCTGCTCTTAATCCGTTTGCTGGAATACCATTGATCAGATCTTGTATTTGTTCAGTAGTAAAAGTATACGTTCCTGTATTTTCATCGAGAATAACAAAAATTACTTTGTCGAATGGCGGCATTTCTTCCGGTCCAAAATCTCCACCACCATTCATTCCTCCAGGTCCACCATCGTGTCCTCTTCTCGGTCTCAGGTGAGGCATTAATCTTATTCCAACTTTGCCTGCATTACCGCCTTCCCAGGTGATCGTTAGCTCTTGTGTTGGATCAATTATATCACCAAATGCCGGACTTGTAATATTCAT
>JGI20214J51650_10003120_pt1 | contig 10401 bp, 9 predicted proteins | sample WetSurMetagenome_FD_51650 | JGI IMG/M metagenome (IMG submission 51650)
AAGGTTAATATTATTAAATAGGGACGTTTTAGACTATCGTATAATAATCATCTATATTTGAATATTTTTTATATTATTAGTAGCCAATACATCAACATAAAACGCATAAAGATAATAGTATCTCCATTTTATATTTTGCACATATAACGTTTGCGGCAGACCTTTCATACATTACAAAAATAAGTATGAATAAGTTTGCCGCAGAATTTCTAAATATGTGATATTATATTTATACAAGTATAGGCACCAGATATTTTGCCAACGCATATCCCCCGAATATGAGCCACATATAGAGTATTGAAGCCAATAGAAAGGGTTTCATGCCTGCCTTACGAAATTTATCGATGCTCGTCTCCGCCCCGAGCGCCGTCATCGCCATGGTGAGTAAGAACACATCAAATGTATTGATAAATGAAACCAAAGCGGCGGGCAACAAATTGAGTGAATTAAAACCTATTACCACAAGGAATAGTATAGCAAACCATGGTATGGATATTTTACGACCACTCTCCTGCTCTACTCCTTTGCGTGCTGCTGCACGGGCAACATCCCAACTTATAACAAGTAGCACAGGAACCAGCATCATCACTCTTATCATCTTTACGATTATGGCATAATCAGATACTGCCTTTCCCATCGCATTGCCTGCCCCTACTACGTGTGCTACCTCATGAATGGTAGAACCTGTAAAGATGCCCATCTGCTCTGGAGATATAGCGAAAACACCATTTCTGTAAAGTATTGGATAGAGAAACATTGATATTGTGCCGAATATCACTACTGTAGATACAGCAACAGCTGTTTTGTAGGGCTTTATCTTAATGGCCGATTCTGCTCCGAGAATAGCTGCCGCTCCGCAAATGCCACTGCCTACTGAGGTAAGAAGCGCCACACCACGGTCCATCTTGAGCATTCTGCCTATCATAACCCCACCACTTATTGTTACTGTCACTATTATTGCATCTATTATTATAGCCGGCAGTCCCACAGCTGTTACATCCTGAAATGTTAGTTTAAATCCATACAGTATTACACCTATACGCAATATACGCTTAGCGCAAAACTGTATTCCGGGCACCCAGGTATCAGGCAGATTATTACGCAGACTGTTGGCGTACAGCATACCAAGTATGATACCTATGATCATAGGACTGAACGATATACTCTTTGCAAAAGGCATATCGCCTAAATAAAATGCCGCACAAGAGAACAAGGTTATTAATAAGACACCGTGAAGCATGCTGCTTCTGTTTTCACTTAACATATTCTTTCCTTTTTAGTTTGATTTTTCAGACTGCAAAGGTATGAAGAATATCAGTGCGGTGTATATATATTATAACTATAGCCTATAACCTGAAGTTATAAACTTTTTAAATACAGTCTGCATTCCCGAACTCTCGCCTCTCTTTTCTACGAAGCAGAATTCTCTTTCCATCTTTAGTCCCTTTATCTCTATCACTTTGAATTCGCCATTGAGAAGAGCTTTGCTTACCGACCTTACAGATACGATGCCCATACTGTTCGAATGTGCTATAAAGCCTTTTATGCTCTCGGTACTTCCAAGGTACATCACTATCTTCATGTCTGATAATGACAGACCCTTATTCTGCAAAGCATTTTCCACTACATCAAGAGTGCCTGAACCGTGTTCACGCAATACCAGAGGAGTGTCCTGCAGTTCGGATATCGTTATCTCGTCTTTATCTACTAAGACATTCTCCGCACTTACGATAGCTACAAGTTCGTCTTTCATAAATGCAGAATATTTCAACTGCGGCTGACGTATTATGCCCTCAACCATACCTATGTCGATTTTGCCTCCTTGCAATGCAGCCTCTATATCGCGAGAGTTTCCACTCAACACAGATATTGAAGTCTGAGGATACTGTTGTACAAAATCTGCCAATATTTCGGGCATTACATATTGAGATATTGTTGTACTGGCTCCAATTCGTATTTCGCCGCTGTATTTTTTGCGCAGCGCGTTCATTTCAAAATCCAGATGCTGATAATCGCTGAAAATCCTTTGACAATGGTCTAAAAGCAACTGCCCCGCATGAGTAAGTGAGATCCTGTTGCCCAGTCGGTCGAACAGGCGCACATGATATTCAGCTTCCAGTTCCTGAATATGCTTACTTATAGCCGGTTGACTGATATACAGTTCTTGCGAAGCCTTAGTGAAACTGAGGTTTTGCGCTACACTGCGAAATACTTTCAATCGTATATCAACCATAATTCATATTTTTTTATGTTTTACCAGAATTTATTATTTTCCTCACTATATTCAAAACCTACCTTCGACAGATTGTTTTCCAGTTCTGCGCGGTCTACATTCATGTCATAGCAAAGTTCGTCCAGCGACTTATAATTATCCCTAAGTAGCATATTAACAGCCGAGAAAAGTATATAGGGATCTTGTGGTAATTTTTCCATATCGTGTGCAAAGGTAATAAAAGTGAATGAGATTTTCTTTCCATCTATGTCATTTTCGTATTGAAAAACAATAAGTTAGCTTAATATCATGCTCAATAGATGCGTTATCATAACATTTAACTTATTTTATCCGTCAAAAGCAACAAAAGTTATCGTTTTCTTATAGATATTACTATCTTTGCGAAGTGGATAATTAGTAATAATTTAAATTTTTAGGTTATGAAAAAAACAGTTGTAATTTATGGTTCGTCTACAGGTACTTGCGAGGGTATCGCTAAAATGATAGCTTCTAAACTGGGACTGGAAAATAGTAGCGTTGTTGATGTCAGCAAACTAAGCGATGACGTCATAGCGCAGAATGATAACCTAATTCTTGGCACCTCTACATGGGGAGATGGAGAATTACAAGACGATTGGATTGATGGTCTTGAAAAGTTGAAATCAATGGATCTTAACGGTAAGACTGTAGCCCTGTTTGGCTGTGGCGATTCCGACTCTTATAGCGAGTCTTTCTGCGGGGCAATGATTGAACTGTGGAACGGTTTAAAATCCAAGGGTGTTAATCTTATTGGAGAGGTTCCAATCGATGGCTATACTTTCGACGATTCAGAGTCGGTGATAGACGGCCGTTTCGTTGGCCTTGCTCTTGATGAGGTAAACGAGGACGACAAGACTGAAGCCAGAATAGACAGCTGGATTGCACAGATTAAGAGCCAGTTGTAAGTAAGATAAGATGTTGCTCACTATGATAAGGGGCTAGTTATTTATATAAACACATAAAATATTAGAGATTATGATTATTGAAAAAATTCATGCAAGGGAAATTCTCGATTCAAGAGGAAATCCAACAGTTGAAGTTGACGTGACATTAGAGTCGGGCATAACGGGCAGAGCATCTGTTCCGTCAGGAGCATCGACAGGTGAAAATGAAGCTCTCGAACTGCGTGATGGAGATAAGACACGCTTCGGTGGAAAGGGCGTTACTAAGGCAGTAGAGAATGTTAACGGCAAGATAGCCGATGCCATAATAGGAATGTCAGCACTCGAACAGCGTGCCATAGATAAGAAGATGATCCAACTGGATGGTACAGCCACGAAGTCTAATCTTGGTGCTAATGCCATACTGGGTGTATCTCTTGCCGTGGCTCATGCGGCTGCCAATTATCTTGGTTTGCCTCTATACAGATATATTGGAGGCACAAATACGTATGTTATGCCTGTCCCGATGATGAATATCATCAACGGCGGTGCACACAGCGATGCGCCTATCGCCTTCCAGGAGTTTATGATCAGACCCGTAGGTGCCTTTTCTGAACAAGAGGCAGTGCGGATGGGATCTGAGGTCTTCCACGCTTTACAGAAATTGCTCAAGGGTCGTGGATTAAGTACGGCTGTTGGTGATGAGGGCGGTTTTGCTCCAAAACTTGAGGGTATAGAAGATGCTCTTCAAAGCATTGTCGATGCTATCACCAAGGCAGGATACGAACCCGGCAAGGACATCACGATTGCGGTAGATTGTGCCGCAAGCGAGTTCTCAACCGAAAAGGATGGTAAGTTCTATTACGACTACAGTCAACTGAGCAACGGAATGAAGAAAGATCCTAACGGCAGGAAGTTGTCTGATGATGAGCAGATTGCTTATATGGAACATTTGATTTCAAAGTATCCTATCGACTCTATCGAGGATGGTCTTGACGAGAACGACTGGGAAGGATGGACCAAGATGACAAAGGCTATCGGCGGCAAATGCCAGTTGGTAGGCGATGATTTGTTTGTCACCAATGTTAAATATCTTGAGAAGGGTATCATCAGCGGTGCTGCAAATTCTATTCTTATCAAGGTTAATCAGATCGGTTCGCTGTCAGAAACGCTTGATGCTATCGAGATGGCTCACCGCCATGGATATACTACGGTCACATCTCACAGATCGGGCGAGACCGAAGATACCACCATCGCAGATATTGCCGTTGCTACCAATTCAGGACAGATCAAGACGGGTTCTATGAGCCGTACAGACCGTATTGCCAAATACAACCAGTTGATACGCATCGAAGAGGAGCTTGGTCCTAATGCGGTATACGGATATAGGAAACTTAAAGCAGAATAGCCCCAATTACGATACAATTCTGTACAGAAATACTATATTTTCCTTACTTTGTTACAAAACAAAAGTTTTTTGAAACAAAATAATAAGAGGATTATATAATTTAGGCTTAATTTTGCAGGCAGAAAAAAACAAAATATAGCGATGAAAAATATTATTTGCATTCTGCTTTTGCTTTTAAGCATAAATTCGTATGGTAAAGTAATTAATGATAAAGAGATTAAGTCTCCCGAGAGGTTGGTAAACTTCTCTTCGGGAGACTTACTTTTGAATGCCAAGAACTGCGTCTCAATATGCCTCGACCCTAATGATCTTAAGGGTGTGGATATAGCAGTAGGCAATCTTTGCACCGATATTCATAAGGTGTGTGGCGCTACCGTCAGCGCATCTGCCGATGCTTCTTCACGTATCATCGTTGGTACAATTGGCCATTCTCGTGCCATCGACCTTTTGATTAAACAAGGTAAGATAGATGGCAGCATGCTACGTGGTAAGCGCGAAAAATATATTATTACATCTATTGGCAATCAACTTATTATTGCCGGCAGCGACCGCCGTGGTTCTATTTATGGCGTCTATCAACTGTCGCAGCAGATCGGTGTATCGCCCTGGTATTGGTGGGCAGATGTGCCTGTTGACCATCACGACCGCATATATATCAATGAGGGCGTTTACTCAGAGGGAGAGCCTGCCGTACGCTATCGTGGCATTTTCCTCAACGACGAGGCGCCGTGCCTTACATCCTGGGTCAAGAATACTTATGGCACCGACTTTGGCGATCATCGTTTTTATTCACGTGTTTTCGAACTTCTTCTTCGCCTTAAAGCCAATTTCATATGGCCTGCCATGTGGGGATGGGCTTTCTATGCTGACGATTCGCTCAACAGCAAGACGGCCGACGATATGGGCATTATTGTAGGAACATCTCATCACGAACCGATGTGCCGCTCGCAGAAAGAGTGGCATAACCATACTGACAATCCCAACGTCGAACCTCAGGAGGCCAAATTGCGTGCAGATGTGGGCGGAGCATGGGATTATACAACCAACAAGGCCAACCTTGATGCCTTCTGGGCAGGCGGTGTGGCTCGCAATAAGAATACCGAAGATCTTATCACTATCGGCATGCGTGGCGATGGAGATATGCCTATGAGCGAGAATAAGAATATCGGTCTGCTACAGAATATCATCAAAAATCAACGTAAGATCATAGAACAGCAACGTGGCAAGAAAGCTAAGGATGTGCCGCAGGTCTGGGCTTTATATAAAGAAGTGATGGACTATTATGACGCAGGCATGAAAGTGCCCGACGATGTTACATTGCTGCTCTGCGATGACAACTGGGGCGACGTGCGCCGTGTGCCTAAGGCTGCCGACCGCAACAGAAAGGGCGGTTGGGGTCTTTACTATCATGTCGACTATGTTGGTGCGCCACGCAACAGCAAGTGGATCAACGTCACCCCTACTCAGAATATGTGGGAGCAGCTCACCCTTGCTTACGATTATGGCATAGACCGCCTGTGGATTCTTAATGTGGGCGATCTCAAACCGATGGAGTATCCTATACAGATGTTTATGGATATGGCTTGGAATCCCAAACAATACAGGGCCGACAACATCACAGACCACACACGCAAGTTCTGTTCAGAGCAGTTCGGCGAGAGCAATGCCGACGAGGCCGCACGCTTACTCAACTTATGCTGTAAGATGAACGGCCGCTGCACAGCCGAGATGCTGACCTCGCGTACCTATAATATCCATACCGGCGAATGGTCAGAGGTCGTAAATCAATACACCAAACTCGAGAACGAAGCTCAGCGTCTGTTCATCAACTTAAAACCGGAGCAGCGTGATGCCTACCGCGAACTCATTCTATTCCCCATACAGGCCATGGGCAATCTGCATTACATGTATTACGCCCAGGCCATGAACGACAGCCTGTATAAGGCAGGCAATCCCGATGCCAACAAATGGGCCGACGAGTGCAAAAATGCATTCCACCGCGACTCGTTGCTTTGCTATCAGTACAATCATGATATAGCTGGAGGCAAATGGAATGGCATGATGACTCAGAAACACATCGGCTACAGAATGTGGGCAGATAATTTTCCACACGACATGATGCCGAAGGTAAACTACATCTCTATGGGTGATAAAGACGGCGGATATGTCTTTGCGGGCGACAAAGGATTTGTTTCTATCGAGGCCGAGCATTACTTCGACAAGCGCGATGGCAAAGCCAAATGGACGGTAATACCATACATGGGCCGCACATTAAGCGGGATAGCAATGATGCCTTACACAAGTGATGTCAAAGGTGGTAGTTTAACATACAGATTCCGAACCAACAAGAGTGGCATAGCCAAGGTCAAGGCTCATATAATAGTTAAGTCCACCCTCGACTTCCTTAATTGCGGTGGTCTGAAGTACAATGTCAGTATTGACGGAGGAGCACCTCTAACGGTCAATTTCAACAAAGACATGAACGAGAAACCTCAAAACATAAATACGAAGTACTATCCTATTGTTGTAGGCAGAGTTGTAGAGAGTGTAGTAGATTTGCCAATCAGCGACACCACAGGCGATGTGCATTCTTTCACTATCAGTCCGTTAGATCCGGGCATCGTTATAGAGAAGATAGTAATAGACTGGGGAGGTTATCAACCATCCTACCTTTTCGGCACTGAAAGCGCCAAGACTCTTTCATTGCAGTAGACAGAAAGTATTATCGGGGGCGATTTCTTAATCGCCGTCCGCTAAACCATAATGAATAAGCCCAACCCATTGAAACACATGAGTTGGACTTATTTATTTTCTGGACAAGCCTCTGTTTATTCTTTTTCCTCTTCCGGTGGAGATTCAGCAGCTTCCATAGCATATTATTCTAGTCCCACAAGGAGACCGTCTTGAATATCAATTCTTTCTGCTTGTGGATGCTTTGGTAATCCAGGCATGCGCATAATGTCTCCAGCTACAGCCACAATCATTTCAGCACCGGTGTTTATGACAAGGTCACGAATAGTGAATGTGAAGTCCTTTGGCACGCCATATCTCTTTGCATCGTCGCTTAGTGAATATTGTGTCTTAGCAATACATACAGGATAATTGCTTAGGCCCCATTCATCAACGCGCTCAAGAGCTTTCTTTGCCGACTTTTTGAATACCACGTTGCTAGCACCATATACATTCTTTGCAACACTGGTAATCTTGTCTTTTATGCTATCAGTTTCGCTATATGTGAATTTAATATCTCCAGAAGGATTGTTTGATATTGTGTCTATGGCTAACTGTGCAAGTTCCAAACATCCTTCACCGCCTTTCATGTAAGCCTCATTCATAGCGAATCCTGCTCCACATGCTTTACAGTGTTGTCTCACGATATTTATTTCTTCTTCCTTATCGTTGCTGAATCTGTTTAAGGTAACAACTACGCTTTGTCCCATATTGCGCATGTTACTGATGTGCTTATCCAGATTTTCAAGTCCGGCTTTTACGTTGTCGATATTTCCGTTGTTAGAATCTCCAACCTGCATACCTCCGTGCATTTTCAGTCCCATAATAGTAGCCACAATAATAGTAAGTTTAGGCTGTATTCCTGCTTTTCTGCATTTAATATCAAGGAACTTCTCTGCACCAAGATCTGCACCGAATCCGGCTTCTGTTACAACATAGTCACCGAATGTCATTGCCATTTTTGTTGCTAGGATACTGTTGCATCCATGGGCGATATTAGCAAAAGGACCACCGTGAATGAATGCTGCTGTTCCTTCTATTGTCTGTACAAGGTTTGGTGATAAAGCGTCTCTCAGTAAAACAGTGATAGCTCCACCAACACCAAGATCTTTCACTTTGAATGGTTTGTTGTCGAATGTCACTCCAAGTAAAATATTCTCAATTCTAAGTCTCAGGTCTTCTTCGTCTTTAGCCAAGCAAAGTATAGCCATGATCTCACTTGCAGGAGTGATATCAAATCCGCTTTCTGCAACAACGCCGTTAGTCTTGGGGCCAAGACCTGTAGTGATACATCTCAAATTGCGGTCGTTGATATCAAGAACTCTTTTCCAGAGCACCTCTTTTAGAGCGAAACCTTCCTCGCGGTGTTGATAAATGTAATTATCAAGCAATGCCGCAATCATGTTATGAGCAGAAGTAATTGCATGGAAATCACCTGTGAAATGCAGATTAATTCTATCCATTGGCAATACTTGTGAATAACCTCCACCGGTAGCACCGCCCTTCATGCCGAAGCAAGGACCAAGACTTGGTTCACGAAGAGCCAATACTGATTTCTTGCCCAGTCTGTTCATTGCCATTGATAAGCCAATGCATACTGTGGTTTTTCCGATGCCGGCCTTAGTAGGGCTTATAGCAGTAACAAGAATAAGATTACTTTTGGCAACTTTGTCAGCGTCAATAAGTTTCAATGGTACTTTGGCAATATACTTGCCATAGTTTTCCAGATCCTCACTTGGTAATTCAATCCTTTCCGCAATCTTTTCAATGCGTTCCAATTTGCATTCACGTGCAATTTCGAGTTCCGTTTTCATTTATTTTTTGTACAGTAATGTTTGTGTATCCTCAGTCTGTGATGTCCCTGTCTATATATGTAAAATTTGATCAAGTGGCTGATTTTCAGTATCTTTATATTTTCTACCTATTAGTTAAACATGGGAATATCAAGAGCACTTAACCAATATATGAATATCTGTAGAGATGCCTTTGATGGATCGGCTGCAAAGTTAAATAAAAGTTTTAAATCTGTCATTATCGAAACCCTACTTTTATTTATGGTCATACCAAGAAAAATAAATTTCACATAAAACATAGTATGTTTCAATTCAAATTCATTTAATAGTACAGTATCTAATTAAAAATAGTTTTTAAAAGCATTGTCTAACTAAAATAAATTAATGGAATAACAATCGAAAAAATGCAAATATTAGATAGCATTAAAATATAAGGTTGATAATTTATAAACTATTTCAAGACTATATAACAAAAGAACAACAATAATATTCATTTCATATGGATTTTGTGATTTACAAATCAACCCAAATACATTAAAAAAAAGTAGACACATTTATAAATAATGTGCCTACTTCATTCATTAAAGCCGCTATCCAAGCAATGTCTGATTACTTAATCACACACCAAATCTCCTGCTTAGTCTCAATGGCAGTATCAAGATAATCTTGGATATTTTCCATTGCCTGTCTACTCCTCAACACTAAGCCGCGGATGGTGTTATAACCTACAATGATGCAGCCCTGAGTGTTCTTGGGCGTGTTGCCCTGATGTATCATTACACCCTCAAAGTTAGGCACATCTATAAGATATGGCATTTTCATACCGAATTTTCTCGATAACTTCATCATTATTCTGTATCGCCCCTCGGGTATGGCCGTCTTGCCTAGCACCTTTTCATCCTTGTTCCAGTCTATGCAGTGCGGCTCTAGCGTGTCGCATATCCTGTGGCCGTTTATTGTCAACCTGCCTATCGTGTACTCAGCCTTCTTGGCTATTCTTGTAATTATTATTTCCATTGTAGTTTCTTAAATTTGTTTTTACCGATTTTTTCTACCAGTCCGTTTTGTTTCCATCTCCATAGTACCTGTTTTACAGGACTCTTATAGCCCGCCTGCATGCGCAGAAGCACAAGTTGCTCTACCGTGAACTCATCAGGCAGTGAACCCAATAAGGGTTGATAATAAGTAGTTTTTTCCTTCGCCGAACAGAGACTTTCACCTTCCATCATCAGGTGGTTCATCTCTTCGCCGAACAGGTCCAACTGCTCTGCAAGCGCATAACTTGCCACCCATGTGGCGAATTCTATGGCCTCGTCGGTCTCTTCTTCATCAGAAAGC
>JGI20214J51650_10003121_pt1 | contig 10397 bp, 10 predicted proteins | sample WetSurMetagenome_FD_51650 | JGI IMG/M metagenome (IMG submission 51650)
CCACCCACACAGCCTGAAACAAAAAACCATTGACCAGCACCTGCACAAACAACTGGTTGTTGTTGTACTACAAAACCCGCCCACAACAACTAAAAGAAGAGCAAACAAAACTTAACCTACTGATAAATAAGAGGACAAAAGAAAAACGCGGGTCAGTTCTTTGGGCAAAAACACAAAATGCTTTGGAGTATTATCAATTTGCTTCTGCTGACAAATTTGCACCCATTTGTGACACCACAATGTTTTTATTTTCATCCATGATGTTTACGGATAGTATATTCCTTGGAGGAAAGAACGTGAGGGATCGCCACCTCTGTGCCAAAGTTCACCGTTTTGTCGAGGCACCCCTCTAAACTAGCCCAGCTCAACAGTTTTTCGTCCAAAAACCGTTCCTTCCAGACTCCATATCCTGGTCACTCCAGTGACCAACAGCCAAAGGTGCAGGACACATGACTAAAACCACGGGAGCAAAAGCCCTAATCGAATCCCTCGAACACCAAAAAGTAGACACCATATTCGGAATTCTAGGAGGCGCAATCCTCCCCGTCTATGACGCCCTCTGCGGAAACACCAACATCCGCCACATCCTCGCACGCCACGAACAAGGTGCAGTCCACGCAGCCGAAGGCTACGCACGAGCCTCAGGCAGACCAGGTGTTTGCATGGCAACCAGCGGCCCAGGCGCCACCAACCTCGTCACGGGCATCGCCAACGCTTACATGGACAGCAGCCCAGTCATCGCGTTAACGGGACAAGTCCCATCCACAGGCGTGAACACGAGTTACATGATTGGGCGAGACGCTTTCCAGGAAGCCGACATCATCGGCATAACTACCCCCATCACCAAAGCCAACTACCAGCCCAGAAGCGTAGCCGAAATTCCCACCACCGTAAACACGGCGTTCTACATAGCCACCACAGGCAGACCAGGACCAGTCCTCATTGACCTGCCAAAGAACGTGCAGGCTGAAGTCGCCGAAGTCGAGTACACGACGCAGGTTGTGGCACGCGGCTACAACCCCACCGTCGACCCCGACTTGGCGCAGGTAGCGGCCGCCGTGGAAATCTTGGCCGACGCTGAACGCCCAATAATCTTGGCGGGCGGCGGAACCATAATCGCTGGCGCCTCCGACGAACTCGCCCAAATGTCTGAGCTCCTCATGGCTCCCATCGCGACGACGTTCATGGGTAAAGGGGCTTTTCCCGAGAATTACCCGTACTCAGTCGGCTGCATAGGCATGCACGGCAACCCCGCCGCCAATAGGCTCATGTCCGAATCCGACGCGTTGCTGGCTATCGGGACAAGGTTCTCTGACCGCGCCACCGCGAACACGGACAGCTTCTGCCCCAACGCCAAAAAAATTCACGTAGACGCGGATCCTGCGGAAATAGGCAAAAACATAGACGTCGACATACCCATCGTGGGCGACGCTAAAATCACCCTCAGAGTCCTCCACGCCGCACTATCGCAGAAACTGTCGAAGAAGGAAAAGACCGAGTGGAAAAAAAGAGTTCGAGAAGTCAAGGAGAAACTCAGCCCGCTCACCAACGAAGTCCCCAAGAACGTAACGCCAAAAGCTCTGCTGACTGAACTTAGAAAGCTGCTTCCCAACGATGCCATAGTGACGACCGAAGTGGGGCAAAATCAGATGTGGAGTGCACTGTACTTTAAGGCGCTGAAACCGCGCACGTTCATCAGCTCAGGCGGACTTGGAACCATGGGCTTCGGCTTCCCAGCATCACTAGGCGCCAAAGTCGCCTGTCCTGACCGAGCAGTAGTGGACATAGCGGGCGATGGCAGCTTCCTGATGACGGAAAACATGCTCGCTACCTCCATCACCGAAGACATACCCGTAACCGTCATCGTGCTCAACAACTCAGTCCTGGGCATGGTAGCCCAATGGCAGCGCATGCTTTACAAACGCCGCTACATGGCAGTGAATCTAGGCAAGTCACCCGACTTCGTCAAACTAGCACAATCATACGGCGCCGAAGGCACTCGCGCAGGTTCCATCCCCGAGTTCCAAGCCGCCATCAAGAAAGCTCTTAAAAGCAAAGTCACCACAGTAATCGATGTGCCCATCGGCTCAGAGGAAGACGTGGTTCCGTTTGTGCCTCCGGGCTGCGGCTTACCTCAACAAAGAGGGGACTACTAATGGAGAACGCCAAGACACGGGTAGTTTCAGCCATCGTGGAGAACAAGCCAGGTGTACTGCACAGCGTAGCCAACCTTTTCCGCAGACGCAATTTCAACATCGAAAGCATCACCGTGGGAGCCACTGAAGACAAGGAATTGTCACGGATAACCATAACCGTGAACGCAGACGAAAAAACCCTCGACCAAGTCGTGAAGCAGCTGGACAAGCTCGTGGACGTTGTGGGCGTCACCGAACTAGACCCCAACAGCATAGTCACGCGGGAACTGGCTTTGGTGAAGATTAACGTACCCAGCAGCAAAGAACGCTCAGACATAATTAACTGTGTCCAAGTCTTCAGAGGCCGCATAGTCGACGTTTCCCCTGAAAGCCTTATAGTCGAAATCACAGGAACACCTGACAAAATCGATGCCTTCCTGAACTTGATGAAAATGTTTGGCATCATCGAACTTGCCCGCACGGGAATAACGGCGCTTGCGCGGGGAGCAAGAGGCGTCAACATTGACGACTAGCCCTTAAGCTTCTTTCCCGTATCGTTTTGTTGAGCCACCAGGTGACCGTCTGTTCGAAAAGCGTTTGTACAACATATAACTTCAACTTGGCTGGAGAAACACTTAACTGTGCGACCCCAGAAAACTGAAACTGAACCGAGAAAAGTAATTAAATAACCAGAAACCCGAAAAGAGGCAAGAAAAATGAACATCTCAGAAAAAATCTTGGCTAAAGCCTCAGGCAAAAAAGCCGTGCATCCAGGCGATATCGTGGACGCCAACGTAGACGTCATCATGGTCCACGACTTGACTGGACCGTTAGCCATCGAAGCCTTCAAGAAGATAGGCGTTTCAAAAGTTTGGGATAACAAAAAAGTAGTCATAATTCTGGACCACCAGATTCCCGCTGAGTCGGTGAAGATGGCGGAACTGCACAAGATGCTCCGCATATTCGCCAAGGAGCAAGCTATTAGGCTCTACGATGTGGGCGAAGGCGGCATTTGCCACCAAGTTATGCCCGAGAAAGGCTACGTCACCCCCGGCAGTCTAATCGTGGGCGCTGACAGCCACACATGCACTTACGGGGCTTTCGGCTCCTTCAGCACGGGCATAGGCTCCACCGAAGCCGCAGCCGTTTTCGCAACGGGCAAACTATGGCTGAAGGTTCCCGAAGCCATAAAATTCAACATTACCGGCAAATTCCCCAAGTACGTCACCCCAAAAGACCTAATCCTGTACATAATCGGCAAAGTCGGCGTGGATGGAGCCATCTACAAGAGCACCGAATTCGCGGGCGAAACCATGCGGGACATGAGCATAGCAGGCAGAATGACTGTGTGCAACATGGCAGTTGAAATGGGCGCCAAAAACGGCATCGTCGAACCCGATGAAGAAACCGTCAAGTTCCTGAAAAGCCGCGTCCCTAAGGGCAAAGCAGCCATTGACGACTGGAAGAGCGACGCCGACGCCAAATACGAAAAGACAAATGACATAACCGCCTCCGACTTGGAGCCGCAGGTAGCTTGTCCAAGCAGCGTCGACAACGTGAAACCCATCAGCAAAGTCGGCGACATAGCCGTTAACCAGGCGTTCGTCGGATCCTGCACCAACGGCAGAATCGAAGACCTTCGCGTAGCCGCCCAAATCATGAAGGGCAAGAAAGTCAAGTCAGGCGTCCGCGCGCTGGTAATTCCCGCGTCTCAAGAAGTTTTCGCTCAAGCGCTAAAAGAAGGCTTGGTGGAAGTCTTCACCGAATCAGGCGCCTTAATGTGCGGCGCAACCTGCGGACCCTGCCTGGGCGGCCACATTGGTTTGCTGGCGTCGGGCGAGGTCTGCGTCAGCACTTCAAACCGCAACTTCATCGGTCGAATGGGTAGCCCCGAAGCCAAGGTGTACCTGGCGTCGCCAGCCGTGGTTGCTGCGTCCGCGTTAACGGGCAAACTGACCGACCCGAGGAAACTGGAGGCTTAAAGATGAAAGCCGTCAAGGGCAAAGCAGTCACATTCGGAAACAACATCGACACAGACGTCATACTGCCAGGCAAATGGCTCTCTCTCATCGACCCCAAAGAGCTGGCAAAACACGCCATGGAAGGCTTGGAACCCAAGTTCCCCGAGAAAGCCGCCAAAGGTGTCATCCTGGTCGGCGCCAAAAACTTCGGATGCGGCAGCAGCAGAGAACAAGCCCCGTTGGCACTGAAATACGCGGGTGTCGAATGCATAGTGGCTGAGTCTTTCGCAAGGATATTCTACCGCAACAGCATAAACATCGGCTTGCCAGTCATCGAAGTCAAGGGCATCTCCCAAGCCGTAACCGACGGCGACGAGCTATCCGTGGACTTGGAGGAGGGCAAAGTGCAGAACCTCACCAAAAAGCAGACGCTGCAGGGAACCAAACTGCCCCCCTTCATAATGGAAGTCCTTTCAGATGGTGGATTAATCGAAAACTTACGCAAAAGGATGAAGAAACAATGAAAGAATACAAAATATCCGTAATCCCAGGCGACGGCATCGGACCCGAACTGACCGAAGCCGCCCTAAAAATCCTACAAGCAGTCGAAAAGAAATTCGGCTTAAAATTCAGCCTCGTCTACGCAGAAGCAGGCGATGACTGCAAAGTTAAGCGCGGCGTTGCGCTGCCCGAGGACAGCGTGCAGAAAATCCGCGACAGCCACGCATGCATCAAGGGACCCGTGGGCGAGACAGCAGCAGACGTCATTGTGAAGCTGCGGTTAATTTTGGACCTCTACGCGAACCTGCGCCCAATCAAAACCTACCCAGGAGCGGAAGCGGCGCGACCCGACATCGACATGTTCTTTGTCCGCGAAAACACCGAAGACGTCTACAAAGGCTTGGAACACACTTTAGATGCGAATACCACCATTTGCATTAGAGTAATCACTCGCACGGCATGTGAACGCATCGCCAAACGCGCTTTCGAAATGGCGCGAACACGCAACGGCAAAAAGAAAGTAACCGCTATACACAAAGCAAATGTCATGCGCGTAACCGACGGCTTGTTCGCCAGCGTCTGCCGCGAAGTCAGCAAGCGATACCCTGACATCGCTTTCAACGAACTCTACGTTGACGCAGCTTCGATGCGACTCATCAAGCAGCCACAGGAATTCGACGTCTTTTGCACCTGCAACATGTTCGGCGACATCCTCAGTGACGAGGCAGCCCAACTTGTAGGCGGACTAGGCATGGCTCCAGGCGCAAACGTAGGCGACAACTTTGCCCTCTTCGAACCCATCCATGGCTCCGCACCAAACCGCGCAGGAAAAGGCACCGCGAACCCGCTTTCGATGATTCTGTCAGCGAAGATGATGCTGGAGTGGCTCGGCGAGAAGTACGGTGACGCAAAGTGCATAAAAGCAGCAGTCGCCATAGAAGACGCAGTGGTCAAGACGCTGAAGGCGAAGAACACTGTGCCCGACTTGGGAGGAAAGAAAACCACTCTGGGCATGGCGGATGCAATTGCCGCGGCGATAGTTGGCTAACGGTCGCGCAGAAAATGAAACCCAAAAACCCCATCTCCACCATCCGCATTTTTGACACTACCCTAAGAGACGGCGAACAATCGCCTGGCGCCTCGCTTACCGTAGAGGACAAAATAGAGATTGCAAAGCAGCTGAGTCTTCTTGGTGTGGACAGCATCGAGGCAGGGTTCCCCAGCTCCTCCGAAGGCGAGAAGAAAGTCATCAAAGACATCGTGAAGTTGGGTTTGAAGCCTGAAATCTGCGGCCTCTCCAGATGCAGCCGAAGCGACGTAGACGCCGCCTTGGAATGCGATGTTGACTGCGTCCACGTTTTCATACCGACGTCTACTGTTCAGATGAAGTACGCCGTTAACATGACTCCAGAGCAGGTGCTAACGGCGGCGGTTGACTCGGTCGAATACGTCAAGAAGCATGGGCTGGTCTGCGAGTTTTCGCCTATGGATGCAACCCGAAGCGAACTTCCCTTCCTGAAACACGTGTGCAAAGCTGCACAGGACGCAGGGATGGATAGGCTGAACGTGCCCGACACCGTCGGCATAATGATTCCTAGAACCATGAACAAACTCATCGAGAACCTCAGAACTATCGTCACCGTGCCCATCAGCATCCACTGCCACGACGACTTCGGCATGGCAGTCGCGAACTCTCTGGCGGCTGTTGAAGCGGGAGCCACGCAGGTGCATTGCACAATAAACGGGCTGGGCGAACGCGCAGGCAACGCCTCACTCGAGGAAGTCGTTATGGCGTTGCACATGCTCTACAAGTGCAAGACAGGCGTCAACACGCGACTGCTCTACAGCACTAGCCGCATGGTGGCGACCCTAAGCGGCATGTCCGTTCAGGCTAATAAGGCGATAGTCGGCGAAAACGCGTTTGCCCACGAATCAGGCATACACACCCGCGGCATAACCGAAAAACCCCTCACCTTCGAACCCATAAAGCCCGAGTTTGTGGGGCGCACCCGAAAACTCGTCGCGGGCAAACTAGCGGGAACCCGCGGCATCAAAGCGGAACTGGAGCAAATCGGCGTTCACCCCTCCGAAGAGCAACTCAAGGAGATCGTGCAGCGGGTTAAAGCGCTGGGAGACAAGGGCAAGATGGTTACAGACGCTGACCTCTTAGCGTTAACCTCGTCTGTGATGGGTCAAGTTTTGGGCGAGGAGAAAATCGTTCAGCTCTCAGACTTGGCAGTCATAACGGGCGTCAAAGTCATCCCGACAGCGTCGGTGCGGCTGATTCTTGACGGCAAGGAATACGTTGCAGCCGAAACGGGCGTCGGACCCGTCGATGCGGTGCTCAAGTCCATTCAGAAGCTAACCAGCAGCCTTGCCAATGTCCGTCTAAACGAGTATCGCTTGGAAGCCATTACGGGCGGAAGCAACGCAGTAGCCGAAGTCGTCATAAAAGTCGAAGACGAAAAAGGCAACATCGTGTCCGCCAGAGCAGCCCGCGAAGACATAGTCATGGCAAGCGTAGAAGCTATGATAAACGGCATCAACAAGTACCTCATAATGAACCGCAAGCAGGCGAACAAAAAGTGAAAGTAACCTATCAGGGCGAAAGTGGCGCTTACAGCGAAATGGCTGTCTACAAGTTCTTCGGCAGAAAGGTAGAGCCGGTTCCCTGCAAAGACTTCCGTGACGTCTTCGAATCCGTAAAAACTGGTGCCGTCCCCAACGGTGTGGTTCCGATTGAGAACTCGATTGAGGGCAGCGTCAACCAAAACTACGACCTGTTCCTCGCTTATGACCTCAAAGTCTGCGGTGAAGTTGCAGTAAAACTAGCTCACGTATTAATTGGCAATCCCCAGACCAAGTTTGAGCACATAGAAACTGTTTACTCGCATCCCCAAGCGTTGGCACAATGCCGCAAATACCTAGAAAAGCACAAGTGGGAAATTATCCCAGCTTACGATACCGCTGGGGCCGTTAAAATAGTCAAAGAAAAAAACCTCACTAACGCTGCTGCAATTGCAAGCGAAAAAGCCGCAGACCTCTACAACATGAAGATTTTAGCTCGTGACATCGCGGATAACCCATCTAACTACACCCGCTTTCTAGTCCTCTCGCTCGAAGACGCAGCACCCACAGGCGACGACAAAACCAGCATAATATTCTCAGCCAAAAATGCCCCCGGAACTCTCTATCACGCTCTGGGCGAGTTCGCGTCGAGAAACATCAACCTAACCCGAATCGAATCCAGACCCACCAAAACCACGGCTTGGCAATACAACTTCTACCTCGACTTTGAAGGGCACCGAACGGAGAAACGTTGCGCAGAAGCCTTAGAGGCGTTGGAGAAGTACGCGACGTCCGTGAAGATCCTGGGATCCTACCCCAGAGTCATATAGTCTTTTCTAGCTATTCTTCGGTCGATTGCAGCATTTTGTACATAACATCGTAGCTTTTGCCGTAGTCTCTGTCGATTTTGCCCAGCCTCGCCCGCAGACGGTTCATGCGTTCCATGATTGCTACGGAGTCTTTCTTCTTCATCAGTCCAAGCCATTCCTGGGCGTTGGCGATGAAGAGTTCCTCGATTTTACTGAGTCCTGCCAGCTTGGTTTGCACGTTGGCGTAGAGGTCAGGGGTTTCCAGCGCAACCGATTCTGCTAGAGTAACTAGCATCCGGTATGTAGTGCCTGCTAGTTTTTTTGATGCTGGAAAGCTGGGTTGTTCGAGGAGAGTTTCGCAGGCAGCTAAACCCAGAAAATGTGTGAACCCCAACACGATTGACATGAGTTCATCATGTTTTTGGGGTGTCATAATAAAGACGTGGGCTTCTTCTTTCTCCAGCCACTTCTTGAATTCTTTTGCGTAAACCTCTTCCTCCTTGCGGGTTGGGGTGAGCACATAGGCTTTGTGCTTGACGCCGTTGCTGCCGGGACCAAAAACCGGGTGCGTCCCTAAAACTAAGCCACGTTTGAGGTTTTCGTGCATAACTTGAACGGGAAATTCTTTGATGCTGCAGATATCCATGATTGCCTGCCCGTCTTTGACGGCGGAGGCGATTTTCTTGACGGTTTCTTCGAAGCTGCTAATGGACACGCAGATCATGACCCGGTCAGCCGCTTTAACTGCCTCAATGAAGTCTGCGCTTTCAACGCCCAACTCCTTGCCCAGTTTCGCCACCTTGTCGGCTTTGCGGTCAGCGAGAATCACTTGGTCCCCGTTGTCTTTGCAGAACTTCGCGAACCAGACGCCCATTTTTCCCGCGCCGAGGATGGCAGTTTTCATTTTACTCCAAGGCCTCGCAGATAATGTTCAGTGCGCTCTTGATTTCTTCTCTGGGCACGGTGAGCGAGATGCGGAAGTGCTCGCGGTAGTCCCCAAAGGAGGTTCCTGGCGCGACGGCTACGCCTTTGTCGAGGAGTTTCATCGTGAACTTTTCGGAGTCCAAGCCAGACTGCTTGGGGAACACGTAGAAAGGTGCCTCGGGCGGGGTGAAGCTGAGCCCGCAGGTTGCGAGTTTTGTGCATGCCATTTTGGCGCGTTCTTCGTACTCTTTGCGTATTGCGCTGGCTAATGGCTTGGCCAGTTCCAACCCTTTGAGGGCGGCTTCTTGGATGAAGACGGGCACGTTGTTTATGGTTATCTGGTTCAGCTTTGCTATGTTGTCGACCAAGGGGCGGTTTGCGATTATGTAACCGACTCGCCACCCAGTCATTGTGAAGGTTTTGCTGAAGCCGTTGCTGAGGATGTGCTTGCAGTCCCCGTCGTACTCGAGGATGCTTTTGACTTTCTTGAAGGCTATGGTGCCGTAGATTTCATCAGAGAAAACAGTTACGCCTTTCTTATTGGCGACTTTCACAATACCGTCGAGTGTTTCGGCATCCATGACCTTGCTAGTGGGGTTGTTGGGGTTGTTGAGAATAATCATCTTGGTGTCTTTGTCAATCAGCGCTTCCAGCTTGGCGGGGTCAACTTGCCACTCGTCGGCTAATTCCGTTTTGAGGAGTTTAACTTTGGCGCCGATACTCTTCGCGATTAACTCGTATGCTGTCCAGTACGGAGTGGGAACAATGACATTTCCGCCGCTCTTCAACGTAAGGTACATTGAAGCGAAAACGCCCCACTTTGAACCTGGAGTGATGATAACGTTTTCGATTTTGACGCCATGCATTTCCGCGATTTTCTGCCGCAGTTTTGGCTCCCCGTAGGCGGATGAATACTTCGTCTTCCCAGCTTTCATAGCTTGATAGGCGGCTTCGATGATTTCTGGCGGTGTCTGTAAGTCTGGGTCGCCTAGGTTTAGGCGGATGATTTTTTTGCCTTCGCTTTCGAGTTTGAGGGCTTTCTCGTTTATTTCGTACAGCATCTGCATTTGCTCTCCGTGAAGAGTCTCGGTTTCTATTCTTGAACGGAACTGCACATATTAACTATTTCGTGATAGATTTGTTCAACCTGAACGGGATTCAAACCAAATTTGGTGGCCTGCTGGCGGATTTTGGCGAAAACCTCCTTTTCACGTTTGGCATCTTTTATGGCGAGCCCCTTTGCCTTCTTTTCGGAGCCGATTTTCTGGCAAACTTTGATGCGGTCGGCTATTAAACGGATAATTTGTTCGTCTATCTCGTTGATTTCCTGCCTAAGCTCCTTGAGGTCCGACATCTACTTTTTCCGCCCCAGCACTTTCGGAATGAAGCCTGCCCTAATCATGTGGTCTGCGAGGGTCAATGCGATTGCGGCTTCTATGGCGGGCACGGCTTTGGGTACCACGCAGGGGTCGTGTCTGCCGCTGACTTTAATTTTGGCG
>JGI20214J51650_10003122_pt1 | contig 10396 bp, 6 predicted proteins | sample WetSurMetagenome_FD_51650 | JGI IMG/M metagenome (IMG submission 51650)
AATTATGTGCCTACCTACCTGGCCCAGACCCCGTTCATGGGAGAGAGCCTCACCGATGAGTGGTATGTCCGTATCAGTGGGAACGATGCCATAGCGGACATGGACATAGGACGATTGCCTGCTTCTACCACGGCTCAGGCGGAGATGATGGTGAACAAAATCATCACTTATGAGAATACCCCTATCCTCAAGACCTGGGAGAAGAACACGCTCCTGGTGGCGGATAACCAGGTGGAGGGGTATGAAGTGCTCTTTGAGCTGATGAATGAGGATGTGGCTGGGACCTTGCCCCCAGGGATGAACGCCCCCTTCAGGGAGTACCTGAACGACTATGTGAACCCCAATGACCTGACCGCGTCTATGAGGAGCCGGTTGAACGGGTCTGGAGCCTTGATCTGGAACTACAGCGGTCATGGGTCGGTGCAGGTGTGGGCGAGTGAGAGCATCTTCAGTACGGGGGATGTGGCGACCTTGACCAACTCCGGGAAGCTGCCCTTTGCGGTGGCCATGACATGCCTCAATGGGTTCTTTGGGTATCCGGAGGGGTGGAGCTGGCCGTCGCTGGCAGAGGTTCTCCTCAGGGATAGCAACAATGGAGCGGTGGCAGCGTTCATGTCTGCGGGGATGACGGAGCCTGAAGCGCAGAGGGTGCTGGACCAGGCGTTGTTTGAGGGGATCTTCAAGAGGGATTACCGGACGCTTGGGAGAGCGATCTCTTATGCGAAGCAGGAGCTGGTGGCCAACAGTGTGTCGCTGGGGGAGACAGGAAAGACGTTCCTGCTCTTTGGAGATCCTGCGATGAGACTGAAGGTGCCGTTGCCGACGGCCCCAACAACTCCCGCAGGACAAGTATCGGGGAGCGGTGTGATCCTGACGTGGGGGGCTTCTGCAGATGCGAATGGAGCGCCTGTGGCCGGGTACAACGTGTACCGGTCAACGACTCCGAATGGACCTTACTCAAAGCTAAATACTTCGCTAGTAACTAATAACCAATATACGGATACCACTGTCCAGAGCGGGACTTACTACTACGTGGTGAAATCGGTGGACGGGGACGGGTATGAGAGTGCTGGGACGCTGGAGATGACGGTGACTGTAGGAGCCCGCAGTGTAGGAGGCTCAGGGGGAGGCGGAGGAGGAGGCGGATGCTTTATCTCCACAATTGCGAATTGAGGAATTCTGGAATTCTGGAATTGAAGACTTACTAACAAGTGACGAGTGTGCCAGAGGCACATAAATGACGAGTGACAAGGAACGAGTAAGGGAAAAAACGAATGACGAATGTCGAATAACGAATACCGAAATCCGAAGGAAGAAAAACAAAGATCAAGAACTTAATCACGAAAGCACCCATCGACCCTGCTCAGGGCAGGCGAAAGCTAGAAAACACGAAAGAAGAAGTCTCTCATGCAGGCCGCGGAGAAAAGAGAGAAAAACCCTCAGTCATTATTTGGACCGGATTGACAGGGTTTACACGGATAAGTGCGCTCAAGAGGCAGCGCGCGCGGGGTCCCAATGCTCAAAGCATGGGGAGGGGTGGGGCCAAGAAGTGAAGAAACGGGCGAGCGTGTTTCAATCGCGTTTTGGTACCCACCTCAAACTCAGTCGAGAGACAAGATTTTCGCGGTTTTGTGGTAAATGAAAGCCTGGTAAAACGCCTTCCAGGCCGCCACTCCCGCGAAGGCGGGAGTCCAGAAGACCTAGGAAAGACTGGATTCCCGCTCCCCGCCTGCGCGGGGACAGGCTTCATTCAGCGGGAATGACAAAACAGGACGTTTTCCGACTTTTTACGAGATCATCACAAATGGCTTTTGATATTTGGTGTTTTGGTGATATAAGTTCTCTAACCCTCGATAGGACATTGTATCCCCATTCCTCATCTTGGAGGCTGTGATGGGTCAAAGCGGAAAGAAGCGTTATGAGAAACCCAAGCTGAAGAAGGTGCAGCTGGACGCGAAGTGTGCTGTGCTGGGCTTCTGCAAGACCACCGGCAAGATCGGCCCAGGCAGATCCAACTGCGGCGTCCCTGTGCCCAGATGCTTCGCGGCAGGATCCTAGCGCCAAAACCATATTGGTTTCAAAAGCATATTTCCGTCGGGAAGACACCTGCCTTTTAAACTCGGCTCTTGAAATTCGAAATTCGAAGCACGAAACTCGAAACAAATCCAAAATCAGAAATTTCAAACAGTCTAAACAAGAGAAGAAATTCCAAAACTGCTCGACCACGAAAGCACGAAATTAGGAAAGCACTAGGTGCCTTCTCACCCTCACCCCAACCCTCTCCCATCAAGGGAGAGGGAGCTTTTGTAACTTTTCGTGCTTTCTTGGTGGGCGGGCTTTCCAATTTGTTTTGTTTGGGTCATTTGAATTTTGGGCATTGTGTCATTGTTTCGGATTTCGAATTTCGATTTTCGTGCTTATGGCGGATTTCGAGCAGTCAGAAGGCAGACGACATCGCGACAATCGCCACATTTCCTAGGCAGTGGATGGTGATGGGGCCGAGGAGGTTCTTTTCTAATTCGTAGGCAGCAGCAAACAGCACACCGCCAATCACCTGCGTCAGCGGGAACCCGTGGCCTAGACCATGGGTGATTGCAAAAGCGGTAGTGCTGAGCACAAGGGCAACAGCAATGCCCCATCGCCTCAGAAAGCCATAGAGAATTCCCCGGAAGAAAAGTTCCTCTGCCACAGGCGCCACGAACCCGCCGACGAGGAAAAAGAGGAGAAGATCTGTTGAGTTCTTTGGAAGGCTGGTTCTAATCATGGACAGCGGATTGATCCCGGCCATGAACAGCACACCGAGAACAATTCCTGAAAATGCTCCGAAGCCCGCTGACCAGAGAAGCCCCTTTCTTAGGCCGGCAAACCATCGCGTCCGATCGAGGCCAATGAAGGTAAGGCTCCCTTCAACAACGTGGACTATCCAGACGATCAAACCAGCCTCGAGAAGCCGGACCGCGCCTAACTTGAGCAGAGGGTTGATGGTTGTTTTTGAGAGAAGAAGCCCTGCCTCCACAAAGGCGACAGCAGCAACGGACAGGGCCAATGTCTTTACCTTGACCTGGTTTGCTTCCATCCCAAATTCCTCAGAGCCCTGTAAGCGTACCACTGGTTGTACCAGTCGCTCGATGTTTCAATTCGTTTCAATATCTCCGGGACAGCCCGGGAATCCTTTCGCTGACCCAGGGCGTAAAAGGCCATTGAAACAACCCCGGAATTGGGATCATCAAGAAAGCTGAGAAGATCTCTGTAGGTGCTTGTCCGCCTGCTTGACCCCAGAGTGCGCACAAACCAGTAGCGTTCAGCGACGTAATGGCTCTTCATCAACCTTGGATAGGCTTCAAAATCCCCTACCTCGAGTTTTTTTTGCTCGATGAGCTTGAGTGCGGCCACTCTTGTCTCCCAGTGGCCTGAGGTCAAAGCCCTTGCCGGGTCAATCGATTCCTCTTTCACGCTTCCATGGACATAAAGAAAGAACGCGGCGCCCAGAAGGAGGCATAGTAAGGAAGCGATCCAGGCTGAGATTCTCGGTCCCCCCTCACCCTGCCCTCTCCCCCAATCTGGGGGAGAGGGGTGGGGTGAGGGGGCAGATGGACGTCTAGACAGATACGAGACCGTTAAGAGCAGCAAGGAAACGACAAGGTAGAAAATACCGAAGCCTATGCCGTAGAGCACGAGAGGCAAACTCACCAGGAGAGAAAACAAGGTAAAACGGCGGAAGGGAGAACACGAGTCTGCCTCTTGGGAAAATTCCTCCAGCAGTTTTCCCGGGCTTGCCAGGAAATCGTGGAGGTTAGTCCGCAAGATCGTTTTCCCGTCGCGCTGAAAGAGAAGGAGACCGTTTTCTTCACGCACGACAAGGTCCGCAGCAAGGCCAGCTCCGTCCACAGGCAGGTAGTCGTAAGCAATCAAGGTTCTTTCAAGAGCCTGTTCAATAGGTTTTCTCTGAATGCTTCCGATGGAGCAGGATTTAAGGAGCTTCTGATCCAGCGATTTGAATGCCTCAGCAGGATAATAGGCATACTCGTAGTAGAAATCGCTGATTTTAGCGCCTACTGAGTTCGACAGCAGGAGCTTGTCTCTTAGATTGAGAAAGAACCGGCTGTCCGCATGAGTTGCCCACAAGAGAGCCAGAGCAAGGAGCGGGACGAGGAGGAGTAATGACCTGTAGCCCGGAGGGTTGTTCCCTTGAGGCGAGAGCTTCGCGGCTGCCACAAAGACGGTCGCCGGTATGAAAAGAAAATAGAGCGTAATCAGGATACAGAAACCCNGACTGTTAATCAGGACGAGCGATGTCAGCCACGCCAGAACACAGAAATAGAGAAACAAACGATTCCTGCCGAAAAGACGATTCCAGGCCCAGGCTGCGGACCATGAGAGAAATATCAGAAAAACTCCGATGCTGAGAGTGAAAAAAATCCCTCCCCAGAAGGCAGACTTGAGGCTTAAAAAGCGGGGGAGGATCNGCTGGTTCGGGACCATGAGATAACCNGCTTCTTTTAAAGAGAGGAGCGTGCGGTGAAGCTCGGCGTTGGAGAAATAAACCTGGAGGGTGGCAATGACCTGTGCAACGAGAAGGCCGAGGCAGAGAACGGCAGCTGTCTGAAACGCTTTTTTCATGCAAACCCCTATCTCTTGCAGAGTCGCAGAGGATTTCAAGAGCTCAGGAAAAAAGCAACCCCATCATCACGAAAGCACGAAATCTGGAAAACACGAAAAAATGCCTATTGTTTTCCCACCTCACCCTTGCCCGCCATAAGTCAGGCGGGCTAGCCCTCTCCCGCGGAGGGGAGAGGGGATTTTCTCTACGCTCTTTGCTCCCTGCTATTTGCCAAAGCGGTACACAATGCCCAGCATCAACGCATAAGAGTCCCAGTTGACTTCGTTGAGACGGGTCTCTGCAATGGACCCGTTGGCGTAGTATAAACGGTCAAGACCGGTGTCGGTGGACCATTTCTGATAATTGAGGGCCATGTTGAGAGTCCATGGCCCGGTCAAAAAATAGTCTACCCTGAGTGCGATGAGAAATCCCTTGCCATCCGCGTCATGCTCAAAGCTCTTCGGGTGGGCCAGATCGTTTCTTAAGTTCAGATTACCCTCTGCATCAAAAGTGGCCCAGTGATACTCAATGCTCCCGAAGAGCGTGACTTTCTCCGTGACCTTAAAGGAGAGGTCGATACCCAACCAGGGCCCCAGCCATGAGGCATCGTAAGTGCTGTCCAGACCCTGGATTGGCCCTGCGGGCGGAGTCAAACTGGGAGTTGAGATGACCTGCACCCCATCCTTCAAGGTGAGCGCCTGAGCGCTGTGACTGTACCCTAGAAGAGGGGAGAGTCTGAACCTGCCGGAGAGGAACGAGAACTGATAGCCAAGACCAATGGCAGCATCAAGGACTGTGCTGCCATCCGCGCTGTTGGTGGATCTTGAGTACTCTTGAGTGCGGTCGTTCCCAGAAAAGTCGGAGTCCACGTTATCCCCGGAGAAGGCCCATCCGTATCCGAAGGACCCTCGCAGATAAAGCCATTCATTGATCAAGGCTCTTCCGCTCACTGCGGCCTGAAGAGTTTCCAGATTCGACCAGGTGAGTTCTGAAAGGACATTGGGATTGCTGCCCGAGATGTTCCCTGCGATATTCCAACTGAGATCGTCCACGCGGTAGCCGGTGCTCAGGGTGAGGTCGGTCTGGATGTCAGCGGCCTCAGAAGGGTCAGGATAGGAAAAAAAGACGATGGTGGTGAGCAGCACGAGTGGGAGAATTCGTTTTCTCATCTGTCGNGTTGTGCCTCGTTCCACCCTCCCCNCGTATCAAGTACGGGGCAAGCTCTAACCCCTCCCGTCAAGGGAGGGGNATTTCCTGGCATGAGNGGAAAGGCAGGGAGATCCTGATCTTGAGGGTGTNTTGGCAAGATAGTATGAATCGGCCCTGAGATCAAGCGGTTTCCCTATTTTGATTTATCGGACAACGCAGATTGACAACCTTCCGCCATGGATGATTAAGTGAATCCATGAAGGAAATGAAAGAGACAATGCTTGCCCTTGCTGCAGCGCTGGATCCTTCAACCCCAGGAACGGGTCTGATTCCGGTTGGCAGCCGTCTGATCGAGCAGGCCATGAGAGAGGGAGTGGCAGGAATCTTCTACAAGAGCCTTCTCGCCTCAGGGCGTTTTGAATCCCTGGACCAGGTCCACAAGGAAACCCTGCAAACCTACTATTACCAAACGATCCGCTTCAATCTTCATCTCATCCGTGCGCTTAAGGAAGTGCTTCACCTCGCGAGCCAAAAAGGTCTGGCACTGGTCCTTCTTCAAGGTATGGGCCTTTTGCAGGGCGTCTATGATGACCCAGGCCTCAGGCCCATGATGGATATAGATCTCTGGGTCTCGAAGAACGACTATGATGAACTAGTACGAGTGCTCACACAATTGGGCTATGACAGAGATCCTGTTTATCCCAATACGTACAAAAGGAAATCCGTCGTTTTTGATATTCACACCCACATCCTGTGGGCGGATCGGGTCAAGGCTTTCAAAATGCTTCTTGCCAATGACGAAGAATATGTGCGGCATGAGGTCAGGTTTGTGGAGATTGAGGGAGAGAAGGCTCTTTGCCTAAACCCTTATGATCAAGTGCTTTACCTGACTCTTCATGCCATTAAACATTGGACCAACAGGCTTATCTGGCTTGTGGACATCAAGAAAATCGTTGAGCGGTGGGGTGGTAAGGAATGGGAATTGTTGTTTCAGCGCTCAAAGGATCTTGGTCAGGAGAGGACTGTGGCTTACATGCTTTTTCTCCTTCGGTCCGCCCTGCATGCAAAGCTTGCACCTTGGCCGGGAAGATTCCGTGTGGAAAGGCTGAGCGCTCTGGAAAAGTGGATCCTAAGACAGAGGTCCAAACGAGGCTCCCTCCCACGCTGGGCACCCGTGTTTCTTTTCTCCTCACAACTCGGGCCAGGGAAGCGGCTTGCCTTTTTCTTTGAAAACCTGTTTCCCAGAACAGAAATTCTGAGACAGGTGTTCCCGTCCCCTCCCGACCTCAAGCCCTGGCAGCTATATGGCAAAAGGGCCCTTCAGCTCCTTGGCATGCTCCTGAGAGCCTTGAAAGGCTCTTAGCACAGAGCATGGAGCAAAGAGAAGTGCCAAACAGGTCGGTGGTCAATGATCAGTAAAACCGCAAAACAACGGGAGACAGAATCAAGTGAATCGAGTGTTGGCTTCGAACCGTCACTCCATTACTCAAGTACTCCAATTCATCATAAATACATATCTTTTGTAATAATTTTTATACAATATATTGACAAATGTGGAATTATATGTTTAAATTTCGCTTAAGTTGTTTTGGACATAATTTAGCATTAAATTACTCGGAGTTGCGAAGCTCATTGAGGCTAAGTAACTCGCAAATGCTTGGTTATCCTCTCCGAAGAGGAAGGGAGAGGTATAGCCGTAGCTTTGCCGTCGCAGTTGCGGCGTTTTCAAACGACGTCAGCGGACATCTGGAGTTCTCTTGGCTCAATACGACGTCAATCTAAGAGAATACTGGCGGATCATAAGGAAAAGGAAGTTCATTGTCCTTGTCATTGCCGTCATTCTTGGAATTTTCAGCACTGCCTTTGCCATCCTCAGCGCCCCTGCCCCGCTTTATTCAACCGAGTGCATGATCGAGATCAAGAGAGAGCGTCTCGTTGAAGGCATCTACTCCAAGACCATCGCCTGGGATGATTCCGATGATATCGAGACCCAAATTGCGGTGATCAAGAGCTACGCGGTTTTCGAGAAAGTGGCGGAGCACATGGGCCTCATCCCGCGAACCCCCTCGTTAAGGGCTGAGAACCAGCTGAAAAGCAATGTGGTCGCTACCATCGAAAGCCTCCAGTCTAAAGTGGAAGTGACCCGTCTAAAATACAGCAGCGTCCTCAACATAAAGGTAACGGATCACAGCGCGGCCTTTGCCCAAAGGCTCGCCAACACCGTGGCTCTTGTTTACAGGGAGCTCCATGGGGAGCAGCAGACCAAGCGAACCAAGGAGGCTCTCCGCTACATCGACGATCAAATGAAGGAGGTGCGAGCGAGGCTCAGGGACGCAGAAGACCGTTTCAACCGGTTTAGCAAGGACAATGAACTGATCTCCATCGATCTCCAGAGCGAAACCCTGTTAAAGCAGACCAAAGAGATACAGGGGGAGCTTGCAAAACTGGAAGAGGAAAAGACAGAACTGGATGCACTGCTCAAGAGATTGAGGGAGTTCATCAAGAACCCGNTCGGCGCCGGTCACAATTTCGATTCCATCAAGGCGAACAGCCGCTACCAGAGTGCGAATGATGCGCTCGTGGGGCTCTTGCTGAAAAGGGAAACGATGCTCAAGGATTTCACCCCCAAGCACCCGGAAGTGGTGGCGATCAGCAACGAGATTTCCGAAACAGCTAAAAAAATGGAATTCATGCTCGATCTGCAGCTCAAGGGCCAGGAGAGAAAACACGCGGATTCCTCGAAGGAGCTTGAAAAGATCGATCAGAAAACCAAAGCGCTCCTCGATAAGAAACTGGAGTACGGCCGGCTGAAGCGAGAGGTTGAGCTCTACACGGAAATGACCACCCTCCTGGAAAGAAAAAACCAGGAGGCCCTGATTCGGAGATCGGAAAAACCGGAAGAAGTGAACATCGTGAAACCGGCGCTCTTGCCGACATCTCCTATCAACCCGCCAAGGACAGGTGCGACAGGGGTCATGGGGGTCGTCATCGGGATCGTCCTTGGGTTGATCATCGCTTTTGTCGTCGAGACCTTCGATACGTCCCTCGGAGCCATTGAGGACGTGGAGCAGACTCTCGGAATTCCTGTGCTCGGAGTGATTCCCCATGTGGACCTGAAGGTCATACAGGAGAACATCAAAGAGCGACATGCGGCACGAGTCCAGGAGCATTCCCTGAAACAGGCGGTCAATCTGATTTCCCACTTTGTGCCCAAGTCGATGATGGCTGAAAGCTTCAGGGCCCTGAGGACAAACATCCATTTCAAAGACACGGACAAGAAGATAAAGGCCCTTGCCATCACGAGCACCTCCCCGCAGGAGGGAAAGACCCTGATTGCGCTCAATCTGGCCATCACTATGGCCCAGTCGGGATTGAAGACCCTTCTGGTCGGTTCTGACCTCCGGAAACCCATGGTCGCAAGGGTTTTCGGGGTAAGCTCCTCTCCAGGCCTTTCAGAGATCCTTCTCGGGAACTACGAGTGGCGGGATACGGTCAGAGGGGTCACGGACATAGTCATGGGCGAGATCAACTTGGATGAAATCATGATCACCCCTGGCTTCGACAACTTTTTCTTCATTTCAGGCGGGGCTGTACCCCCGAACCCTGCCGACCTGATTGACTCGCAAAGAATCAACCAGTTCATCGAAGAGGCAAAAGAGGAATACGATATGGTCCTCTTCGACACAGCGCCCCTCCTCTCCGCGGTAGACCCGGCCATTCTCGCCACAAAAGTGGACGGCGTGCTCATGTTGTATCGAATAGGCACGGTGCCCAAGGGGTTGTTGAAAAGAGCCATAACGCAGCTTGCACAGGTTAAAGCCAATGTCATCGGCGTCATACTGAACGGGATGAGGCCGGAAGTGAGCCCTGATTTCGAGGATTACAAGCATTACAAATATTATTACTCCTACGGAGAGGACGGCAATAAAAGAACCAAAAATGAGAACTTTACACCCTTCGATACGAGAGAACTCAGTCTGCGCACATTGGATTTGAGTCCTTCCGCGAAGGTGGTGGGATGGGTAGGCAAGGGTTGGCGTGATTTTAAGAAAGCATTGGGGTTTCCCATTCTGATAGTGGCGGCCTTGTTTCTGATCTCAGGTATTCTGTGGCAAAACGACCATCTTTCGGGCCTTTTCGAATCTACCGCTGTAGAAAGTCCTAAACGAAGAGATGAAGTGAACATTGTGAACACTGGGCCGGTCGCCAAAGGGCTTTCGCGTGACGAAATCTAGCCCTTCTGCCGACGAAGGATCGCCTGCGGCGGGCACTTTCGAGGGAAAAATCTCGGCCGTCGATGTGACACAGGATCTTACTCGTCAGCTGGAACCTCCGACCCAAACAGCCTCTGAGCGAAAAGAAATCGTTGTCGTGTCGCCGAGCATTCAAAAGGCCCCTCTTTCAGATTCAACGACCCCTGTGGGTGAGCTTAAGGATGGCTTGGCCGTCGTGGTCCCGTACAGCGAGCCAGCGGGGAATCAAGAAGGGGCAGTGACCCAGAATGCAACGCATGACCCTATCAAACCTCAATCCAACCGGAGTGATCGAAAAATCTTGTTCTCTCACTCACTCTTCCTGAGTTCAGTTCCAGAAATAGGTCTTGCAAGAGAGACTGTTTCGCAGTGGAGCAAACGTGGCCTCGCTCCC
>JGI20214J51650_10003123_pt1 | contig 10395 bp, 9 predicted proteins | sample WetSurMetagenome_FD_51650 | JGI IMG/M metagenome (IMG submission 51650)
TTGTCGGACTGCTGGCCTCTAAAGGCATCCTCATGGCCGCTATCAGCCCGGTCCTGATCGCCGAGTTGCTGGCTGTAGTGGTGGTGTTTTTGACGTTGGTGGATCTTCTGAAAGTCCGGATACTCCGTGGCCTCGGCATACGCTGATGATGCGTTGTTCGGCCGGTGGGAGATGAAGCAGTTGGACACCGCTTGCATTGTGGGATATTATCAAGCGACTTTTTACGGAATCATCAAAGCTAAGCCGACGTGAAATCCCGTCCCGTTTATACGGGACTCCAGGGAGAGTTCATTAGGTACGAGGAGGTGGAATATGCCGTCCGATGGAAAAAAAGAACCACTGGAAGATTTAAAAGATAAGTTTCGTTCCTTCTTCGGCACTCAGGATCCCCAGAAAAAGAAGAATGCCTTGCCCCCTAAGGCTCACTTCAGCATCTGGTATTTCCTGATGGCCTTCCTCTTGTTTACCTACATGCAACAATACTTTCTTTCTGGAAAAGTGGAGACGATTCCCTACAGTCAATTTAAACAATACATAGCCGAAGGCACCTTGAGTAAGGTGACGATTGGCCCGGAAAATATCACCGGAACGCTAAAAGAAAAAGACAAAAAGCCGGCTCAGACGATAAAAGGCCAAGGAAAAACGCAGGGCCAGGACCAGGAGTTCACCACGGTTCGGGTGAATGATCCCGACCTGGTGAAGGATCTTGATGAACATAAGGTCGATTACTCCGGACACTATGAGAGCAAATTCCTGAGCACTGTTCTCTCCTGGGTCATCCCTATCGGCATTTTTTTCCTGATCTGGCGATTCGCCATGAAAAAGATGGGGTCGGGGATGGGGGTCATGTCTTTTGCCAAGAGCAAAGCCAAGATATTTGCCGAGAGTGAGACTAAGGTCACCTTTGCGGATGTGGCTGGAATCGATGAGGCCAAAGAAGAGCTCGAGGAAGTAGTGGAATTCTTGAGCAATCCGGGGAAATTCCAGAAACTGGGGGGGAGGATTCCCAAAGGGGTGCTTCTGGTTGGCCCGCCGGGGACGGGCAAAACCCTTCTGGCCAGGGCTGTGGCCGGGGAGGCAAAAGTCCCTTTCTTCAGCATCAGCGGGTCCGAGTTTGTGGAGATGTTCGTTGGCGTGGGAGCAGCGCGCGTTCGCGATCTTTTCTCCCAAGCCACCGGCCAGGCCCCCTGCATCATCTTCATCGATGAACTGGACGCGTTGGGGAAAGCCCGGGGAATGAATGTCATGGGGGGGCATGACGAACAAGAACAAACTCTCAACCAGCTCCTGGTGGAGATGGATGGATTCGAAACGAACAAAGGGGTCATCATCATGGCCGCCACCAACCGGCCGGAAATCCTGGATACTGCCTTGTTGCGCCCGGGGCGGTTTGATCGACAGGTTCTGGTAGACCGCCCGGATATCAACGGGCGAGAAGCGATCCTGAAAATTCATTCCAAGAATGTTGTTCTTGGCTCCGACGTGGATCTCCGTAAGGTTGCAGGCCGCACCCCAGGCTTTGTGGGAGCTGACTTGGCCAATATCATCAATGAGGCTGCCCTGTTGGCTGCCCGAAAGAATAAAGAAACGGTAGAGTCTGCGGATTTCGACGAGGCCATCGACCGGGTGGTTGCGGGACTGCAGAAAAAGAACCGGGTCATGAATCCGCAGGAGAAAGAAATTGTCGCCTTTCACGAGTCCGGACATGCGATTGTGGCCGAATCTGTCGAGCATGCCGACCCGGTGCACAAAATATCCATTATTCCCCGGGGAATTGCCGCTCTCGGATATACCGAACAGCAACCCACCGAGGACCGCTATTTAATGACTCGTTCCGAGCTCCTGGACCGGCTGGCCGTACTCTTAGGAGGCAGGGTTGCGGAGGAGTTGGTTTTCGGAGAAATCTCCACAGGGGCCCAAAACGACCTGCAGCGTGCTACAGGCATTGCTCGGTCTATGGTCACCGAATATGGCATGAGCGATCGCCTGGGACTGGTGACCTATGAGCGCGCTCGTCAGCCTATGTTCCTCCCCGGAAGCTTTGCTCCCAGCAAAACTTACAGTGAAGAGAAAGCCGGCCAAATCGATGAAGAAATCTCCCAGGTGATCGAGCAGGCCCATCAAAGGGTGCGAGGAATTCTCTCCGCCCACCGGGATGTTTTGGATGAGTTGGCCCACCTGGTTTCGAAGAATGAAATTGTACAGGGGGACGAGCTTAGAAAGATGATGGGCAAAACCACTGCGAAGTAGTATCACGCTCCGCAATTATTCCCCGCACTTCGCAAGGTCGGCACCCTATTCCATTTGGTGGTTTCAACCCCAAGCATTACCGACGGCGAAGGACATGATGTGGGAAGGATGGCCTCGTTTGTTGGTATGGCAGGACAGTCTTCGTTCCTTTTGTCCAAAGGAACTCTCTGTGCCCGGCACACAACAGCCCGAACTCAGGGATCCTTGGTACGCTTGTTCCATCTCAAGTAAATGATCCATACCAGAAGACCGAAAGTGACAATAGCGCCCATGATCCACATTTCATATCTCTCGATTCTTTCCACGTAGGCCTCCAGGACGAGTCCCAGTGAATAGCCCAACAGACCCACGATAAGCGCCCACATGAACGCGCCGAGCGCATTAAGGAACAAGAACCGGATGGGGGAGACCTTGCTAAGACCAATCACAAAAGGGGTGATCGTCCGCAAGCCGTAGAGAAACCTGAAGCTGAGAATAATCAGGGTTTGGTACTGATGGAACAATGCGAGCGCACGCGCATATTTTGCCTCCCAGTGGGGGCGCCGCTTCAAAAAAGGAAGGCCCTTAAGGTAACCCACATAATAAAAAAGCTGATCGACGGCCAGGGTTCCGAAAAATGCGGTCAGTATGACCCACGGCAGTTCAAGGTATCCCCGATGGGCAAGAAACCCGGCCATAACCAATATGGTCTCCCCTTCTGCGAAAGTACCGATGAAGAGGATGAGATAGCCATAATGTTTGATCAACTCTTCCATCCGCAGCCTCGACCGACCCTGTCCGCCCCCTCCTGACCCAATGTCGTGTCTTAAAATACCATGATTAAAATGTCATTTCGAACGAAGTGAGAAATCTTGGCGTTTAGCAGAATTAAAAGATCTCTCCCTCTGGTCGCGATGACAACTTATTTGTGAGACCCCACACTAGGGGGTCAGGAACGGGCACGAATCTTATGAACCGAGAAAAACCGTCCCCAGAGAAAAAATGNGATTCCAAGGTTAACCCGTGTCTCTCGTGGTCGTTGGTTCTAACATTGCAACAAATACATTGTTATTACCATCAAAATACTGGGTTCACCCCATTTCATGCAGACCGAAGTCTTGTTAACTAAGAGTAGAAAAGCAGGGCTTCGTAGCCTGGAGAGTTGCGAAAAAAGAACCGGACCGAAATGGAGGATCAAGATGAAATTATCAAAGACTTCCCTGGCCGTGGCGATTTCTATAGCCTTCGCGATCACCCTCGCACTTGCATCTGNAGGAGTCTGCCAACCGGCTCAAGAACTGGCGGGNGCTCCGTCAGACCTTGCCACAGCTATTATTGACGTGGCCAAAGCCTGCCTCCCTGCTGTGGTGCACATCGAAGTGACGGAGCGCCGTGAAATCCCGAATCCCTTACTCCCTTTTGAAAATGATCCTTTCTTTCGTCACTTTTTTGGCGTTCCAAAAAAGATGCCCAAGAAGTTCAAACAGGAAAGAGTAGGGGTGGGCACTGGAATGATGATCGACAAACAGGGGCATATTCTAACCAATTACCATGTAGCCGGCGGGGCCAGCAAGATTAGAGTCACTCTCTCGGACGGTATGCAGTATGACGCCACGGTGGTGGGAACCGATCCCAAGACGGATCTCGCGGTCATCAAAATTCCTGCAAAAGCGGATCTGCCCTTTGTCACTTTCGGAGACTCAGACCAGGTGCAGGTCGGGCAGTGGGTCGTCGCCATCGGGCAGCCCCGCAACCTGGCTCAGAGCGTCACCCAGGGGATTATCAGTGCCAAGCACCGGAGAGGGATCACGGACCCCAGCAGCTACGAGGATTTTCTGCAGACCGATGCCGCGATCAATCCGGGAAACAGCGGCGGGCCTCTGCTGAATCTGAAGGGGCAGGTCGTAGGGGTCAATTCAGCCATTCTCTCAGAGTCAGGAGGTTTTGAGGGAATTGGTTTCGCCATCCCCAGCAACATGGCGATGCGCATCGTGGATCAACTCATCAAGAACGGCAAAGTGGCCCGGGGTTGGATGGGAGTCAATGTTCAGGACCTGACTGCTGATCTGGCCAAATCCTTCGGCCTGCAATTGCCTAAGGGGGCCTTGATCGCCGATGTCACCAAAGATGGACCGGCGGAGAAAGCTGGGTTGAAAAGGGGTGATGTCATCCTCCTTTACCAGGGCAAGGAGATCGCCGATTCTTCCGCGCTTCGAAATGCCGTAGCCAACACCTCACCGGGCCAAGAGGAGACTGTGACCGTCTGGAGGGCAAAGAAGAAGGAAGATATCCCAGTCAAGATCGGGAACGCGGAAGAACTGGTAAAGACGCTGGTCTTGACCCTGAAGGATCGGCTTGGCGCCGTGGTGAGGCCCCTCACCGCCCAGGAGTCTCAAAAGTACGGGATGGATAGCCCCGGAGGGGTGCTCGTCACGTGGATTGATCCAAACGGACCCCTGGGAAAAGCGGGATTCGAGGTGGGAGATGCGATTCTTACGATCGACGACCAGCCGATCCCAAGCCTCGAGGCTTTGGTCGCCATCCTCGGCGAGGTCAAATCGCATGACAAGGTGACTATCGTTGCAGTAGACCATCGGACAGGCCAAATGGGATCCGCGGAGATCGAGTTGCCCTGACGGCTATGCAGCGGGAGAACTCCTGGTGCGAGTTTTGTTGCAGCGTCGCGGACCGGATCAAAAAGCAAAATCTATGGAAGATATCAATCGCATTATGGTCGTGGCACGGTCAACCAAGTATTGTCATAAAGCCGTGCACTATGGGGTCTCTTTGGCCAGAAAATACGGGGCCGAACTCAGCATTCTTCACGTCATCCACAACCCCTTTGGACTGGAGGGATGGAATCTGCCTCTGGCTTACCGCCCGGACCTGGAGGAAGAGTTCAACAGGATGTGCCAAACCGCCAAGCGGGACTTAGACAGGATCATTGCCGATGAAAAAGCCAATGGTCTGCACATTAAGGAGCTGATCGTTGAAGGAGAACCATTGAAGAAAATTTTCGAGGTGGTTGAACAGGAAAAGATCGATCTCATCGTCATGATCGCTTACCAACAGTGGCTTCTTGAGCACTGGCTTTTCGGACGGGAACTCGACGAGATCGTCAGGAAAATGCCCTGCTCCGTGCTCCTGATCCAGAAGAAAATAGGGGTGGACGAACTCAGCGCGATTCATTCGGCCGGTGAAACGGAGCGGTCACGGCTTTAAACCAAAACGTCCGTGATCCTGGAGGTGGGTGTGCTAAGCGCGAAAAAGAGAATTGCTTTTCTGGCGGNCCTGACGATTCTTGCCATCGTCTTTTCCATCCCGTCCCTGACCAGGAACTTACCTGACTGGTGGACCAAGAGTGTGCCCATCCCTGGGATGCGCTTGGGCCTCGATTTGCAGGGCGGCATGTACCTCACCCTAAAGGTGAACCTTCCCCGCGCAGTGCAGAACCATTTGGAGCTTTCGATCGCTGACTTGAAAGAAACTCTCCATGAGAGTCATCTAGGGTTCGGCACCTCTGAAATCCTTGAGACAAACCGTGTTCGAATGCATTTCCCGGATGTTGCGGCAGTGGAAAAGGCGAGAAAACTCCTTTCTGAAGAGTTTCCCAATCTCGAGATCCTTCCTTCGGCTCCGCGCACACAGGGCGATTCCTACCTCGACCTGAGCCTCAAGGCCAAAGAGCTTCAAAATATTCAGGATAATTCTGTCGTGCAGAGTGTTGAAGTCATTCGCAACCGGATTGATCAATTCGGAGTGACCGAACCGTTAATCGCAAGGCAGGGCAAGGATGAAATTGTTGTCCAGCTGCCGGGGATTAAAGATGCGGGAAGAGCCATTGAGCTGATCGGCCGCACGGCACAGCTGGAGTTCAAGCTGGTCGATATGGACACTGACTTGGATCTCTCCAAAATGGTCCGTGAGGGAATTCAGAGAGGGCAGCTGCAGAGGGGCTTTACCCATCAGGAGTTAAACCGGTTCCTCACGGGCCGGATCCCTGTGGAGGATGAGGCCTATGTCGAAAAGAGGGCAGACCGTGACACAGGGGAAGTGACCTTTGTGCCCATTNTCGTTAGGAGAAGAACTATTCTAACAGGCGAAGCCCTGAAGACGGCACGAGTGGAAATCGGNGGCCAATTCAACGAGCCTCTTGTTGCGGTCAGCTTCAATCGTCGGGGAGCCCGTCTCTTTGAGCGGATCACCGGGGAAAACGTCGGAAAACAGCTCGCGATCATACTGGATGACGTGGTCCAGTCAGCGCCGGTTATTCGCGAGCGAATCGGAGAAGGGAGAGCCCAGATTACTGGTGCTTTCACCTCCCAGGAAGCCGCTGACCTGGCCATTGTTCTGAGAGCCGGGGCTCTGCCGGCTCCTGTGGACATCATTCAGAATTTGACGGTCGGCCCTTCTCTGGGTCAAGATTCGGTGCACAAAGGCCTGGCTGCAGCCGTCTTGGGTACCCTCCTGGTTGTCGGCTTTATGACGTTTTATTACCGAATATCTGGGATCATCGCCAACTTGGCTCTAATGCTGAACGTTATCTTCATGTTGGCCGCCTTGTCCCTGCTCGGGGCTACTCTCACCCTCCCGGGGATTGCGGGCTTTGTGCTCTCCATCGGCATGGCGGTTGATTCCAATGTCCTCATCTTCGAGCGCATGCGTGAGGAGTCTCTTCTTCAGAAACCACTCTGGAGCTCTGTTCAGGGCGGATACAGCAAAGCCCTTCGCACGATCATCGACTCCCACGTCACAACCCTGATTACCGCATTTGCCCTGTTTCTTTTCGGAACAGGCCCGATCAAGGGATTTGCTGTCACCTTGAGTCTTGGCGTCATCCTTAATTTGTTCACTGCGCTCTATGGGACCAGGGCGGTATACGACTACTTGAAGTTCAAACAATGGATCAGGAAGATCCATTTTCTTCAGCTCATTAAGAATCCGAACCTTGATTTCATCAGATTGCGCTATCTCGCGTTTGTATTCTCCGGTCTGTTGGTCGCCCTGGGACTGTTTGCTTTTCTTCAAATCGAGCGCGGCCGTGCCAATCTAGGCGTGGACTTTACGGGCGGCACGATCATGCAGTTTAGAGTGGAACCTGGTTTTCGCCTCGACGATATCCGCAGTGCCCTGTCCCAAGGTCATCTCTCCGATTATGAATTGCAAGAAGTGCCGAAAGAAAACGTTTTGATCGTGCGGGTCAAAAAGTCGACATTGTCGATAGGGCAAGTGGCTGAGCAGGTAAACGCAATCTTTGCTAAGGAACTTCCCCAAATCAAGTTCACCTTGGAAAGCAAATCTGAAATTGGCGCCTCTGTCAGCAAAGACCTGAGAAACGCTGCACTGTTGGCNATCGCCATCTCTATGGCCGGGATTCTCGTCTACCTGGCTTGGCGCTTCGACCTGCGTTTCGGCGTGGCCGCCGCCATTGCGACTTTGCATGATGTGCTCACGGTGCTGGGTATTTTCTACCTTCTGAACAAAGAAATTACCCTTCTTGTGGTCACGGCTCTCTTGACGCTGGCAGGGTATTCTTTGACGGACACGGTGGTCGTTTTTGATCGGATTCGCGAGAACCTTTCCGCCAAAGGGAAACAATCGATGGGTGAGGTGATCAACCGCAGTATAAACGAGGTCCTGAGCCGCACCGTGATCACCTCCGGCACCGTGTTCATGGTTGTTCTGGCTCTGCTTCTTCTGGGAGGGGAGCTGCTGCGTGATTTCGCCCTGGCCCTGATGATTGGAGTCGTTGTAGGGACCTACTCCTCGATCTTTGTGGCCAGCCCTATCGTTTACATGTGGCCCTCAGGGAAAAAAACTCAACCTCCCGTTCTTGCACGGGCTGCTAAACATCATGCCTAGCGGGTCCGGGCTTGGCCATGAACAACTAAAGGGGTCAGAGGGGCTCCAAAAACGTATATTTGAAACGTGAACGCGGCTGGTCTGTGACCATTGGACTGCACCGAGATGCTGGTGCAAGAGTGGTATCAGGGGGAAGCGATGGTCGAGCGATTGGTGTTTGATCGTTGGCGTCCGCACCCGTGGCATGGTCTTGCTCCTGGAGCCGATCCACCTCGGATGCTCCAGGCATACATCGAAATAACTCCATTCGATTCGGTCAAATACGAGATAGACAAGGTGACGGGTTATCTGCGGGTGGACAGACTGCAACGAAGTTCTTCGCTTCCCCCTGCTCTCTACGGGTTTGTTCCAAGGACGTTCTGTGGTCCGCGAGTTGCGGCACTCTTGCCTGATGCCGAGGGTGGCGATGGGGATCGTCTTGATATATGCGTGCTGAGCGAGCGTCCGATCACGAGAGCAGAGGTGCTTCTCACGGTGCGAGTTGTCGGAGGCTTGAGCACTCTGGATCAAGGGGCGGCGGACGACAAAATCATCGCGGTTTTGCAGGGTGACAGTGTCTGGGGAAATGCCATGGACGTCACGGATATCCCTGAGAGGCTCATCGAGCGGTTGAGGCACTACTTTGCCACCTATAAGCTCGTGCCTGGACAATCCTCCCCGGTGATAACGCAGGAGATCTATGGTTTAGCTCATGCAGAACAGGTGGTGACAGCCGCTATACAGGATTATCTTTTGGAGTTCAGAGGATGAGCGAGGGTGAGCGGTCCCTAACGATTCAGTGCCGCGGACGCCCTGTTGAGCAGTCTCCGCTAAAGCGAGCATCATTATTTAAGGATGATACCTGAGAGATATGGTTGAGTTCCATTACAAGATAAGCGCTAAACAAGGCTTCATCCTCTGCGATGAGGCTGGAATGAAGGCCGCGCTGGACATTGCTGGCGTCACGTTGCCTTATCCAAAATCATCCGTATATGTGACGGGGAAGTCATACACATTCAGGTCGGAAAAAGAAGTTACATCTGTTGAGATGGAAGTGGTGGTGGACCTTCTTAGGGAGGAATGCGGCGAAGTGGAGTTCAGGATGGTATTCAAATAGGAGCATGAAGCCTTCCTCATATAATCATTGTTGCGGGAGATTTGAATGAACGACGATTATGAAAAGGGTTACAGGCAATTCTCCAAAATGGTTGGCGAGGAGAACATGGGGAAACTCATATCGCGGTTCAAGGCCGTCTGCCCCGACTTTGAAAGAGAAGTCGTATCTGTCGTAGGCGGGAGGATATGGACACGGGGAGGCATCGATCTCAAAACGCGATCACTCTGCAGTATCTGTGTGCTGGCTGCCCTAGGTCGGAACAATGCCTTAAGGCTCAACCTGCAAATGGCCTTACACAACGGGGTTCAAGTCGGGGAGATATTTGAAGCCATATTTCAAGTGGCCGCCTACGCTGGTTTTGCGGCTGCATGGGATGCCCTGGACAAACTGGCTGAAGTACTCAAAGACGAGAAAGCATAACCACTCGGTGGACTCTGCCGGCGGCAAGGGCTGGAAAGTCACCCGTAGCGTTCGTTATCCAACACACGACACTGAGTTCAAACATGAATCTCTTTTAGATAGTAGAGGAGTTGGAATGATGTTCAAGAGAGTCGACCACGTAGAAATTGTGCCAAAGCGTGCAGAAGAGACTATTGACTTCTATGTCAACATTTTGAATTTCAAAGTTAAGAACCGCAGCGAAGTAAAGATGCCTCCCATGAAAGAGGTCATTTATCTTGAACTGGGCGATACAGTCGTTGAGATTATTTGCGTGGATGATCCCAAGCCAAAATCCGAGAATGCCTGGGAAGTAGGATATCGGGGCATTGCGCTTGAGGTGGAGGATATGGCAAAGGCCGTAGATTACCTGAAAGGGAAAGGGATACCCATAGCCCGGGAGCCCGTTGATTTGGGCGATTCATTCCGTGGAGAGATAAGAGACCCCGATGGTCTCATTATTGAACTGAGGCAGTGGAAATAGCCGAACCGTACCAATCAGCGAACAACCGCCCTCAGCGGATGGGGTCCCGCTGCTGAGCCGGAACGCTAACGATTGCCTCTGCCAAACTGCTGCCCTTGCGTACCCATGTCCGTTTATGATTTCCCATACAAAAACTGCAATGAGCCGGTTGGCCTGAAACCCGAAATTTAGAGGGTATGCTCAGGCACACTTGTCCAAGAACGGATTTAGAAACTGATTGAAAATGTCCTCCTCATGGGAGATTGTTGATGCGCCAACAACAACAAAACCCCAAGGAAGCAGGAGG
>JGI20214J51650_10003124_pt1 | contig 10394 bp, 9 predicted proteins | sample WetSurMetagenome_FD_51650 | JGI IMG/M metagenome (IMG submission 51650)
ACCCGCCCCTCAGGCCCACGTACCGTCCCGAACCGCCCACGAAGGTTCCGTGGAAGTGCTGGCCCGTGCCTACCGAGCGGCCCTTCAGGTCGCTGAAGATCTTGTCGCCCCGTTCGTCGATCCAGACGCATGTTCCCACGGTGGAGCCGCGCCCGTCATCGTACCCGATGATGATGCAACGGTACCCCCGCTCCAGGCCCTCGTGGGTGGTGAGGACGAGCGAGCCGGACAGCCTGAAGGTGCTCGCCCTGAGCCCCGCCCCGATCGGGAGGACGTCCATAGAGCCCGTACCTGACCAGCTCCCCTCGAAGGCATAGGAGGATGGGGCCTGGGCCGCGGGCGGATCCTGGCCGCTCACTCCCGTCCCCACGAGCAGGGAGAGCACCCAGAGCGCCGCCGCTACAGCCAGCGCCCGCCCTCGGAGGAGGTGCCTGGCGCGCCGTTCCATCCGGTCCACTCGCATGCGGTTGCCCCTCCCGGGCGCTACTCGACCCGCGTCTGCCCCGTCATGGACGCAGGGTCCATGACCTCGGCGATCTGCTCGTCCGTCAGGAGCTTCTTCTCGCGGAGGAGCTGGACCACGCCCTTCCCCGTGCGCAGCGCCTCGGCGGCGAGCTCGGTGGACTTGTCGTAGCCGATGACCGGGTTCAGCGCCGTGACCAGGCCGATGCTCCGCTCCACGAAGTTCTTGCACTCGAGCTCGTTCACCGTGATGCCGTCCACGCACTGCTCGCGGAGAGTCTTGGCGGCGTTCATGAACATGGTCTGGCAGTCGAGGATGCAGTAGGCCATGACCGGCTCCATGACGTTGAGCTGGAGCTGGCCCGCCTCGGCGGCCATGGTCACCGTGAGGTCGCTGCCGATGGCCCGGAAGCACACCTGGTTCATCACCTCGGGGATGACGGGGTTGACCTTCCCCGGCATGATGCTGGAACCGGGCTGCATGGCCGGCAGGTTGATCTCGTGGATGCCCGCGCGGGGCCCGCTGGCCAGGAGGCGCAGGTCGTTACAGATCTTTGACAGCTTGATGGCGAGGCTCTTGATGACCGAAGAGTAGAGGACGAAGGGCTGGGTGTCCTGGGTGGCCTCGATGAGGTCCGGGGCGAGGTGGATGGCCTTGCCCGAGACCTCTGCCAGGTGCTTGGCGCACCTCTCCGCATACCCCTCGGGCGCGTTGAGCCGGGTGCCGATGGCCGTGCCGCCCATGTTGGCCTCCCAGAGCACGCTCTCCACGCGCTCGAGGGCCGTGACCTCGTTGCTCAGGCTCTCGGCGAAGGCGTGGAACTCCTGTCCCACGGTCATCGGCACCGCGTCCTGGAGCTGGGTGCGCCCCATTTTGAGGATGTGGGCGAAGGCCTTTCCCTTGGCGCGGAAGGAGGCCACGAGGAGCTTGAGCTCCTCCACCAGCCGGGTGTTACTCAGGGCGATGGCCAGGTGCATGGCGGTGGGGTAGGCGTCGTTGGTGGACTGCGAGGCGTTCACGTGGTCGTGGGGGCTGCAGTGGTGGTACTCGCCCCGCTGGTGGCCCAGGTGCTCGAGGGCGATGTTGGCGATGACCTCGTTGGCGTTCATGTTGACCGAGGTCCCGGCGCCGCCCTGGATGACGTCCACCTGGAACTGGTCGTGGAACTTGCCCTCGAGGAGTGCCTTGCATGCGCCTTCGATGCCTTTCAGGGCTTTGTCGTCGATGATCCTGCAGTCGTGGTTCGCCCGGGCCGCGGCCAGCTTGACCATGGCCAGGGCACGGATGAGGTCCGGGTAGTGGGAGATGGGAACCCCCGTGATGTGGAAGTTCTCCAGGGCTCGCGCGGTCTGGACGCCGTAGTAAGCAGAGGTGGGGACCTCTTTCTGGCCCAAGAGGTCGTGTTCGGTTCGGAATCCCTTCGTCTCGCTCATGATCGCCCCCTCACCGGGTGGCTCCGGCGTGGCCAAAAAACTGGTCTGGAAATGCCGATCCCTCCCCTCACGGGGAAGTGCCGACCGCTCCTAAATCTCTTCGTGCTCCGGTCCCTCCGACCCGACGGGGCGGAGGTGGCTCCATTCTGCGTCCGAACGACAGGCTCGCTGGCCCTTCGCCAGCAGCTTAGCAGAATATATTCCGCATCGAGGCTCGCCGCCATATGCTCCCCCGAAAGAGGGGGAATTGACCCGTTCCCAGACGGTACCATGTCGGCCCCCATGCCGCGGGCCGTTCCACTTGCGTTTAATCTCTCAATATACTAGGAAATCATAGCACGAACCGCTCCCTCGCCAACACGCGGCCGGGGTACTGAGGGGCCGCGCGGGGGAAGCTCGTGCGGGGCGACCTCCGTGGATAACACGGTGGCGGACGGGCCCGCCATCGGTTATCTTTCCCCTAGGGTCGGAGGCTCCATCGGCTCCGGTTCAGGTTTTGGCCCGCGCTCTCCGCGGGGGAGGGCCTAGGGCTTGGGTTTGTCTCCCCGCCAAAGATTGTCGTGCTCATAAGGAGAAAGCATGAGCTTGAAGAGGTTGTTTACTTCGGTCGTGATCACCGTGGCGGTTCTCGCCCTCGCGGCGCCCCTCTTCGCGGCGGACGATGCCGCCGAAGCCGGCAAGATCGTCGCCGAATCGCGCACCACGCTCAAGAATTTTGTCTCCGACCCCGACATGAAGTGGATCAGGGAGCACTTCAACCAGGCAAAGGGCATCCTCATCGTCCCCTCCATGGGGAAGGGTGCTTTCATCGTCGGCGGCTCGGGCGGCGTGGGCGTCCTCCTGACCCGCGATGCCAAGGGCCAGTGGAGCGAACCCGCTTTCTACAAGATGGGCAGCGTGTCCATCGGCCTTCAGGTCGGCGGCTCCGCCTCCGAGGTCCTGCTCTTCATCCAGACGCAGAAGGGTGTGGACTCCTTCCTGAGCAACAGCTTCAAGCTGGGAGCCGACGCGAGCGTCGCCGCCGGGCCCGTGGGCCAGGGCGCCAAGGCCTCCACCTCCGACATCCTCAGCTTCTCCCGGTCCAAAGGTGCCTATCTCGGAGCCTCCTTCGATGGCTCGGTGATCAATCCTTCGGACGATTTGAACAAAGCCTTCTACGGCAAGGCTGCTACGCCGGTGGAGATCCTCGTCCGCGGCAGCGTGAAGAGCGATAAGGCAGCCGGCCTCAGGGCCGACCTGGACAAGATCACCGCCAAGAAGTAGGTGCCGATGAAGATGACAGGCAGGTCTGACCCGCTCGGCGGGGGTCCCAGGTTTCATCGCCTGCGGACCGCCGCCGTGGCGGCGGGTGCGCTGCTCCTCTCGGCCCTGGCTATCGGGGCCCAGGAGACCGTGGCGCCGTTCTGCTATACCGCGATGACGCACGACGTGAGGGTCGTCGTGGACGTGAGCGCCGCGCGTCACCGGAGCGGCGAGAAGTTCATCCCCCTCATGGTCTACGTCGGGTGCTGGGGCTCCAAAGCCTTGCACCTCAACCAGCGTTCCTTCGCGCTCGAGGGGCCCGACGGCGCCGTGAGCCCCCTCGCCACCCGAGAGCAGATCCAGGACAAGAAACTCTACGGCTATTTCAGAGTGGCCGACGACTACGCCTTCCTCTGGAACAACCGCGACCGCGGCCCGGTCCGGATGGCTTTCAACGGCCTGGGCTACATGACGGGGACGTGCTTCTACCCCAACGTGGGAGGCGTTCCGTACCTCCTGCGCGACGAGGTGGACCTCATCCCGTACAGCTACACGCGGGTTCTGCTTTACTTCGCAAACCCCCTCGGCAAAGCGGATGGGGTCTACCTCCTGAGCTACAGGGATCCTCGCACCGGCATCGAGGTCCGGGTGCCCTTCCGGATCCGGTGGGACTGAGCCCCGGCGAGCCCCAGATCGAGTGCGGCATCCCCGAACGCCCGCCTGGAAAGCGGGCGTTCGGTGTATCCTATGCATACGGAAGGGAAGGGTCATGGCACGGACAGGCCTGTGCGTGATGCTGGCGTCGGCAGGGTTCACGGTCCTCCTCGGCGCGCGGGTCACCGCGCAGCCGCCGCCTCCTTCGGCCCCCCAGCTCCCCGTGCTGGAGCGCAAGTCCACGGGAGACCTGGACGAGATGCTGAAGCGCCGGGTGATCCGGGTCCTGGTGATCCCGAGCCGCACGGCCTACTTCGTAGACAAGGCCGACCAGCGCGGCACGACCTACGACGCCATGAAGGCCTTCGAGCAGGAGTTCAATAAGAAGCAGAAGGGCGCCAAGCTCAAGGCCCACATCGTCTTCATCCCGGTGGGGCAGGACGAGGCGCTCCGGGCCCTTCTGGAAGGCAGGGGAGACCTCATCGCGGCCCCCATCATCGTGACCCCGGAGCGCCAGGAGCAGGTGAGCTTCACGGTCCCCGTCTGGAAGGACGTTTCGGAGGTGGTGGTGACCGCCCCGGGCGCCCCTGCCGTCAAGGCTCCGGAGGACCTGTCGGGCCGCACCGTGCTGGTGAACTCCAACACCGTCTACTACCAGCACCTCTCCGCTCTGAACGACCGGCTGAAGGCCGCGGGGAAGCCTCTCGCCGACCTCCTGAAGGTCCCAGAGTCCCTGGCCGACGAGGACCTGCTCGAGATGGTCAACGCGGGAGTCGCGGAGGCCACCGTCACGCGGGGCTACCTGGCCGACTTCTGGAAGCAGGTCTACACGGGCCTCGTGATCGCTCCGGCGCCCTTGGCCACCGGCGAAGCCCTGGCCTGGGCCGTGCGGAAAGACAGCCCCAAGTTCAAGGCCGAGCTCGACGAATTCATCGCGCGGAACGGCCAGGGGACGGCCTTCGGCAACGAGATGTTCCGGAGGTACCTGAAGAGCCTCAAGTACGTCAAGAACAGCACGAGCCCCGAGGAGATGAAGAAGTTCGCGCGCACCGTGGGGTTCTTCAAGAAGTACGGCGACCAGTACGGCATGGACTACCTGCTCCTCATGGCGCAGGGCTACCAGGAGTCCCGCCTCGACCAGTCCCAGCGCAACCCGAGCGGCGCGCTCGGCATCATGCAGGTTTTGCCCTCCACGGGGAAAGCCATGGGCGTGGACGACATCACCCAGGAAGAGAACAACATCCACGCGGGCGTGAAGTTCCTGGATTTCATGATCAACCAGTACTTCAAGGACGCCCCCATGGACAAGCTCAACAAGGGCCTCTTCGCCTTCGCGTCCTACAACGCCGGCCCGGGTCGGGTGTCGGGTTTGCGGAGAGAGGCCGAGAAGCGCGGGCTCAATCCCAACGTGTGGTTCAACAACGTGGAGGTGGTCGCCGCGGAGCGCGTGGGACAGGAGCTCGTGGGTTACGTGAGCAGCATCTTCAAGTACTACGTGGCCTACACGCTCGTCCAGCAGCAGACCGAGGCCCGGGAGAGGGCGAAGGGGCAGGCCGGGGGCGCGAAAGGGAAGTGAGGTCCCGGATCCGCATCCGGCGGTCCGGCGAGTTCAGAGGGGGTAGACGATGAGCAACGAAGCGGCGGAGAAGGTGGGCGGTCACTTCGGTTGGGTCATGGCGTGGGGGCTGCTCCTCGTCCTCGTGGGTGTCATCGCCATCGCGGCGCCCCTGCTGGGCGCCCTGGCCACGACCATGTTCCTGGGCTGGCTCGTCCTCCTGGGGAGCGCGTTCCAGATCGTGAGCGCGTTCATGACGCGGAAGATGGGCGGGTTCGCGTGGCGCCTCATCCTGGGCGTGCTCTACGGCGTGGCGGGCCTCTGGCTCCTGGCCAAGCCGCTGCAGGGCGTGCTCTCGATCACGCTGGCGCTGGCCATGATCCTCATCGCCAGCGGCTTCTTCCAGGCGATCCACGCCTTCCAGATCAAGCCGGCGAAGGCCTGGGGATGGCACCTCTTCGACGGGATCGTCTCCATCTTGCTCGGCGTCTTCATCCTGGCGCACTGGCCCTTCGACGCGCCCTGGGTCCTCGGCACCTACGCCGGCATCGCGCTCGTGTTCAGGGGCTTGGCCATCACGTCCTTCGCGTGCTCCGCGCGGGCAGCCTGCAAGGCAGGCTGATTTGGGCCGCCCGTCGAGGGACGCCTCGGGGCGGGGGAAGCCGAACAGGATGGGGCGACCCCTGTCGAAGCTGTGGAGAGAGGAGTCGGGGCTCTCCCACTGCCTGGTCATCCTCACCGTCCTGCTCTTCGTCATCTACCCGCTCGCGGGCGTCGGGATGGCCAACAACCTGGGCGTACTGGTGTTCGCCCTGCTCCTCCTGTTCGGCGTGCCCGCGGCAGGGGGGTTGGGCAGTATGGTCGGCAGAGCGGACGCTCTCATCGCCGTCGCGTGGGTCGGCGTCGAACTCCTCATCGTCTTCTCCCCGGGCTACTCGTTGCTCATCATCGAAGCGTGCGTGACTCTCGCCGCGCTCCTGTTCCTCCAGAGCACCATCCTGATTCAGGTCTTCAAGCCGGGGCGGATCACGGCGCACCGCATCAGGGGGGCCGTCGCCACCTATCTCCTGCTGGGCCTCAGCTGGGCGTGGATCTATAGGTTGATCCTGCTGCTCGTTCCCGGCGCCATCGTGGAGGCATCCAACCCGGGGCAGGATCTGGCGATAGGGACGAAGCTCGTCTACTTCAGCTTCACGACGCTCACCAGCGTGGGCTACGGGGACATCGTCCCCGTCGGCCCCTTCGCTCGGAGCTTCTCGAACCTCGAGGCGCTCCTGGGCCAACTGTATCCGGTGGTCCTCATCGGGAGGCTGGTGTCGCTCGGGGGTCGCCAGGACCAGACGTAGGTTAGGAGACCTCAGAGAACGAGACGGCCCGGGGTGACCCGGGCCGTTCTTCGTTCATGAGATTGCGATGCCAGGATCTCAGTCCTTCACGGGTATCCAGTTGGCCCCGGGGTTGTAGGCGGTCATGGCGGAGGCCGTCTCCGCGGTCTTCTCGCCGAGGTCGCGCTGGAAGACGATCCCCTGCTTGTTCACGACGAAGGTCATGATGCCGCTGGCGCCGTAGTTCGCCGGCCAGGCTACGAGCGCGAAGCCTCCGGTCATCTTCCCGTCCTTGCCGATGTAGCTCTTCTCTCCCCCCGGCGCGTCCGGGCCCTGGGCGGTGAGGATCTTGAAGAAATAACCGTGGAAGGGCTTGGGACCCTTCCCCGGCTCGGCCTTCGTGTAGCCCTCTGCCGCGGCCTCGGCGGCGAGCGGGCCCAGGGGGCTCTCGGGCTCGCCCGCTTTGGCCTTCCAGTAGAGGCCATCGTGCTGGCCCTCGGTGCTGAAGCACTTCTGGGCGTAGTGGGGGTCCTTGTGCGAGGCCGCGAACTCGGCCTGCGCGTCCACGAAGGTGTGCATGGTAGCGATGGTGTTGAGCTCGTTCTCCCCGATGCGCCGGTTGACGAGCTCCTCGGCCCCTGCGGCGGAGTCGAAGGTCCATCCCTGGGGTCCTTTCACCATGGGGATGGGGAATGGCCATTCCTCCTTCCCGAGGAAGGCGGCGATCCTGCCCTCACCGATGGACACGAGGGACGTCTTCTCTTTGGCCACCGCGAGGAAATCCTCGCCGGCGTTCGCATCGGCCACGGGATCCCCGGAAGAGAGGAGGTCGTCGGAGCCCGGCCCGAGGATGGCCTTCAGCGCGGGCGTGTCTTTCTTCTCAATGGCTGAGACGAAGGCCTTCCACGCCTCATCCGAGGTCGCGAAGGCCTTTTGCGCGGGGGCGTCGGCCGCCCAGAGGGACAGGGATCCCAGGAGGAGCATCGAAGCTGCGAAGAGCAAGAGGCACCCTCGCATGAGATTCGTTCTGGCGTCGGGATGCATGGCACGGTTCTCCTTTGACAGGCTGTCAGCAATTCCACGATAGCCGCGCGCGGACGCGGCCGCTCCGGGGAGACGCATGGCTCAGCGCTTCTTCCCGCCGCCACCGCTCTTCTGGCCGCCTCCCTGATGGCCGCCGCCGCTCGGCTTGCTCGCGCCTCCGCCCTTGTGGCCGCTCATGCCGCTCTCGGGTTTGTTCCGGCTCTCGGCGCCGCGGGTGCTCGCCTTTTTCTCGTAGCTCCCGTTCCCGTAGCCGCCCATGGCGCCCTTCTTCTCGCCGGTAGTGGCGCGGTCGGGTTTGTAGGTCCCCGAGCCGCCCTGCCCGGGCCGTTGTTCGCGCGTGCCAGAGCCGTTCTGGCCGGGCCGCTGTTCGCGCGTGCCCGAGCCGTTCTGGCCGGGGCGCTGATCGCGTGTGCCCGAACCGTTCTGGCCGGGCCTGTCGTAGCCCCGAGCCGCGTCCTTGCTCAGACCGGCCTTGTTGGACTTGTTGTACTTCTGGTCGAGGTTCTTGTTGTTGTAGTTCACGTTGCCACGGTGCTCGGGGTTGTGGTTCCAGTTCTGGTTCTTGTTGTAGTTGTTGTTCCGGTTGTAGTTATTGTTGATGTTGGTGTTGTGGTAGATGTTGTTGTTGACGAAGACGTTGTTGTTCACGTACACGTTCCCACCGTGCCAGTTGCAGCCTCCGAACATGGAGGCCCCGATGGCGAACCCGGCGCCCCAGGCCATGCCCCTGACGAACGCGGAGCCGGGCCAGGGCGCGTACCACGCCGGGTACATGGGGGCGGGGTAGGCCCAGTAGGGTCCATAGACCACGGCCGGGTTGTAGGCCGGTACGTAGACCACCTGAGGGCTGGCGGGCTGGATGACGATGGTCTCCTTCTCCACGACCACCTTCTGCTGCTCGGTGGACTGCAGGTTGCCCGCCTTGTAGGCCTCGTTCCGCAGCCTCTGTGCCGTGGCCATGACGTCGGCCTGCTGGGCGAGGAAGGCGTTGCCGAGGTCCTGCGTCCAATCCAGGTTGCTGGACATCCGGGCCAGCAGCTGGGGGGTCTGGCAGAGGGAGATGACGCTCGGGTCCCACGTTTTCTGGGCGAGGGCGTCATCGAGGGACTTCCCCGTCAGGTTGGGATTGGCCTTGACCCAGCGGTCCGCCTCCACGACCTCGAGCGGGTAGGTGCAGGCCATGAGGACCTGGGCCATGAGCGCGTCGGGGTAGAGGGCGATGGGGCCCACCAGCTGGTCGAGCTCGGCCTGCGTGTAGGTCTTGGCGTCCTGGGCCGCCGCCGGGAGCGCCAGGGCGAGCGCGCCCACGAGAGCCAGGGCAATCACTTTCAGGGTCGCTGTTCGCATGCGATTCCTCCGATGGACCGTTCTTCGTGAGGGTGGGAGGCTTCCGTGGAGAAGGGGAAGCCCACTCCGGTTCAAGCGTTCCGGTGCTCGGTCTGCTTCCTCCATTTCGACGGGGCCAAGTCGCTCCGGTGGTTCTTGCATGGTTAGCGTAGGCCCCGGTTCGTGGGCTGTCAATCGGAAGGCGGGCGCACCGGAAAGGAAAACGGCCCGGGGTGCTCCCGGGCCGTCCTTGTCTCGAGGGATCCCCGCTACTGCGCGTGGGACCAGGTGGCGTCGGGGTTGTACTCTCTGATCGCAGAGGCCAGGTCGCCCGTCTTCTCCCCGAGATCCTTCTGGTAGATGACGCCGTTGGAGTTGACTAGGAAGGTCATGATTCCGGAGTTCCCGTAGTCGGCGGGCCACGCCACCATGGCGAACCCCGCCACCATGTTGCCGTTCACGATGTACGAGTAGCTCCCCCCCGCGGCATCGGGTCCTTGAGCCGTGAGGATCTTGAAGAAGTAGCCGTGGTAGGCGGCAGGCTTAGCCGTCTCAAACTCGTACCCCTCCTTCGAGGCGCTCGCAAATAGGGGGCCCATGGGGCTCGGGTCCTCCTCGTCGCCCGTTTCCCAGTAGAGCCCGTCCCGCCTGTCCTTGGTGCTCATGATGCGCTGGGCGAACTCCAGCACCCCGTCGTCGTCGCGGTCGAGGGAGTAGTATTCCTGCTGGGCCTGGACGTACGCCTCGAGGACCTTCATGGTGTTGAGCTCGTTGGCGCCGATACGCCGGTTCAGGATCTCCTGCCTCCCGGCTTCGGCGTCCAGGATCCACTTGCTTCCCACCTTCACGATGGGGACGGGGAAGGGCCAGTGGTCCTTGCCGATGACCAGCTCGGCCTCGTCGGGGTACTTGAGGACGATGGCGTGGTCCGCGTCGTACTCCTGGATGAATTTCTCCCGCCTCGCCGCGTCCTGGACCGCGTCGCCCGAGTTGATGAGGTCCTCGCCCGCCGAGCCGTAGATCTTGATGAGATCCTGATCGCTGTTCCGCCTCGCCGCGTCCACGACGGCCTTCACGGCCGCGTCGGGTGTGGGGAAGGTCTGCGGTTTGCTCGTCTTGGCCCCCTGGGAGGCCGATGGGATGCTCCATCCGATGGCGGCAATCAACAGGACGAGCATGGCGGCCATCGCGCCCCGCGCCCATCGCTGGTTTCTGGGTTTCTGAATCATCGTTGTCTCCTCACGATTGGAGATGGCGGTTAGGACCCAATTTATCCGGCTCACGGTGCAGGCGTCAGCAGGCTATCTGCGACCGCCGCCACCGCGTCCTCCGCCACCGCCGCGCGAGCCGCC
>JGI20214J51650_10003127_pt1 | contig 10389 bp, 11 predicted proteins | sample WetSurMetagenome_FD_51650 | JGI IMG/M metagenome (IMG submission 51650)
TTCAATTACATTGGCAAGATTTGGGCTGAGTGGGCTTTGGCGGTTAAACTCTTAAAGCGATAGCAGCAGAACGCAAAAGGGTTTCATTCTATCTCTCTCCTCTTTCTGTCCGCCAGAGCCCCAGCAAACCCATTGCAGAACCCGAAAATTTCCATGCAGTTTCTATTTATAGGGGGGCTATAGAAGAAAAATCGCAGCAGAGAACCCTCCCGCATAGAGCTCGCTAACTGCTTTTAAAAGCTTGCACAACCAGCAAGCAAACTAAACCTAACGCAGAACGCCAAACCCAGCAACCTTCACAAGCCCCAAGAAGATGTAGTGTATAGCAACATTCCACAACTACTAACAAACAAAAACACAGAAACTCCGAAACAGCCCAATTTCACCATATCAACCGAAAAAAGTATAAGAGGAACTAGTGTTTTCTATTGTGCGCTGGAAAGTGAAACACGTGAACGTTCCAAAAGAAGTCACCACGTACTGCCCAAAATGTAAAGCTCACCAAGCACACACAGTGTCCCTTTACAAACCAGGCAAACGCCGAGCCATGGCAAAAGGCGAACGCCACCACGCACGCGAAAAAGAAGGCTACGGAGGACAAAAATACCCCCTCCAGAAAGAATTCGCCAAAACCACCAAAAAACAGACGTTGCGCCTCAAATGCAAAGTCTGCAACTACATGCGCCACAAAGATGGCATACGCCTAAGAAAACTAGCCATAGTCTAAAACTAGGAGAAAAAGAAACACATGTCCGAATGGAACAAACTCATCCCCAAACCAAGCAGCAGCTTCGTCCGAGTCAAATGCCCCAAATGCGGCAACGAGCAACTCATCTTCAGCAACGCCGTGAACAAGGTCACCTGCAACGTCTGCAGCGTTGTCCTCGCTGAACCCACGGGCGGAAAAGCCAGAATCAAAGGCGACGTGCAAGCCGTCCTAGAATAAGCGTGGAACCCATACATGGCTGAGCAGAAGCCCGAATGGCCCGAAGTTGACGACCTAGTTATTGCTACGACAGAAAACGTCACCGAGCAGGGTGGCACTGGGTTATTCAAGAGGGAGAAGTGACATGGTCTGGTTGATGCGTAAATGCACCAAATGCGCCAACTACACCCTAAACACTGACGTATGCCCCGTTTGCGGTGGCGCACTGCGGATTCCGCATCCACCCAAGTTTTCCCCAGATGATAAATACTTGAAGTACCGAGTAGCTATGGCTAAGGAGCAAGCGTACAAGTGAAGGCTACCTACGTCAAGGAACTTGCCCACATCGAAGCCAAAGATCCCGTGCTTATTGAGGGGTTGCCTGGCTTGGGGTTAGTAGGTAAAATCGCCATGCGCTACCTCATCAAGCAGTTGAAAGCGCAGAAAATCGCTTACTTGTACTCGCCTCACTTCCCGTATTTTGTTCTCGTTAACAAGAAAGGCAACGTCCGGCTTCTACGTGGCGCATTTTACTACGTGAAGAATACTGCTGGACCCCACGATATCCTCCTATTCACTGGCGACAGTCAAAGTCAAACCATCGAGGGCCAGTACGAAATCGCCGACGAAATGATAAAGTTCGCTAGACAGCATAAGGTAGGAACCATCGTGACCATCGGCGGCTACCGCATGGAAACCGAAGGTAAACCCAAAGTAATCGTTGCAGGCACCGGCCAGCAAATCCTTGATCAAGCCCTCAAAGCAGGAGCCACCGTCAGCCCCGCAGGCAGTCCCATCGTGGGCACCGCTGGCTTAATTTTGGGGTTAGCGCGGTTCCAGAAAATCAGCGCCCTATGCCTTCTAGGCGAAACTCGCGGCTACTTGCCTGACCCACAAGCTGCCCGCAGCGTCCTCGAAGTCATCCGTGGAATGTTCCAGTTCAACGTGGACTTGGCAGCTATGGATGAGGATATTGCGAGGGCGGACAAGATGGTTACGCGGCTTCAGCAAATTGAGCAGCAACGCGCTGCCCAAAGTGAAGAGACGCGCAAAGAAGAAGACAAGAAAACAACCTATATTTCTTAAGCTTTCTATTTTCGAAAATCTGCGCTTTTCCTAAAGTTGAAAAAAAGAAAAAAGGAAAGGATGTTTGTTTTTTTGGTTGTTTATTTGCGTCTGCGTAGGGTGATTGCTGCTGCGAGGACGACGACGATTATGAGGACTGCTGCGATAGCGACGTAGACGTAGGTCATTGTGTTGTTGCCTGGTTCTGGTGCAGTTGTTGATGGTGCTGCAGTGGTGGGTGCGGCTGTGGTTGGGGCGGCAGTTGTTGGAGCTGCGGTTGTAGGTGCGGCTGTTGGTGCGGTTTGTGCTGGTCCTACGCCGACGTAGGTCATGGCGAAGGATGCGCCGTAGCTTTGGCTGCCTCCGAAGGTGGCTGTTACTTGGTAGGTGCCCTCCATGTCTGGGTTCCATAGGAATCCGAATGCGCCGCTGAAGTCACTTGTTGTAGTTCCGATGGTTATTGGGGTGCCGCTGGGGTCGATTGCACTGAGGGTAACTGGGACTCCTACGATGGTGTCTTTGCCGTTGCATGGGAAGGCTGCTTGTTCGTATATGTATTGCATCCATGCGGTCATGTTACTGTCTGCGATGGCTGGTGTATCTTTGGCTCCTGGAGATTGGTCAGTGACTGTGCCTGTTAGCATTACTCCGGTTCCTTTAGGTACTGCAACTTGTGGTCCTATGACTGTGGTTTTGCTTGGTCCTTTGCCGAAGGTGTAGACTTGTCCGTCTAATGAGTTGAGTGTGGTGTAGTATCCGCTTGAGATGGCGCCGTTGCGTAGTTTGCCGCTTATGTTCCAGACTGGTTCTCCTGTGTATGCGTTGTAGCACCAGAGTTTGCCGCCTCTCCATGGAATAGAGTCGGGTGAGTGCTCGTCTGCTGTGACGTAGATTTTGCCGTCAGCAATGCGGAAGCCTGAGTAAACTGGGTATGTGCCATAGGCGTTTTCGTAGCCTGCGCTGCCAAAGTATTGCTTCCACACTACTGCGCCTGTCGTTGCATTGTAGGCACGTAGGTAGCCGTCGTAGCCTGAAGCGAATAGCAAACCGTATGCGATGAACCATTCCCAGTCGAAGCTAGCCCAAGCGTCTGTGATGGGGTCACTTGCCCAGAGTTCTTCTCCTGTGCGCATGCTGTAAGTGTGGTACACACATTGGCTTTCATCGAACATGGCGTAGACTCCGCTTGCGACGTTGCTCATCAGGAAGTATGATAACCAGATGTTTAGGCGGTCTTTGGTGAAGGTTGCTCTGAGGGTTGTTGGGTATGCTCCGCTGCTGTCTTTCTTCATGCCGCTTATGTCCCAGCCTTGCTGCGTGTATACGTAGGGGGTGGTTGAGCTGTTTGATTTGGATACTAGGACCCAGCCTTCGTCGAAGTTTACGTCCCAGGTGCTCATACCTGTTAGTAGGTCGGGCACTGAAACAGTCCATTCTACGCCTATGCTGCCGTCAACGTTTGACCCGAATGTTGGTCCCCATGTGTCGATTGAGCCTGGTCTATAGATTGCTTTGGTTGAGTTCCATAGGCTCATAGTTTTTGCGGTGCTGTTAAAGTAGATAGATAGTACTTCTCCGGCGGGACCAAATCGTGTTGGTACGTTGTAGCCGCCAGCGCCGCCCCAAGTGAAGTTGATGAGGTTGAACACTCTTCGGCCTGTCCATGCATCGAAGAATTGCCAAGTTGCGTTTGATCCGCTTCCTCCTGTTGCTACGAGGTAGGGGACGCCGCCGTGTTCGTTGGGGTTAGTGGTCATCACTACTTGAGCGAAGGCGATGGTGATGTTGGGTAGTATGAAGATGTCTTCGCCGGTGTACAAGTCAATGCATCGTGTTTGGTAAATTGTGGTGGTTGATAAGTCGTGTTCTGTGAAGATGATTCTTCCGTTCCAGATTAGTGGGTTGTAGTGTTGTTCGTATGATAGACCTTCGTAGTAGATTTGGTCGCCGTATTTTCCTCCGACAACGCCTCCTGGTAGGATGGGTAGGGTCCAGAGAAGGTGCGCTGTGTTTGGAGCTGCTGTTAGTGGAGCGTAGGCACTGCTTGCGCTGCCGAACTGGACGGACATGTAGTTAAAGCCTTGCATTAGCCAGTCACTGGAAAGTACGTTCCACCCTTTGTTTTCACCGTAGATTGGGCGGGTCCAGTAACCGTCAGGCAGTGGGTTGTCTGGGTATGGTGGAATTGGGTCGGTTTGAACTGTGATTTCTGTCACTGTGCTTTCGCTTGCTAGGAAGTTGCTGATTGTGCTTCCGCTAGTGATGTTTGTGGTTGCGAAGAATGATTGGAATTTGTAGGTTCCCTGTGTCTTTGGGTAGTACAGGAACCAGCCGCTGCTTGTAGCGTCCGTGATTAGCCCTGTTTTGGTCGTTACTTTGCCTGCTGGGTCTGTTATGGCCACTGACATTATGAAGCGGTCTCCTCTCGATGTGCCCATTGCAGTGGGGGAGAGTTTGTCGATGCGGTAGGTGACGATGAGCATTTGGTCTACGCCTACTGGGTTGGGCGTGGCGTAGCAGTAAGCTGTGGTTTCGATTGTGACTGTTGCGGCGCTTGCAGTGGGTATTACTATCGCTAAAGCAGACAGAGTTAGCAGCAGAATTAGAGCAACTGAGAGTACTTTGCTCTTCTGAAAGTTAGTTTTTCCTTTAGTATTCGTTTCTAGCATTTTTTTACTCCTTCTGTGCCATTCTGTTCCACGTCTTCTGTATTTAACTTTTATCTCAATTCACCCCTTCAGAGACAAAAAATTAATGTGTTCTTCATTGCTGGTGCTTTTTTTGTAACCTAAAAGTGGAATTTTCAGTTATAAGTTTACCAAAGTAAAATTAAAAAGTCTCATTTCTGTCGAAATGCATTTCTACCGAAAATGACTGGAAAAAGATTAGCCTGTTGGGTCATTACTATTCCCGTCACACATTCTTGAACCGGGATCCCGCAAAAACTCTGAAACATGATTGCGTTTTGTTGGTACGCGGAATTTCAGCAAGATCTTGTTAGGATACGGCAAGAAGTGGATTTTTTGTAGGTTAGTTCGCGGCGAATTGGCTGCTAACTATTTTAACCGTTCTCTCTGCAGAGTGTCCATCTCCGAATGGCGATTTTTCCGGTAGCTTTCCTTTTTTTAGCATTTCGTTTATTCCCTTGAGGATGTCCTGTTTTGCCGTTCCTACAACCATGCCGAATCCTGCTTCTACCGCTTCTTGTCTTTCGGTCGTCAATCGCATGATTAATACTGGTTTGTGGATGGTGGGTGCGGTGGCTTCTTCTTGGATGCCGCCTGAGTCGGTGAGTATGAGTTCGCAGTGTTTCATGAGGACGAGGAAGTCTAAGTACCCTGTGGGTGGGAGGACTTGGATGTTGGGGTGTTTGGTGACTTGGGTGAGGAGTTTGTTTTGGCGGAGCCTTTTTCGGGTTCTGGGGTGCATGGGGAAAATCACGGGCAGTGGCGCTTCTTCGAAAGCTTCAACGAAGTTTTTCAGGACTTGGGGGTCATCGACGTTTTCTGCGCGGTGCGCCGTCGCCAAGATGAATTTGTCGAAGCGGATTTCTTTCATGATTGAGGCTTTCTGCTCTGCGATGGGTAGGTGCTGGTTCACGGCGTCGATAACTGTGTTTCCAGTGACGAAAATTTTGCCCCACACGCTTTCCTTAAGAAGGTTTTCTTTGCCGTGTTCGGTGGGGGCGAAGAGGAGGTTGCTGAGGTGGTCGGTTAAGCGGCGGTTGTGTTCCTCGGGCATTCGGAGGTCGTAGCTTCGTAGGCCTGCTTCGACGTGTCCGACGGGAATACCTCTCTTATTTGCCGCCAACGCCGCCGCCAAAACGGTGGTTGTGTCACCTTCCACGAGCACAATGGACGCGGGATTCTGCTTGAGGTAGCGGTCCATGTGAGTGACGATGCGTGCCAACTGCAAGTTCGCAGATGCGCCCTTTAACTCAAAACTGAAATCAGGCGCAGGAAGCTCCAAATCCTCAATGAACCTTTGCGCCATGTTGTAATCGTAATGCTGCCCACAATGCACAAACAAAAACGGCAACCGCCTCTTCTTGAGTTCGCGGATGACGGGAGCCATCTTGATGATTTCCGGTCTGGTTCCAGTGACGACCACAACTGGCTTCAATCTGCATCGCACCAACGGAAAATATACATGGATTCTATATATAAGGGGGCTATAGTCTTTGCCGAGCAACAGAGCCGAATTATTTGTAGTTTAAATAAGGGGCTATAAGAAAAAAATCACAACTACTTTCCCAAACTATGTTTTCTTCAGTTTGCCTTCTCCAGGTTCATACAGTGTGCCTTCACGCAGCAACTGCCCAATCATCCGCTCAATTTCGCCGCGCGCAAGTTTGTGTTTCTGCTCCAGCTCCGCCATCAACGCTTCCTTCTCCACTGTGCCAGTTTCCTTCTCCATATTCACCACAGCAGATAGCACAATCTGCAGTTTGTCCCGCACGCTTTTTGGTCTGCCAGTCATGATTAAGTCAATATCTACTTTGGAAGAAGATACGTCAATGCCAACTTCTTCTAGGCTTCGCCGCATCAATGCGATTGCTGCTTCCGCATCTGCACCTGTAACTTCTTTGCGCAGTGCTGCACGTGCACGTGCTTCAGAAACCCGCACTAAACTTTCCAGCTGCCTAGCAGTGATGGCGATTGGGCTTCCTTCTGATTCGCTGGCTGTGCGCATAGCCAAATAGAACTCGCGCAACTTCACCAAAGCCTCATTACTCAATTCGGGAACTACACTCTTGCTGTAGCTGATGTACTTGCGCAGTAAATCCGCATCCACAGGAGCTTCNACAGGGCTAACTCCACGCTGATGAATCTCCAAAATGTGCTGACTCATCTTCAAATCAGCCTCACGATTCGGTACATCCCGCAACACGAAAATGATGTCAAACCTCGAAAGAATCGTCACAGGCAAACTGATGTTCTCAGCAACGGTTCTGTGAGGTTCATACCTGCCCAACGCAGGGTTCGCCGCAGCCAACACCGCAGTTCTCGCGTTCAATGTCGCCACGATGCCACCCTTCGCCACTGAAACGGTGTGCTGCTCCATGGCTTCGTGGATTGCCACACGGTCTTCAGGACGCATTTTGTCCATTTCGTCAATACACGCAATCCCTTTATCCGCCAAAACCAGTGCGCCAGCTTCCAGGCTCATGCTTCCACCCTTCTCGCGAATAACTGCGGCTGTTAAGCCAGCTGCTGTTGTTCCTCGTCCCGAAGTGTACAAACCACGTGGCGCAATTCTGGCTACATATTGGAGTAACTGTGATTTGGCTGTGCCTGGATCACCAATGAGCAGTGCGTTCATTTCGCCCCTGACGTTCATGTCTGGCAACTGCCTGCTGCATCCGCCACAAAGCAGGTACAGGATGGCTTCTTTGATGTGCTCATAACCGTAGATGCTGGGCGCAATGCTCGTGAGGAGTTTGCGGTGCACCTCTGGGTCTTTGCTGAGGGCAAGGATTTTGGCTTCTTCCTCAACGCTTGTTGAAGTGGTTTCGGGTTCTTTACCCATAACTTCGATGCTGTTCGCATCCAACTGCAAAATAAACGTGCGCAGCTTCCCAATTCCAGGTCGTGAAGGCGCAAACGCGTGCACGATGCCGACGATGCTCACGTGGTCACCTGGACGTGCAACATCCACCACTTCGCTGCCGATGAGTTTCACACCCAAAGTTCGCGGCAGTTGCCCAGGCGGCAAATCTTCTGGACGTTCCTGCAAACGCAAATCCTGGCTGTCGATGAAGGTGCTTTCTTCTTGGATGAATTCGAATGGTCCATCTTTTCCGCAGTCTGGGCTAGTGCAGACTGTTGGTGCTTTGAGGTATTGCCCGGTTTGCTCGGTTTTGTTTATGGTTCCGCAGCGTTTGCATTTGAAAGCTGCGTGGGTAACCATGGGTCTGACTGGGGTTGCGCGGACAACGATGGCTTCTATCATGACGAGTTTGCCCATTTGTTTGCTGCCGAGTTTGCGGAGTTGTTCCCTGCCCAGAAGGTTGGTGATGCGTGCGATTATGGAGGTTTGTTTCTCGGCGTATTCTTTGTCTTCTATGCCGAGTTGTGCGTAAGCTGCATTATTAGCGTGAGTGAGGTATTCGTCAGGTTTGTCCAGGAGAGTCTCGGCGAGTTTCTGGTCGTGGGCGAAGAGTTCCTCGAAGTCTATAGTTATGCTCTCTTTGCCTTGGATAGCCATTTGGCTGATGCGGGTGCGGTATTTTTCTTTCTTGAGGAATTGCAGGAAACGCTCTTGCGGGTCAGTTGGGTCTTCGCGGGTCATGAGGTTTCGCCTTCGATTTGGGTTTCAAGGATGGTTCTGCGCCAGTTAGTGATGAGTTTGACAAGTTGGTCGAAGAGCAGGTGTTCTTCGACGGTGAGTTTTTTGGTGAATTGGTCAGTTTGGGTGGGTGAACCTGACAGGGAGACGATTTTTTTTAGGCGGTTATTGACGATGTCGCAGGCGAGGGTTTTGGCTTTTTCGTATTCCACGATTTTTTCGGGTTGCTTGGCGACTTGGGTTTTGAGTGTTTGGAGGTGTCTGCGGAGTTTGGGGTAGAAGTCTTCGGTGAGTTCGCTGATTTGTCCTGCGGTTTGTACGCGTTCTTTCCATTGGGTTTTGTAGAGAATTGTGGCATCTAATGTGTCGGTTTCGCGGAAGTGCACGATGCCTTGCGCTGCAAGTTCGTTGGCTACCCAAAAGTAAAGTTCGTATTCGTTACCTTCCTGGAGTGGACCAATGCTGAATCCTGCAAGTTTGATTTCTGGGAGATTCTTGTTAGAGATAACTTTTACAGGCGTGTTTTCGAAGCGAAAATCCAAGTTCTCCAGTTTCAGCGGCAACGGTCTCATTCCTCAGGCTTGTTTGTGGGGTATCTGAGATATAGCGATGTGGTTTTAAAGAGTTTGTATCAAGGGAATAACATAACAACAAGGAAGCGAAAGAGCTGATTTGTGATTTTTTCTATAGCCCCCTTATTTATAGTCCAAGTGTTGAAGCTTGGATGTTGAGGCTCTGCATGTTCATTCGTGAACTTGGTCTTTGCTTCATCAGTTGCTGTGTAAATAACTTGTTTGGCTTTTCGTTTGCTAATAGTTTTGCTTCTTCCTCTTCTGCTGCTTTGGCATTGTTCGTACGCTGTTTCGCGTGACAATATCTTGTAGACTATGGTTCTTTTGTGTTGAGAATTCATAATATTCCGAGTTTGCAGGCTCTGAGGCGAAAGCGCCTTTTTTGGTGCCCTTGCAGTTTCTGGGTGTCCAATTCCGCAGTGATCCTTTCGTCTCGCAATACGACTATCGCTTGATTTATCCAAAAGTACCCTTCGCTTCTGGCTACTCGTATGCTGCCTCTCTATAAGCAATTTTCCGTACCAAAATAGCCCTTGAGGTTTCATCGACTGCGAAGATGGTTCTAATTTTACCTGTTCGCAGACGAAAGTATCCCTTCTTTTGTCCCTCCAATTTTGCTAGATCAAGTGATTTATCAAAGTCTGGATAGTGGACTAAATTCTCCAAATCCGAAATAACACGTTGCCTCGTCTTGCTGTCCACGCTTTCTAAGAACTTAAATGCCCTTTTTGACAGCAGTACGTGGTACTCTGGCACGTTTCTTTACCCCGGGTTTCATCACTTCTTCTAAAGTGACATACTTGCCTTGCTCCATCTCCTTTTCAATCTCGCGAAGCTCTTTTTCTTCTTCAGGGCTAATTTTTTCCACCGGAATAAGGGACTCAACCAGACTGTCCAGAGACTTCTCTATGGATTTGAGCTCAATCCGCAAGCGTTTAACTTCAGCGTAAACCTGGTCAAGATTAACTTGGGTCATGCAAGTGCCCTGATAGATACTGTTTTGAGCGGAATTATAAGGCTTTCACAAAAAAGGAGCATGCGTTTAATCAGAGGTGCTTACGGCCAGAGCCCTAGTACTTTGATGGCGTTTGCTACTCTTCCCACTCCCAGCATCAAAGCGGCGGTGCGCATGTCGCTGTTTTCCTTCCTGCTCAGCTTGTACACGTCATCAAATGCCTTGGTCATCTTCGTCTCGAGTTTGCCGTTAACTTCTTGCAGTGTCCAGTGTTCGCGGGTGAGGTTCTGAACCCATTCGAAGTAGCTGACGGTTACGCCGCCGCAGTTGGCGAGAATGTCAGGTATGAGTGGGATACCCTTCTCCTGTAGGGCTTTGTCGGCTTCAGGTGTCGTGGGACCATTCGCTGCTTCAGCAACGAGCCGGGTTTGGAGTTTGTCGACGTTTTTGCAGGTGATCTGGTTCTCCATAGCGGCGGGAATTAGCACGTCACATTTGGTTTCCAGAAGCTCCTCGTTGGTTATGTTCTTGCAGCCAGCGTAGCTCTGCACGGAACCCGTCTTCTCCTTGTGAGCGAGGACAGC
>JGI20214J51650_10003129_pt1 | contig 10383 bp, 9 predicted proteins | sample WetSurMetagenome_FD_51650 | JGI IMG/M metagenome (IMG submission 51650)
GAAATCCCCGATATCCATTTCGAAGATTACTTATAGTTGATATTTCTGAAAAGGAGAATGTATATGGGCTACAAAGAAACTCTGCTTCAACCCATCAAGATTGGTAATCAGATCTGCCACAACCGGTTTTTTGCTCAACCAATGGAATGTGTTGACTCGGATGAAGAAGGCAATCCGACCGAGCTGACATATAAGCGTTATGAAAACCTGTTCAAGGGTCACTTCTCATTTATCGATCTGGAAGCGATCACTATCACCAATGAAAGTCGGGCCAGAAAAACCCAGCTCGAAATCATGCCGCGAAATGTTAAAGCTTTGGCAAAATTCGTTAAAAGTGTCAAGGAGATCAACCCAACCGCAAGATTTGTTTTCCAACTAACGCATTCAGGTGAGATCAGCGAACCCGAATTCTCAAGACGTGTGACAGTGAAACCAGTCTACGGTTTGGAAGGTGACCTCTTAACAGAAGAAGAAGTGGAAAAAATTATTGACCAATTCGCTCTCGCGGCAAAGATCACCCAGGATGTAGGCGCTGACGGAGTGGACATGAAATTCTGCCATGGCTATCTCGGTAACCAGATCCTGCGTCCTTACAATGACCGTAAATGGAAATATGGTGGACCCTGGGAGAACCGGGTGCAGTTTGCTTATGACTTGTACGAGCGGATCCAAAAAGCGACAAACTACGATAAAAACTTCTTGATCGGATCAAAGATTTCCATGTGGGAAGCTTTTCCTGGTGGTTTTGGGTCTGCTGGACCGGACTCACCGTTAATGGACATGACCGAACCTATTGCACTCATTAAAGGCCTTGAAGAACGTGGAGCACAGTATTTTATCGAGTCTCTGGGCAACGTCCATTGTAGTATGGAATTCATGGAAGCTGGAAAGGAGGATCCCTATCTTTCCTACCTGCATATCTATTTTTCAAAACTGATGAAAGAGAACCTCAAACCCGAAACGGTGGTGGTTGGTTCGCATTTCTCCTCATTCCGCGGCAAGACGAACAAGCTCCTATCCATAGAACCGGAAAAATCATCCATGTTCGCCATGGGCGCACGCTGTATTGATGATGGGTTAATGGATATGATCGGTTTGGGCCGTCAATCTTTTGCTGATCCACTAACACCTCTTAAGTTGGAAGAAGGCCGGGAAGATGAAGTAAATTACTGCAATCAATGCATGAACTGTGAGGAATTGATGATCCGGCAAATGCCTGTTGGATGTGTAACATTCAATAAACCGTATACCGAACTCTTCCGCCAGGTACGCAAAAAAATGGGTAAACTCGAAGAGTTGCACACCTGATTTATTCATTAGCTTGCTTTGCAATTCAGGTTGGAATAAACTAGGATTACTCAGGTTAACTTAAACCAATATACGGTGGCAATAGGAAATACCTGTCAATAAGGATCAAAATAACTGGATATGGTAAATATCGTTCAAGTATTTCAAACCTATGGAATGGTTCACATTATTAATTGTCCCTCCCATTTTTTCAAAATGAATACTTGTTAATGAGGATTGCTTAATCATTAGTGGAAATTTTGTTTACTTGGCAATTGAGTTTTCATGGATAAAACTGAATTTCGTAACATCGTTAAAGATATACTGAATCATATCTCTGACCCTGCCTATCTTGAAAACCATCAACTGATCAATACTTTTGTTGATAATGGCTCAAATCAAGGCAGTATACAAGGGTTACGGGAGATCTTCCATGATGGTATCGATCTGCTCCAACCGCCTTCAAATACCCCGGCAATAGCACCAGAATGGCGGTGCTATAAAATTTTNACATTACGATTTCTGCAGTTGAAAGAATGGCATATTATTGAGACTGATCTTGGGTTGAGCCAAAGACAGGTTCAGAGGGACCTAAAAAAAGGTCTTGATGCATTAATTTCCATCTTATGGGATCGTTATACTAAAATCGGGAAAAATCTACCTCTCAAAGAAGATTCTACGAATAAATCAGTTGATACCTATGATCAGGAATTAATAAAGGAAGAATTAAAAAACTGGGAGATTACTTACAACCGGGTAAATTTGGACAATATTATTCAGCAGGCTCTTCAATTATGTAATTCTCTTCTTAAAGCTGATTTTAATGACCGGGTAAATCTTACTGAAATTGATAAAAACTTGAGCGTGATGGTCGATCCGGTTTTAACTAAACAGGGAATATATAAAATTCTTTCGATGGTTGGCTCAGGAATAAGTGATGCAAGAGTGAATATTAGGACCCGAAAATTAAATGAATTTTTCTATGACCTTTCATTTGAGATCAATCACAGCAATCCCCTGCTTATAGATTCCTGGATGACCGGGAAACTCTTCTTTACGATTCAGGGATTAAATCAAAATCTCAATGAGAGTTTAAAACNAACAATTATTTCTGTTATTTTNCCNGTTCAAAAACAAATNAGCTGTCTTGTAATTGACGATGTAGAATCTGTTCGCAGGTTGATCGAAAGGATGCTGGGTTCATATGGCATCCAAGTTTTTGGNGCTGACAACTATGATGACGCTTTGGGATTGATTCAATTAATTAAACCNGACTTTATTTTATTGGACATCCTTATGCCTAAAATGGATGGTTGGCAAATGATGACAAATATTGCTGCTAATCCTGATACAAGTGANATTCCTGTCATTATTTGTTCAGTATTATATGAACCTGAATTATCCCAGGCAGTCGGAGCAAAAGCATATATCCGGAAACCAATTAATCGGTTGGAGTTAATAGACACTCTCCAAAATTTAAATCTTATCAATGCAACTTTTGATGAAAACCATTAATCTGTTTTCCCAAATGATTTTGGCGACAATTAGACATAGATACGGCAGTCACAGATTGGTTAATGGTTTATATTAAGTAAACCGAACGACGATCTTTAAGGATAAGTTAAATGAATCTTGAGAAACTATACGCCAAATTTCCAGGTGGAATACTACGAACAGAACATCCTTTTTATATGGCCGATGCAATCAGAGATATTCCGGATTGTTTGGACGCATGTTTATCGGAAACTATCCTTGATAAAATTCGTCTACAGTTAGGAACATTTAAACCGAATAAAATTTATGCAATTGGATGTGGTACTTCATATAATGCCTGTCAGGCAGTATGTTATTCATTACGATCATTGCTGGAAATACCTGCGGCGGCTTATGATGCGCATGATTTTTTACTTGATTTTCCTCCGGGAGTCGATCAGACTTCTATGGTTATTTCGATAAGTGAATCCGGAAATTCCATCACTACCTGTTTATCACAAGAAAAAGCAGAAATAAATGGAGCTTTCACTGTTGGAATATCAGCAAACCCCAAGTCCCGTCTCGCAACAAAAGCAAAACTAAATATCACAGATCCGTTTTTACACGAAATCCCGTTAGGTAAAACTCGTACATTTGAAAGCACTGCCCTTTTAGGAATGCTTTCCGGTGTTATGACCCAAGATCCCACCCAACAGATGAAATTTATTGGACAAATGAAGGAAGTCAATCAGTTGATACGCGAAAACCAGAATTATTGGGCAGGGAAAGCAAAAACTATTGCCTTGGGTTTAAGCGCTGAAGCGACCCGTTATATTACAGCTGGATTTGGAGCTCAAAAAGCAGTTGCAGATGAAATTGGGCTAAAGTTAATTGAAGTCGTCTGTGAAAGTGCAACGAGTTTTGGACTTGAAGAGTTTATCCACGGACCCAGCGCTACATTTCGCAAGGATTTAGGGATTATATTATTTCAGACAGATGGAAGAACATTGGAAAAAGCTGTTCAAATTGCTCATGGCATAGCCATTTCTGATGCCAGGTTGGTTATTATTACTGATAAACCTGAAGCTGGTTGGCCTGTAAAAGCTCTAAAGATAAACTTACCAGAAATACCGAATCCTCAACTATTTGGCCAGTTTCCGGCAGCTGCAGCTGCACAATACCTTTTTTATTATCTGGCTATTCAAAAAGGGAAGAATCCAGATGTAAATAGTGAAGATACGAATCCAGAGTTGGGTGAGATTTATGCTTATTTTTTCCCACCAGGCACACATTGATGATACAAGGAAATAACATGGAATACTTTGGAATTGACATAGGATGCACAGCAATTAAATATGGTTGTGTTACTCTTCAGCGGGAAATTAAAATCAATGATTTCGATATGCTGTTGATGCCACAGACTTGTAGAACCGAGAAATATACAGATGCCCTCACCCACTTGCTACAGAATGCTTCAATTTACAAGGCAATCGGCATTGGCTTCCCAAGCGTAGTATGGGATGATGGAATCATGGACCTTGAAATAAAATTTAATGATATCTGGATTCAAATATCAGAATTGGTTAGAACAGTTAATGTTCCATGTTTTGCAATCAATGACGCAGATGCCGCCGGATATGCAGAAGTTTGTCATCCTTCAGCTTCCGCATTACGAAAGGGAGTAACCGTTGTTCTCACTCTTGGAACCGGGATCGGTTCAGGAGTATTTCTTGATGGAAAATTATTTCCAAATACTGAATTTGGGATGATCGAAATGCATGGCATGCTGGCTGAACATTATACGGCAGCCTCCATTAAGCGGCGGGATTCTCTATCTATACAAGAATGGACATCAAGACTTCAGGAATACCTGACCAAAATTGAGATCTTGCTTTCACCTGACCATATAATAATCGGGGGTGGTATCAGTGCGGATTTTGAAAGCTATCGACATTTATTAAAAACAAACAGAGCAGCATTATTGCCTGCCTATTATAGAAATCAAGCCGGTGTGATCGGTGCTGCAATGAATGCAGCTATACATACCGGTATTACTTTGGTCAATTAATCTTTCTTTTCGATAATTGTTCAATTAACATATGCACATATGAACTAATTTATATATTCCTCACCTTTCATTTCTGGTCGCTGAACTACATCAGACTTTGGGTATAATGAAGTCTTGGGAAATGAGATATAAGTGGAAACATTTCGGAGAGAATCTTTAAAGTACTGTATCGGTTTTACCCTCTTGGTCGGCATTGTTTTAATATACGCAGGAATTTGGTCGCTGGGGACCGGTATCGACACAAAACAAGTTGTAATTAGTTCACTTGATCGAACAGTTTGGGTTGCCACAGTAAGTATTGTTCTTGCAGTTAGTATAAGCTTTTTCTTAAAAGACCGATCAATCGCTACTGCCGGTTGGGTACTTATTTTAGGCATTGGCATAGCGATTTTCTCGATTCTCACAAAAATATCCAATCATTTAGGGGTTCTGGTTTTCTTTATTCCTCTCTTGTTCGCAATCATTTTACTTAATTGGAAGCATGCAGTTATTTTTACATTACTTATAATAGCTTCAGCTGTGTTGTTGGACGTTGTGTTCCTTAAAGAATCTTTTTTTCAAGCAGATGTGATCATTCCAATCCTTATAATTATTGCTATAACAATATTACTAGAGGTAATTCTTAACGAATTACGTGGAAATTATGAGTGGTACCAGCAAAAATATCAATCTGCCTTGATAAATGAACAAATCATCAGGGATAATGAAGCAAAACTGGAGAAATTGGTAAACAATCTAAATGATTATAAGAAACATTTGACCAATACAAATATACAATTGGTTAAAGCGAAAGACGAAGCTGAACAAGCCAGGAATGTGAAGCAAAACTTCGTGCAAAACGTGAGCCATGAATTGCGAACACCTTTAAATATGATCATCGGGTTTAGCGAGACAATGGTGAATGCTCCTAATAATTATGGCGAAGTAAATTGGACACCGGATTTACGTGGTGACTTAGAAGTTATTTATCAAAATAGTCAGCATTTAAAAGCGCTGATCGATGATGTTTTGGATATGGCTGCACTTGAAAATAAAAAGTATGAAATTGAAATTTCAGATGTGGATCTTAACACAGTCATCCAGGAAGTGCTCCTTTCCACAGACATAACCTATAAAGCTAAAGGATTGCGTTTGGATGTTGATCTTGATCCAAATATACACAATGTTCAAGCCGATTCTATTAGAATTAAGCAGGTCTTCTTTAACATACTATCCAACGCTTTAAAATATACAGTTAAAGGTGGTTTAAAAATATCTACCAGTATTCAGGATCATATGGCAAAAGTGGTTGTCCGCGATACTGGAAAAGGAATTCCGCAGGCTGACCTGGAAAAGGTTTTTGACGCTTTCTACCAGGTAGATAAAGCCAATAATCGGGATGATTCAGGCACAGGGCTTGGGTTGTATATTTCAAAGCAGCTCATTGAATTGCATGGTGGTGAAATGCAGCTCTCTAGTATTCTTGGCAAAGGGACTACAATAACTTTTACAATTCCTATCTCTGAATATGCAGCATAATAATTTGTAAGAGTTATACTCATTGTGATTTTGTGACATTGGAAATTCTTTTTCCTAAATCGTATTTTAGAAAGATAATTTGTGAATAAACTTGGATCATTCATTTTACGAATAACCATATTTAGTCTGGTATTGTTGTTATCTGCCTGTAATATTCCCAAAATCGAACCAACCCTTATTCCGACTAATGAATCAACAGCAACAATTGCACCAACAGTCCCGGGACCCACCTACACTCCAGCTCCAATCCCAACTCTACCATTACTACCCACCCCCGTAATAACAGAACCTGTACCTTTAGTACCGACTTCAGAAAATTTCTTCACACCAAATTCAGCAACCGAATCATCTTCCACACAAGAAATTTCTCCTGGTGGCAGGCCACAGGTCATTCCTATCGAAAATTCAAATTGCCATATCAAACCAGGCAGAGAACCTAACATAGTCGGATATTTCTTAAAGGGGATGGTCGCAGATATTTATGGTATTGATCCGACGGGAAAATGGGTGATGATACCAAATCCAGATCGGGGAGGTGAATTTTGCTGGGTTTGGACTGGCAGCACAAAGATCACCGGATCTCTGGAAAATGTCCTGATAATTCCATAGCATCTGGATTAATTTAGAATTTAGGAATGATTAGATGGGAGAGTTCATGAACACCCTTACCGAAGAAATTGTGAATCAATTATCAGCCGGGAATAACATCATTCTGGCCACTTTAATTAGTCAGAATGGATCCACTCCCAGGTCAACAGGTGCCCGGATGATTATTTTATCGGATGGCAGCATTTTTGGAACGATTGGTGGTGGTCAGCTTGAAGCTCAATCCACCAAGATAGCCAAGGAGATATTTGTTAACCACACGTCAATTATCAAAGAATTCCATCTCACCGGGAAAGATGCAGCTTCAACTGATATGATCTGTGGTGGGAACCAGGAAGTCTTGATCGAATACCTGGAAGCGGGAGATTCTGAACTACTGGCTGCATTTCAAGCTGCGTTGGTTGACGAACAAACCCGCCAGGGTGGCTGGTGGATCGTCCAATTGCCTGTTAAAGGCGAGGAAACCTCCCGTCTGCCGCGTTGGTATATCACCAAAAATGGTGTTGTAACCATTCGGACTGGCGATATATTTACAACTAATGTAATGTTTCAGGCACCTCAGACAGAAATCGATACAGAAATTCCAGGAGAACCATCCATACTTCTAGAAGTGGATAAAGCGATCATTAATATCGGTTCCCCGCGATTGCCGCAAACAATTTTAGCGGGAAAATCCCGTTTCTTTATTGCTCCATTGACCAACTATGGGACTGTTTATATTTTTGGCGCCGGCCACGTTTCACAAAAACTGGCTATATTAACCAATTTGGTCGGATTCCGCACGGTAATATTAGATGATCGTGATGAATATGCAAACAAAGCAAGATTTCCTGGCGTAGATGAGATTATTGTGTTGAATGATAATCGAACAGCTCTACAAGAATTCCCTCTTGATCCGGAAAGTTATTTTGTAATTGTTACCCGAGGTCACCTGCATGACAAAGTTATCCTTTCCCAGGTATTAAATGTTGATGCAGTATTTATTGGTATGATCGGTAGCAAACGAAAGCGGGATGAGATCTATAAAGCTTTGGAAAAAGAAGGTGTTGAGCGGATAAAATTGGAGAAAGTCCATTCACCGATAGGGTTACCAATAGGGGCAGACAGCCCTGAGGAAATCGCTGTTAGTATTACTGCTGAATTGATCCAGACCCGTGTGAATCACTTAAAATCCAGAACAAAGTAATATTCATCGTGACTTATAGTGGTTTTTCAATAATTTACCGGTTCGCCTGGAAATATTTATTCATATATTCTTTCCGCATTTGCTCCAGATCATCCCACATTTCTTCTGGACCGAGTTGCTTAAATAATAAATATAAAGGTTCAACTTTGCCGGCATCCTCTCGAATCAAACCTGTTGGAATATGGAATTCATGGTTTTTGATAATTCCGTTACACCATTCCTGGCTACCGCCGAGGTTTATCGCCAGCCCTTGCTTCCAGCTAATTTTATAATATCCCCCTGTTTCCAGAAGATCATAAAGACTGGAATATAACCCTTGGGGAATAATAAAATATCGGTGCCAAACAGGTACGCCTTCCATATCATAATCTGGGCGATAAGTAACGACACACGTTCTATCTTCCTGGATCTTTATCGAATATTCATAGTGGTAAGGAGACGGGACACTTCCTTCTGACCACTGATATATGATCTCAAAGTTCGGTTTTGTAGTATTGTTCATTACTTAGGAAAATTCCATAAAAGCCATTTTCTCATGGTTATCTCGTATGAAGCTAATAATTAATCAAGCTTTATTCTATATTTATCGGTAACATATCGCAAAATGATTCTGCTTGATTTGGGTTTACGCATTATGAAACGATGAACTATTACTGATATCCTTTCCTGTTTATTTTCCAAATACCAAGTTATTAATCTTCAGTCATTTAACCTTTGTTTTATCAATTTCGATCCTATATTGATCCCTGATAATCACTTATATGGTCAAATTTGTGATCGTTGAATCGCTTTCGTTGATAACAAGAAATAAAGAAATAGGAAAGGTACAACATCGATTATTATAATGATCTTCTTATCGGGTTATTTTCGATGCATATTTCAGCGAAAAATTGGAATTGATACTGATAGAACTTACTACGCTTTTATACCAAATAAAATGACGGATTATAACCTTGCTTAAAATCCAAATATGAAATAACAACTATTAGGCACAAAAAAAATCTCATCCCCTTGATATTCTGGAATGGGATTTTTAATAATTAATTGTATTGTTACGTTGAATAGGAAAATTAATCTACCTAAGATAAACAAATAACTAAAAAATAATTAAGGTCCGTATTTTCTGGTTTCGTCAGGATCAATAAATAGTTCATTTACAAGTGGAAGGATGTTGATCACAGGCTGTTCGTATGGATGATTCTCATATATCGCTTGTAATACTTCCTGTATGTGCTCATGTTTACAATTGACTTCTATCTTGATTTCAGGTTCCGAAGAGATCTCTCCTTCTTTCCCTAAATAAGGTTTAGCTCCTTGAAGAGGTCGCCAGTATCCGGTCACATTCATGGTAGAGGCGTTATGGTCATACCTGTCGATGCGTCCAGCTCCAGCCTTGGCTATGGCTGCTAGAATTTTATCTACAGCACCTAGAGGTGTAAATATTTCAATCTTATAAAAATCCAACTCTTTCATCGTTGTTACTCCATTATTAATATCAATTTATTATAAGTATTATTGGAGAAAATTCAATAGGAATTTTTATTTAATCTCAGTTAATGGATGCATAAAGATTTCAGTTGTAATCAGGACAACGAAAACATATTTAAATAACTAGAATTCACAAAGGCATTGGTTCACGAAAATTGGTATTCTAATTATTACTTCATTAAAACTAACCCGAATGTTGATTTTCCTCTTTATTAAATTCCAGCTACCTTTATTATTTCTGTTGTGATCAGGCGGTTATGGAATTCTTTTTCAACTATTTTTCTGCCTTCCAACCCCATCTGTTTTCGCAGATCCGGATCCAGTAACAATTTTTGAATAGCATGCGCCAGAACAACGCTGCTCTTTGGTTTTATCAAGATACCATTCAGGTTATTTCGTACAATTTCTTTACAACCTGGGATGTTACTTGCTATGATTGCCCGGCCACAGGCGGCAGCTTCTATTAACGACTTAGGAGTACCTTCACGGTAATAAGTGGGTAAACAAACCAGATGGCATCGCTGATAAACTTTTTCCATATCTGATCTCCAACCCCACCATTCGACTAATCCTTCTTCCACCCAGTGGTTAATCTGATCCACCGGAATTGCAGAGGGGTTCTCATCATCTATTTGCCCAACCAGGATAAACCTGGCTTTTATCTTTCTCGATTTTATCAACCTCGCTGCTTCAACAAATTCTAAAGCACCTTTTTCTTTGATTAACCTGGCTGGTAATATTACGATTGGAGTTCCTT
>JGI20214J51650_10003130_pt1 | contig 10382 bp, 8 predicted proteins | sample WetSurMetagenome_FD_51650 | JGI IMG/M metagenome (IMG submission 51650)
AGATGGGTGTACGGACTGCAATGTTGACTGGTGATAGAGCTGAGATTGCCCGAGAAACTGCAGCAACGTTGCAAATGGATGAGGTTCATGCGGAGCTGTTTCCCGAGGACAAACTGCAGAAAATCGAGGAACTGAAAGCAAAGCATGGTGGGTTGGTGGCGATGGTTGGGGATGGCGTGAATGATGCTCCTGCTTTGGCTGCTTCAGATGTGGGAATTGCGATGGGCGCTGGCGGTGTAGATGTGGCGTTGGAGTCTGCAGATGCGGTTTTGGTAAAGGATGAGTTGGCGCAGATTCCTTATTTGTTGCGGTTGAGTGAGAAGACGGTTCAGATCGCGAAACAGAACATTGTGGCTTCATTGGTGATTAAGCTTGTTCTGGGCGGTTTAGGCGTGGTGGGTGTGACAGGGTTGTTGGCGACTGTGGTTGCAGGTGACGATGGCGTAACGATGCTTCTGTTGCTGAACACTTTGCGGCTTGAGAGAGTCAAGTAAGCGTTGCGTACTAGTGCGTGGGAAAGACTATAGCCCCCCTATAAATAGAAACTGCATGGAATTTTTGGGGTTCTGCATGGAAAGCTGTTCTTGAAAGCGAATGCAAGGCGCTGAGCAGTTTTCTATTTGCTTGTAGTGAGAATTATGGGGTATATTTCTTTGGCTACGTATTCGATGTACTTGGCTTTGTCGGTTAAGTTGAAGATGGTGACTGAGGCTTCTCGGGTTATCCCCACCACGTAGCCCGTGTCCTTGGACTTTGCCACCACGTACCAGAGGCTCCCGTGCTTCATGTAGTCCTCGAAGACGCTGGTGCTGTTCAGGTCGGGTCCGTAGAGGCTCAGTTTATCCACGTTGGGAATATCCATCTCATCGAAGAACGTGATTTTAGTGTCCTCAGGGTTCCGGTTATGGAAGACTTTGAGGACCTCAGGTTGGATACGCACGTTCAGTATGGCACCGACTTTATCGAAAAGGATTTCACTGAGGCTATTCGCGATTTGGTTAGCGACCCGCTTCTTCTCCACGACTGTGAGGAACGTTTGGCGCTGCACGGTGGCGAAGCTGAAGGTGGCTTCAACGGTGTGCGGTATAGGTGCACTGGTGCCCCGGTGGAAGACATGGGTGACGTAGTCGTGGCTGAAAACGCCACTCACCAACGCTGCTTTAACTTGGAGGTTGGTGACTTCGGAGATGAGGGTGAATTTGTAGTCGCCTTCCTCAAAGGGCTCTTCCACAGTGTAGCCCTTGAGTTTCTCGGCGAGGTTTGCGAGGGATATGGGTTGGGAGATTCGGAAAATTTTTCCAGCGACAACCATGGGCAGTCACTTGCCAAATAGATTGTGGATAACGGGTACTTAAGAAACTTTGCGCTGACTCCTATCGCGCTCGCAGATAATCGCCTTCTCATGCAACGGAGAAGTCTAATTGTTGAGTAAGCTCGCCGCATCAAACCTGAGTGAGCAAATCCATTGTTTCACCTAGCAGTGTATGCCGAATTACCCATAAATTTTAACTACTAAAAACGTCTAAGCAAAGGAATGGAGATGGAATCATCTATGCGTGTGCGTAGATCAGATTTAGGAGAGAGCGTAGTTCTATGTTTGGCATTTGTCGTTCTGTTATCGTCATTCTTGTCGTTAAACACGCTTTACTTTGGGAGTTGTGAAACTGCGGCAACAGATGATTGGCCAATGTTCCATCATGACGCGACGCATATTGGATACTCAACATTTGCTGCTCCAAACACGAGCCAACTTCTCTGGACGTGCCCAATTAATTACATTGAATCTTCTCCTGCAGTCACCAATGGCAAAGTCTACATAGGCTCAAATGATAACAGTTTTTATTGTCTAAATGCTGAAAACGGCGCTCAATTATGGAACTTCACAACTGGCGGTATTGTGATTTCTTCTCCTGCAGNCGCTGATGGTAAAGTCTACGTAGGCTCAACAGACAGAAGGATATATTGTCTTAACGGTGAAAACGGTACTCTCGTATGGAGCTACCAAACCAGCAGCGCAGTATGGTCTTCTCCGACTGTTGCTGATGGCAAAGTCTACGTAGGTTCAGGTAACCACAATGTGTACTGCTTGGATGCTTCTTCAGGAGCATATGTGTGGAGCTACGCAACAGGCGATTTTGTCCGTTCCATTCCTGCCATAGCTGAAGGCTATGTCTACGTAGGCTCAGATGACAACAAGATTTACTGCTTAAACGCTACAACAGGTAAGCATATTTGGAACTATACAACTGGTGGAACCATTGCTTCTTCTCCTGCAATTGTTGATGGTAAAGTCTACATAGGTTCATACGACAATAAGGTTTATTGCCTAAACGCCAATACGGGCACATTAATTTGGAGTTATGTAGCAGGCAACTTCGTGTGGTCTTCTCCTGCAGTTGTTAATGGTAAAGTCTATGTGGGATCAGGTGACGGCAAATTTTATTGCCTTAACGCTTCTAATGGCTTGTTAGAATGGAAGTATACAATAGGTTCCAGCATTTCCTGTTCTCCAGCGGTTGCCGACGGCAAAGTCTACTTCGGCGGATATGATCGGACAGTTCACTGTTTGAATGCTACAACAGGCGCACAAATATGGAGCTACAGAACAGGCAACGCCATCTATTCTTCTCCTGCTGTTGCAGGGGGTAAACTCTACATAGGCGGATCAGACGGGAAAATGTACTGCTTTTACAACGCATCTACATCGGAGTCTCCAACTGATTTCGTTCCCCAAGGCACCTACAAGGACTGGACAGTAGGGCTAATGAACAACAGGATTTATCTTTACCCACCTGCAAACAGCACAGATCTGCCGCCAATCCAATCAATCGGCACTTGGAACGCTGAATACTATGGCAAACTCGGATGGACGCCAGTCGACGCAGCAAAACCCTACATTGATAGCATGTCTCGGTAAAACAGCGAAACAATAAATCAAATTACGACAATAAGAAAGAAAACATCTCTTGCAGCAAACATACAGCTTCTAATACCTAGCGATTTTGTAGCGGTTTCTTCCCAACTGGCGCTTCCGTTTCTCCTGCGCCTCCGTCAACGGAGAATTCCCCGTTTTAACCTCGTAGACTGTGGGTTCGCCAACTTTGTCGCCGAAGAAATCGCGCTCTTGAACAACAAAGTCGCCGCCTCTGCGGATTTTCACGCAATCATTACCCTGCAAGCTCTGCTCAAACGCAAAACGATCCTTCGCGATCTTGCCCTTTTCCCGTCTAGCCTTTGACAGGGGGAACCTTCGGGAAGTGTTGCCAAAACCGTAGGGGCGGTTTTCGTTTGGTTTGGTTTTGCCCATTTGCAGCAGCCTGTTGTGTGTTACTCGGTAAGCGCGTATTTAAAAAGTTCCCACAAAGCAATCTGAAGAGGCTTCAAAGCGTGTGAATCCCAAGAAGACGCTAACGTTTTACTACCCTGACTTCTGCCATGGCAACTTTAAGAGCTTCTATTTTCTTTCTTAAAAGCGGAAGCAAATTCTGGTCCGCCTCGTACCCTACGCTTTCACGCCCTGTCTCGACTGCAACCTTAGTTGTTGTTCCAGACCCCAGAAACGGGTCCAAAACGCAGTCTCCTTTAACACTGAACATCCTGACGAGGCGTTCTGGGATTTCGTCAGGGTACGCTGCGGTTCTACGTTCCAGCTCGTTGGCGGTTTGATGTGTTCCTGTTACGTTCCAGATTTGGCTGAACCATTCGTCCCGCTGCTGCTTGGTGAGTTTACTTGCGTAGCGGGTTGGGTCGTGAGGTGGGAATTTGCGGAGTTTGCCTTTTCTGAAGAGCAATATGAATTCGCAGTCGAGCGTGACGTAGGCGTTGGGTGGGAGGAACCCTGAGCCCAGGTACGCGCCTTTGCCCTTGTACAGGGGTTTCGTCGTCGGCTTCTTCCAGAGGATGTAGGGCAACGTGGTGAAGCCGATTTTTTCGCAGTGCTCGATCGTACGGCTGTGGTTGGGGAAGACGCGGAATTTGCCGTTTATGCTGCGGGTGGCGTCGCCGATGTTAATGCAGGCTATGCCGCCGTCGATGAGGACGCGGTAGGTTTCCGCCCAAACCCGCGCGAGGTTCTGGTGCATGGCGTCGTAGATTTCAGCGACGAGTTCTTCTTTGCCTTCGGCTTCAAGCTTTTTCCAGAGGGCGGCGATTTTGGGGTCGAGTTCGCAGAATTGTTTGTCCCACATCTGGATCATGGGGTAGGGTGGCGAGGTAACCATGAGGTGGATGGTTTGGTTTGCTATTTCGGGCATTTGTTGACTGTTGCCGATGATGACAGTGTGGTGGGTCTGCGGCATGTTTGGTGGTCCTTTCTATGTAGGTGGTTGATTGTGTGTTTTACTTTTGTGGTCCGCAGTGGGTTTGCATCTCGCATGACTTGCCGTCAAAGTGAGTTCTATGAAGGATAGGATTGAAAAACTGTTTGAGTTAGAATGAGAACAAAAAGAAAAGAGAAGAAGAAAGGATGGTTTATTCTTGCTTGCTTTCGCCGTTATCGGTTAAAGTTTCGATTGTGTGCATTTGCTCTTTGGCGCATGTAGTCGTCGACGCCTGATGTATTTCGGCGGAGACCTCGGTTGCTGCGGCTTCGGCGAGTGCCTCTGGGAGCGCCGCCGATGGCGCTTCTATACGAGGGTTTACCGGAGCCACCTCCTCCAAGGCTGGGGCGGCTTCTTCAACTGGCTCCTGCAGAATCTCCACTGCCTCTGGAGGTGGAGTGACTTCTGGAGTCAATGTTAACTCAACAGCTGGTTCGGGGGCTGCTTCTGCGGTTTCGACTGCTGGCTGCTCAACGACTGCGGCTTCTGCTGCGATGCCGGTTACTGCAACTGGCTCTGTAACTGCTGGCTCTGGCGATGGTTCGGGGGCTGGAGCAACTACTTCTACGGCTGGCGCTTCAACAACTGGCTGCTCAACGACTGGTTCCGCGATTGGGGCGGGAGCTTCAACGACTGCGGGGGTTTCCACGACTGGGGCTGCTTCAACCACTGGAGCTTCAATTACTGCTGGAGCCTCAATTACTGGAGCTTCAACAACGGGGGCTTCGATGACTGGTTCTGGAGCGGGTGTGGGTGCTGCTTCGACTGTGGCTTCAGCAACTGGAGCAGGTGCTTCGACGATTATGGGCGCTTCGATTGCGATTGGCGCGGCTTCGGCGACTGCTGGAGCGGCTTCAACCACTGGGGCTGCGACTGGTTCGGGGGCTGAGATTGCTGCTTCCATAACGCAGGGGGCAGATATTCCGGTGGATGAGATTCCCATTGAAACCTGCATGGTTTCCATCGGGGCTGCTTCCACGGTTGGGGTGGGGATAGGTTCAGGAGCTGGAGCAGGGGCGGCGGCGATTGGGTTGCAGATGTGGTTCATGGCGTCTTTGATTGTGTCTAGTTCCAGTTTGGCTGCAGTGAGTCCGTTTGACAAGAGGTTAATTTCAAGGTTGTATGTGTTCTCGTCGATTTCTCCGGCAGCGTACTGGATTTCATAGTTTGCCAGGAGAACTTCGAGGGTCTTGATTTGGCTGTCGAGTTCGGCGGTTTTATGCTGCATTTTCTCGGTGAGTGCACTTTGCTGCTTCTCAATTTCCGCCATCGCAACGGCTATTTCGCTGTTGAAAGAGTCGTGGGTGGATTTGGAAATGCGGCCTTTTTCAAGCAAATTGTCGAGGGCTGTCTTCTTTTTCTTAGCCATCTCGTATTCTTCATTTAATCGATTAAAGGAATGCTTCCACGAAATCAATTTTGGGCACCTGCATGGTGTAGGGGCGGATACGAGATAACTTTTGTTAACATGCACGTATATCGCTAAGTGATAGAAACGGCGAATGCTGCTTTGAAAATGGAAATTATGAGTGTAAAACCAAGGGTTTGTTGCGCCGTTTATAGCACAAAACAGTCAACAATTCCCGAGGACGCCGCAACATAGGTGCACATATTTGCGCACCAACTGCAAAACGCTCCAGACTGAAAAACAAAATTTTAGGGTTGGATAAACCGTCCATGTTAAATAAAGCGTCCACAATAAATATCCAGGACCAGCCATGCCAAAGTCACCTAAGCACCGAATCGGCTTAGTCTACGTGCCCGGAGCATTACCCTGCTTCGAAAGGTTCGGAGACTTACCCACAGACCTCGTCCGCGAAGACGCACTCGTCAACGAGAAACCCGCGTCGGAAGCCTTGGATATGCTGATTATTCCAGGCGGCAGCCTCGTCGAATCACAGACCATTAAGGGCGCCTTGGAACGCGAAATCATCAAGATGGCTGACGAGGGCAAGTTTGTGCTGGGCATCTGTTCAGGTTTCCAGATTCTCTCGCGAGGAACCGACATCGGACGATTGTCACCTACGCCGATTTTCAGGAAGGGGTTGGGTTTGCTGGATGTGGAGTTTAAGCCGCTTATCTGCACCGACAGGGTGGAAGGCAAGGTTGTTGGCGAGAGTTTCCTGACCCAGAAACTCGGTGCGGAAGTGTCGGGGTTTCACTGCCACACCTACGGAGACATCGCACTCCACAAACAAGCCAAACCCATACTCGTCTCCCACGTGACCCGCCAGAACTACCGCAAAATGCCACGCGACCTCACCTCAGGCGTAGTAAACGCGCAGGGGAACGTGGTGGGCGTCACTATGCATGCGCTGCTGGATAAGAACCCCGCAATAATCGAAGGCATAGCAAAAGCGCTGAACCTGGAGCCAGTGGACCTGCTGGAAATCAGGGCTGCAAACGCAAAACTGCAAGCCGCGATGAATCAGGAAATCGGGATTTCAACCAACCTCCAAGCAAAACCACAAACCGCACGGAAATCAGGCGTGGCTCGGGCTCTGCTGGTTACGGCGCTGGAGAGCGGTTCAGGAAAAACCTTCATCGTCACAGGCATCGCCGCCGCCCTCAAAAAACGAGGCGTAGACGTAGGCATCATCAAAATCGGCGGGGACATCCGAGACATCGTGCCCGCACTCTACCTGATCAAACAACCCATGGCTAACTACTCATCCATCAAGGTGGCAGGGACAGGATGGAAAACCACATCAGAAGTCCTACAGGAAGCCACAAAGAATCACCCGTTCATCCTGATTGAGGGAGCCATGAACGCCTTCACGGGTTTGCTCTACGAAGGCGAAGAGAGACCTAACTCGACCGCGGAAGCCGCGGCATCCATGGATGTGCCGACCGTGGTGGTGGCAGGCTGCGACACAGAGGGCGTGGAAGGCGGCGTAGTCAACGCTTTGGGATACGCGCGGCTCCTGAATAAATTAGGCATAAAAACTGCAGGCGTCATACTTAACAAAGTCTACATGCGATACCTGACCCAGGATATCAGGCGCACAATCGAGAAATCATTTGCTGATGCAGGGGTCCAGCTGCTGGGCGTCGTTCCCTGCATAGAAAACTTAGAGGAACGCGGTTTGATTCCTGAGGTGGAAATTAAGTATGAAGAGTTCGGCGCAAAAGCCTTCGCCACCGCAGAAGAATCTATCAACATAGACAAAATCTTTAAAGCTGCGGCGCCGCCGCAAGTGCGGAAGTTTGATTATGGCGAGTTCGTGGAGAAGTTCAAAGTTGCCCTCGGCGAAAACCAATAGACGCGGCAATGGGCGCTAAATTTGGCAGTGCTGACGCGGGCAGTTCTACTTTTTCACCAAAAAGTTCTATTGCAGCCGCCAATGAGTAGTGGCTATGTTAGAAGTTGAAGCGGCACTCCTCGTCGCCACGGGGTTCGCGTTGGGACTAGCCCACGCCGTAGACCCTGACCACATCGTCGCCGTCTCCACCCTGCTCTGCAAGAACCCGAACCTCCGCAAGTCCCTGACTTCTGCCACTGCCTGGGGCGCGGGACACAGCGCCACGCTGCTCGCAGTTGGATTGCTCGTGCTGGCACTTCGGGTCACTATTCCGCCAAGCGTGGTGAGCATCTTCGAGTTAGCCGCCGCAGTCATGCTCATAGTCATGGGCGCATGGATCCTCAAACCCTTCCTCACAGGCAAACAAAAGGAGCAAGGGCAGGCTCACAACCACACTCACGAAGAAGGACACAGGCGCCTACACAAGTCCGTCTTCACGGGGTTCCTGCAGGGACTCGCAGGCAGCGCAGCCATCATGCTCGTCACCCTCACTACAGTGGACTCCGCCGAGTTGGGGTTAGTATTCATCCTAATGTTCGGCATAGGCTTAATCTTGGGCATGGTCGGAATCGCGTGCATCATCAACTCAATCATGTCCTTCACAGCCGCCCGTCTTAAACGGGCACACGAAAAAATCCAAGCCGTCACAGGCACCATCAGCATCGCCTGCGGTGTCTTCCTTGTGCTGCAGGTTTTACTCGGTTTCCAAATCATTTAAGCATAAATTCTCAAGCTCGAACATTGAACACACGTCCAACACCCAAATAGACGCAGAGGCGCTGGAACTTAACTTCACGTTTTAATAATTTTCGTGTTCTTCTTTTTTATTCAAAGATTATAAAAAAAAGAGTGATAACGTGATGTTGCCATCACGTTTCTTCTGGTTATGGCGGGTACATTAGATCTTCGTCGTCGTAGCTTGAAATGTAGTTGTTGATGCTGTTGACGGCGGTGACTTTGCCAGTGTTGTCAACGACTATATCGAAGACTCGCCAGGTGTCAGTGTCTGTCGGTTGGTTTGAGGGCGGCGTGTAGTGGTAGATGCCTATGTTTGGTATGACGAGGTTGATTTCTGCGCTTGAGGTGGCTATGCTGCCGTCGCCTGAATAGTGCACGACGTTATATCGGTAGGTACCAGGCTGCAGTTTAGAGATAGAAATGACTTCAGGACCATAGCTGTTTGTTTCGTCAGTATCCAAGTTTGCATAGGGTGCTCGAGTCAAGGACCCCTGCGACCCGAAGTAGACTTCGAAGGTTGTGCCGCTGACCAGTTTGGCGTTGAGGTGGCTATCGAGATCATCAGGGTTCAAGCCCCATTTCAATGTAATAGTAACTAATGGAGCGTCTAGCACGATGTCGCCGACGTTGTATTCTTGGCCTGGGCTAAGTGGACCTGCTTCGAGAACTATGCTGTTGTGTCCGCCTTTGGATGCTTGATACTTGAATGTTACGCCTGTTGCGACAGGGATTTTTATGAATGCCCCGTTGTCGTTGGTTACTGTTTCGCCGCTGCTCCAGCGCTGGTTGCTCCATCCGACGCCCCAGCACTTCACTTGGGCACCCCAAACGGGGACGCCATTAGAATCTACCACTCGTCCAGAGATGTAGGCGCGGGGGTATGCAACGTCGAAGTTCCAGGTGGTGAAGTGAGTGACTGTTCCGGTGAAGCTATCTGACGATGAGTTGTAGGTGCCTGCGCCTTCTTCTTTCCAGATGCCTGCGGAAGTGTCGAAATACCACATTGGGCACGTGCCCATGTTTGCCGCTTCAGTTTGCAGGTCATAGGGGACGTCGACGGATATAGTGGCGGTTTTGCCAGAGGCAAGCTGGAGTTCTTCGCCGTTTGCATCCGCGAAGGAGACGTCGACGAAGCCGAAGGATTTGATGGGTTCTACTGTGCCATTGGTGGCTTGACCGAGGTATTCGCCTGGGAACGCGTTGGCGTCATTTTCGTTGGTGGGGTCAAACGTTGTCATTGATGCAGTAACCATACCTGAATACATTGCGTTGAGGCGAGTGATGAAAGAGCTCGGGTCAATCCTCACGTAGCTACTGCCCAAAGAGCTAGTGATGGTGGCTCCCTCAGTTGCGCTGAAGGTTTGGGTTTTTTCTACCTGTTTGAGTATGGCTGCGGTGAAGCTGATTTCCCCGCGGACGATGTTAGCAATTTGGTAGGTTGTGGCGAAGCCGGGTTTGCTGAACTTTATCACCTGTTTGTTACCGGGTGCAATGTTGGAGATGCTGTACCAGCCTTGGCTGTTGGTTGTTCCAGTTTTACCTCCTATGGTTACGTTGACGTTAGCGAGGGGGGTGCCGTCGGTGTCGTTGGCGATACCGTTGAGTATTCCATATGTTTGGGTGGTGGGTGAACCAGAAGATACGGGTGTTGCCGATGAGGAAAGTGAGGCGGTGGGGGATGTGGAAGGACCGCTGGTGAAAGTTGGGCTGACAGAAGTGCTGCTTGAGGGTGAAGGTGACTGGGTTGCTTTGGGACCGAACGAAATTATGTTGAGGGCAAAGAGGGGAACCACTGTGGCGACCACAATGACCACGATGAGTATGGCGGCTAGTACGCCTTTGTTTATGTGTTTGCCTGCACGCCCGGGTGGTGGAGGCGGAGGCGGCGGATAAGCTGATTTGAAATGGTATGTTTTCATTTTTTTCACCTATTCTCTCGCTGCTATTTGTCGTTTAAAGTATATAATATTGCAAACCAACAGAGCGCTCCAAATGATGCGGCAACAAACCAAGAAACCATGTC
>JGI20214J51650_10003137_pt1 | contig 10372 bp, 9 predicted proteins | sample WetSurMetagenome_FD_51650 | JGI IMG/M metagenome (IMG submission 51650)
CGGAGGTCCTTGAAATTCATGGACTACGGAATCATGGCGGCAACATTCCTGAACATGGAGACAAAGGAGGCCTACAGAATCGTCTCCACAGAAGAATCCCGCGACCTTGCAGAAATCTATGCCCCGGGAATAGAAGACAAAGTCGCACAGGAGACTGAGGCCTATAAACGCATGCCCGATGATGTCCTCTTCACGATTCAAAGGGTTGAAGTGCCCGTCAGTGAATTCGACCTGCCCGGGCGCACCAGAAAAAAGACTGCCTGCACAAGCTGCGGTCAGGTGGTGCGGGACAACAAAGAGGTCATTATTGACGGAAAACCCTATTGCAAGCCCTGCGGTCAGGGTGCGTATTTCAGACCTGCTGCGAAATGAATTAGACAGGATTAACAGGATAAGCAGGATTTTTTGCCTTCTTTAAAAGCCCAAAACCTTTTCGGCCTGCCTGGCGATCACCTACGAGCTGCGGTGTCATTTTTCCGTAGGGTCCGACTGCCAGGCGGACCGGAACAATCATTGCCGATACCAAAAAAATCGGCCTACCCGGCGGTTAGGCCCTACGAGCAGCATCGTTCGTAGTATCCGACCGCCGGGCGGATCGAACAGGCAATGCAAACAACTGTGGTTAACCCGCCGTCCTCCAATCAACCCTGCAAACCCTCAATAATTTTTACCCTTGACGCCCTTAACTGATCTACCTATAGTTCACTAAGGGAAGGAACAATTCATTTAATGGATCAAATAAAATCAACTTCAGCAGAATGCGCTGACGAAAACATATTCCTAAAAACAGGAAACCGAACAAAAATTTATGGCAGGATGATCAAATTCGAGCACACCATCTTTGCCCTGCCCTTTGCCCTTGCAGCACTGCTGCTTGCCCTTCGCGAAGCCTCAGTAACCTGGCGGCAGGGATTCTGGATCGTGGTTGCCATGGCGGGCGCAAGATCGGCGGCCATGGGTTTTAACCGGCTGGTGGATGCCTTCATTGACGCACGAAATCCCAGAACCGCTGAAAGAGACATCCCCTCAGGAAAGATAACCATTGGAGAAACCCGCGCCTTTGTCGTGGTGTCGAGCCTCATTTTTATAATGGCGGCCTTTTTCCTTTCATGGACCTGCTTCTGGTGCTCCTTCCTGGTGCTCCCGGTGCTTTTCGCCTACTCCTACACTAAACGCTTTACATCCTTTTCCCACCTGGTGCTGGGCTTTGCCATTGCCCTTGCGCCCATGGGCGTGTGGGTGGCGATCACGGGCGGCCTGTCATGGAGGATTGCCGTGCTCTCCCTGGCCCTCTGCACTTACATAGGCGGGTTTGATATTCTTTATTCATGCCAGGACCTTGAATTCGATAAAAAGGAAGGCCTTCACTCCATGCCCGTGTGTTTGGGGGCGCAGGCGGCCATGCACATTTCCAGCCTGCTCCATGTGATTTCTTTTTTGTCTCTTGCTTCCCTTTACCTGATCTTCAACCTGTCCCATGTATATCTGGGTTTTGCAGCAATCATCGGCATCCTGTTTATTGTTGAGCATCGGCTCGTCTCTCCCCGGGATCTCTCGCGCATCAATGTCGCCTTCTTTCATGTGAACAGCGCGATATCAATACTCCTTTTTCTGGCCATGCTTACAGAAGAGGCATTGCGAAGGTTCGCATGAACAGGATAGAATAATATATATGAAAAAATACTACAGAAATCTTTCCGAATTCATCAGCGCACTTGAGGCGGCAGACGAGCTTGTGCGCGTGCGTGAAAGGGTATCGCCTGTCCTGGAGATCACGGAGATCACCAACCGGGTATCCAAAAGCCCCCAGGGAGGAAAGGCGCTGCTCTTTGAAAATGTGGAAGGGTCATCCATGCCTGTCCTCACAAATGCCTTCGGCAGCGACAAACGGATGGCCATGGCGCTGGGTGTCGATGACCTTGAAGAGATCGCAGTGAGACTCAGGGAGATCCTGACCCTANCNCCGCCTGAGACNCTGGGACAGAAGTTCTCGCTCATGAAGGAGGCCCTCAGCTGGACTCAGTTTCTCCCGAGAAGATCAAAACAAAGCACACCTCCCTGCCAGGAAGTAATTGTCAAAGGGAAGGATGTTGATCTATCCACTCTGCCTATCCTTCAATGCTGGCCAAAGGATGCCGGACGTTTCGTCACTCTTCCCCTTGTCTTTACAAGGAGCATTGACGGCAAGAAGAATGTGGGCATGTATCGCCTTCAGGTGTTTGACAGGAACACAATGGGCATGCACTGGCACATCCACAAGGATGGCGCAGAATTCTTTCACCAGTACGAAGCGAATGAAAGACGCATGGAGGTGGCCGTGGCCATCGGGACAGACCCGGCAGTCACCTATGCTGCAACAGCCCCTCTTCCCAAAGGCGTGAATGAGATGCTCTTTGCGGGCTTTCTGCGAAGGGCGCCTGTGCAAATGACAAAATGCGTCACCTTGGACCTGGAGGTCCCGGCTGAAGCGGAAATAATAATTGAGGGCTATGTTGATCCCAAAGAAAGACGCATTGAAGGCCCTTTTGGCGACCACACTGGTTTTTACTCGCCAGCGGACATGTACCCGGTGTTTCATGTCACTGCCATTACCCAAAGGAAAAACTGCGTGTACAGCGCAACCGTGGTGGGCCGTCCTCCCATGGAAGACTGCTACCTGGCAAAGGCAACGGAGCGCATATTTCTTCCCATGCTCCAGATGATCATGCCTGAGGTTGTGGATTATTCTTTGCCATGGGAAGGGGTGTTTCATAACCTCGCGCTTGTGTCTATTGACAAACGCTTTCCGGGCCAGGCCCAGCGCGTCATGCACGGACTCTGGGGATCAGGCCAGATGAGCTTTGCAAAGGCCATTGTGATATTCAACAAACCTGTGGACTTCTCCAATGGCATGGAGGTCGCTTTCAGAATTCTAAACAATGTGGACCTTGAACGTGATATTCTTCTCTCTCAGGGAATCATGGATGCCCTGGACCATGCAGCGCCCGCGCCACTCTTTGGCGGAAAGATTGGCATCGATCTTACAGTGCCGATTTGTCCCCCTTTGGAGGGGGTAGGGGGAGGCTGTCCTCATAAAGAGAGAAGAAAAGCGGTTGCGGCAGATAAAGGGAAAGGCTCATTCCCGGAACCATTAATCTGCACGGCATTAAAGGGGNTTGATCCATCGTTAATTGACTGCCGCATTNTGTTTCCAGATGCAGCACATCCTCTTCTGCTTGCAAGAGTTGATGACAATGCAAAGGCGGAGGCTATGTCGAGACAGATCCTTCTTTCGGATCAAATGCCTGAGAGATTTATCCTTGTGCTGTTTGACAGCTATGCCGACATGAACGATGAATCGGAACTTCTTTGGCGGGCCTGCGGAAATACAGATCCGATGAGAGACCTTTTCCGCAAAGGCAACCGGCTCGTTATCGACGCCAGGGCAAAGGGCGGCGCAGGGTCACGCGCATGGCCTGATGAGATTAAAATGACCATGAAGGTTAGAGACATGGTCACTGAAAAGGCGGCTAGGCTTGGCATAGACAGAATCGTTGAATTGCCGCNGTCACATTATGAAGAGACATTTTCAGTAACATCCATAAAAAAGTAGGAGGGCGCAGGGGCTGACATTTGAGATTCTTCGCTTCGCTCAGAATGACATCGAAACAGCAATGTCACCAGATATCTTATTTGTCACCGAGCATAGCAAAGGGTCTCAATCGTTGTTTCTGGCTCATGATTAAGTATTAATATGAATAATGACCATANAATAACCCTTGAAGAGAATGGCCTGGAAATCACAGTGCGCATCATCCCCATAGGCGATGACATGGTTGTCTTTCTCTCGGGAGGCCAAAGTCATATAGGCGCAGTAGCTGTTTCATGTGGAGAAAAGAAGGATTCTTCCGTCATCTCCGTGCCTGGCCATCGCGAGGACGGACCTGCAAGGGTAATGGCTGAGGCTCTTCACGAGGCCCTTGGCCGCAATGTAACGGTCGTAGCCGGCATGCATTGGGACAATCTTTCAAAGGAAGGACTTGATACTGTCCTGAGAATTTGTGCACGGCTGACGTTGAAGATTATTGAGGGGGAAGCATAGAATGAAACGAATAATAGTTGCAATCACTGGCGCTACGGGTGTTATTTACGGCATCAGGCTGCTTCAAGCTTTAAAGGAGAAAAATGTTGAGAGTCATCTCATCATATCTGAGCAGGCTGCGGCCATTATTCCCATGGAGACGAAATACACGGCTGAAGAAGTGCGTGCCATGGCGCACATAATCCATGACCCTTCTGATCTTGCATCGCCTCTTTCAAGCGGGTCATTCCATACTGATGGCATGGTTGTGCTGCCCTGCTCCATTAAAACCCTTTCCGCCATTGCGAATTCCTTCAGCGACAACCTGGTGGTGAGGGCGGCCGATGTTACCCTGAAAGAAAGAAGAAGGCTTATCCTTTGTGTTCGGGAGACTCCTTTTCATCTCGGGCATCTGCGCCTTATGACAGCAGCAGCTGAAGCCGGCGCCATAATCGCCCCGCCGATACCCGCCTTTTATCATTCACCGGAAAATATTTCAGATCTGGTGGATCAATCTGTGGGAAAGGTCCTTGATCTTCTCGGCATTGAAAACGACATTTACAAACGATGGAAAGAGGACGAGTAGTTTCGGCCTGCCCGGCGGTCAGGCCCTACGAAACTGAAAATCCATTTTGTCTTTCTGTAGGGTCCGATCGCCGAGCGGACCGAAACAATTATTGTCGATATCAGTAAACCATTTTTGTCACGATAGGCCTATAAACATCGGCGTTATTGTTCGAATTTCCGTAGGGTCCGACTGACAGGCGGACCGGATCATTAAAATGCAAAAACTGTATTATGAATACAATGGATTTTAAACCCGAAAAAAGCTACATCTTCACAAGAACATATATACTGGGAATAGCCAAATCTATTTTGTCACAATATGCACTGTTGAAAAAAATCCATTTTTTAACGATAGCGCGATTGCTGAGTCCATAATAAATGCAATCGAATATCGAAGGAAATCAAATCAGATAAGGCTGTTCTGTTATTGTATCATGCCTGACCATGTTCATATGATGTTGTCTTTGTCGGAAGGATACAATAAAAGTCTTATGGATTGGGTCTCAGAGTTTAAGAGGTATTCATCAAATATTATAAAGAAAACGTATCGAATAACAAAGTTATGGCAGAAAAATTTTTATGAACATGTAGTAAGAGATGATGAATCATTAATTGAAATTGCAAATTACATTGCTAATAATCCGGTCCGAAAAGGTATAGTTAAAAAGTGGGAAGAGTACCCATATTGTAAATTTGTTGATCCGTTGCCGATTTAAATGATCGGCCTGCCTGGCAGTCAGGCCCTACAAATAGCAGCGTCAATCTCCGTAGTGTCCCGACTGACAGGTGGACCGAAGCCATGATCGCCGACATCAATAAAATAGGCCTGCCCGGCGGTCAGGCCCTACAAAATACAAATCCGTCTTGTTTTGACGTAGGGTCCGACCGCCGGGCGGACCGGCACTAAGACTGAAACATCAATATTATGACCCTTACAGACAAAATAAAAGACAACTCCCTCAAACCCATCGCAGAAAAGGTGGAACAGGGCATACCTGTTGATCGCAAAGACGCAGGAATCATGCTTGCGACCAACAATGTGCTTGAACTGGGAATCATTGCCGACCACGTGCGCCGCGCCCTTCATGGAGATACTGTTTATTACGGCGTCAACATGAATTTGAATTACACCAACATCTGCGAACTGCGATGTCCGCTTTGCGCCTTTTCAAGGGACCAGGGCGACAGTGATGCATACCTGCTTTCTCTTGATGAAATCGAGAATCGTGTCAGGGCCGGGGTTTCCGAAGGCATTGACGAAGTTCACATAGTGGGCGGGCTCCATAAAGACCTTAAGCTGGATTTTTTTGAAGAGATGGTGCGCCGCATCAAGGCTGTCAAACCGGATCTGTTTATCGTTGCATTCACTGCAACCGAGTACGACTATTTTGCAAGGCTCAATAGGCTTGATCTTACGACTGTTTTCCGGCGTCTCATAAACGCAGGTGTAGACGTTATGCCGGGCGGAGGCGCTGAAGTCTTTGCCCCTGCCGTTCGCAATATCATTGCACCCAAAAAAATATCAGGAGCGCGATGGCTTGAGGTTATGGCAACCGCCCATGAGTTGGGACTCAAGACCAACGCAACCATGCTTTATAATCATTTGGAAGCTAATGAGGATATAGTCGATCACCTCTTTCAGTTGCGGGACCTTCAGGACAGGACGGACGGATTCAAGGCCTTTGTCCCGCTTGTTTTTCACGAAAAGAATACGAAGATCAAGGCGAAACATCAGGAGACAACCGGCTTTGATGACATACGGATCTTTGCCACAAGCAGGATAGTGCTCCACAACATCCCTCACCTCAAGGCTCTATGGATGTATCTCGGTGAGAAAATGGCCCAGCTGCTGTTGAGCTTCGGCGCGGACGAGATAGGCGCGACCTACCGGGATGAAAAGGTCGTCCATGCCGCAGGCGCGCTCACCTCGGATTACGGTTCCGAGTCATTCCTGAAGCGGTTGATCACTGATGCAGGCATGACTCCAATGCGCACAACCGCAGGTTATGGGGAGGTGCGATGAAAAGGACAATGAAGCTGGGGTGCATTGATTACCTGAACTGCTACCCCTTTTATTTTCATATGTTTGAACGCAACCCCATAGATGGAGTCGAGGTGATCCGCGCCATCCCGAGCGATCTCAACAGGATGTTCGCGGCAGGAGAACTTGATATGAGCCCTATCTCAGCCGGGGCCTTGGCAGATCTTGATGATAACGTGCTTCTCGTGCCTCACTTCTGCCTAAGCTCAGAGGGTTATGTCAATTCCGTACTTCTCAGAAGCAAACTGCCCATTGAAGAGCTTGATAATAAAAAGGTAGGCCTCACAAGCGCATCACGAACATCTGTAGCGCTCCTCAAAATACTACTTCATCGGTATTTCAAAGTAAACCCGATCTATGAACTGACCCCGCCAAATCCGGACCTGACCGGTCTTGACGCATCGCTGGTCATAGGAAACGACGCGATGATTGAAGGGCCTGAAAAACCTTCCTTCATTTATGACCTTGGCGAATTGTGGCTTCGAAAAACTGGTTTTCCTGTTGTCTTTGCCGTCTTTGCTGTGCGAGCTGAAGCGGCCAGAGAATTCCCACGTGTAATAGCTGCGGTGATTGAATCCTACCGTCTTTCCCTCCATTGCCTTGAGCAGGAGGAAGCTCTCGTGGTGGCTAAGGCCTGTGCACAGTATCCGGACATAAACTATGACGTTGCTTCGTACTATCATCTTTTTGATTACAACTTCAGCGAGCGACTCAGGCAGGCACTAAGGTTCTACCTGGATGCAGGCTCGGACATCGGTCTTTTTCCACAGAATGTCCCCATGCGGTTTCTGGAAATCCCTGAAGAACGGGCTGGCCTATGATAAACGCCAACAACAGACTCCATGAAAAAATATTGGCAGGTGAAAGAATCTCACCTGAAGAGGCTCTTACGCTTTTTTCCTGGGGAGTCATTGATCTCGGAATCATGGCCGATCACAGGAGGAAGCTTGCCTTTCCAAAGGAGCAGGTTGGCTTCATCATTGACAGGATAATCAATTTCACCAATGTGTGCGAGGCCGCATGCCGGTTCTGNGCCTTCCACGCAAGGGCCGGACGCATTGAACCCTATGAATTGACCGCCGAGGAAATCCTCAGCAAGGTTGAAGCCCTTATCAAAATAGGCGGGACACAGGTGATGCTTCAGGGCGGCCTTCATCCTAAAAGGTCACTCGCCTATTATGCGGATCTCGCAAGGACGATAAAGGCCTCCTTTCCCATGGTCTATCTCCACTCTTTCTCTCCTGCTGAGATCATCCATGCTTCCCGGATCGACTCAATGAGCATCGATGAAGCAGTTGCAATACTTAAAGAAGCAGGAGTTGATTCTGTGCCCGGCGCGTCCGATCTTCTTGTGGACCGCGTCAGGGCAATCGCAAGCCCCAGGAAATGCACGGTGGATGAATGGAGACAGGTGATCTACGCCCTTCACCGCCACGGCATGAAATCGTCAGCAACCATGACCTTCGGCATGGGAGAAACCCTGGAGGAGCGTGTAGAGCACCTTCGCGTAGTCAGGGATGTTCAAGACCATACCGGCATACTTCGCGCCTTTATACCGTGGTCCTTTTCCCCTGCTCTCACGGAGATGAAAAATATCGTTCCTGCATCAGGTGTTGATTACCTGAAGATTGTTGCCATTGGCCGCATCTTTCTGGACAATATAACCTACATTCAGGCCGGATGGCTTACAGAAGGGTTAAAGCTTGCCCAGATTGCACTGGCCATGGGCGCCAATGACATGGGCGGTGTGCTCATGGAGGAGACGGTTGTAAAGGCAACGGGCATTGAAACAACAGCTAACACGACACAGATGATCGATATCATCCGCAATGCAGGCAAGATGCCTGTTCAAAGGGATTCGGAATATGAGGTTATAAAGACTTTCGACGATATATATGCAGAATAAAATCGGCCTGCCCGGCGGTCAGGCCCTACGAACAGCAGCGTTGATTCCCGTAGGCTCCGACTGCTAAGCGGACCGGAACATGAAAAACCGAATATCCGAATTATAACTTTTAAGCCTTTTCACTAACTCGGCCAAGCTGGAAATAACATTCGAGACCCTTCACTACGCTCAGGGTGACACTACTGCTAAGCCGTCATTCTGAGCGAAGCGAAGAATCTCGGGCTTCAACTCCCTCCCGTCCATGCTTTTCATGGACTTTGTTGATAAAAAGTCTAAGGAGAATCTATAATCTCTGTGGTAATTATAGAAGGAAAACTATGGGAAAAAACAAGGCTCCAATAAAAGAGAGAACACCTTTAACGCTGGCATTCTCACCATGCCCCAATGATACTATTATCTTTCACGCCCTTCTTCACGGCCTTGTAGATACGGGTGATTATACTTTTTCGCCCTTTATCGATGATGTGGAAACCCTCAACCGTTTTGCCTTTAACGAAAAATTTCAAATCACCAAGCTTTCGTTCTTTGCCTATTTCAAACTTAAAAACCTATACGATCTTCTGGATGCGGGGGCGGCCCTGGGTTATGGCTGCGGTCCTCTCCTGGTGGGAAAGACAACGGACCTCCCTTCTGAAGATGCAAAGATCGCCGTTCCCGGAGAATACACAACGGCCCACCTCCTCCTGCGCCTCTGGAACAGCGGCTTTAAAAACATCGAAGTCACAAGGTTTGAGACGATACTGCCGGGCATTCAATCAGGCAAATATGATGCCGGGGTTATCATTCATGAAGGCAGGTTTATTTACAGCAGCTATGGCTGCATCAAGATAATTGATCTGGGCGAGTGGTGGGAGGCTGAGACAGGTCTGCCCATCCCTCTTGGCTGCATCGCTATGCGAAAGGATCTTTTTCCCCATGGCTGCAAAGAGAAGGTGGAAAGAATGATCAGAAAATCTGTGGAGTTCGGACTCGCCGACAGGGCTGTCTCAAGGGATTTCGTTAAAGCCCATTCTCAAGAACTGGACGATAATGTCATTGATGAACACATAAATCTTTATGTGAATAATTTCAGTCTTTCCCTTGGAGACGAAGGAGTCAGGGCAATAGCGGCACTTGAGGATATCGCACGTTTAAAAGGGATATTATAATCCATCCTATTGCACCCCCTTACCAAACTGGATTGAGCCTTTAGCAACTTAAAAATTAAATCGGCCTGCCCGGCGGTCAGGCCCTACATCTCAAATTAATATTGTCTTTTAGTAGGGTCCNATCGCCGAGCGGACCGGTTTCCATAACCCCCGATGAAGCCAGAGCCTGGAAAAGGATTCAAGACTTGGCAGAATCATCGACTCATCGATTCTGATATCCTGATCTTTTTCACAGCATGAATATCGGGTATCCCACGGTTCAACGATAAGCGACCCGCTTTCTGAGTTGATCATGCGCGGCAACCGGGCCTCACCCCATGGCTTCGTCTCCCAGTTAATCTTTAACGTCGCGGTGTCGGGACAAGCAAGGAGTTCATGCATTGTCACAATAGTTGGCGGCGTCAAAGGAACAGTTCCATCAAGATTGGCTGCCAGGGCCTCTCCCGGACTTATCCACAGACCTTCATCAGTCTCATTTCTGTCAGGTGCGCATGTCTGTCCTTCGGGCATGATGGCGACGAAGAAAAATGTGTCGAAGTGATATTTCATTAACTTTGGTGTGACCCAGTGTGACCATCTTGAGAGAGAGGTAAGNCTTAGNGNGCATCCTGATGAAGAGACAAAATTTTTCAGCCATAATTTTTCAAGTC
>JGI20214J51650_10003138_pt1 | contig 10371 bp, 11 predicted proteins | sample WetSurMetagenome_FD_51650 | JGI IMG/M metagenome (IMG submission 51650)
ATGAATAATATACCATTATTCCGTTATAAGAGAAACATTCTTTGTTTTTATCACAATATCAAGAATACGAAAATCATTTATATTCCATGTAGGCGGTACTTTCGTTCGCAAAGATATAGACACCGGATAAATCTTGCCTTTTTCTTCGAAAAAGTTAAAAAAATCAAAAAAATTTATATACCACTGATCAACTAAATTGGATTACCATACAAGTTTCCGTAGAATCATTTTTTCCATTTGGAAGTTACACTAACAAATTGTACTTTACCAATGCCAAGTAACGGTACACCATGCTTGCTTTATTGTGAGAATTCCTGGTTGTTTTTTATGGGAACCTGCTTCGATAATCTTAGATGGGGCTAAGCTCTGTAATCCAAGTGTAAGAAGCTATCAATGAACAACTACTAATTGGTATTTTTGTTCGCTGATTTTTTTCGCAAGAGCCGGTAGCTACGGCGTACACCATCCCGACGGTTGGTCGGGGAACATTTTATATGAAAGGATTTGTTCCATGGAACAAGGAACAGTCAAATGGTTCAACAGTGCCAAGGGGTTTGGATTCGTTTCCCGCGCAAGCGGCGAAGATGTTTTCGTGCATTTTAAATCGATCGTCGGGGAAGGCTATAAAACCCTGAACGACGGTGATAAAGTACAGTTTGAAGTCCAAGAAGGACCAAAGGGGCTTCAAGCAGTGAATGTTTCCAAGGTGTAAGGAGTTACATTTCATTTCTTGCGAATGAACATTCTGGAAGAAGACACAAAAGGCATACAAAACATTGTATGCCTTTTTATATAACCTCAGCGTCGGACAAGAGAATTCCCCACCCACCAATCTGATGATGCGATTAAGACGTATGAGATAGAGTGTTTTTTCTCTTTAATCTTTTTGATCTGCTAATTGATGCCATAATTGCGATGAGAAGCACCACACCAACCATTCCCAAAGCAAATCCAATCGGAATGTTTATATACCCCATGAATAACATTTTTAATCCAACGAATATGAGTACAATTGACAATCCATGTCTTAAGTAATAAAATATATCCATCATCCCTGCTAAGGCAAAATAGAGAGATCGTAGCCCGAGAATAGCAAATACATTGGATGTAAAGATGATAAACGAATCCTGCGTAATGGCAAATATTGCAGGTATAGAATCTATTGCAAAAAGAAGATCTGTCGTTTCAATTACGATGAGTACAACAAGCAGAAGTGTGGCATACCGTTTGCCGCCAATCTTTATAAAAAATTTTTCTTCATGATATCCTGCTGTAACTGGAAAGATTCTCTTAAAAAGCCGAACAACAATATTCCGCTCTGGATGCACTTCTTTTTCCTTGTTCTGGAATACCATTTTAATTCCGGTAATGACAAGGAAGAGTCCAAAAAGATAGAGTATCCAATGAAAGCGTGTTACGAGTGCGGCACCTAAAAAGATCAAGAGACCTCGCATAACCAATGCACCCAATATTCCCCAAAACAGAACTTTATGCTGATACTTTGCGGGTACTTTGAAATATGAAAATAGAAGAAGAAAGATAAAGAGATTGTCAACGCTGAGAGATTTCTCAATGAGGTACCCTGTCAAAAATTGCAGGGCTGCTTCATGGCCATACCAAAGAAACACTCCAACATTAAAGAGAAGAGAAATAAATATCCAGACTCCACTCCACGCCAAAGACTCGCGGATGCTGATCTCATGAGGTTTTCGGTTAAATATTAACAAATCCAAAATGAGAAGAAAAAGAATAAAAACGTTAAACCCAACCCAAAGAAAGATAGTATGCATTAGAACGATTTTCCTGTAAGAGCTGTAATGTTTACTTGTTGTCTCCCATAAAGATAGAAAGGAATTCCTGCAAGAAGCAATAGAAACTCTGCTAAAGAACTGACTGTTTGTATTTATCGAAGCCCAAACAAGCTTCGAGGATTATCTCAAAGTTTGAAATGAACGATCCTATCCGCCAAAGATAATCAATTGCACTTCTTCCGGAAGCAATGCACCTAGGGAACGCATCACGCTTCCTCTTAACATATATTCCAACATACTGCGCTTCGTTACACCCATAATAACGCGGTCTACACCAAAAGTGGCTGCCTGTTCAGCAATAGTATAACCAACTTCATAACTTGGGATGGATATAATTTGATAGTCAATACCGGCATCAGAGCAAATTTTATCGATATGCTCTTCAGTTCCATTCACTTTCATTTCCATTCTTTCCGGTAAAGTTCCAACAGCAATCTCTTTGACACGTAAGACGAACAATAATGCTCCGCGCTGTTTTGCTTCCTCGAGAGCAAATTTTAACAAACGGTCATTCACGTCTTTTATTGCAAGAAGATATTTTGTTGAAGGGATGGAAACTCTCCGACGTTTGCGGGTCACGACGAGCGGTACCGAAACAGCTTCTTTTGGTATCGGCTGAGAAGCAAGTTTCCACTTCACAGCCTGGCGTGCGGCAAGGCCGATCACGAGAATGAGACCTACAAAAATAGTTGCTTCATGCTTGTTAACGGCAATCGATATCTCAATGAGGATAAGAACTCCTGCAGAAATAAGCATTAGTATTTTTAAATATGGTTTCAAGCTAACTGATTTATCGGTTGCTGTTGATCCAAGATTGATGATCATGGCGCCCACTAATCCGATAGCATAGAGATGAGACAGCGTCTCAACATCCTGAATAATCATTAATACAGTAATAGGCAGGAGAGTGGTTACTAAAAGAGGAATAATCGGTACTCCATGGCGATTGAGTTTTCGAAGTGACAACGGAAGTTCTTTATCAACGGCCATCAAGAATTGGATTGAAATAAGGTCATTGAGTGCCGTATTACCGGCTGAAATGAGCAGGATACCAAGAGAGAATGCCACAAACCATCCAAACCATGGACCGACGTAATGCTCTCCAAGGAAACGCAGCATGTCTTCCCTATGATCACCCGGTGACAAACCTTGAATTGCATGCATTGCAAGACCAAGAAATATATTTGCAATAATAACTTTTACTAAAACCGAGAGAATAGCACGCCGGGAATCACGCGCAGGATCTTTCATTAAACCTGTCATATTCGAAATGGCTTCGATACCTGACAAGCTCAGGATAAATCCAACAAAAATCCCCCAATTATGAAATAAACCACCTGTAGGTGTAATGATTGTCGCTTGATGAATTGCGACTCCAGCCGACGCAAAGATAATTGTGGCTAAAGTGGCAAGTGTAAAAGCAGAAATCACTAATGCTAAGCCACCAGAATGTTTCGGTCCGTACCAATTTATACAGCCAATGAGAACAATGATAGTAATAGCGCATAATGCAGGATATTCAAAATTAAGATAATGACAGGCGTCCAATACAGAAAGTGCCATCGTAACAATATAATCTGCACCTAAAAGTAATGCACCAAATACGGCAAGAAGCTGCGAACGGTGGTAGACAGAACTATAGACCCCACCACCATGAGGGTAGAGACGACAAATGGTTATATAATTAACGGCGACTAAGCTTGTGAGAGCCAACATGAAGCAGAGGTGCCAAAAACTTGAATAACCGGCAAGAGCAAAGCCAAGGCCCATAACATAGGCAACGCTGGTACCCCAATCACCATCAAGAATTGCAGCACTCCGCAACCACCCTAAAACGCGCGGACGGCTTGTTGCGTATTCCTTTACTCCCGAATGGGCAAGTACAGGACTCGTACTACTAGGATCCAAAATTCAATTTTCCGAATTCAACAAAAGGAAGCCGGAATCACTGTTCGTAATCCCGGCTTTTCAAAGGATATATGTAATAATACTATTTTAAGCGGATGGAAGCAACGACTTTTTCAAAGGCAGGAAGGAAATCCTTCTTCATTGGAGCATAATAGTTCAGAATAATTCGGTAAATTTTATCGTTTTTAACGATAAAGTAAACACGACTGTCAATATTTTTAACTTTTGGAGGTGCATAGTTCAAATACATGGCTTTCTCACCAGCAATATTTGTTTCACTCCTGGATTTTGGATTAAAAAATTTTGCATTCTGTTCCACTACCTTATTGAGTGGAAGTTTTTTTGCAGGTCGAACATCGATATCAATGCTGCAATCATTTCGCATACCATCCTTATTCCCGGCCAAATGCACTCCGGAAAGCATATCTCCCTTTTTAGGTAACTCAGTTGGACCAAAATTGACTGGATACTCCAATTGAATGTAATTATCAGAGTATTTTTCAACTTGAGTAAGGGGAATTGAAGGATCGACACCTTTTGGTATAACAATTTTTTGAGGTAATATGAGAGATGCTAAGACAGAATCAAATGCAAATTTATACGGTTCAAAGAGATCGTTAAAAGCTGCATATTGGACATAATAGATTGTGGAATCTTTCAAGGTCGCAGCAAAAATTGCTTTCATTTTAGTTTTTTCATCGATGGTTCCAGAATATTTGATTTCTTTCGCATCAAGTCCGCTGATCTTTACGTCTTCCATCTGAGTTACCTTATATCCTTCTGATTCTTTTGTAGCTTTAAAATCCTGAACATATGCTACAAAATCTTGCAACGAATCGCTGTGTTCAGAGGCAATAATAATTTGGACACCGTCAGCTTTTCGGGAATCACGGTCAAAAAATTTCTCTGCCGCTTCAGCAGATGAAGAAAAAACGACTTTCGTTGGTTCAGTAACGACGACCCACTCTTTTGGATAGCTGAATGAGACTTTAAAAAACTGATCTTGATATTGTGACCATTCTTTTACTTCAACTGCTTTCTTTGAACAACCGGGAATCATGACCATGAGAGTCAACACGAAAAAGAAGATTTTATTCTTCATAGGAATTCCTTTCATTTCAAATTATGTATAAGATTCTTTTTGAGTTCGTATAGTCATTGCCGCTCTGCACTGAAGATGAGTGTTTAAAAATACCACTACTGAAAATCTTTTAGTGATTTCTTGGCGTCTTCATTTTTAGGATCAAGCTGAAGCGTGCGCTTGTATTCCTTAATTGCGGAATCCTTCCAGCTTTCATTCAGGACTTCTAATGTATTTAGATTCTGATAGCATTTCCCCAAGTTGAGATGCGTTTGAGCGATGTCTTCTTTATACTTGAGCGACTTCTTAAGATAAGAAACAGCCTCTTTCCATTTTTCAATTGATGCTGCTTCAGTAGTTTCTTTCCTGACCATTACTGAAAGCGCGATCATCCGATAAGAGTCAGCAAGATCAATCCGATATTTTGATTCTGCTGTATCAACAACCTTAATGGCTCTCTCAAATTCTCTTCGGCCTGATTCAAATTCTTTCATTTGAAAATAACAGAAACCAAGATTGGTATATGCTGGTGGAAAATTAGGATTCTTCATAATCGCAGTTTTAAGAGATGAAACTGCTTTTTCGTACCGTTCTAATTGCATCATACATTGAGCATAATTGATATACGCACCGACAGCATTTGAGTCCAATTGTATCCTCTTCTCATAATATTCTGCAGCGTGTTCATACGATCTCAGAGTCATCCAAGTCGATGCAACTTGGTCGATATAAAATGATCGTACATTAAGAGCTTGCGTAGAATCTTTGAGTCCTTCCTCCCATGTTGTTGCTGCCAGCGAATCCTTTTTTAATTGTTTGTATGAATAGCCGAGCAATCGATAATCGTCAAATTCTAATGTGTCGATTTTATTAAAATTCTCAATCGCCTGAGCATATTTCTTTTCGTTATAAAATCCGTTGGCGATTGCCCTGAATGCAAGAGATGATTTTGGTTCGATTTTAAGGAGTGCTTGACCTATCTGTGCTGCCTCCTGATATTGCCTGGCACGAAGGAGTGCTTCTAGATACATTGATCGAATATCTTTAGGTGGATTTTTTTCCTTTTTAAAGTAGTCTTTTAGTGTTGCTGCACAGTTTGCCCATTGCTTTGCGCGATAATATAAACTTGCAAGTTCTAAACGAGCAGCTTCATTATTTGGATCGAGGTCAAGTATCCGAATATATACCCGTGCTGCTTCGGTGTATTGTCGCTCTTTTGTATATGTATTTGCGAGCTTATAAAGAACCTGCGGTTGAAGAGAATTAATTTCTAAGGATTTTTCATAACTATTAATTGCCATGGGTGCAACCCCTTGCTTGACATATGCATCTCCAACAACCTCATATGCAGCTGTATTCATTGGATCTATCACCTTTGCTTCTGAAGCAACAACTAACGCCGCATCTGCAGAATCAACAGCGAGGAGAGTCTGTCCTAACACAATGAGCAATGGTGGATACTTTGGTTGTTTCTTCCCTATCATTTTCAATCCGGCTTTTGCAGTTGCGTAGGCACTGAGAATGTCTTTCTTTTCCAACTGCACCTGTGCAAGAATAGTGTATCCATCCAATAGTTCATCATCCAGTTGTACAACTGTCTTCGCAGCGTTTTCTGCTGAGTCAAGCATACCGATTTGCTGAAATGCTTGTGCAAGAAGGAGCCATCCATTTTCATCTTTCTGGTTGGACTGGAGATAGTCATGACAAAGAACCACAGCTTCAGTGTATTTTTTTTGCTGAACCAATCCTTTAGCTTTCTCAAGCTGTGGTTGACTCAGAAGTAGGATCGTCGTGGTGAGAATGATAATGATAACTGAAAGTATTCGTTTCATTGATGTTTCACTCCGCATGTAGCTGAATAGTACGATATGGAATTGAAGCGGGAGCTAAACCCGCTCTCTGAATAATTTTTTGCCCAACATTTGAGAGTACCAGAGCTCCAAAACCTACTCCAACGGAAGTCTTTTGTTCCGCGTTGTAAAGATACAAAGAATAATGGAATGGGTAAAGAGAGTCGTAAATTTCTTGCTGCCGTGGTTCGTATTTCTTTTCAATTCCCTCCGGTGATTTTGCAAAGACCGAAATCACTTTTATCTTTTCTTTCTCGCCATTCACAAACGAGGCGGCAACACATCCAACTGACTGTAAATGTGTCGATACATATTGCACAACCTCATTTTGAGTACGCAGAATAGTTGTTGGTTTCAATGATTGCGACACTGAAAATATTTTTTTCTGAAGCAGTTCATGCATACCGGAATTCTTACTTGTCAAAACAAAATCAATAGCACCGATCCAGTGAGCTTCCGTGATTTGATTCCAATCCTTCGCCGTACCGTTAACAATATCCCGAATAGATTCTTTGTGAATGCTCAAGATGGGATTTTGCTTATTGGCAATGAGAGCAATGCCATCCTCAGCAATTTTATTCTCAACAATTCTGATGTTCGCTTGCCTTATAACCTGCTGTTCTTCTTCATTGAATTGTCGGTCGATTACTATGGATTGTACGCTGTCATTGAGCAAAAGGACGACTGCTTCACGAGTTGATGCACTACGCACTTCCATTTTCACTTGTGGATACATACTCATGAACTGATCCACTTCCTGCTGCATGAGAGGTGCGTAAGGATCGGCTGTTAAGAGAAGACGGTGTCCGGATGTAGCCGTCTCGACTTTTTTCGTACATCCACCCATACACATAATAAGAATCAGAATTATCGAACAAACAAAGTGTCTCATTCTTCCTCATCTTCAGACTGCTGAGAGACCCGGGTTTTTGTAAGAACAAAGCGGTATACGCCTAAAAGAATTAAAACAATGCCGAACATCATTCGCATCTGAATCGGTATGTACCTAAATGCTAAACCGCTGATGATAAGCGTTCCAAATATAAATGTAATCGCAGAAACTGAATAACCGAAGTACATCGAGATGTTAGAGAGTTTCAGCACTTTGATTTCCATGATTCTAAAACGTACAAAGCTGATAAGTCTCGGTAACAGTATACATCGTTCTGTTCTGTTTCCCTGCGCTCATCAGCTTCGACGCTGTTAACTCATTACTTATTCGCCAGCTTAAACCGAAATGGAATAGAAACCCATACCGATACGGGTCCTTTCTGCATGACTGCGGGAGTAAAGACAAACTGTTCAGCAGCCTGCCGTGCTGCTTCTTCGAAAATAGGGGAATCACTCTTAATAACAACTGCCTTCCGCACTTTTCCTTCTTTGTCTACCCACACTTTAACGAACACGGTACCTTCCAAACCTGCACGTGATGCCACTTCCGGATACTTTGGCTCAACACGTTTAACAACTGTAGGCTCTTTTTCGTATGGAACGAAATCTGGAGGAGGACCATCATCTTCGATTTTCAATTCTCCTGTTCCACCGCCGGTCATCTCAGTTGCAGGCGCTGCCTGTTGACTCAACTCAGTCTGCGACATAATTGTTTGTTCCGGGCTCACTTCTGCATCGGGAACGGGAACCGGTACACCAACACTTGGCTTCACTGCAGCCCCTGCAACTGCAACTGCGGGTGCTGCTTGATTGCTCAAAGATGGTGGTGGTCCAAGATCTGAATACTTCATAATACGAACCATATGAACTGGTTCATCTTCTTCGGTTAACCATCCGATGAGATAATACGAACCAATAAAAGAAAAACTCAGAATAGATGCTGCTACAACACCTATCATCATATACTTTTGAGCGACCGCTTTGAGTTCTATTGCTCCGTATTTTTGAGTTACTGCTATTGTATTTGTCATATCATCTCCTATCCTGCCACCCTTGCTATCAGTTTCTTGTCCGTGTCTTTCAACGGTGCAATGCTGAAACGTGTGATACTCGCAAGATTTAACTCATCAATGACATCGACCATGTCGTTATACTTCGCATCTCGATCGATTTGTACAAGTGTAATGAGTTTGGGAATACTGCGAAGTCTTTCAACCAGAAGCGGGCGTAATTCTTTCAATGCGATTTTCTTCAGTGCCGTCGGCTCATTTCCCATATTCCAATATATTGCCATATTAGGTTCTATTCGCAATTGAAGCAGGGATGAAGCTGCAACTTCCACTTTGGTATTACTATCCGGTGGCAAATTGAGTTCCATGGTCTGCGGCATACTGAAAACCGTTGTGAGCATGAAAAACGTCAGTAGCAACAATGCCACATCTACCATCGGCGTCATGTCGATACGCACACCTGCTCGCTTTTTCTTCTTCTTTCCTTTTGAGTGCGATTTTGATTCAACAACATCTGCACCGGCCATAGTTATGCTCCTTTATCCAAATCTGTGACAAGATTGAAACGCGTAATTGATGCTTTCACTAAGACATCCATCACATCTTCCATTGGTCCGTACGGCGCATCTTTATCGCCTTTAACCACCGTACGAAGCTTTGGATCGTTGATACGCGCTTGAATAAGAATATTGCCAAGCGTATTTTTATCTACTTCGACAGCACGCTTATATTTATTTTGCTGTCCAAACAAGCGCTCCATCAAACCTTGTGCGTCAACACCAAGCCATATCTTGCCATCTTTCGTAACGTACACCATCATAATGTGCGATTCAGGCAGCTTAAATGTTGAATGCGATGCCGGGATCATCACTTCGACATCCTCGGGCGGTTTGAACTGCGTTGTCATCATGAAAAACGTAAGCAATAACAACGCCACATCCACCATAGGTGTCATGTCGATGCGAGTGCCGAGTCTTTTCTTTTTATGTTTTGGCATACCATCATCACCTTTCTCGGTTACTTCTTATGCGGTCTGCGTGAGGCTAATGATTGAATTATGGAATAGCTCGCTTCATCAATCATATAGGTAAAGTTGTCAATTTTCGTAACAAAGAAATTATACGCAACGATACCACCGATACCGGCAACAAGTCCGCCAGCGGTGTTGATAAGCGCTTCGGAAATACCAAGAGCAAGCTGAATAGCATCCGGTGCACCAGCGCGTGACATTGCTTGGAATGAACGAATCATACCGATAACCGTTCCGAGCAATCCCACCATCGTTCCGATAGAGGCAATTGTAGACATCATCGATAAATTACGCTCGAGCATGGGAACTTCAAGCATGGTCGCTTCTTCAATGGATCGCTGGATGCTTTCCATCAATTCTTTTTGTCCTTTCACATCGCCTTCTTCAACTATCGTCTTGTACCGTTCCAAACCAGCATGAAGCACGTTGGCGCAGGAACCGCGTTGTTTATCGCATGCAGCGATGGCTGTGTCAATATCACCTGCATTGACGGCTTGTTGTACGTTCTTTAAAAATACTGTCAGCGTACCTCTCCCGTTTGCTTTTTTTAGAGTAAGCATGCGTTCAATAATAACAGCGATCAACATGATCACAAGCGCAATAAGAGAAATAACAAGGTACCCACCCTCCTTGATGAACGTTGGCAGCATATATTCGAAAATCACCCAACCGACCACGAAGGCTAGGACAATAACGATTGTATTAAACGTTGAAGTCTTCATGAAACTTGCTCCTGATTTTGTGAAATTGGTTTAGTATATATATGGTTTTATTTTTTAAGACTATTGAT
>JGI20214J51650_10003140_pt1 | contig 10369 bp, 11 predicted proteins | sample WetSurMetagenome_FD_51650 | JGI IMG/M metagenome (IMG submission 51650)
CACTTGGTCCAACCAGCCACCATGNCGGGTTACTGGGACAGCGGTGGGTTCAGGAGGAACCTCAGTTGGAGCAGGTGCTGTTGTAGGTGCAGGTGCAGCAGGCGCAGCCGGAGCAGCTGGTGCAGCGGGAGCAGCGGTTGGTGCCGCGGGAGGTGTGCAGGCAGCTAATAACATGCTTGCCATAATCAAAATGCTAATTAAAGGTAAAACATAACGCTTCATTATCTTTCTCCTCTTTAGTAGATGTTTTAAGGGTTTGGATTTGCCTACAAATTAACCGCGTACATCTTAATATGAAACCACCTCCTTGTTTTCGGTTAAAGACTCTTCCTTGGAAAATTATGATCAAGTCATTTAATCATTATACTAAATTAAATTACGAAAATACTAACATATTTGGATATTTGAGTCAAGAAATCCTAATGTTTATCAAAATTCTCTTATTATTGTTGCAGGTAATTTTGTTCCTGAGTATTTCCAATTAATCAAATTTATTACATCATAATCAGAATCCAAATATTGGCAAATATCCTGGAATCTAAAAATTTATGAATTTAATATCGTTATGATTTACACCATATGGCAGGCTACCAAATGCCCTGGTGCAATTTTTCTGAGTTCGGGTTTTTCTTCCGCACAAATTATTCCTGCTAAAGGGCATTGTGCTCTGAATCGGCAGCCGGATGGTGGAAAAATTTGAGAAGGTATTTCACCATCGATGGTAATTCTTCTACGTTTTCTTTCTGTTGCTGGATCCGGGACAGGGGCAGCTGAAAACAACGTTTTGGTGTATGGGTGCAGAGGTTTTTGAAAAATATCGCTCTTTCCACCTATCTCGACGAGCACTCCAAGATACATAATTGCGATTCTTGAACTTATTTGCCTATGTAATGAGAGATCATGCGAAATTAAGAAATACGTAAGACCATGTTTATTTCGGTTTTCTTCAATTACATTTATGAATCTTGATTGGACCGACATATCCAACATCGAAAATGGATCGTCATAAATTATGAAATGAGGATTATAAGCTAATGATCTGGCAAGATTTAGCCGTTGCTTTTCTCCAACCGATAACTCATTTGGGTATCGATTAATATATTCAGGGTTTAATCCCACCTGATCTAGAATAACTTCAATTTTTTCCTTGATCTCGTTTTGGTTTACAGAACCAGGTAATCTTAAGTTCCCACCCACTATTTCTCGAATAGTTTTTTTAGGATTTAATGTCACCATTGGATCCTGTGTAACTATTTGCATCCGCCTGGAAATATCTGCTATATCCATCCCCTCTATCTCTTTATCTTTATAGTAGATATGTCCACTAGTAGGCTTGGTGAGTTGAATCATACATTTAGCCAGGGTTGTTTTTCCACTTCCCGTTTCACCAGCCAGACCTAGAATTTCTCCTTGATAGATGTCCAGGCTTACATCATCAACAGCATGGACGTATCCGGATTGCCTTTGATTACCGAATCCTCTGGAGAGAGGATATTGTTTTACAAGGTGATCTACCCGTATAATGACCTGCAACTCGGGTTCTGGCATCATGTGATCGCCTTTCCGGTTTTTAAGTCAACCCAACAAGCTGCCCTATGTTCAGTACCAACTTGTCTGAGTACAGGATTCTCAGTTTTACAACGGTCAATTGAAAATTTACACCTTGAAACAAAAGGACAGTATTTTGGTTTTTCCATGAATGTTGGAGTAAACCCCTTTATATAATCCAATTGAGAAAATTGAGAATCCTTGAACCCATATCGACTGCCAATTAATCCTAGCGTATATGGATGTTCAGGTGATAAAAATATATCATCTACTGAGCCTTCTTCCACGATAAATCCGCTGCATAAAACCAGCACACGTTGAGCCATGGATGCAATCACCGCCGGATCATGTGATGCAAATAATGTAGATAAACCATTATCATTCCGCATTTGGTTTATTAGTTCAATGATCTGAGATTGATGTATTACATCCAATCCCGCAAATGGTTCATCCAAAATTAATAATTTCGGGTTGTTCGCTAATGCAAAACCAATTGAAACGAGTTTGCCTTGACCAAAAGAAAGGGTTGAAGGGTTATCATCGATACGAGTTGCAGCGTCTGCAAAACCAATACTTTGTAGGATATCAATCGCCATCGAGCGGGCGTCTTCTTTTTTCTTACCAAGCTGGGAAATGATCCTTTCAATGATCTGTTTCCCGATGGTATCGCCTATTAATTGGGCGGTAGAATCTTGTAAAACAAATCCTATATTCTTTTCGAGGATTTTAATATATTCTCCCCTGAGGGCAGCAACTAATTCCTTTCTGAGGAATACTAACATCCCGGTTATGGTATAAGGACCGGGTGGTATTAAATCGCGTGTAATTGCACTGAATAATGCACTTTTACCACTGCCACTTTCGCCAAAAATGCCAACAATCTCCCCTTCTACCACTTTAAAATTCACCCCATTTAATACACAAATACTTCCTTTGGGAGTATTTATTCTTGATTCTATTTTTTCGACTTTAAGTAAATCTGGCAAAGATGTGATCCGATCTTTTTAAGAATTATGAATTTTCTCAAATTTCCAAATAATCTTCTGAATAAAAAGTATAGCTTCCAATAAAGGCAATGTCAACAAAACCAAGATAAAAAATAACGGATGAAATCTCCTCTTGATGCAAATTATCTTGACGCTCTTTACCCCTTATGCTATCCTCATTAAGATGCATTGATCTGGTTATGGGTTAGGAGAATAAAATGATAAAAATATCTACTAGAACATTACTTATTGGTTTATTTTCGATATTGGTTTTAACTGGTTGTCAACGATCAGTTTCGGTAAGTCCAGGAAAAGTTGTACAAGATCTTCCCACCATGGTTGAAACCACTGAAAATAAAGCTCAAGAACAAATAAGTGCAACACAAACAGAAACTACTATCCTAACAACTATCCCTCAACTGGAACCGACAAAATCACCTACATTTACCTTAGTACCAGAAGTCAATACAACACCAGTTGAAATTATAGCTACAATCACTCCTACCATCCCGATGACACCTACAGCAGAAGAAGTTCTTATACCTACTCTTTCACGCCCTGGGACTTATATATTAATGGAGAACGAAAATCCCTATTGTATTGCACGCAGGTTTAATGTGGATATTGGAGAACTGCTTAGTATTAATGTCCTTACCACTGATAGCCAACCAACCGTGGGAACTTCATTAAAAATTCCTTCAACTAACCATCCATGGTCATCCGGACCGATCGCGTTATTGCCTCATCCAACTCAATATACAATCAGGAATGGAGATACACTATCAGGAATCGCCTGCCTATTTGGTGATGTAAGCCCGGAAGCGATCATCTTTGTAAATAAACTAACAGAACCAGTCTCTTTACAGTCCGGAACTATCATCAATATTCCTTAGTCCAATTATTAATCACAAAACGGGAGGCAGCAGCCTCCCGCTTTAATAACCTTTGAAGATCCTTATGAAAAATCAAACCCCTTTAGAATTCATTACACTTCGTTCTGAAATCGGTTATCACGGGAGAGCCTTTGTTGTTAGAAAAGATACCTTGAAGTTGCCTGATGGTCGTGAAACGATTTATGACATTATTGATCACCCTGGTGCTGTGGCTATTATCCCGGTTGATAAGGATGGAAATATATACTTCGTTCGTCAATTCAGGCCAGCCACCGGTGAGGTCCTATTAGAACTACCAGCCGGTACTCTGGAAAAAGGCGAAGATCCATTGGATTGTGCGGCACGGGAAATCCAGGAAGAGACTGGTTTTGCTGCAAGGACAATTACACCTCTGGGAGCTGTTTGGTTGGCACCAGGTTATTCTACCGAGTATTTACATTTCTTTTTAGCTACAGACTTATACCCTTCCCGTATGAATGCCGACGAAGATGAGTTCATATCTGTTGATGAAATTTCTTATGGAAAAGCAGTGGAAATGGCTCGATCTGGTTTGATAAAAGACGGAAAGAGTCTGGCAGGTTTGTTTTTGATCGGTGACAAAATGCAGGAGAATAAGCTTAATCTATAATCGTAATCCCTTCAATTTTTAGTCGTTCCTGTATCAAATTGATCAAATCTAATTTAATATTCGCACCATGCCCCAGAGCGGCATGCGAGACTATCCGTAATTCCACTTTTGAAGTGGTTAAGTCTGATGTGCTCAGTATTTGCCAGGGTTCTATGAGATCATCCACTAGATGGTAAGCTTCTTCTCCGAGTGACCTTAAGACTTCAATGGCATGCGGCAAATCTGTAACGGAAATATAGAGGGAAATATTCACCAGGGAAAATTTTCCACGGCTGAAGTTCCGCACAATCCGAATTTCTCCATTTGGTAGTGTGTATTGTTCACCTGATGGTGCTCGTACTATGGTTGCGGTGAGGTTAACCTCTTCGATCACTCCTTGTATATTATTTCCGGGGATGATAAATTCAACTTTTTCACCGATATCAAATGTCTCACTGAATAAAAAACCCATTCCTGCAAGAAGGTCGCTTACTAATGGCCTGGCACCCAATCCAAATGCTGCGCTGAATAAACCAAGGATCCAAATCAGTGTGCTAGCCGGGATGAATAATGATAGTGAGATCATTCCAGCTATAAGGAATACGAGAAAACTTATTAGGCTGCCTATTAGTACTTGTAATTTTCGAGTTCTCTCCTTGGAAGGCCTTCGGCTTTTGGGAGCAAACCGTGTAAGAGTTAGTATTCTTCGTACTAGAAACCCGGTGATCAAAGATATTACCCATGCAATAATGAAGAATCCAATGATCAACAGGATTGTCGTAGTATCAGGCATGGTAAATGAGAGAGTACTCGCTGGGATATTCATGATATAAAAATTATACGACACTAACGATCATTTGATTTACAGACCTCTTCAGTGAGGTATAAATCAAATTAGATCAAATGGAGAAGCTGAAGGATATATACCAGCAATGGGGTTATAAAAAGAGCAGGAATAAAGCTCCCGACTCGAATTTTGTACATATTTAGAACGCTGCTGATTCCCACAGCCATTAATACCAGACCACCTGCAGCTGTCATTTCAGAAAGCATTAATCCAGTAGCTATAGGCTTCAATTGAGTAGCAAGTAAGGTAATTGCACCTTGATATACTAAAACTGGCAGCGCTGAAAAAGCCACTCCTACACCCATGGTGGATGCAAATGACATAGTAATAAAACCGTCCAGGATGGATTTAACTATGAGCATTTGAGTATCACCGGTTAATCCGCCCTGGATCGACCCTAAAATGGCGATCGGACCCGCACAAAAAAGAACGGATGCAGACAGGAAGCCACGAATGAATTTCTCATGTCCACCTTCTTCTTTTTGCGGAAGAATTCGGCGTTCCAACCACCCTCCCAGGTTTGAGAATCCTTCTTCGATCTTCCACCATTCACCAATCAAGCCGCCAATTAGTAAACCACCCAATGGGATAATGGAATTAGTGGTTTTTAAAAACATTTGAATACCCAGTGCGATAACGAACAAGCCCATAGCTGCGATGACTGTGTTTTTAACACGTTCAGGCAATCTGCTGCCAAGGAATACTCCTAGGCATCCACCAACAATGATTGCTGCAAAATTTATCCAGGTACCTAACATAATTTGTCTATTCTACAACAGGATTGCCAATCCTGTCAGGGGAATCGGAAATATTGAGGAAATTGACCTCCAACCAACTCAGCAAATTTGCATTTTTCAGGGGTTCAATCCGTTACAATCATTTCCATTAATTCACTGATTTGCTCATTACCGGCAAAATCAACGGCAGTGATTTGGAATGTGTGTTTACCTTTTTCAACAGTCCACAAATAACCATAAGGCTGAGAATCCAACCTAATTGTCCTGCTTCCATCAATAATTAATAAAGCATCTGTAATACCAGTTTCGTCCTGAATATCAGCTGTGACCAATACTTGAGGTTTTTCACTTATCTTAATCTCATTTGAGGTGGTAGAAGATTTGATGTGTATTACTGGTGGATTATTGTCAATTGTCACCTGAATGGTACTTGATGTAAACCGATTCTCTGCCCCTATCACTTGGAGTCTTAATGCATACAAACCATTCAAACCGGTTGTGTCCCAGACGACAAGAGGGTCCTCAACTACTGGTTTCAATCCAGTTTCTCCTATCTGAACCCATTCTGAAGGGTTCAGCCCTTTTCCGGCTTCCACTTTAAATGACCTGAAATTTTGACTGCTGGCAGTACCTGTAATGGTTACCTTCCCATGAACGTATCCAAACATCGCTGGTAACGAGAAATGGACCGCCGGATTGTCAATTCCAGTTCGAACTGCATCATACCCATCTGGAAGTAATGGTAGCCCGGCTTTTTTTGCCCACACTTGGTATTCCTTTGGTATGGCTAGATAAATTTTTTCAGTGATCATCTCCACTGGAGTAAAAACAGTGGCTAATTTCCCTGTTTCATAATTAACGGCTGCCTTGAAATAAAGTGAATCGTACTCTTGAGGTTCATTACCAGCGATAAATATCTCTGGCACAATATTTATGCAATCAGCTGTTGGAAGTAAACCAGATGGATCGCAGACGTCCATATGTTTCATTCCTGGTGGTTCCTGCCAGTTAGTAGGTGGAAGGTCTTTGGTGCTATATTGCATTAGTGCACGCCAAATTCCTGCTGCCCACCGCGGATTTATTTGCAGATCGATATTGACACCTGGTTGAATCCCAACCCAGGAAGCGATCACCCTGTCTGGTGAATAACCAACCGTCCAAGCATTCTTGTTATCAAAAGTTGAGCCAGGTTTTGCCGCAGTAGTACGTCCAATTTGGAGGAAACTTGGGTAACCCATACTTGGTGCACGTGCAAGATCATCACTTAATACATTGTTTACTAAAAATGCTAATTGTGGAGAAACAATCGGTACATCATCTGTTGTCTCCCAATCTAGTATTTTCTTCCCGTTCTCATCCCAAACATTGATCACAAATAAGGTATTAATAAAGGCATTTTCGGTTTTTATGGAATTCTCACCAGCTTTTACTCCCATATTGGCCAGGATCCCATAAGCTCCGGCTAAATCCACAATGGAACTACTCACTTCAGGATAAGGAAGCTTTTGAGTGATCTCCCTGCTCACATCAAATCCAAATGATTGTACTATCCTCGTGAAAGATGAAAGCCCTGTTTGGACTAGCATTTTCCGAATGGGAATCAGATAATCGTTAGACAATGCTGTTCTGATTCGTACTGGACCATGTGATACAAGTGATGATTCAATATTTACTAAATCATTACCATCCTGAACATCCCATACCATTGTTGCCGGGCTCAGTCCTTGGCTAAATCCATTTAAGTAGATAAAAGGTGTAATCAAGCTCCCGATTGGCAAATTTAAGCTGAATTGACTGCTGTTCGGACCTGTTTCCGAATATGCTAACACTTGTCCATTTTTGGGATCTAGAATTATTGCTGCTGAACGCATACTATCAGCAGGCAATGGAGTCATTGGTGGTAATACGGGTAATAATCTACCTGCGGGACATCCTTCGGGTGATGCGATTTGGCTATCCTGAACTTGTGATAATGAGTTATTAGATTCTATAAGTACACATTCTATTTGCCCTTGAAGACCAAGGTCAAGGGTCGTTTGTACCAGCAAACCACCTCTCTCGACTGTATTTTTACCTAGTTCAGATTCGATTTGTTTGATGGTTTCTTGAGTAAAAACCGACCATTTATTGGAAGGGTCATCCTTTTTTGGTGTGATTCCTATTGGAACCTGAATGGCTGTTTTGAATAAGTCTGCAGAGACCATCCTTTGAACGACCATTTGTTTTAATACTTCCTGCTGTAAGACTTTTGCACCTGCAGCTGAATCCCATGGATTAATGGCAGGAGCAAGGCTAACTCCTGCAAGCATCGCTGATTCTGGTAATGATAAATGGGTGCTGGCTTTTCCCATGTACGTTTGGGCTGCTGCTTCAACACCAAAAGCATAATTACCAAATTCAGCACTATTCAAATACCATTCCAGAATTTTTTGTCGACCATAAACTGCTATTGCCTGGGAAGCCAATAACTTTTCCCTGATCGCCCTTTTATAATCAGGTTTTTCATTGGATAGTAATAGATTATAAACAAGCCGTTGAGCTATGGTCGGATGTTCGTTCGGGTTCAAAGTTCGCAGAGAAAATCCCGGGCTGTTCCAGAAATCAGGTTCAGTGGAGGCAATCACTGCATTAATGAGATCTTCCGACACATGTTCATTATCTGTCAGTGTAATGGAACGATATTGTCGAGTTACACCCGGCATGGATAACTCAGCAAGAATTTCTAAACCGGAACGGTCCATCAATCGGGTAGGGTGTGAAAAAACCCCTTTTACTGTGTCGAGTTGACTTTCAAGACCATTGATCGAGGGTAAGCCATTCGTTATCAATGAATACTGCCAGGTGACCAGAAGTACTGCTGCAGAGAAAAGTAGAGTGATCACCAGTAGAACTGTAAAACCAATCCTCCTTGAAAATGCAAGCCTTGCATCAGAAGATTGGCTTCTGCGCTGGTTGCGAACTTTTATTTGTAAAAAAGTTTGTAACTTATTCATGTATATTTCTATATTTTCGGACACTAACCTGATGATTTTGCCATGCGTATTATTGCATCAGTCATCCTTGCAACCCTAACGATCTGCATAACATCATGTACACGGATGATGGATGCACCTCTGACAATACCAACTGCTACTGCAGCCGCCGTTCCTTCTATTCGATCAGAGGGTGGTAAATCCAGCGTATAACCGATAAATGATTTACGCGAAGGGCCAATTAAAACCGGAAAGCCCAAAGCACAAATTTCATCCAACCTGTTTATCAATTCCAGATTTTGAGCAGTGGTTTTACCAAAGCCAATCCCTGGATCCAGAATAATGTGGTCTTTTTTTATACCAGCTTTTGTTGCAATACTAACCGAATCCAACAATTCCGCAGAGATTTCGCCTAATAGATCAGTGTAATCTGATCCGATATATCTTCCACCCAGGTGTGTTTGTAATTCAGCTTCAGCCGGTTTACTGCGATTATGCATTAAAATCACCGGTGCATTCGAACTGGCTGCCACAGTCGCCATTTTTGGATCCGCCCTTAACCCCCATACATCGTTGATCCAATCTGCACCTGCATGTAGTGCAGCTTGGGCGACTTCTGATTTGTAAGTATCAACTGATATTGGCATATATGTTTCTTTTCTCACTGCCTCAATTATCGGTATCACACGATCCGTTTCTTCCTGCCAGGAAATGACTTTTGCACCAGGCCGTGTGGACTCTCCCCCTATATCAATAATATCAACTCCTGAGTTAAAGAAGCTTCGAACTTGATCAAGTGCATTTTTTTGTATTTCAGAACCTGTCATTATTCCATCACCAGAAAAGCTGTCTGGTGTAACGTTTATTATTCCCATAACATATGTCTTTTCTCCCCAATGGAATTTTGAAAGATCGGACATATTAATTCTCCAACTTTCGAATGCCGGCGGTGCCAGCTATCCGGTTCAAAGCCGAAATATCGAGTGTTTCTCCAGGAATGATCAATTTAGGGGCAATTTCAGCCAGGGGCGTAAGGACAAAAGATCGTAATACCATCTGAGGATGAGGCAACTTTAATTCATACGAGGTCATCATTAAATTATCATATAAAAGTATATCGATATCAATCAAACGCGGGCCATATTGAAAGGAAGGGATTCGTCCCATATCAACTTCAATACCTTTTATTACCCTCAGCAATGGTAACGGCTCGAGATCAGTCTCAATACTAATTACTTGATTGTAAAAACTGGGCTGCTCTTCAAATCCCCATGGGTCGGTCTCATATACACTTGAGCAAGCAACTAGATTACAGAATGCTTTCAATCTATCTAAAACAATCTTCAGGTTAATTAACCTGTCTCCGAGGTTTGTCCCCAATGAGAGATAGACTAAGTGTTTATTCACAGGTAATAGATTTTCATTTGAGGGTTTGCAGCCAATCTGCAAACAATCCGTATGCCGTCGTTTTCGGTCCGGGATCAGATTCAACAATACCCAAACCGGGCAAAGAGTCTGTCTCAAACTGGATATATGAACTCGTCCCATTGATGCTGAATAATGGAGAATCTGGACCGACCATTTCAGGAGCTACAGATGAGGTGACCTGNTCGCCAATACGCCTGGCGCTGCACACTAACTTCCAACGTTTTCCCTGTTCCTTGGCTTTTTGAATATCCCCAGGTGTTATTCCCCTGATTCCTTCACGAGTAACATCCTGAGGTAGTAGGGGAATTCCCATCAGGACTGTCACTAAAGCTGCCACCTTGATTGCTGCAT
>JGI20214J51650_10003142_pt1 | contig 10368 bp, 5 predicted proteins | sample WetSurMetagenome_FD_51650 | JGI IMG/M metagenome (IMG submission 51650)
CACTACGAATGACCCGGCAGCGTGACACTATGGCGGACCGACCTGCAGGTGGCAGAAAAATGCGGAGGGGGGAGCAAGCCGCCCCCTCGGAATCCGAGCACACCGAGAACAAGAGTTCCCTGGCGGAATGGCGCGAGGTGGTCGAGTCGGTGGCCGCGTTCGCCACGAGCGGGGGCGGACAGGTCCGGATAGGTATCGGGCCGGACGGCAAGCGGACCGGGGTGCGGCTCGGGCGAGGCGCACTTGAGGACTTGGCCAACAAGATCAAGGTCAACACCGACCCCGCGCAGTTCTCTTCGATAGCCATCGAGGGCTCGGAAGAATCCGCGGTGGTAACGATTCGCGTGGAGGAGAGCCCGATCAAACCGGTCTGGGCATTCGGGCGGCCGCTCAAGCGTGTCGGGCGCACGAATCAGCATGTCCCGCGCGAAGAAGCTCAGCGGATGACCGAGACGACCACCGGGCGCACCTGGGATGCGATGGCGTGCCGAGGATTCCGATCCGACGAGATGGACAAGAAGGCGGTCCGGGATTATCTCGGGCGCGCCGGCGTGGCGACGCGAGCCACCCAGACGCTCCTCAAGAATCTGTCGCTCCTGACGCCAGAAGATGCGACTTGCAACGGCGCGGTGTTGCTCTTTGCCCGTCATCCGCAACAGTTCTTCCCGGAGGCACAGGTCAAGTGCGCCCGCTTTGCGGGCACAACCTCGGTCCGTTTTCTCGACGAGCAAACCATCGAGGGGAATGTTCTGAGTCAGTTGGACCGGGCGTTGGCCTTTGTCACCCGAAACACGCAACAGGGGATTCGGATCACAGGACGAGCGGAACGAGAGACGATCCCCGAGTACCCGGAGGACGCGGTGCGCGAAGCGATCGTCAACGCACTCTGCCACCGGGACTATGCGGCGGTGGGAACGATCCAGGTGCGGATCTATGACGACCGGCTGGAGGTGTGGAATCCGGGAATCCTGCCGCCGGAACTGTCCATCGAGAGCTTGAGTCGCGAGCATGCTTCGCGCCCACGGAATCCGCGCCTGGCGCAGGCGCTCTATCGCGCGAGGCTGATCGAGCACTGGGGAACCGGCACGCTGCGCATGATCCAGGCCGCCAAAGATCGTGGGATGAGATTGGAGTTCGGCCAGGACGGCGGCGTGTTCATGGCCCGTTTCCTCGGAACGGCACAGGTCGTGGGTCGTTCTAAAGATGTCCAGATCAGCACAAGGCAGGAGAAGGTCCTTCGATACCTTGCCGAACACGGAACGATCACGAGGCGGGAATACCGGAGCCTGTTACAGGTCAGCGAACGCCAATCCTTGAGGGACCTGACCGAGATGATGGAGAAGGGAGTATTGGTTCGCTCTGGCAAGGGTCGCACGACATGCTATCAACTTCCGACTGCGCGATTAGTGCGCGATTAGTGCTCGATTTTATGCGGGATTCGGTAGGAAATGGCGGAGAGCGAGCCGGTCCCGATGGCGCGATTATGGCGCGATTATGGCGCGATTATGGCGCGATTCGGCGAAGGGCGGTGGGGAGCCCACCTGTCCCGATGGCGCGATNATGGCGCGTTGATGGCGCGATCGAGTGTGGGATTCGTTGGGCGGGGCTGGCGGGCCAACTGATCGGTAGAGCTGTCCATGTCGAAAGAGGATTTCTCTGAAAACACCCTGATCGAGCAGCCGGCGATTGTGCTATTCGGCGAGCTGGGGTGGGAAACCGCCGACTGCTTTCGCGANTTCGAGCAGTCGGGCGGGAGCCCGCTGGGACGCGAGACCGCCTCCGAGGTCGTCCTTGTCCGACGGTTGCGCGCAGCGCTAGAGAAGCTAAACCCGAAGGCACCGGCCGAGGCCATCACGCAAGCGATCGAGGAGATCACGCGTGATCGCGGCCGGATGCACCCGGCGGCGGCGAATCAGGAGGTCTATCGGCTGCTGAAGGACGGTGTAAAGACGGCAGGGGGGCAAGGGAGCAGAGGAGCAGAGGAGCGGGGGAGCGGGGGAGACGCGGGGACGGGGAAACGGGGAGAGCGGGAGACAAAGGAACCGAGGAAGAGGGTGACGAGACGATCAGGGTCGTTGATTGGAACGAGCCAGGCAATAACGACTTCTTCCTCGCCTCGCAGTTCTGGGTCACCGGGGAGATGTACACGCGGCGGGCGGACCTCGTCGGGTTCGTCAATGGCTTGCCGCTGGTGTTCGTCGAGCTGAAGGCGGCGCACAAGTCCATCGAATCGGCTTTCCGCGACAACCTCCGCGACTACAAGACGACCATCCCCCAGCTTTTCTGGTACAACGCCCTCATCATCCTCTCAAACGGCAGCCAGAGTCGGATCGGCAGCCTCACGGCCGAGTGGGAGCATTTTGCCGAGTGGAAGCGGATCAACAGCGAGGGTGAACAGGGGATCGTCTCGCTGGAAACCATGATCCGGGGCACATGCGATCCGGCGCGCTTGCTGGACCTCGTCGAGAATTTCACGCTCTTCATGAATACCAAAAGGGGCCTGGTGAAGCTCCTCGCCAAGAACCACCAGTACCTCGGAGTCAACGCCACCCTCGCGGGGCTCGCGCAAATCAAGGAGAACCAGGGGCGCCTTGGCGTGTTCTGGCACACGCAGGGCAGCGGCAAGAGCGTGTCCATGATCTTCTTCGCTCAGAAGGCGCTGCGGAAGGTCTCGGGCACCTACACGTTCGTCGTGGTGACGGACCGAAAGGATCTGGACAAGCAGATCTACGACAACTTCGCGGATTGCGGTGCGATCACGGAGAAGCAAGCGCGCGCCGAAAGCCGAAGGGGCCTCCAGCAACGACTCCAGGAGGACCACCGGTACGTCTTCACGCTGATCCAGAAGTTCGGCACGAAGAAGGGCGAGCGCTATCCGGTGGTCTCCAGGCGATCCGACATCATCGTGATCACCGACGAGGCGCACCGGACGCAGTACGACCAGCTTGCCCTGAACATGCGGAACGGCCTGCCGGGTGCCGCCTTCATCGCCTTCACGGGAACGCCCCTCATCGTGGCCGAGGAGAAGACCCGACGGGTCTTCGGCGATTACGTCAGCATCTACAACTTCCAGCAGTCGGTCGAGGACAAGGCGACGGTCCCCCTCTTCTACGAGAACCGCATCCCGGAGCTTCAACTCACCAATGAGAGCCTGAACGAGGACATGGAGAATCTGCTGGAGGCGGCGGAGCTGGACGAACGGAAGGAGAAAAAGCTGGAGCGGGAGTTTGCCCGCGAATACCAGCTCATCACCCGCAAGGATCGGCTGGACCGGATCGCCCAGGACATTGTCCAACACTTCATGGGGCGCGGGCACCTGGGCAAGGCCATGGTCATCTGCATCGATAAGGCCACGGCGGTGAAGATGTACGACAAGGTTCAGACGCAGTGGAAGGCGTACCTCAAGGAATTGCGCGGGCAGTTGAAGACGGCCAAGGAGGCGGAGGGCGGGCGGCTTCACGACCGGATCGAGTACATGAAGGCGACGCTCATGGGCGTCGTGGTGTCCCAGGCGCAGAACGAGGTCGAAGACCTGAGGGAGAAGGGCGTGGACATCACGCCCCATCGCCGCTGGATGAATGACGAGGACCTCGACGAGCGGTTCAAGGATCCCGAGGACCCGTTCCGGATCGTCTTCGTCTGCGCCATGTGGATGACCGGCTTCGATGTGCCCTGCTGTTCCACCATCTACCTCGACAAGCCGATGCGAAACCACACCTTGATGCAGACGATCGCTCGGGCGAATCGGGTGTTCCGCGACAAGGTGAACGGTCTGATCGTGGACTACGTGGGGGTGTTCCGGAATCTTCAGAAGGCCCTGGCGATCTATGCCCCGACGGCGGGGGCGGGCGCCACGCCGGTTCGCGAGAAGGCCGAGCTGGTGGAGATGCTGCGACAAGCCGTCGAGGAGGCGACCGACTTCTGCCGGGGGCTGGGTATCCTGCTCGACAGGGTGCTCCAGGCCAAAGGGCTGGTGACGATCAAACTTCTCGACGATGCGGTTGAGGCGATCCTGGTCAACGACGAGACCAAGCGGCGGTATACAGGGCTGGCCGAGCGTGCCGCTAGGCTCTTCCGGGCGGTGAAGCCCGATCCGGCCGTGAACGAGTTCCAGCCGGTCTGTACCCTCCTGACCGTGATTGCCGAGAAGATCCGGTCGCTCGCCGGTCCGGTGGATATCTCGGGTGTCATGGCCGAGGTCGAGGCGCTCCTGGATCGGTCCATAGACGCCAAGGGCTACGCCATCCAGGGGCAGGCGCCGGTGGACCTCAGCCGGATCGACTTCGCGGCGCTAAGGAGGCGATTCGAGGAAGGGCGGAAGCGGATCGAGATCGAGAGGCTGCGAAACTCTATCGCCGCGAAACTACATGAGATGATCCAGTTCAACCGCAGCCGGATGGACTACCTGGAGAAGTTTCGGCAGATGCTCGACGAGTACAACGCCGGCAGCGTGAACGCCGAGGAGCACTTCGGGACGCTTGTGAAATTCGCGGGGACCCTGAACGAGGAGNAGCGTCGAGGAATCGCGGAAGGCCTCAGCCAAGAGGAGTTGGCGATCTATGACCTGCTTCGCAAGACCGACATCACGCTGACCGCGAAAGAAAAGCAGCAGGTCAAGAAGGTAGCCCAGGAGCTGCTGGTGCGGCTGAAGGAAGAGAAACTGGTGTTGGACTGGCGAAAGAAGCAGCAGGCCAGGGCGGCTGTCCGGCAACTGATCGAAGAGATGCTGGATCGGCTGCCGTCGGCCTTTACGCCGGCGGTTTATGAGCAGGCTTGCGAGCGGGCCTATCTGCACGTGTACGACTCGTACTACGGCGAAAACCAGAGTATCTATTCTATTCCGACCTCTCCGGCGGGGCGTGTCACCTGAGTCCTTCGTTCGTCACGACAGGCCGACTTCTCCCTTGCTTCGGCGCGGTTGCCTCTGATATAAGCGGATCGCTTCCGGTCGATTTGCTCATCCCTGTGGGGCCCGAATGCGATTTGCTCCTGCCGTCTTGGTCACGCTCCTCCTCGGTCTGTGTCTGGCAGTCGCCGGCGAAGCGGCTGGGGATCTCTCGCGGGACGTGGGGCGCCTGGAGCAGTTGCGAGAGGCCTTGAACGTGGACGCCGACCGGATCGAGTACGCCGAGGGCGAGCGGAAGATCCTGGCCAGCGGGAAGGTCCGCGTGGTCCTGGGGGCCCGCTTGCTGTTCGCGGACGAGGTCTCGGTGGATCTCGACGATCAGATCCTGGTCGCCTCGGGTGGGGTGATCCTGATGGAGGGGATGAATCGCCTGGAGGGCGACCGGATCGAGTACAACTACCGGACCAACCTGGGCGTCATCACCAACGGGCGCGCGCTCCTGGACTCGGGCGTNAGCTTCAGCGGGGTAGAGATCCGACGGGAAGGGGAGCGCCAGTACTCCGTGCGGGACGCGCGCTTCTCGAGCTGCCGCACCTGTCAGCCCGAGCCGGAGACCCTGGATGTGGAGTTCCGGGCCCGCGAGGCGACCGTGTTCCAAAATGAAATGATCACCGCGCGCCACGCCTCGCTCTGGGTCAAGGGCATCCCCGCCCTGTACTCCCCCGTCCTCGCGCTGCCCATCGGTGAGCGGCGCACGGGTTTCCTCATTCCGCGGTTGAGCTATAGCGGCCACAACGGCTTCGGGTTCCGGCTGCCCTTCTTCTGGGCCATTGATCGCTCCCAGGATGCCACGATTACCCCGATCTATCGCACCAAGCGCGGCTTCGAGCTGGACGCGGAGTATCGCTACGTCCTGGACGAACGTTCCCGAGGGGCCTTTAACGGCCACTACTACTACGATCTCCTNTCCGGGAGCGCACCCCCGAATCGGGGGGACGCGAACTGGATCCACGACCAGGTCCTGAGTCCCACCTGGACGCTCAAGGTGAATGCCAATTACCAAACGGACCGGACGGTCAATCGGGCTTTCATCGATAACCCGACCGCACAGCGTACCCAGGCCACGGTGGACTCCATCGCATTCGTGTCCCAGTCGACCTCCCGTTACCTCTTTACCGGGTTGGTCGCGGCGTCCGAGGATCTGTCCGGTCCCTCCTCCAACTGGCTGGTGCGGGCGCCGGAGGCGAACTTCCAGTGGCTTCCCGCTCCGCTCTTCGGGCTGCCCCTGGTGGCGGAGGGAAATACCTCGGCCGTGCTCTTCGCCCAGACCGGCGAGACGAGCACGGGACGATTCGATCTCTATCCCGCACTCCATCTGCCGCTCTCGTTGTCCCCCTGGCTGACCTCGGCGACCAGCGTGGCCCTGCGCGAGACAGCCTATACGGCGTCCAGCCAGGGAGGAGGAGGCGCCAACCGGCTGCTGTTCGAAGCCGGGCAGCAACTCAGCAGCCACTTCGCGCGGCGATTCGACCAGCCGGGCTTCGGGTTTCAGCGACTGACCCACATCGTCGAACCCAGCATCGGATACCAGTACACCCCCTGGGTGGATCAGGACTCGCTGCCGCAATTTAGCCGTGCCGACTTCGTCAGCGGGCAGAATCGGGTGGGGTATCGGCTGGCCAGCCGGCTCCTGGCGCGCCGGGAGACGGAGGGGGAAGTCCGCAACTACGAGCTCGCCAGCGTCTCCATCGCCCAGAGCGTGAACCTTCAGCCGCAGACCCGGGAGTTCTCCAATCTGTACCTGGAGGCCCTGACGCCAGAGCGGGTCGATCAGGCAGTCACCGACGTGCGCCCCCTGCAAAAAAACGGNTTCAGTCAGGCGACGGAGCGCCGCTGGTCCAACCTGGTGTTCCATACTTCGGTGAGCCCGCTACCGAGCCTCAGCCTGTACGGGACAGTGGCGGTCGACGTGCAGTCTCCGGAGGTGGCGGGGATCAACTCGGGGGTGGTGGTGCAGTTCCTGGATGCCGTCACGCTGGACGTGGGGCAGTCCTATGTTCGGAACCAGGCGATCGACGGCATCGTAGGGAAGCTCACCTGGCGGATCACTCGCGAGCTTGCTCTCGACTGGCTGACGCGATACGACATCGCGAAGAACACCTTCTGGGAAAACACGGGACACCTCCGGTACACCACGTGTTGTTGGGGCGTCACGTTGAATGTTACGCGCGTGGCGCAATCGGTCGGGGTGCCGGCGCAGACCAGCGTTTCGGTGCTCTTCGACTTGAAATCCCCGACCCAGACGCCTTCCCGCTGACCGGCCTGCCGAGCGCGTCGCGCCCTGCCCCGAGCGCATGCCCGGCTGACCCCGGAATATAAGAGTTGACCAAGCGGGCGAAGCCTCTTTAGAATACCGCTCTCGTTGGTAGGGTCTGGGAGGGGAGATTCAATGCAGGGGAGTGTCACCCAAGCGCCACGCCTGGTCGCCTGGGAGGTTACGCGGGCGTGCGACCTGGCGTGCCTCCATTGCCGCGCGGTGGCGCACCCTCACGCCGACCCGCGTCAGCTCTCCACGGACGAAGCCTTCCGGCTCGTCGACAATATCGCGACGTTCCGTCCTCCCGTGATCCTGATCCTGACCGGGGGCGATCCCCTGAAGCGCCCGGACATCTTCAGCGTCGCCGCGCGCGCCAGTCAGGCCGGGCTCCGGGTGGTGATGTCGCCCAGCGGGACGCACGTCACCCCGGCCAGCGTGGCGGAGCTGAAACGGGCCGGCGTCCAGCGTATCTCGGTCAGTCTGGACGGGAGCACGCCCGCGCTGCACGACAGCTTCCGGCAGGTGCCGGGCGCCTTCGGGCAGGCCATCGCGTCCCTGGCCTACGCCCGGGAAGGAGGACTGCCCTTCCAGGTCAACACCACGGTGACCCGGCACAACCGGCACGACCTGGCAGACATGCTCCGCCTGGCGGTGGACCTGGGGGCTGCGACCTGGGACGTCTTCATGTTGGTTCCCACCGGGCGCGGCAAGGTGCAAATGGAGATCACGCCCGAGGAATACGAGGAGACCCTGCAATGGGTCTACGGGGCCGCGCAGGGCGCTCCCATCCAGGTGAAGATGACCTGCGCCCCACACTACAAGCGCATCCAAGTGCAGGAGCGCCGTCGGCAGTCCGCGGGCACGCGGCCCGCGCCGCCGGCGCACGGCTTCAGTCGAGGCTGTATGGCGGGTGTCGGGTTCTGCTTCGTGTCGCACATCGGCGAAGTGGGCGGCTGCGGCTACTTGCCGCTCCTGGCGGGCAATGTCCGGCAGGCGCCCCTGACGGAGATCTACCGAGAGTCGGCCCTCTTCAAGAGCATCCGGGACGCCAACCTGCTGCAGGGGCGTTGCGGCATCTGCGAGTACCGGCTGCTGTGCGGGGGGTGCCGGGCACGAGCGCTGGGGGCGACGGGGAACTACCTGGACGAGGAGCCGTTCTGCACGTACCAGCCCGACCCGCGCGCCCCGCGGGAGCTGGTCAACGTGGAGGATTTGGTGTCTCAGGCACAAGCCCACGAAGGGCGACTCGAGGCCGTGCCGAACAAGGACTTCGTCCCGCCGGCGTTCTAAGCGGGCGCCGCCAAGAGACAACCGGCAACAAACAGAGGACACCCCGCACGAGGAATGCTCCGGCGCCGGCCGGGTGCCAATGGTCGGCTTTTCACGTTCCATTTCCCTCGGAGTCGACAATGCACTATCCGATCTACCGGCCGCGACGCCTGCGGGAATCCGAGACGATCCGCCGCATGGTCCGCGAGACGCGGCTCTCCGTGGACGGTTTCGTGATGCCGTTCTTCGTCACGCACGGCCACGGGGTGCGCCGCGAGATCACCTCCATGCCGGGCAATTTCCAGCTGTCCGTGGACGAGCTGGTGCGGGAAGTCAAGGAGACGGCCGCCTTGGGGATCCCGGCGGTGCTCCTCTTCGGCCTGCCTGCCAACAAGGACGCCGTCGGCTCCGAGGCGTACGCGCGGGACGGGATCGTCCAGCAGGCGACGCGGGCCATCAAGGACTCCGTGTCCGATCTCCTGGTCATCACGGACGTCTGCCTGTGCGAGTACACCAGCCACGGCCACTGTGGAGTGGTGGAGCGCGGACGGATCAAGAACGACCCCACGCTGGATCTCTTGGCCCGGACCGCCCTCTCCCACGCCGAGGCGGGCGCGGACATCGTGGCCCCCTCGGACATGATGGACGGGCGCGTGGCGGCGATCCGGGAGGCGCTGGACGAGAGCGGGTGCGAGGAGACGCCCATCCTGGCGTACGCCGCGAAGTACGCCAGCAGCTTCTACGGTCCGTTCCGTGACGCGGTGGGGTCGGCGCCGCAGTTCGGCGACCGCCGCTCCTACCAGATGGACCCGGCCAACGCCGACGAGGCGCTGCGCGAGGTGGCGCTGGACCTGGACGAGGGGGCCGACATGGTCATCGTCAAGCCCGCTCTTCCGTACCTCGATATCGTGTGGCGGGTGAAGGCGGAGTTCGGCGTCCCCGTGGCCGCCTACAACGTCAGTGGAGAATTCGCCATGCTGAAGGCGGCCGCGCAGCAGGGATGGCTGGACGAGGAGCGGGCCATGCTGGAGATGCTCACCGCCATCAAGCGGGCGGGAGCCGACCTGATCGTGACCTACTTCGCCCGGGATGCGGCGCGTGCGCTTCGACAACAGGCGCGGTAGGGGGGATGGTCGAATGCGGACTTCGGAGTGCGAAAACAAATACAAGGACCGAGGCCGCGCTCCTGTGGCGGGCGATGGCAGCAGATGAGGACAACGCGGNCTGCAAGCCGTTGTCAAAGAATACATTGAGCGGAGACANTCCGAAACGGCATAAGGAGCCGTAACGAAATAGAAAGAGCTGTGTAGGTTATTTCGTAACGGCTCCTAACGGAGGAGGCATGGGGGAGCGCTCACGGCAGTTGTTCCAGGAGGCGGCCCGCTATTTCCCCGGGGGCGTGAACAGTCCGGTGCGTGCGTTCCGCGCCGTCGGCGGGGAGCCGTTCTTTGTGGCCCGCGCGCTCGGCAGTCGGATCACCGACGTGGACGGGCGGACCTACATCGACTACGTCGGGTCGTGGGGACCCATGATCCTGGGTCACGCCCACCCCCGCGTGGTGGACGCCATCCAGGCGGCCGCCGAGGCGGGCACCAGCTACGGGGCGCCGACCGAACTGGAGACGCGCTTGGCCCGACTGATTCAGGCGGCCGTCCCCAGCCTGGAGCGGATGCGCTTCGTGAGTTCAGGGACGGAAGCCTGCATGAGCGCCCTCCGGGTCGCCCGCGGTTTCACGGGACGTGCCGTCATCGTGAAATTCGAGGGGGGGTACCACGGTCACGCCGACAGTCTGCTGGTGAAGGCGGGGTCGGGCGCCATGACCTTCGGCGTGCCGGATTCCCTGGGCGTGCCGGAGGCGATCGCCCGCGCGACGCTGACCCTGCCCTTCAACGATCTCGAGGCGGTGCGGGCCGTGTTTGCCGCGCGCGGGCGCGAG
>JGI20214J51650_10003143_pt1 | contig 10364 bp, 10 predicted proteins | sample WetSurMetagenome_FD_51650 | JGI IMG/M metagenome (IMG submission 51650)
TGCAAAAAGCTGACAGCCAGCATCAGCAATGACGATAAGATGAATTTGGATTTGCTCATTATTCCCGCCCTAAGTTCTTGAAATTAATGTTGCAGCCGCCAGTAATACTGCATGCTTCATCTGGAAACCACCCGCTTATTATTATTTGGATTAATTTTTCAATACCGGATTATCTAATTTTTTATATCAACCCCACTCAAGGATATGGTGGTCAACCCGGCTGTATCCTGCCAAGCCTGCTACTGTCCCGACACGTAATCCGCCAATGACTCGAGTTCGGTGTCGGTCAGTCTCTGTGTGATGATGTTCATCACGCCGCCCGGNCTGTTGCCGCGGTCCCCATCCCTGAAATTTATCAGTTGACCACGCACGTAATCCTTGTTCTGGCCGCCGATCACCGGGAATACCGGATTGCTCGGAGACTTGCCCTTTCCGTGAACACCATGACAATTGACACAGGCGACCATCATTCTCGACATGTCGCCATGCAAAAATAATTCTTCTCCCGCCTTGTTGTCTGAACCGCTACCCTTCATTTTTTGCTGGCTGGCAAAATATGCGGAAATATCAGCCAGATCATCATCATTGATTGTTGCTGCTATGGCGCTCATGATTTGGTGCGTGCGTGTGCCTGACTGGAAGTTGCGAACCTGCTTTTCAATATATTTGGCATATTGTCCGGCAAGATTGGGGGCGAGACCGTCAACGCTCATGCCCACCACCCCATGGCAGCCTTGGCACAACTGCGATTTTTCTTTGCCGGCGACCGGATTGCCGGGGCCACTACGCAATTTGATTGCTTCCGGACTGTCGACGACGACATCCGAGGCCGGTGCCGGCACGGGGGCAGCAACTTTTCCTTTCGGAGGAGTGTCTGTTTTCGTGTCTGCTGCGTAAGCTGTCTGGGTCGCGGAAAGAACGACTAGGGCGATGCCAATGGCGATTTTGTTTTTTATGTGATGCATGTCATTCTCCTCGTCTGAATCTTTATTATTCTCTAATCTTTATTATTCTATTATTGGATTACACAAAAGCGCAACTATTCTACCCAATTGTTGCGGTTTCCACATGTTCTGTTTCCTAATATGCCGCATTTGCCCGATTTATTACGGGATGAGGGGGTATGTGCGATATTTGGCAAGGTCTCTGGGCAATGGGGCGACTTGGTAACAAACTTGGCATGCCTTGCGGGGATTTAATGTTGGTGCTCGGGACGAATTGCCGTCCAGTCGCGCTGCATTTGCATAAATTCGACTTGTTTTGAACGCCGAAGATTTCTGGCAAGAACAAACCCCTGGGCGGTTAAGCGGCTTGTCAGGGCCAAACTTCTACAGGATATGTGCCTGGCATACGCCACAACATTTTGGGATCGCTGACAGTCCGTCTTTACAGAAACGATAGCGATTGCTATGCTCGCCGGCAATCAAACACTTGTTTGATTTATTACCCCCATGAAAGGAATCAATATGCGCATGTCCGTATTTGCTGCTCTCGCCATCAGCGTGGCACTCCCTCTAAATGCATTGGCAGATAATTACACTATAGACCCATTTCACACGTTTCCGAATTTCAGCATCAACCACCTGGGCTTCTCCACCATGCACGGCCGGTTCGACAAGTCCAGCGGCAAAGTAACGCTGGATCGTGCTGCAAAAAAAGGCTCGGTAGAGATTTCCATTGAAACCGGCTCGGTCAGCACCGGTTATGCCAAGCGCGACGAGCATCTGCGTTCGCCGGATTTTTTTAACGCGGCAGAATTTCCCAGCATTACTTTCAAATCAACTGCGATGCATTTCAAGGGCGATGTGCCTTCCAGTGTGGATGGCAACTTGACCATCTCGGGAGTCACCAAGCCGGTCACATTGACGATAGACGAATTCAATTGCGGCGCGAATCCGATGAACAAGAAAGATGAATGCGGCGCGGCTGCCACTGCACAGATCAAACGTTCTGATTTCGGAGTTAAGTATGGGCTGCCGAATATAGGCGACGATGTGAAAATGGTATTCGAGATCGAAGCGATCAAGGATTGATCAGGGCATTGAACTGACAGCAAGGCAGCAAGTATATTGTTTGGGGTAACCTGAACATAATATGGTTATCTTAAAAGGCCTGCCCGGTATTCAGGCGGGCCTTTTTACTTTTTATGTAGTGCAAAAGCTCGGCATTCTGATAGTCGGTTCGAACAACGCTTGGTTCAGCCGGTATTTTTTGAAAGGCAACTATTCCCGCAACCACAGCACTAAACCCTCCAACACGGCGAGGAAAAGTAGAGCCCAGCCCATAAGAGATATGCTTCTTGACGCCAGGTTGTCAGGGTTGGGAGGAGTAGCTCTGTAACTCAAGTCCAAGCCACGGTCAGGAAAGTTGTCGTTAGTCATCATCTCGTCGTCCTTGATATCGATGGTCAAACTCTTGCCGCCGAAAGACGTTCTGATTCCGCGCTTGCTCAAATTGAACCCGACTCCGGGAAACAGTTTGATGCGCTTTCGGAATAAATATCCCATGTTTAGCACCTCCAAGATATGTTCGCCCTGACATACGCAATAGCTGTGCCAAAACTCCAACCCATTGTTTTTATTTGGAAGCGTGAGGTTACTCCGACAAAGTTCGTTGCAGCTTACGAAATGTCATCATTGAACTGTCAAGGTTTTGACAACTATCCGCCAAACACGAACACAGATTCTTTAAGGCAGCATGGGGGAGAAGGATTGGACACTATTGGCCAAAGCCGGACATCTGTTCAATGTCATTTTATTTGCTGGAATCAGCGCTTAACAAACGGGGACGATAAATGAGCAATGCGGTTTCCATAAACAGGAGTCTCCTGAAAGGGTGGGCTTGTGATAGCAGGCTGAGGATCACCAGCCCGATTCGCGCTCCGGTGTCGCAGTGATCTTATGGACGCTCAGATCTGTGCCATTGAATTCTTCTTCTGCGCTCAAGCGTATGCCAACCGATTTTTTCAATATTCCATATACCGTGAAGCCGCCAACGAATGCAATGACCACTCCCATTGATGTGCCGAATAATTGCGACATAAAACTTACACCCCCGATACCACCGAAGGACTTCAGGCCAAATATCCCGGCAGCTATCCCGCCCCATGCGCCGCACAAGCCATGCAGCGGCCATACGCCAAGCACATCGTCGATCTTCCAGCGGTTTTGCGTTAGCGTGAACATTCCTACGAACAGGGCTCCTGCGATGCCGCCGACGAGTAGCGCGCCGATCGGGTGCATTACATCGGAGCCCGCGCAAATCGCCACCAATCCCGCCAAAGGGCCATTGTGCACGAAGCCGGGATCGTTCTTTCCCATCCACAATGCCGCAAGAGTGCCGCCCACCATTGCCATCAGTGAATTCACTGCGACCAGCCCGCTGATTTTGCTGATCTCCTGCGCAGACATGACATTAAAACCGAACCATCCCACAGTCAGTATCCATGCACCCAGAGCCAGGAATGGGATGCTGGAGGGCGGATGTGCGGAAATTCGCCCATCATTGCTATAACGGCCGCGCCGGGCACCGAGCAACAATACTGCCGCCAGCCCGATCCANCCGCCCACNGCATGCACCACCACAGATCCGGCGAAATCGTGAAATTCCGCGCCGAATGTTGCATTCAGCCAATCCTGTATGCCTAAGCGATGATTCCATGCAATGCCTTCAAAGAATGGGTAGACAAATCCCACCAGCATAAAAGTCGCCGCCATTTGCGGATTGAATTTTGCACGTTCTGCTATGCCGCCGGAAACAATGGCCGGAATCGCGGCGGCAAAAGTCAGCAGAAAGAAAAATTTGACCAGTTGGTATCCGCTCTGTTGGGCAAGTTGTTCCGCGCCGGTAAAAAAATCCACACCATATGCGATGGCATATCCGATAAAAAAATACGCCAGCGTGGAAATTGCAAAATCGGTCAGGATCTTTACCAGTGCATTCACCTGATTCTTTTTTCGTACCGTACCCAGTTCCAAAAAGGCAAAGCCGGCGTGCATCGCCAATACCATGACAGCCCCGATCAAGATAAACAAGGCGTCACTATTGATCTTCAGGTTTCCCATATGTTTTTTCCCCTTTGTTATGCGCAGCAGCCCGCTTGCAAACACTATTTTGCCTTGCGTCGCAGCTTTAAAGTTATTGTTTGCTTGACGTACTGCCGGCTAAAATTCCAGCTTCAATTATTATTGAACCATTGTAGTGATGTTGTGGTTCACTACAGCAGTGCACCAAGGCAACTCACAAAATCAGACTCCCCAGCCGTTGAGAAATTTTTCCAGCCAGAACAAGCCTACTATGGTTTTGCTCTCGTTGATCCTGCCTGATTTTATCCATTCTAGCGCATCGGGCAAGGACAGTTCGAATACTTCAAGGAATTCGCCGTCATCAAGTTTGTGTCCAAGATGTGTGAGTCCGCGCGCCAGGAAATATTCCATGCGTTCGTCTGCATAACCTATGCATGGCCAGGCTGTGGTGAGGTGTACCCATTCGCTGGCCATATAGCCAGTTTCTTCAAGCAACTCTCGTTTTGCACAGTCCAGTATGTTTTCTCCATGGTCGATCTTTCCCGCCGGAAGCTCGATAAACTCACGCTGTGGCGCATAGCGAAATTGGCGTTCCATCACCAGATTACCGTTGTCCAGGAGTGCCAGCACCGCTACCGCACCGGGATGGGTGATATATTCGCGGCTGGCTATCTTCCCATCCGGCAGACGTACCTTGTCCTTGTTTACCCGGATAAAACTGCCCTCATACATCAATTCGGTATCCAATCTGGTTTCGGTCAGTTTCATGGTTGTTCCAGGAATCATTTCAAGCTTGCGCATCAAGTGTTCAATCTCATGCCTTCTTCACCACCTGCATCGCTGTAGCCACCATTCCGGCGATATCGGCGGCGTTGCCGGGAAGGATCATGGTGTTGCCCTGTTTGGCGATATTGCCAAATGCATCGACGAAGCGTTCGGCGACTTTGAGATTGACTGCGATCAGGCCGCTTTCGCCCTGAATCGCATTGGCGACAACCTTGATCGATTCTGCCGTCGCATTGGCGACCAGCAACAGGGCTTCGGCTTCCCCCTGCGCATTGTTGATGGCGGCTTGTTTTGAACCTTCAGACTCGCGGATGGAGGCGGTCATTTTCCCCTCTGCGATGTTGATCTCTTCCTGCTTTTTTCCTTCTGATTGCGCTATCAGGGCGCGCTTCTCACGTTCTGCAGTGATTTGCTTTTGCATCGAAGCCAGCACCTGTTGCGGCGGCGTGATGTCCTTGATCTCATAGCGCAATACTTTGACACCCCAGTTCGGGCTGGCCTCGTCCAGCGCGAATACCACGCTGCGGTTGATCGCTTCGCGGTCTTCCAGCAATTTATCCAGATCGCGTTTGCCGCACTCGGAGCGCAACGCTGTCTGGGCGAGCATGGTGATGGCAGCCAGGTAATTGGAAGTGCCATAACTTGCGCGCGCTGCATCGGTTACCTGGTAATACAGCACGCCGTCCACCTGCACCTGGGTGTTATCCCGCGTTATGCAGACCTGCGGGGCAATATCGATAGGGAACTCGGTCAGGCGGTGCCGGTAAGCGACGCGGTCGATGAACGGCACGACGATGTTCAGTCCCGGCTGCAATGCGTCGTGGTATTTGCCAAGGCGTTCCACGACCCAGGTGTTTTGCTGAGGCACGATCTTGATCGATTTGAATGCCAAAAACACCGAGAATATTCCCAATACGATGANAAATATATCCATGCTGCTCCTCCAGATTCTTTCGGTTCTGAATCAATATAAAATGTGCCATCCATCCGGAACGAGNCACCAAAAACCCCCGAATCCGGATTGCCAGAATGTCTACTCGATGATCAAGCGCGAGCCAACAATATTCTTGATGTGCCAGGCCTTTCTTTCGGCTTCTGGCATCGCATTTCCCGCAAGTTCCGCATCCCATTCGGCGCCACGATAACTGACGCGAGCATGGCGTTCATCCGACCAGAGAATAACTTGCACACTCTCGCCTATATCATAAGCAAAGTTGCTTTGCTCGTTACTCTTGACCTGTTGTTGCTTCCAGCGATAAACGCCTGCCACACTGATCGTGCATAGCAATGCCGCAACGGCAGCCTGGCCGCCCCACGGAACACCGAGATATGCGGCAAACCCGGCGGATGCCAACCCGAGCGCAACCGCAATCAGATAGAACGTGTTGCTGAGCATTTCGGCAATCACCAGCACCGCTGCAGCCAACCACCAAACCCAATATATTTCCACTGCGACACCCCCTGTATTCACCCCCGGTGAATTTTGCCACGTTTGGCAGTAGATACGGTGAAATAATTAACTCATCCCCAGATGGCACGATAAGGAGGCGCAGCCAGCTTTAACTTATTGTCAGAAGTACATCAAAAATATTCTTGCATGCTTGAAAATTTTGATTCCAATGAACAGATGAAACATCACGGCCGGGACTTCAACTTATCCGCCCAGGATTGTTTCGTGAAATCCGAATGTGTTTCTCCCGTGACTTTTCGCGCTGTACATGGCCCGGTCGGCATTTTGCATCAGTTCATCCGCGTCCTTGCCGTCCTTCGGGAAAATTCCGACCCCTATGCTGGCATGGACGAGCAACTCGTGCCCGTCAATTTGCATGACATGCTGGAAGCGATTATGAAGTTTTTGTGCGATTGCCATCACGTGCTGCGGATCGTCTATCGTATCAAGCAGAATGACGAACTCGTCTCCGCCCAGGCGGGCCACTGTGTCAACTTCCCGCACAGAAGATTTCAGGAGGGTTGCAACGCCTATCAAGACACTGTCTCCAACTGCATGGCCAAAGGTATCGTTGATTTCCTTAAAGCGATCCATATCGACAAACAACACTGCAAGCTGTTTGCCACTTCGGCGCGATTTGGCTATGGCATGTTCCAGCCGGTCAAAAAACATCCTGCGATTGGGCAAGCTCGTCAAGGTGTCGTGACGGGCCAGATGATCGAGCGCCTTCCGGCTATCGTTCAGCTCGGATAAATGCGCCATGATCTGCGTCTGCATGTCGTGGAAGCTGCGGGAGAGAACACCAAGCTCATCTTTGCGCGTGAGCGGCAAAGTGCTTATGACATGATCTTTCGAAAAGTGGTTGATTGCGCTGACCATGGCATTCAATGGGCCGGTAAATATCCTGGAAACTACCGCCGATAATATGAGTGCAAGACTGCTGAAGGCGAGAATCATCTGGATCGTATCCCATCTTAATCTGGTGGCCTCACGGGTGATATTGTCCAGAGGCTGTGACAAACCGAGAATGACGAAGCGCTTTTCAATGGTATCGCCGAATGGCAGCCGGATGAAGGCTGCGACTTGTCCGCCGTTTGTATTCTGCGCAGTGTTCATCACGACATTCATTGCCTTGCCCTGAACCAGGGACGAGACGGGCTCAAATGAATCCTGAATGAGGATGTGCTTGCCGCGGTCGAATCCAAAGGATTGGGTCGCGTCAGGGTGAATCAGAAAGTCCCCTCTTTGGTTGCTGAGATATAACTGATAGGCGCTAGGAAGGTTTCCCTTCAATAGACGTGAAAGCCCATTCAGATCGATACTGATCACGATCAGCCCAAGTCGCTTCCCATTGCTGGAAAATACGGGGGTGGATACCGACACGGTTGGTTTGTTCAGGCCGGAATGTGTCCCTTGTTCATGGTTGATGGCGATATCCGACAAATAGATATCGCCCTTCGCCAGCCGCAATGTCTCGTATACATAGGGGTAATGCGCCATTTCCCGCAAATTGCCAGCCATGACTCGTGTCAGTGATTTTCCGTTACGATCGACACGAACTATTTCAAGGCTACGGTCGGCCGTGCTGATCAGACGAATCTGGAAATATTCCGGATGTGCTGACAGCATGGCAGCAAAAGTGTCAGCCAGAATCTTTTTGTCTAGTTCTGCAGTTGCAGTGTCCGGGGAGGTGAAAACATTACTGGTCACCGGCATAGCTGCCAGTAACTGCGAATCTTCGGCAATCACGTCGATGATTATTTTCATGTTGCGGCCCACCACCTGTGTGGCGGTCAGCAAGTCCCGTTGTGCTGCACTGGTCAGCATGTTGCGGCTGGACGAGTAGAAGTAATAGCCGGTCAGGCTGGCCGCCAGGATGCCAAATGTGGCAAGTAGCAAGCCAAGCTTGAAGCCTATACCAAATTTTAGATGGCCAGAGATTTTCATTGGTATAGGCAAGGTAGCCTAACGCAAGTGGAACTGGCGGCGAACAGTCGGCAGGCAAGGTGAAACATCGGCATGACGGGAAGTTAACTGGGCGCCATTATACATACCTAGATAAACAGCTGGCCCGATTTCCCCAAGGTACCAACCTGCATAGCTGTTGCCTAGGAATTTCTGCAACCGGGAGCAGGCAATATCAGCCATTGCAGTTGTTTCAAGTTCTGAGCCATTCAGAGTAGAATTGCCAGCAGCATGCTTGATCCATATAGTAATGTTGCAGAAGGGTGGGTACTCATGCTGCGATTCAATCAAACTTAGAGTGTCTTTGCTTTTTGGGTGGCCAAACTTTATGTGCCGTAATAACTGGCTGGTGCTTATTGTATGCTTGGTTACCCTGTCGGGTTGTGCATCACGACAAAAAGTCGGGACGACAAAATCTTCAGCTGAAACCGCCAAAGCCTCCGGGTCGAAAGTGCCGGGAAGGGCGGTGAAGTCTGCTGACGGATCGGTAGTTGGGGAGATTGTTGGCATACCTGTTCCTGGCAGTAAATTCGCCCAACTGCAAATTGGCATGACGCTCGAGCAGGTGGAAGATTTGATCGGGAAGCCGAACGATTTGGACAGCCGTATCACAGGCAAACAGTACCAACCGTTTTACTTCGGCGGAGATACTGAACGCACCGAGGCCTTTTATAAAAATGAAGGGCAGCTGACCTTTTCGAATATTCATCCAGACAGCGCTGCGGACACGCTGATTCGAATCGTTGTCAACCCTGACGCAAGCGGGAGCCGCTGATTCGCTGAAATATATCGGAACCTATTCTGCCCCATATTGACATTCGACCCAAAAAAAAATTACATTTCCCCACTGTTAATTAATATCAACTAGGCGCCTCCGGCAATATTCGCAACTAACCTATCGGTCACTCGGGAGACAGCATGTCCAACATCGAATCTGTATTGAATGAAGTGCGCGTTTTCAGCCCTTCCGCCGAATTTTCCAACCAGGCCAACGTGTCAGGAATGGCTGGCTACCGATCCCTGTGTGAAGCTGCAGCTCAGAATTACGAAGGCTTTTGGGGTAAATTGGCCAGAGAAACTCTGGTCTGGAAGAAGCCTTTTTCCAGGACTCTGGATCAGAGCAATGCACCATTCTACAAGTGGTTCGAGGACGGAGACTTGAATGTTTCCTATAACTGTCTCGACAAGCATCTGGCAACCCAGCCGGAAAAAACCGCTATCATTTTCGAGGCCGACGACGGAAAGGTTACGAAAGTAAATTATCGGGAATTACACGGGCGTGTCAGCCAGTTCGCCAATGGCCTTAAGTCCCGTGGCATCAGGAAAGGCGACCGTGTCGTCATCTATCTACCTATGAGCATCGAGGCAGTGGTGGCGATGCAAGCCTGCGCCCGGATAGGCGCGATCCATTCAGTGGTGTTCGGTGGCTTTTCCGCCAAAAGCCTGCACGAACGCATCATTGATGCGCAGGCCTGTGCAGTCATCACGGCAGATGCCCAGATGCGGGGAGGGAAATTGATGCCCTTGAAATCCATTGTCGATGAAACGCTAGCTCTGGGTGGTTGCGAAAGCGTACGCAGCGTCATTGTATATCGCCGCGCTGGCTGCGATGTCGAATGGAACGACGATCTGGACATCTGGTGGCACGACCTGTTCAATTCGCAACCCACGCATTGCGAACCGGAATGGGTGGGCGCGGAACATCCGCTGTTCATCCTGTATACATCTGGCTCCACCGGCAAACCCAAGGGTGTGCAACATTCCAGCGGCGGTTATCTGCTCGGTGCGATGCTGACGATGCAATGGGTGTTCGACTATAAGCCTTCCGACATCTTCTGGTGTACCGCCGATGTGGGCTGGGTCACCGGCCACACCTATGTTGCCTATGGCCCGCTGGCGGTGGGCGCAACGCAACTGATGTACGAGGGGATCCCGACCTATCCCGATGCCGGCAGGTTCTGGAAGATGATTCAGAATCATAAGGTCACTACGTTTTACACTGCACCCACTGCGATACGCTCGCTGATCAAACTCGGTCACGACCTGCCCAAACAATATGATCTTTCCTCGTTGCGCCTGCTCGGCACGGTCGGTGAGCCGATCAACCCCGAAGCCTGGATGTGGTACTACAACACCGT
>JGI20214J51650_10003144_pt1 | contig 10363 bp, 8 predicted proteins | sample WetSurMetagenome_FD_51650 | JGI IMG/M metagenome (IMG submission 51650)
ACCGGCGTGATGTACGTGCTCGACGAACCCTCGATCGGCCTGCACCAGCGCGACAACGACCGCCTGCTGGCCACGCTCAAACACCTGCGCGACATCGGCAACTCGGTGCTGGTGGTCGAGCACGACGAAGACGCGATCCGCGCCGCCGACTACGTGGTCGACATGGGTCCGGGCGCGGGTGTGCATGGCGGCGATCGTCGCCGAGGGCACGCCGGAAGAGATACGCCTGAGCGAGGACTCGCTCACTGGCCAGTACCTGTCGGGGCGTCGCGCAATCGCCATCCCGAAAAAACGTCGTGCCGTGGACGCTGGACGCCAACTGGTCCTGACCGACGCCAGCGGCAACAATTTGAAAAACGTTACGCTGAACCTGCCCGTCGGGTTGTTCGTCTGCGTCACCGGCGTTTCGGGGTCGGGCAAATCCACCCTGATCAACGACACCTTGTATGCTGCGGTCGCGCGCCATCTGTATGGCTCGTCAGCCGAGCCTGCGCCGCATGGCGACATTCACGGACTGGAGTTCTTCGACAAGGTGATCAGCGTCGACCAGTCGCCAATCGGCCGCACCCCGCGTTCCAACCCGGCGACCTATACCGGACTCTTCACGCCGATCCGCGAACTGTTTGCCGGTGTGCCCGAGTCACGGGCGCGCGGCTACGGCCCAGGGCGCTTCTCGTTCAACGTCAAGGGCGGGCGCTGCGAGGCCTGCCAGGGCGACGGTGTGATCAAGGTCGAGATGCATTTCCTGCCCGACATCTACGTGCCGTGCGACGTCTGCCACGGTGCACGCTACAACCGCGAGACGCTGGAAGTGCATTACAAGGGCAAGGCCATCCGCGACATCCTGGAAATGACCATCGAGCAGGCGCACGAATTCTTCGCCGCGGTGCCGGTGGTCAAACGGAAATTGCAAACTTTGCTCGACGTTGGCCTCGGCTACATTCGCCTCGGCCAGTCCGCCACCACGCTGTCGGGTGGCGAGGCGCAACGGGTCAAGCTCGCGCTCGAACTCAGCAAACGCGACACCGGCCGCACCCTCTACATCCTCGACGAACCCACCACCGGCCTGCACTTCGCCGATATCGACCTGCTGCTGAAAGTGCTGCAGCGTCTGGCCGACGCGGGCAACAGCGTGGTCGTCATCGAACACAACCTCGACGTCGTGAAGACTGCCGACTGGCTGATTGACCTCGGCCCCGAAGGTGGCGCTGGCGGCGGACTCATCGTCGCTGAAGGCACACCGGAATCCGTGGCCGACAATCCGGCAAGCCATACCGGCAAGTACCTGCAGCCGGTGCTGGCACGACACTGACATGAGCGAACCGGTACGCCTCTCCAAACTGATGTCCGAGCGCGGTCTCTGTTCACGCCGCGAGGCAGACAGCTATATCGAGCGCGGGCTGGTGTTTGTCGACGGCAAGCGGGTCAGCGAACTCGGCACCAAGGTCGATCCAAACAGCGCGATCCGGCTGGATAGTGCAGCCAGCGCGCAACAGCAACAGCGCGTCACCATCCTCCTGCACAAACCCATCGGCTATGTGTCGGGCCAACCCGAGCCAGGCTATCAGCCCGCGGTGACATTGATCCGACCCGAGAACCAATGGCAGGGCGGACACTCTGCCCAGGCGTTCCATCCCGCGCATCTGAAAGGCCTGGCCCCGGCCGGCCGGCTCGATATCGATTCGACCGGCCTCTTGGTGCTGACGCAGGACGGGCGTGTTGCCAAACAACTCATCGGTGACGATTCCGATGTCGAGAAGGAATACCTGGTCCGGGTGGCTGGGCGGCTGGATGAAAAAGGGCTTGCGCTGCTCAACCACGGTCTCTCGCTCGACGGCCGCAGATTGNGCCCGGCCCGGGTCGGCTGGCAAAACACCGACCAACTGCGTTTCATCCTGAAAGAGGGCCGCAAGCGCCAGATCCGCCGCATGTGCGAACTGGTCGGACTGCAGGTGGCAGGGTTGAAACGGGTGCGCATCGGGCGCGTGCGGCTGGGCGACCTGCCGCCTGGGCAGTGGCGCTACCTGCGCCCGGACGAAGGTTTTTAAACCTGAGGTTTAAAAATAGGCGCCCATGCGCCTGTTCTGGGCGCGTTCCGGTGCCGGCCATTTTTTGGGGTTCCTACAAATCCGCTGATGTTCCCGGCGCCGGTTGCGCAGGATGGGAAAAGCGCCGTACCCAGGCGATCAAGTCATCCACGAACGTGTACACCACCGGGATGACCAGCAGGCTGAGGAAGGTTGAAGTGATCAACCCGCCAATGACGACGATGGCCATAGGCGCACGGAAGCTCGGGTCGGTGCCGATGCCGATGGCGATCGGCAGCATGCCTGCGCCCATCGCCACGGTGGTCATCACAATCGGCCTGGCGCGTTTGCGGCAGGCATCCAGCAGAGCATCCCATCGGCTCAAGCCATGGTCGCGGCGCGCCAGAATGACATAGTCAATCAACAGGATCGAGTTCTTGGTGGCGATGCCCATCAACATCACCAGACCAATCATCGACGGCATCGACAGTGCGGTATGGGTGATAAACAACGCCAGAAATGCCCCCGGAATGGACAACACCAGTGCTGCCAGTATGGTGGCGGGCTGAACGAAACCCTTGAACAGCATCACCAGAACGATGTAAATGCACAGTACACCTGTCAGCATCGCCAGGCCGAAACTCGCGAACAGTTCGTTCATCGCTTCAGCGTCGCCGATCGTGGTCTGAGTCAGGCCTGGCGGCAGGTTTCTGATGCTGGGCAGTGCCATGGCCTGGCTTTCCACCAACCCCAGCGGCTGCTGGTTCAGCTCGATCTCGAAGTTGATGTTGCGTTGCCGGTCATAGCGGTCAATCTCGGCCGGACCGCTGTCGATGCTGAGCGTGGCGACATTGCCGATCATCACCGGGCCGTATTTGCCAGGTATGGTCATGCGCTCAAGCAGCGTCATATCCTGGCGTGCGCCGGCCGGCAACTTGACGACGATAGGCACCTGCCGCTGGGAAAGATTGAGTTTGGCCAGGCCCTGGTCGTAGTCGCCGGCCGTGGCGATGCGCAGCGTGTCGGCAATCGCTGCCGAGGTCACGCCAAGGTTTGCGGCTTTTTCGAAGTCTGGCCGCACGACGAGTTCAGGGCGGACCAGGCTGGCGCTGGTGGTGACGTTGCCGATTCCCGGAAGGGTACGCAGTTCGCGCTCGACCGTACGCGCATGCTCGGCCAGTGCCTGACCATTTTCGCTCGCCAGCACCAGAATATATTTCTCGCTCGATCCACCAAAACCAACTGTCACGCGCGCGCCGGGAAGTGCCGTCAGGGCTTCACGTATTTCTCGCTCTACGGTCTGCTTTTTGATTCCTCCCCGTTGCGAACGCGGCGTCATGTTGATCGTCAAGGTCGCCTTGCGCACCTCGGCCGCCCCGCGCGGCATAAGCGGATCCGAACCTGCCGCGCCGCCGCCCACTGTCGTGTAGATCATTTTCACATGCGGATTCTTTTGCACGATCTCTCGCGCCTGCTCGGCAACAGCCAGCGTTTCCTTGAANGTGCTGCCCGGCGGCAACGCCAGATAAACCTGCGTTTGCGACAAGTCATCCGGTGGAATAAACCCNGTCGGCAGCAAGGGNACCAGCGCAAAGGAACCGAAGAAGAAACCGGCGGCCGCGAGCAGNGTGATCGCACGGTGCTGCAGACACCATGCCGCCCAGCGCAGATAGAATCCCATCCAGAACGGCTCGGCATGACCCTGCTTCGGCGGTTTCAGCAAATAGGCCGCCATCATCGGCGTAAGCATGCGTGCCACCACCAGCGAAAAGAACACCGCGATCGCCGCGCTCCAGCCAAACTGCACAAAGAATTTGCCGGGCACGCCACTCATGAAGGCGGTGGGCAGAAACACCGCGATCAGCGTGAAGGTGGTGGCGATCACCGCCATGCCAATCTCGTCGGCCGCTTCCATTGCCGCCTGATAGGGCGTCTTGCCCATGCGCAGATGGCGGATGATGTTCTCGATCTCGACGATGGCGTCGTCCACCAGCACACCCACGACCAGCGACAGGGAAAGCAGCGTGACAACATTGAGCGTGAAGCCCATCAGGTGCATCACGGCGAAGGCCGGAATCATCGACAGCGGCAGGGCGGTGGCNGCAACCAGCGTCGCGCGCCAATCACGCAGAAACAGCCACACAACAATGACCGCAAGGATGGCCCCCTCGATCAGCAGCGACATCGAGCCGTCGAAATTTTCCTGCACCGGATCGACAAAATTGAAGGCCTCGGTGATGGTGATGTCGGGCTGGGCAGTTTTGAGCCTGGCCAGTTCGGCCCGTACACCGTTGGCCACTTCGATTTCGCCTGCACCGCGGCTGCGCACGATTTCAAAGCCAACCACGGGCTTGCCATTCAAAAGTGCCGCTGCGCGCTGTTCCGCCACGGTATCGGTGACGGTGGCCACCTGATCAAGCCGCACGCGCCGGCCATCGGACAGCACGATGTCCATCCGCGCCAGTTCGTCGGCCGACTGAACCGTGGCAATGGTGCGCACGGATTGTTCCGCACCGCCCACGTCGGCGCGTCCGCCTGAAGCTTCCTGCTGAATCCGCTGCAACTGGCGCGAGATATCGGCGGCAGTGGCGTTCAGCGCCAACAGGCGGGCCGGATCGATTTCCACGCGTATTTCGCGGCTGACACCGCCGACGCGCGACACCGCCCCCACCCCGCGCACGCTGAGCATGCGTTTGGTGACCGTGTTATCGACAAACCAGGACAAGGCCTCATCGTCCATCCGGCTGGAGGCGACGGTATAAGTCAGAATCGGCGATCCGGCCAGATTGGCTTTCGAAATCACCGGATCGCGCAGGTCGCCCGGCAGATCGGAGCGGATGCGCGATACCGCGTCGCGCACATCGTCCACAGCCTCCTGTGTGGGTTTTTCCAGACGGAATTCGATGGTGAGGGTGGCGGTGCCATCCTGCACCTTGGTGTAGATGTGTTTGATGCCTTGCAGCGTGGCAACGGCATTCTCGATCTTGCGCGCGACTTCGGTTTCCATCTGTGATGGCGCCGCGCCCGGCAGCGTGGCGGAGACCGTCACCGTCGGCAAATCGATATCCGGAAATTGCTGGATTTTCATGGCCTTGAATGCCATCAAGCCGGCCAGCGTCAGCATGATGAACAGCAGTACGGCCGGAATCGGGTTTTTGATGGACCAGGACGAGACGTTCATGGCTGGATTCCGGTTTATGGGTTCGTGCCGGCTGTCGCCGGAGCATCCACCACCCGCACCAGATCGCCATCAGCCAGAAAACCGGCGCCACTCGCCACCACGCGGGTATCCGCTGCGATGCCACCGACAATCTCGATTTGATCGCCCAAGCGTTGCCCCACGGCTACTTTGGTCAGCCTGACCTTGTTCTGATTATCAAGCCTGAATGCATAGGTGAATCCATCGCGGAGCAGCACGGCGGACTGCGGCAAGCTCATTGCATGCGCGCGCCCCAGTTCAAATTCGCCACGAGCGAAGGTGCCGGCTCGCAGTGTATTGCCGGTCTCGGCAATCGGCAGATCGACATAAACCAGACCGTTGAGCGTCTGCGGATCCACGGTGGGCGCGACCATGCGCACCCGTCCCTGGATGCGCGCACCGTTGGGCGCGGTCAGCGTGGCGGTTACCCCTGGCTTAAGCTTGCCCAGATCGGCTGCGCTCACTTCGGCGCGCCATTCGAGGCGGCTGCCACGGATCAGGCGGAACAGTTCCTGACCAGGTTGCGCCATCGAGCCGACCGTGGCGCTACGCGCAGAAATCACCCCGGCATCGGGGGCACGCACGGCAGTTTGCGCCAGACGCAGTTGGTCTGCCTGCATTCTGGCGCGTGCGGCGTTCAAGCGGGCAAGGGCTGTTTTCTCGGCCGTCAGGTACTGATTGATCTGCTGCGCGCTAAGGAAACCGGTGGCCTGGAACTGGCGTGCACGGTCGCCGTTGGCCTTGGCCTCGGCCAGCATCGCCTCCGCTTCTGCAACCGCAGCCCTGGACTCCGACAGCGCAGCTTCCACGGTGTCATTGGAAATGCGTGCCAGTACCTGGCCTTTCTGCACAATGTCGCCCACATTGACCCGAACCTCGGTCAGCCGGAGGTTGCTGATTTCGGCGCTGATCACCGCTTCCTGCCAGGCGGCGATACTGCCATTGGCCGACAGCATCCGAGGCCACTCGACAAGGTGCGGCGTGATGGCCATGACGGTCAGCGCAGGCTTGGCACCCGCTGTGATCTTTGCATCGTCCGCAACGACCGAACGCTTGCGCTCCCCCCCATCCTTCGAATCTTGAGTGATCATCCAGACAGCAGCTACCCCAAGCACAAGGACAGACACCAGGGCCAGGCGTTTAATGCCAGGAGAGAGGGGCGGGGTGGAGAATGCCATCGTTAAGCCTTGTTGTTCGTGTTTTAACATTGTTTGTTTGACCAGCAGACTGAGCCCATTGCGCCGTGCCCGTCAATTTCGGATCAATAAATTAAACGAGCTTTGATTTTTCGCAAGAAGTTTATATGCAAACACCCGTGCTCGCAGTGCGCTTCACTGCGCGGGCCACAGACTCGAGTCTCAGGCATCTACAATTCAGCAATCTGTTTTCCGATTTCGCGAGATGAATCAACACACACCAATGCGGAAGGGACGCAGCGCTTCAACGGGGGACCCGCCGGCGCCCCCTTTACGAATGCTGCTTGAGTCCTTCCATGCCGCGGTGGCCGCAGCCGACCCCGCGATCATCCTGCCGCCGCACCTGCCCGCGCCACCGCGCGGTCGCACCGTGGTGGTCGGCGGCGGCAAGGCAGCCGCCAGCATGGCGGCCGCCGTGGAAGCCCACTGGCCGGCAGATGCGTCCTTGTCCGGACTGGTGGTCACCCGCTATCTTCACGGCCTGCCCACGCGCCGCATCGAGGTCGTCGAGGCCAGCCATCCGCTGCCCGACGGGCGTGGTGAGGCAGCCGCTTTGCGGATGCTCGACATGGTCGACCAACTGGGGCCGGACGATCTGCTGCTCGCGCTGATTTCAGGCGGGGGATCCAGCCTGCTCGCCGCGCCGGTCGAAGGCGTTACCCTCAAGGAACTGCGTCAGGTCACCAAGGCGTTACTGCAAGCCGGCGCCACCATCCATGACATCAACACGGTACGCAAACACCTCACCCGCCTGTCGGGTGGAAGGCTGGCACAAGCATCCAACCACGCATCGGGTCTGGCACTGATCATTTCAGACGTGGTTGGCGACGATCCCACCGATATCGCATCCGGCCCCTGCGCGCCCGATCCCACCACCTGTGCCGATGCGCTGGCGCGGCTGGCACATTTCGCGATCGCGCTTCCATCCGGGGTCAGACNCCACCTCGAAGTTTGTGCCAGCGACGCGTGCCTGGANACACCCAAACCCGGTGATCGCTGTTTTTCGCGNATGGANAACCGGGTGATTGCCAGCGCACACGGCAGCCTGGATGCGGCAGTTCGCGTGTTCGAACAGCACGGGATTCAGGCATTGCTACTTTCGGACAGCGTCAGCGGAGACGCCCAGGTCGTCGCCCAACAACACGCGGCTCTGGCCAGGGCCTGCAGCACACAAGGGCCATTGGCCCTGATCTCGGGAGGCGAAACCACCGTTACCCTGCAACCGCGTCATGGCCGTGGCGGCCGCAACAGCGAATTTTTGCTGGCTTTGGCTCTGGCTTTGCGCGGCATTCCCGCCTGGGCGATTGCCTGCGACACGGACGGGATCGATGGCAGCGAGGACAATGCCGGCGCCTTGATCACACCAGATACGCTTGCGCGCGCCCGTGCGCTGGATATCCGTGCGGAAAATCTGCTGGCGGCGCATGACAGCCATGCATTGTTCGCGGCGCTGGGTGACCTGGTCATCACCGGCCCCACCCGGACCAATGTCAACGATTATCGTGCACTGCTGATCGGGCTGGATGACGGGCGTTAGTTCAGCCGCTGCACCTGCACCGGATCGCCCACTTTCAGTCCGTACGCTGTCGCCGCGCTGCCCCGGTTCACCGCCAGCTCCAGCAGCCCCACGCTGTTGTTGAACCAGAAGCCCTCACCCTTGCCGACAAATCCGAAACTCTCGCTGTGCCTGAAGCGTTCCCCTGCTGCGCTGACGTGCGCGTCCTTCGGCACACCGCGCACGCCTGTCCAGGCATTGCCGAAGTGATCGATATAAATGACGCGAGCCAAGTCGCCCGCGTCAAACTCGACATTGAGCCTGTCTATCTGCGTCAGTTTGTCAGTTGGGAAGGTGCCCCGCGCGATGTCTGCTGCGATCAGCACAAACAGATCGCGGCCGTGAAATGTATTCGANAGGGTTTCAGGCTGCCAGATGATGCGCCAGATTCGGGTGTCTGAATTGCGCGCGGCGACAACAGAAAGGAGTCCGTTGTCAGGCCCGACAAACCATCGACCGCCCGCCAGAACCACCACTGCGTCGCGAGGGGTACCGACACCGGGATCCACGACCGCCATAAACACGCTGCCTGATGGAATGCCAGGGACAAATGCCGCCAGCAGATGTGCGCCCGCATGTGGGTTGAAATCCGGCACCTCGTGCAGCAAATCCACTACCAGTTGGGTGGGTGCGAATTCGGCGAGGCGTGCCTTGATCTGGCCCACATAGGGATCTCGCACCCCAAAATCAGTAAAGAGAACGATCACTCGTGTTTCCTGGACGGAGCAAAACACAGACTATGCCCGACAGCGCACGGCTATCGCAAGGATACGCGGAGGGTAAACTTCGGCAAGCAGATGAACGTCAATCAGGCTGGCGTAAAAAAGCCGGGCTACCCCGGCTTTTTATGGATTCGTACTATTCCGCGCGATTATTCAACTTCGAGTGCAGCTGCTTCGCTTGCCGGGCGGTCAACCAACTCGACCAGGGCCATCGGCGCATTGTCGCCATTGCGGAAACCAAATTTCAGAATGCGCAAATAGCCACCGGGACGGGTCTTGTAGCGCGGGCCCAGTTCACCAAACAGCTTGACGACCATCTCGCGGTCACGCAGGCGGTCGAATGCCAGGCGATGGTTGGCCAGTGACGGTTCCTTGCCCAAGGTGATCAGCGGCTCGACGAAACGACGAAGTTCCTTGGCCTTGGGCAACGTGGTCTTGATCACTTCATGCTTCAGCAGCGAATTGCTCATGTTGCGGAACATGGCCAAGCGATGGCTGGTGGTGCGATTGAGTTTGCGGTTGGATTGACGGTGACGCATGGCGTGTCCTTTCTGTCAGTATTCTTGGGCTAGATCGCCAGCCACGACGATCCGCACTTTATTATGGATTGGGTAATTTTACGTGAGCGCTTCAGGGACGCTCGAGACCGGCGGGTGGCCAGTTTTCCAGCTTCATCCCCAGTGACAGGCTCTTGGAAGCCAGCACGTCCTTGATTTCGTTCAGCGACTTGCGGCCCAGATTGGGGGTACGCAGCAATTCCGTTTCGGAACGCTGGATCAAGTCACCGATGAAATAGATGTTTTCTGCTTTCAGGCAGTTGGCCGAACGCACGGTCAGTTCAAGATCGTCCACCGGGCGCAGCAGCAAGGGATCAACCTGCGGTGAACGCGGCGATTCGGATTCTGCCGGCGTGCCCTCCAGATCGGCAAACACGGACAGCTGATTCACCAGAATGCGGGCCGCGGTACGGACGGCCTCTTCCGGTTCGACCACGCCATTGGTCTCAATGTCGATCACCAGGCGGTCCAGGTCAGTACGNTGTTCTACGCGGGCACTTTCGACGGAATAGGCTACACGACGCACCGGGCTGAACGACGCATCGACCAGGATCGAGCCGACCGTACGCGATTCTTCGGACACCTTGCGTGCCGTTGCCGGCTGGTATCCGCGACCACTTTCGATCTTGATTTCCATTTCGAGTTTGCCACCTTTGGTAAGGTGGGCAATCACGTGATCCGGATTCAGCACTTCGATGTCGTGTCCGACTTCGATGTCTCCCGCGGTGACAACACCTTCGCCAGACTTGGACACCCGCAGCACTGCCTCGGACTTGCCATGCATCTTGAAGGCAATGCCCTTGAGGTTTAGCAGAATATCGACAACATCTTCCTGAACGCCTTCAATCGTCGAGTACTCGTGGACGACGCCACTGATGGCAACTTCGGTGGGCGCATAACCCACCATTGAAGAAAGCAAAATACGACGCAGTGCATTGCCGAGCGTGTGGCCGAAGCCGCGCTCGAAGGGCTCCATGATGACCTTGGCGTGCAGCGGGGAGGCGCGATCAACCTCCACAATACGCGGCTTGAGAAATTCCGTAGCGCTTTGCATAGAGTGCGATTCCTTAAGACTGACCCAGTTTATTTGGAGTACAGTTCGACGAC
>JGI20214J51650_10003145_pt1 | contig 10362 bp, 7 predicted proteins | sample WetSurMetagenome_FD_51650 | JGI IMG/M metagenome (IMG submission 51650)
CCCGCCGGTCGCCAGCCGTCGCAGGTTCATAAGGATCAGATTCCGGCCGACGCTGAGCTCGGGGAATATGCCTTCATCCTTGCGGCTCTCCGAGAGCATCGCGAACCCGTTGCGGATCGCCTCGGGCGGCCCGGATGCCACGACCGACCGCCCCTCCAGCTCCATCCGGCCGGAGGTGACGGGGTTCAGGCCGAAGAGGCTGCGCAGCAGTTCGCTGCGGCCGGCCCCAATCAGCCCGGCCAACCCGAGAATCTCCCCCCGCCGCAGCTCGAAGGACACCTCCCGGAACCCCTTGCCCGAAAGCCCGACCACACTCAGCAGAGTCTCCCCTATCGGCACCTCGGTCTTCGGATAGAGATCCGCGATCTCGTGCCCCACGATGAGGGCGACCATGCGGTCGGCCGTGAGATCTGCCCGGGGTATGGTCCCGACCGTCTCGCCGTTGCGCAGCACCGAAACGGTGTCGGCGATCCGCATGACCTCGTCCAATCGGTGCGAGATGAAGATGATGGCCACGCCCTTCTGCTTGAGCCGCTGCAGGGCGCGAAAGAGGCCTTCGATCTCGCGGTTGGTCAGCGACGAGGTCGGCTCGTCCAGGATGAGGACCTTGCCCTCGCGCGCGACCTCGCGGGCGATCTCGATCAGCTGGCGCTTGCCCATGGACAGCCGCTCGATCAGGTCCGTGGGCGCGACCTCGAGGTCCCATTCGCGCAACAGCCCGGTCGCCTCCCGGTCGAGGGCCTTGCGCCCGACCGGGGCGAGGTCGCCGCTCGAGAAGCGGTGCAGGAAAAGGTTCTCGGCCACGGTGAGAGTCGGCACCAGGCTGAGTTCCTGGTAGATNATCCGGATGCCGAGGTCCCGGGCGTGCTTCGGGTCTCGGATCTGGACCGGCCGCCCATTCAGGAAGATGGTGCCGGCGTCGGGCGCATAGACGCCCGCCAGAAGCTTCATGAGGGTGCTCTTTCCGGCGCCGTTTTCCCCCACGAGCCCGTGGATCATCCCCCCGGCGAACTCCAGGCTCACGCCCTTGAGGGCCTGGACCCCGCCGAAGTGTTTTGAAACGTCCTTNACCGCAATCACACCCGCACCCTCCGGTCGGACCGCATCGGGGACCCCCCTGTCAACTACAGGGGATCCCCCCTGCAGATTGAAGGCTATTTACCGGGTTTGAACGTCTCCGGCTCGGACAGGCTGCCGCCGAAAACCGGGTCTTTGACGACTAAAACGTTTTCCTTGGTGACCGAGATCGGGGCGACCATGTTGTTCTTGGGGACGTCCTTGCCCTGCACGATGGCGATGGCGGCGTCCAGAGCCTGCACGATCATGGCCGCCTGGGACTTGAGCGAGGTGTAGCCCATCTTGCCGTCGTGGATCGCCTGCATACCCATCGGGATCCCGGAGTTGCCCACGAAGGTGACGGCCTTGGCGCGGCCCGCGCTCTCGGCCGCTCGGATGGCGCCGAGCGCCAGATCGTCGTTGCTGCCCAGGAAGGCGTCGATCTTGTCGAAGCGCACCAGGGCGTCCTCCGCGTTCTTGAGCCCCTCGGCCATGGTGTCGACCTTGCTCTTGTAGACCTCGAGCAGCTTCAGATTGGGATGTTTCTTCATTTCGTCCTGAAAACCCTCGAACTGGATGGCCGGGTAGGAGGCACCCACCGGGCCGTAGAGGTAGACGAGGTTGCCGCCGTTCGGCAGAGCCTTGGCCAGAAACTGGCACTGCTTCACGCCGAACTCGCGCTCGTCGAAGACGAATGAGGCGCGGTACTTGTCGGTCTCGGAGGGCCGGGCGATCTGGACGACCGGGATGCCGGCCGAGTGGGCAGCCTCGATCGCGACGACGCTGCCCTGGGCGTGCACCGGCCCGAGGATGATCGCGTCCACCCTGCGCTGGATCAGGTCCTCGGTGTCCTTCAGCTGCTTGGCGGGATCGCCCTGGGCCCAGAGGACGATCAGCTTGACCCCGCGGATGTCGGCCGCCTGCTCGAGGAACTTGCCGACGTTGGCCCACCACATGTTGTCCTTGGAGATCAGGCTCGCGCCGATCACCATCTCCTTGGGGTTCTGTTTGGCCGCCATCGAAACGGCCGGGACGATCAGACACAGCACTACCAGGATGACCAGGGCTTTCTTCATTGCCGGACCTCCTCCATGCAGATGGGTGGGTGTTTAGGTGTCTGGGTGGTTCGTGTTCTGTGTTTTGTGTTGGGGTGTCTGGCGCCACGGGCGATGGTGCCGCGCAACGCCGGGTNGCGGCCTGGGCCACCATTTTTCACACGCGATCGACCCACTCGCGGTTGCGGACATCGATCTTCACGGTTTCGAGTTCCTTGAGCGCCCGCACGAGGTAGGCCGCGAAGCGCTTCAGGGACTCCTCGCCCTTCTCCTTGGTGGCGCGCAGGGGGTTGCCGATCAGCCCCGAGTCCGAGAAATCGCGGTGCTCCATGGGGAAGACGAAGTAGGAATGTCCCTCAAACACGACGCTCGGCGTGCCGTCCTTCTTCAGGAAGGAGGCGGGCAGGTAGGGCGGAGTCTTGGTGCGCTCGCTCTTAATGGCGCGCTCCATGCGCGCCAGCTTTTCGTCGTGCGCGAGCACCTGAGAGGTCTCCAACTCGCCGGCATGCCAGCCCGGGGTCTCCTCGGGTGGGCCCTCGAGGATGTCCTTGACGATCCCCATGTAATTCTCGGCGTAGGGCTTGTAGACGGCCACCATCGCGCCGGTCTCATATTTGATCTTGCGCAGCAGCGGGTCGATGATCTTCATGTTGGACGCATGGCCCATCACGAAGATGATCTTGTTGAACCCGTGGTGGATCAGCGAGCGGGCGATGTCGTAGTAGAGGTTGCGGAAGGTCTCGGCCCGCACGGTGATCGTTCCCAGGCCCAGGCCCGGGGGCCCCATGTGGTGCGGGCTGTAGCCGATCCAGGACTCGGGCGTGTATAGCACCTGGGCGTCGCGGGCCGCGCGGTAGGTGACCTCGCGCGCGGTGATCATGTCTGTGAACAGCGGGCAATGGTACGAGTGCTGCTCGAGGCTCGCGACCGGCACCATGATGATGTCTTTTTTCTTCAGGTACTCCTGGATGTCCACGTAGGTGAGGTTGCCGATATTGAACTGGTAGTCGGTTTGCACGCGTTTCTCCTTTCTCGTGCGGGGTCAGGTGCGCCGGGGGGCCCGGGACATGAGGCGGACGAACTCGTTTACGATCAGGGCGGCGAAGGGCTCCTCGTTCACGTGGAGAGCGGCTTCGACCACGGTGATGTCCGCGCGCAAGCCGGCCTTGAGGCATTCGAACAGAATGCGGTCGCCCTCGGGGTCGTGGGTGCTGCCGCCCTTCAGCCCGGAGTAGCTCATCCCGTTCAGCGGCAGCACCACCGTCACCGGCCCCCTGGAGAGGCTAAGCTTGCGGGCGGCGGTCGCGCCGATGGTCTTCATCTCGGCGTGGGTCGGCCGGATCAGGGTGAACTTGGGGTTGTGGTAATACATGGGGCGGTCGCGCCACTTCTCCGGCACGGTGTCCTTGGCACCCTGCGCGAAGAAGTCGACGCAGCCGGTCGACACCACCTGCGGGATGCCGGCTTTACCGGCCGCTTCCAGGCGGTGTGGGCCGGCGTCGTGGTAGGCCCCGACCAGGTGGTCGGTCAGCTCGTTGATGCAGAGGTCGACCACGCCGCAGAAGTAGCCGCGGCCGATCATGTCCTCCATGACCTGCCCGCCGACGCCGCTCGAGTGGAAAATGACCGGGATGTAGCCCGCCTGCTCGAGCCGCGGCAGGATGAACTTAAGGACGCGGTCGGTCGTGCCCAGGGTCGTGATCGCCACCAGATTGGGGCTTTTCACTTCCATCGGCCGGTAGGACTTCACCATCCCGCAGACGGCGGCCGCGGCATTGTCGAAAATGACCCGGCTGATCTCGTTGATGCCCGCGATATCCACGAGCGAGTGCATGACCGTGATGTCGCGCACCCCGATGAACGGGCCGAATGGCCGCACCCCGCTGGCGAGCGGAGTGATGATGAGCTTGGGGAACCCCGGCGGAAGCACCTGCATCGCCGCGGCCGCCATGACACCGCCTTCCGCACCGCCCATGGACATCGCGCCGTAGATGCGGCCCTCGGCATGCAGCCGAGCGGTCAGGGCGCGGGCGCCTTTCAGCATCTCGTCGATGGCGAGGCCCCGCGTCCCCACCTTGCGCAGGGCCTCGAGGGTGGTCCCGGCCGCGCGGGCGGTTTCGGCCGCGGGGATGTCGGGGGTGATGCCACAGGGCTCCCCGAGGACGCCGGTGTCGAGAATGAGGGTGTCCAGACCTTCGGAAAGGATGNGCTCGCGAAGGTGGATGACCTCCGCGCTCTTGGTGTCCAGGGTCGCGATGATCAGCACCGTGCGCTTGCCGGCGGCGGCACTCATGCTGCGTCTCCCGTTCGATCAGGTTCTAATACCATAACGAAAAGGTCGAGTTTCGCCTTCATACCGGTGATGAGCAAAATTTGTCAAGTTTTTTCCAATAAACGCCAAATTATCGCATATTATCGCGGAAACGCGCCCGCCAAATCCCTGCGAAGCTCAGTCTCTGCCTTCGGGCGGGGGGAACGGCCGGCCGAGGGTCTTCAACTGGACAAGCTCCCGGGTCGACAACCCGGTGGCCTCGGATGCCTGACTGAGCAGGTTCTTGTTGAACGCGAACCCCAGGCCGGTTTGCTGAGCCTCCAGGAGCAGCTCCATCGCCATACTCGCCGTGCCCGCCACGATGCCCTCGCAACGCGCGCGGCAGGCGCTGGTTCCGTATACGTGCGGTTCAGTCAGATCCCAGCACTGCACAGTCCCGAAGCGAAGCTGAAACCGGTGAGGCAACTGGTTGAAGAGCGCATAGCTCTCCCAGAGCCGTTCCCGGTGATCTTGCAGCGACCCCTCCTCGGGGTTGGCGCGGCCGTACACCAGCCCCAGCCCCATCATGCCGCCCAGCAGCGCTCCGCAGTTTTCACCACGGATGCCCACCCCGCCCCCGAAGGGCGTAGCCAGCGCCGCGGCGCACGCCGGCAGGGCGGACTGGATTTGCTCGTGAACTGCCAAAAAAACGGCTTCGGCGCAGTTGGCCCGCTTCCTCAGAAAATGCGCCAGAGCGCTTTCGCCTGCTGCTCGTATGCGTTCCGCTGCGTCCATCCCCGACCTCCCGTGTTTGAACGATCGCTGCATTTGCGCTGATCGGACCATAGCCCGAAGCTCAAGTCGTCGCAATGAATTTCAAACTGTCGCAAAATTGTTTCGGCGCTGGAGAGTGATCGTGGCTTNAAGATTTGGCGGCAACTCCGGCTGGGCGCAGGGGAAATTACTTTACAAACACGCGGCTTGTCGTTATGGTGACGCGCAGTTTATTCCAGAACATTGCAACGCTTGTCAACGGCGGTGCCGCATGTACCCGTTCGAACGCAAAAACAAGATCCTGGCTCGCCTGCAGGAAACGGGGCAGATCAACATCGGGCAGGACGCCAAGCTGTTCCGAGTGTCCACCTCCACCCTGCACCGCGACCTCGAGGATCTTCAGAAGCAGGGCTTCGTCAAGAAAGTCGTCGGGGGTGCCGTTCCGGCGTCCGGCGGGGTGTTCGAAACCCACTTCGACAAGCGCATGAAGAGCCGGATCAAGGAAAAGACGGCTATCGCACGGAAGGCGGTCGAGCGCATTCAGGACGATACGTCCATCTTCATCGACCATTCCTCCAGCACCGTCTACCTGGCGCGCGAGATCAAGCAGCGCCAGTTCCGCAGCCTGGTCGTCCTGACCAACTCGCTCCAGATCCCCCTCGAACTGGGGAACATCCAGGGCATCCGCGTCATCAGCACCGGCGGGTTCGTTGAAGGCGAGTTCAGGGCACTGTCCGGCCGCTGGGTCCTGGAGGCCCTGCACGGCGTCAACCTGCACCAGATCTTCGTCTCGGTGGGGGCTGTGTCCGTCGACACCGGACTGATGACCCAGATCCACTTCATCAGCGAGCTCTTCCCCGAGCTCTTCAAGCGCACCCAGCAGGTCAACGTGCTCGTGGACAGCAGCAAGTTCTTCAAGATCGGAACCTTCCAGATCGCTCCGCTCAAACCGCCCCTGACCATCTTCACCGACAAGGGCCTGCCGGAGGCCCTCCGTACCGCCGCTGAAAGAAAGGGCGTCACGGTCGTCACCTGACGCGTGCCCGCCATGAACGGCAAGATGGCATACGCGTTCCTGATGGGGCTCAACCTGGGCTTCATCTTCCTGAACATCCCGCCCGCGCTCGACCTGCTGATGGGCCTCTATGCGGTGTCCTACACCCGCATATCGGTCCTGATCAGCGCGCTGCTCTGGTCGCACGCGCTGATGCAGGTGCCGGCGGGCATCCTCACCGACCGGTTAGGGCTGCGCGGCGCGCTCGCCATCTGCCTGGGGTGCATGGGAGCGGGCGGCGTCATCCCGGCCCTCGCGCCGGCCTTCGAAGCGGCCGTCGTGGGCCGGGTGCTGACCGGGCTCGGGACCGGGCTCGGATTCGTCGCCACTATGAAGCTGATTGCGCTGCATGCGCCGGGCGGCCGGATTGGGACGTATCAGGCCTTCTTCGCGGGCTCCTTTTCGATCGGCAGCATCCTGGCCTACCTGCTCATCCCCGCGATCAGCGGCTTCGGGTGGGCCTGGGTGTACGCGGCCACGGCCCTCAGCGGCCTGCCGCTGATCGGCCTGCTCGGCGGCATGCGCTTCGCGCGACCGTCCGCCGCGGCTCCGCGCCCGCTGACGCTCGGCGCCGTCAGCCGGGTGCGTGTCGGCTGGGCGATCGGATTCTACCACGCGCTCTCATACGGCTCGATGATCAACCTGGGGAACTGGGTGCCGACCCTGCTGACCGAGGTCTGGCAAGGGTCGTCGGCCGTTCAGTACGCCTGGGGCGGAGCCGTCGTCATGCTGCTGAGCGGGATCGGGCGGCTTTCGGGCGGGTTCATCCTCTTCAGGGTCAGGCCGCTCGCGATCGCGAACGGCTCGCTCATGGTGCTGCTCTTTCTTTACGGCGGTTTGTTCGTCGTGCACTCGCCGGGTTTGGTGCTGCCGCTCGCACTGGCGGCCGCTTGGTTCGCCTCCATCAATTTCGGTGCGTTTTTCCATATCGCCTCACGGGCGGTCGCCCCCGAGTCGCTCGGCCTTTTTTTCGGTTTCATCAACCTGCTCGCGAACCTGGGAGCCATCGCGTTCACGCTGGCCTTCGGCTGGATGAAGGACACCTTCGGTTCGCTGGCGGGCGGCTTCGGCCTCATGGCTGTACTGTGCCTGGCCGCTTTGCTGTCGTGCCGGCCCGTGCTGCGCGCGGCGGTCCAGTCCCGAAGCGAGGACGGCAGACCGAAACCGTCCGGTAATTCATGATCCGTCGGGCTACGCCGGCGCGACCGTATCAGTGGCTCAGCTGCGATCCGAGAGCGGGTCGTGGCATGGACTATTCACCCCGTGGCTCGCCCCCGCGCGGTAACACGAGCAACCGTGACGACGCCCTATCCGGACGGAATCTCATGTTGAAGGCCTCGACATCCCCCGCCGCCGTTCGCCGGACCCAATCTTCCGACACCGTTTGACCGGCGTCGGCGGCAGCGAGGCGCCGGTCGAGTTCTTCAGCTGCGATCCCCGTCACATGGACCTCCAGGCGTTCGCCCTCCGCCGGGGTGAGGCTCATCGCTATCCCCGGGCATGTTCCGCCGCCGGCTGCCCATGCGATGGCGCAGAGCTTCACCCACTTCGACCGGGCCCGCAGCTGCATCCGCCCCATCACATCCCCACCGCCTTCGAATCGCGCCGCGGCCAAAAAGTCCAACCAGGTCCGCGAAAGCACTTCGGGGGAAGCCGCGACATCCTGCAAGCGCCGCTCGGCGCCGCCGTCCGACGAATCCATAGCCGCCGTCGCCCGCAGGCGATCAGCCGGGCTCGCATCCGGGCCGGACCGTGCGACCAGGTCGCGCAGCGTCCGGCGGGCGATCATGTGCAGCAAGTGCTCGGCATACGCGAGCGACTGCGCGCGCGCCTCGGGTTGGCCGGGGTCTCCCTGACGGGCGTCCATCAGAAAGTGGCAGAAGTCGTCCAGGAATACCCAGGCCTCGAAGATTTCCGCCGCGCTCATGTCGTCGGTCTCGGTATTGGCCCGCCCCTCAAAGCGGCCGTCCGCGGCCACGGCCACCGCCGGGTTTCGGGTCGGAAAATCCCGACGGTCCCAGTCGACCAGCCGCACGCTGCCGTCCCGCCGGATGCGGGTCCCGGGGTAGGGGATTGCGATCGAAACCGACGCGTGGCGCGTCAACCGGTTAAAGGGGGTGTGGTCGTGGATTAGGAGCGCGGTGCGCAGGATGCTCTGCCACCCCTGTCCGGGCAGGCCGACCAGGAGGTAAACGGCGGTGTGAATGCCGAGCTCGCGGCACCACTCGATGGCCTGCACCACCTGCTCGCGGGCGACGCACTTCCCGAGCGACCGCAGGAGATCCGAGTCCCCGGTTTCCACCCCCAGCTGGATAAACGTGAGGCCGGCCGCGCGCATGCGTGCGAGCCGCTCGCGGCTCACCTGGTCGGCGCGTGCCTCGACCGTCCACTCGAGGGGGAGCCTGGCCGTCTGAACAAGATCGCAGAAGCGCTCCACCCGGCCGGCTCGGTTCAGGAAGGTCTCTTGAACGAAGGCGAACTTGCGGAACCCCTGGCGGTAAAGCCGCTGGACCTCGGCAAACAGGCTCTCCGCGCTGCGCTCGCGTACCCGCCCGCCGTGGATGCACCGCTGGGCGCAGAAGATGCAATCGTGCGGGCAGCCGTAGCCCGCGAGCACGCCGACCGGGTAGCGGGAGTTCCGCGCAGGGTTGCCCAGATGGGGCCAGAAGAGATCGAGGCTGTCCGACGGTGCCGGGTAGTCGTCGAGCGGCAGCAGCTCTCGTCTGGCCGGGTTGACGTGAATCCGGCCGGCCGGCTCACGCCAGGCGACTCCTTCGACCCGCGAAACGTCCGGGTTCCCTGCCGCCAACCGCACCACCATCTCGACCAGGGCCTCGACCCCTTCGCCCACGCAGGCCAGGTCGCAGGGGACCTGCATCAGCGTTTCCTCGGGTGCGACCGAGACGTGCGGCCCGCCGATCACCCGCAGGGCCCCCGGAAACAGGCGGCCGGCCGCCGTCGCAACCTCGGCGGCCAGCTCCAACCCGGCGCTCGTCGCCGTCAGCCCGACGATGTCAGGCCATCCGCCCGCACGCTCGCTCTCTGCACGCAGGAATTCGAGGAGCGAACGACCGGACCGGTCGCAAAGGTGAGCGACCGTCACCCGAGGGGGCTCACCGGGGCCGGGCAGACCGAGCCGCGCGGCTATGCGCTCCAGCAAGACGGTCTCCCGCACCGCACTCGCCAGCGACCCGAGGGTCAGGTAGCTCTTTAGGCGGTTTTCGGGCGACCCGTCCGTGGATGGGTCGATCAACAGAATCGAAAGCGGTTGCGGCATGGCGGCAACGGTCCGGTATCATCATATGTCTTGACTTGGTTCGCCTTCTTTATTAGGGAACCTGAGTTATTTCAAGCTCCGCGCGCGTTTCCGCCCACTCCGTAACCGATGCGGTCAACCGTTCTGAAGGGAGGACATCGATGAAGATTTGTCGCTTGGCACCCCTGGGGCTGCTCCTGCTGTTGGCGGCGCTGCTCCTGGCACCTGCGGCCGATGCCGGCAACATCAAGGTCGGCATCTTGGATAGCTACAGCGGCCCGCCGGCCGTCTTCGGCAACGACGCCCTGAACGGCTTCAAGCTGGCGCTGGAGGAGATCAACAAGCAGGGGGTCCTCGGCGGCAAGATCGAGTTCGTCACCCGCGACGACAAGTTCAAGGTGGACATCGGCCTCAACATGGCCAAGGAGCTGGTGCTGAAGGAAAACGTGGACGTGATCGTCGGCGTCGTGAACAGCGGCGTCGCCCTGGCCGTTTCGGACGCGGTCGCCAAGAAGGAGAAAGTCCCGTTCTTCACCTGGATGGGCAAGAGCGAGAACATCACGGGCAGGGCCGGCCACCGCTACATGTTCTCGGTCACCGAGAACACGGCCATGTCTGGCAAGGCGGCCGCCAACGTGCTGTCCAAGAAGGGGTACAAGCGCATCTGGGTGGCGGGCGACGACTACGAGTACGGCCACGCCCTGGACGACAGCTTCGCCCGCTACATGAAGCAGCTCACGCCGGATGTCGAGTTCGTCGGCCGGACCTGGTGGAAGCTCGGCGAGCCCGACCTGGTGCCCTACTTCACCAGCATCCAGGCCGCCAACCCCGACCTGATCCACTTCTGCACGGGCGGCGCGAGCATGGCCAACGTGCTGAAGACCATCAAGGCGACCGGCATCAACCAGAAGATCCC
>JGI20214J51650_10003148_pt1 | contig 10361 bp, 10 predicted proteins | sample WetSurMetagenome_FD_51650 | JGI IMG/M metagenome (IMG submission 51650)
CCGATAAGATTTGCGATACATAACTGAGTATGATGTGCGCAGGGCATTCCGTGCATCTCTGGAAACTTATCAGCTATTATTTTAACTTCATCTTCTACGGTACGCCCTTTCTGTGGTGATTTTTCCAGGTCTGCCATTGTCTCAACATAGAAAAGCGGACAAATATTGGTCAGGAAAAAATGGTCAAACCAGACGGATTCGTCCACGCTTAGAGATTGTAAGAATGACTTATCAAAAAGTGTAATCGGTCCCAAAGTGTTTCCTAGCCCAACTTATTATACCAACAGATAATAGTTTATTTCTTGTCATTTAGTGTATGCAAAAAATATTTCAGTATATTTCCTTCAATTACACTCCGAAACGAAGTCTTTTTGGTTATGGGAATTATAAACTTGTGACGGAATCTGCGCAAGGGGTTAGGTTTTTGGAGTGGGATCAGTAGTATTTCTTGTTATGTCTCAAAATACTAAAAAGTGTTCTTTTTGAATCAGATTATTGTAAAAAAGTTGCTAAATGGGGGACGGTAGTTGACGATATGCATAACTCGGACGTTCGAATTTAGATTCAGGATGAGAAAACAATATTAACTATATTCTATCTAACAAATATCTAAAAATCCCAATTGGGAACATTCGCATTACCAATTATCGATTTTATCAGTATTCCAAACGTTCATAGTCTGCTTTGATTAAACCGTATTGCAATCGATCTTTCCAGTAGTTCTCGTGAAAGGCATGATTTTTGAATTCCGCCTCTTTAATAAGACCTATATTTATCATCACTTTTTCCGAGGCCACATTATCCCTGAAACAACTAGCGGTAATTTTGTGTATGTTACGATTTTCAAAGGCATCTTTTATCACCGCCTTCCCGGCTTCTGTGATGTAACCTTTGTTCCAATACTTCTTTATGATAAAGTATCCCAAATCAGCCCTACTACCCTGTTTAGTTTGTAAAGTGATAGTATATCCGATTTCGCCGATATATTCATAACTCTGGTGATTCAGTATAGCAAAGAAATATTTCGTCCTCCGAGCTGAATTAGCTTCGTTAATCGCATCGAATAGTTTCAGCTTTGTTTCCTCGATATTTCGGGTCTTGATATCTGACAAAAATCTCATCTCTTCCAGTGCAGAATATAGAGTATGCATAGGTAAAAGGTCTCCCGGGATATGGTCACGAATCAACAATCTGGTAGTTTTCAGAGAAATCATCTTCACCCTTGTTTATTTAAAATTTGTTAATTGTCAGTTATGATAAGAAAATTATTTGACATTGTCCAGCGATTGTTTAAACAACCTTGACGTATATTATACGTATGTCCTTGAAATAATCGATATTTATTGGGTGGTACTTGACGGGGGAAAGAACCAAGACATTTGAGTTAACGGACAATTTATGAGCCCCGTACTGAGTTATTGTCCATATTAGTCCTTTCAGAATTGTCCCCCATTCAACATTAGTTAGCTGAATATGAATTTCTTTTACTATCGGTAATTAAACAAAATGGACTTCTGTTACCTGTAAAATACTTGATGAAAGTTAGTAATTTGTCTATTTCCAAATCACCATAACTTCTGTAATGGCATCTTCCTTAAATAGTCCGGANNGTTCCAATGCAGCCAGTCGTGTTCGCAAATCAGCTTCGAAGGCCTCTTTCTTATCGCCTAGCACNGGGATTGAAGTTGAAGACGTTGAGTATAAATAGCCCATGATACTGTCCATCGTCCAGGTTCTTTTCGTCTTGAATTCGTAAGATTCAAGACCGTGAAATTGTGATTCCGCCAATACTGTTTCAAATCGTTTTGTCGGATGTACATAAGTGCCTTTGGTCCCGGCTTTGCGAACATCGCCCATCCAGGATCGCACGGTATCATTTATAATAACTTTCCAATCAGTATCCGGGGAATCCGTCTTTGGGCCATCAGTCGCAATTATCACTAGACCTCCACCAGGCTTTAATAGAGGGAATAAATCAAATAAAGTCTGTTCTCTATCCATCCAGTGGAATGCCTGCGCAATAACCGTCAGGTCTATTTCTCCGATATCTAATGCCATGCGTGCGATATTTCCCGATTCTCCTAACAGCCATGTGATATTGGAAATTCCTTTTCGGGTCGCTAATAATCTACCTTCATTCAACATTTCGTCCAAAGGATCCATGGCGACCACTTCCGCCACCAGCGGTGCCAATTGAAGAGCGATCAGCCCAGTACCGCATCCCATGTCGAGTACTCGGGATTTTTTATTCAGGTTAAACTTATCCCTCACTAAACGTATAACCTGTTTCGGATACTCCGGTCGGTAACGTGCATAATACCAGGCAGTCCCTGCGAAAATATTATCGGATTCCCAGCTAGGCATCTTTTATCTCTATTAGTTTTATTGACACTACCATATATTCAAATAAGTATTCCGATTTTTGTTAGTCTAAGAATTAACTCTAATCGAGAATATTTACCTATTTAGTTTCTGAAACAAATGTGACAATATTCTGTTGCATTCAAGATGGGTAAACAAAACGCCCGATTGTGACTTAGTAGATGTTTTAGTGATCTAGGTCATCCCGTGAAAATGATCTCAAGAAATGGACCTTATAATTGAGCCCTACTCGTAATGGACAATACGGACTTTGCCAGTCTTGTAATCGTATTTCCAACCGTCGTAAATATAGTTGTCCGGGATCCTGTATGCTTCTTTTAGGATAAACATCGAAAGGGTATTAGTCCACCCATTGCAGTTTGTCAACGGCTTATTTGTAGTATGCTTACAACATCTACTCCGTTCTGGTAGGTAAAAAAGTCAAGGGATTGAGAAGCTCTTCAAGAATCTGAATAGCACTTCCAATACAAGGTTTGCAGGCTTTATCCTTTAGCTGGTTGTCTTCAAAAAACCTTTGGCCTTCCTCGGTTAAGAGTTCGCAACCATTAAGAAGTTCACGACACATAACTGTCCCATGCTTCGCTGTGAATCGATTGATAAGCTCTCTTGTCTTCTCATAGGTCGCCTCCTTCGCAGATTCTCCTTCTCTATCACCTCTACCAAATTTGAATCCCAGTACCAGTATCCCGCCACTAACCGCTCCACAAACGAACTCTTTTCGACCCATACCAGCCCCGAATCCGCAAGCCAGTTTGAGTGCTATATCTCTATCTAGGTTGAACTGTTCCGCGAACGCGGAAAAGACTGACTGTGCTCAATTATATCCTGACATGAATTTTTCGTTTGCTATTTCAGTTGGTAAATTCATCTTATATCCTTTAGCACTCCGTTGGAGATATTTACTCTTTTTATTCTTCCCCTAATCTCGAATACCCCGACCATTGTGGTCGAGGGAATTTTATTCATCTTGAATGTACTTTTGTGTTTAGGATTATATCATATCATGAATAATTACTACGCCAATACTTATAGCTGGAAGACGGGGAGATAAACGTGCTAGCTCTTGAAATATCTCAATTTGTATTTTTGTTGAATGTATATTTTAGTTACATACCCTATCTCCAAAAACCTAACCCCTTGCGCAGATTCCGTCACAAGTTTATAATTCCTATAACCAAAAAGACTCCGTTTCGGAACACCGATATTTTTCAATAATGACAGAACAATACGTCATATTAGGTAATTCAGGAAGATCAAAAAGCTGGTTTGAGAAACGTCTTTTTAGGAGAGGAAGACGATAGTTGATTACAATACCCCATTGAAAAATTTGTTAGGATACCTTATTATTTCAATATGAACGAAATTTCAAAGGATGCATATCAACTGTTAAACACGTTGACTGCCATCCATGAGAAGTTTAATCACATCGAGAAAAATCCTCGTGTGTATAGTGATGGTATCAAGGTGTATCCATCACAAATCGCAGCCATCGTTATGATAGGGCACTATCCCGGGATGAACGTTACAGAACTAGCACAGCGTTTAGAGATAACCAAGGCTTCGGCTTCGGAATTGATTACCAAGTTGGAGGAGAATGGACTGGTAAGTAAAACCCAGAATGCTGGCAATAATAAGGAAGTACTTCTCGATATCACTGATAGATGCCAGGTAATATTAAAAGATGTCGACCGGCGGCATGCACAAATGTTTAAGGATTTCAATTCGATTCTAGGCGATTTTCCAAAGACAAACTACGAAATGATGATTCGAGTTCTTAAGAGATTCGAGTTTTACCTGGATACTTACTCTAGAGAAAATACTTAATTTTTTTATCTGATGGTTCGGTTACCTTAATATGTTATCTGGATAAATACAGGGTTATTTATCCATCATCAACATACAAACGACGATATGTTTTAGACCAGGATTGACTTAAGTATGAGTAAATTATTGAGAATTGTGTTTCCTATTAGCCTGACTTTGATATTAGTCTCGAATAATATCCTGCCGCTTTGGGGTAATATTCTGCTTATAGTATCGTGTATGGTTAATAACATCTCAATAATGAGAAATAAATAGATCTTTTAAGTAAAAGAGAATCTATGAAAATATATAAGATCATCTAAAGGAGATGCCCCACTAATGAATTCTCAAACACCAATTTATCTTTTTGCTGGTGGTAGAGGCAGGAAAATTTTTACCACCTTATCCAATGTGAGGATGATTATTAAAAGTATCGGCAAGGAAAAACCAAAGATAGCTTTTGTTGGCGTTGCCAGCTTAAAAGATAACTGGTTAATATATGCATTTATCTCTTTATTTATCAAAGCTGACTGTAACTGCCGGATGCAGCGGGTAGTGATGGCGCGTCCTGATGCCGATATTGATAAAGCCCGTGAAGTACTTCAAAAAGCTGATGTCGTTTTTATTAGCGGTGGAGATGCGGAAGCAGGAATGCAGATTCTGAAGGGAAAAAAGATGGTGGGCTTTTTCCATGAATTAGCCCGGCAAGGTAAACTTTTCATAGGCGTTTCCGCGGGAACAATTATGATGTCTACAGAATGGGTCCGTTGGAAAGATCCCAACGATGATTCTACGGCTGAACTGTTTCTCTGTTTAGGATTAGTCCCCATTATCTGCGATACCCATGCCGAAAAAGATGATTGGATCGAACTAAAGACAGCGCTTTCTCTTAAAGGAAATGGTGCGCATGGATATGGGCTGACCTCGGGGTCTTACCTGAAGGTATATCCGGACAGTCGATTAGAAGCAGAAGTCGATACTATCGTCCGGTTCTCCGTGGTTAACGATAAAATCGTACGCCAGGCCGATCTTTTACCACGGAATAGTCATCAATCTACGAATACAGGGACACTCTAACTATTATAGCATTTGCTTTCGGTTGTATAGTTTGGCTTATTACAAATATGTGATCGTATAATCGAGGACACTTTATGAAAGACCTTATCATTGAAGTAAAAGATTTTCGAAAAGTCTATGGTAAAACGGTGGCTGTTGATGATATCTGTTTTGAGGTGCACCAGGGAGAAATATTCGGTTTACTCGGTCCCAATGGTTCAGGTAAGACCAGTACTCTGGAGGTACTCGAAGGGCTTCGTTCCTCTGATAGAGGGGTATTACGGATAATGGGCATAGATCCCACCCGGGAGTCACGCAAACTACGTAACTTAATTGGTGTACAGTTAGTTGTATATAGTCCTGGGCCACAGCCAAAATCAGCAATCTTCATTCCAACGCCGATGTTGAATCGCGATACTATCCAATCTACTGATTTTTTAATGAATATCGTCTTACGTGATGAGATGTCGATTTCGCCATTCAGGTGGAAGGAGAGCATCTGTTTTGAAGTATGTTCATCAGTCCAAAGGTCACTTGCTGTATAAAACTCAAAGGGTTTAGGAGGCAGGTTTATATTTTCAAGCTCTTCAAACATAACTGTGCAATTATAGTACAATTCATTGCTCTGAAGCTATTCTTTTATCTAAAAAATGAATAATGATTAAAAAATGCAATTTTCTATTATCCCGGCTATGATGGCTTACCAATAGACACACACTGAGATGTCTACGTGGGGCATAGCCGTCAGAATGTGTTAGGAAAATTGAGGTTTCATGTCACTTTTAGAGTAATTGTGACATCCACCAGGCGTCCATGAATAATCTTGTTTATAATCTCTTGCCTTAAGTCTGATCGGAATATCTCCACCAGAGGCAGGTTAGCAGTATGCTTAGCACACCGGTAATACTGACCAATGAGTAACTGATAAAACCTAACGGGGCGTGCGATTTACCAGTCAATGCCTCGGCTGCTCCACTGTACAATAGTGGAACTGTCCACGGAAAATATTCTCCGTATCCTAATTGAGAAACGATTTGTCCGAGAATTAGCGCAACAAAAATACCTCCGACCGCTGCCAGGTAGCCTCTTGTTATGCTAGCCAAGAAGGCAAAAAAGATGCAAGTGATTGAGATTAGGAAACCTGTAACTAGTAGTAATCCCAGCCCATTGAGGATGGTTGTAGTTGACAATCCGGGCAATTGGAGTATTGTGCCGATGCCCAGCATTAGTATGAATATCAACACTACCAGAAGCATCGACCAATAAGTTGCAGTAATAATCTTGGCACCAACTATGGTCAGTCGAGAAGTTGGCAATGAAAGCAGGTCATAAACCGTTCTCTCGTTGAATTCACGCCCAAAGATCCAGACAAAGATAAAGCCGAAGATTATAAGGCCGCCGACACTAAGCATAATCAAATTCAGGTTGATAAAACTCGGCCAGTTCGCTGTACCTCCGAAGATTTGAGCTTTTGCGCCTACGAGACCTAACGTTCGCGCTCGTTCCGGGTCTTTGAGAATATACATGAATAAACCCGCAACCAACGCAAATAGTGAAACGACCGCGATGGTTAGCCATGATAACTTTGAATACCGAACCTTCTGAAACTCAACCCATAGTGATGATATTACCTCACCAATGATGCTATTATTTGTTGTAATGATGTTTTTCATTAACGCTTCTCCTTAACTCCTACAGTCTTGAGGAAGAAGGATTCAAGGTCTCCTTGGACAACGATCAACCTGGTAGGAGCGTAACCGGATCGGACTAATAGCGTCGCTATTTTATCCGGATGTTGTACCGCATCAATGTCAGTAAGAACGAGACTATTCTCACCATCAAAACTCGCAGAAAAACCGGCTTTCTCAAGTATCGATCTCGTAGTCATAATGTCGCCAACGTCAATTTCCAGTTTCTTATTTTCTTCCTGAGCCAGTGTTGCCTTATTGATTTCCTTAACCAACTTCCCCTCATGCACAATCCCTATGCGCATTGCCAGTTGGGCGACTTCACTGAGAATATGACTGGAAATGAAAATCGTGACCCCATCTTTTTCGGCGAGTTCTCGCAAGAGCGTTCTAATTTCAACAATCCCAGCCGGATCAAGCCCGTTGGCTGGCTCATCCAGTACGAGTAAGTCGGGATGATGTATCATAGCTTTAGCAAGTCCAAGACGCTGAGCGTTGCCTAGAGAGAGGTTTCTCGCACGCCTTCCAGCATATGGTGTTAGCCCCAGTTGTTCCATAATTGCATCGACTGCACTTCCTTGGTTAATCTTGCGCATTCGCCGGACCAAATCCAGATTCTCACGGACCGTCAGGTCAGGGTAGGCATGTGGTGTTTCCACCAGATAGCCAACTCTTTGCCATATTGAACGTTCGCCCGGTAGTATCCTGGTACCAAAAACACTAACTGATCCGTTACTCGGTTTGATCATCCCCAACAACATGCGGATAGTTGTCGTCTTGCCGGCGCCATTCAATCCAAGAAAACCGTATATTTCGCCCGTCTTAACCTTCAGGGACAGGTTATTTACGGCGATGACATCTCCAAAGTGCTTATTTAATCCATTTAATTCTATCGTTAATGACTCGACCATAGTCCCTTTCCCTTCTTTCTTGATGGAGAATAATATAATTTGTAATGAATTACTATAATGATTACAATAATATTAGAGTGTAATATTGTAATTGTCAATACGTTACACTATAATAATTTCAATAATATGGAGGACGGAAAATGGATGGTTTCGAGCGCAGAAAAGAGCGAAGTAAAGAAGATATTCGGAGAGCTGCTGAAGAACTTTTCTCACAGTTTGGTGCCGATAAGGTGAGTATCAATGACATTGCCCGTAAAGCGGGTGTATCTCAGGCTACGATCTACAACAACTTCGGCAGTAAGGACGAATTGCTGCAAGACTACCATCACTCCATCGTCAAGAAGATTGCCAGCCGGTTTCGAGGGATTCTACTCATGAAAAAGTCATGGGTAGACAGGTTCCAGGGCTTTCTACAATCCTGGATCGATATGGCTGATCAGTACCGGGTCGATGTAAAAAATACCCATTCCGCCGGTCACCTGGTTCTTGGAACGCAAATAGAAGAACAATCATTGCGGGACCCGGTGGGAATGGAAATCGATAAAGCATTCCAGGAGTTGATCCGGGAAGCTAAAGATCAAGGCGGTATGCGATCTGATCTTTCGGAAGAAGCAATTGGCATTTATTTAAGTTTTTTCCAGCAGGGTATGTCTAACGACAACATCCGTGAAAGGATACGCCGAGATCAAAAACTATCTGAAGATCTGCTTTCTCTTTTTATGTATGGAGTTACTGGAAGTCCGGTTAAAGTATCAGTGTAATCATAACAGCATTCTTTTGTATTGCACATAACCGAGTTTCGTGTAATATTATTGGTACACACTTAGCATGGGAATTCCAGCCTGTTTGATTCTGTGTCTTGACGCAAGAATAAAACATATCGATAATTTAAGCTGTCATGGACGTAGAAAAGACTTTCCAATCACTACAGGCGGTCCAACACTATCAACGGACAGCCGATATCCTTATTCCTGGTCGGCAAGATATTCTATCCAAAATCGCACAACTCACCGCAAGTTGCAGCAATGATAATCCCAAAGTGCTGGACCTTGGATGTGGTTATGGCGATGTTACCACCAGTGTACTTTCAGTTAGACCGAATGCCGTAGCTTATCTGATCGATAATTCCGACGAAATGATCAGATTAGCTACAGAACACTTCAAAAACAACCAGAAAGTTACCGTTATCAAATATGACTTGAACCAAGGTCTTCCCCCATCTTTGATTAACGAAGAGTTTGATGTTGTCGTCTCCTGTTTTGCGTTGCACCACATAGAGTATGAGAACAGGACTAATCTTTACCGGGCAATACTCGGAGTCCTTGGTAAAGGGGGTGTGTTTATTAACGGAGACCGGTTTAGGAGTGATTCGTCCGTTATTGACCGATGGGAGTTTGATAACTGGATTTCCTGGATGGTTGAGAGAATCAAGGATAAACTTCACAAGGAAAAGACTTTTAACGAAGTCAAACAAACTCAGATTGAATCTGACAGAAAGCTTGGTGACAAGCCTGGTACAATCTTCGAAATGTCACAGGTTCTGATTCAGTCGGGTTTTCTCCAGGTAGATTGTATTTGGAAAAACTTGAATTTCGCTATCATGGTTGCATCGAAATAACATCGAAAATCATCTTGTCAGCCGCGGCTTTAACATTGTAGATGTTAACTCTACTGAACACACGCAACTATAAATTAACCAATTGTCAGTTTCGTGCAACCAGCCGCAAATGATGTTGACAAATTAAAAGCCCGTTTCTACTATTATGAACACACAGGCAGCATACACTAACGGGGAGGCCGCACTCTTGAAGCTGTGGGAATTCATACCCGGTAAGCGCCCGCAAGTACCAATCGTGGCTGATATACCTCACAGTGGGACATACATCCCGAACGCCATTAGAGGCCAGTTCAAACGCGACCCAGCACCTGTTCTGACTAATCAGGATTGGCACCTGGACAAGTTATACGACTTTCTCCCCGAACTTGGGATCAGCGTTCTGCGAGCTACCCACAGTCGCTATGTCGTTGACCTGAATAGAGAGGTCAAGACTCCGGTCTTTGGACCAGCTGCCACTTCGGTTGTTTCTCAGACAAACACCCAGGGAAGCATTCTTTATGACTCAAATCCTTCAACCGAGGAAGTCGAAACCAGAGTGGCACAATACTATAGACCTTATCACAAGCGGCTTAATGACATACTTCATAAGATCGTACAGAACTCCGGATACGTAATCCTGCTCGATCTGCACAGCTATTTCCTGCCACCCCGCCACCACATCTGCCTTGGTAATCGAAACGGGGTAACCTGCACCGAAAAACTCATTCGTTCCTTCGAGGAAGCGTTCCGCGGGCAGGGTTTTGAAGTTGGACGAAACGACGTTTTAAACGGAGGGTTCATAACCAAGTATTACGACTCGTTACCCCATGTCGAGAGTCTTCAGATTGAGCTCAGATTTCCGGTCTACTTGGAAGGAGAGGATTTTGGCGAGGTTGAAATTACAGATTGGGATTCACTGAAGTT
>JGI20214J51650_10003149_pt1 | contig 10361 bp, 12 predicted proteins | sample WetSurMetagenome_FD_51650 | JGI IMG/M metagenome (IMG submission 51650)
GCACTGTCCCGGGTCGAAGAGTGTGATGTGAGAGATGGCAGAGAAAAAGAAGAGTGCGGACAACTTCAATAGCAAGGTCGAGGCTGTCCTAAAGATGGCCAAATCGGCCAAGATGGTGGACTTCAAGTTCGTCGATCTGCCGGGCATATTGCAGCACGTGTCAATACCGGCCGACAAATTGGACGATGAGAAGTTCGGTGATGGGCACGGTTTCGATGGATCGAGCATCCGCGGATTCGCTCACATCAATGAGAGCGACATGCTCCTCATGCCCGACCCGGAAACGGCCATAATCGACCCTGTATGCAAGATCCCGACGATCAGCATCATTTGCGATGTGGCCGACCCGATGACCATGAACAGGTTCGAGCGCGACCCTAGGTACATAGCCCAGAAGGCGGAAGCATATCTGAAGGAGACAGGGATTGCGGACATCTCCTACTTCGGACCCGAGCTTGAGTTCTTCGTGTTCGATTCGGTAAGTTTCGACCAGAACCAGAACTCTGGTTATTATTATATTGACTCTGAGGAGGGCATCTGGAACTCCGGAAGGAACGGGAGCCCCAACCTCGCGCACCGCCCCAGGAACAAGGAGGGCTATTTCCCAGCGCCCCCGGTGGACACATTGCAGGACTTCCGGTCCGAGTGCGTGCTCCGTTTGATGAACGTTGGAATCGACTGCGAGGTGCACCACCATGAGGTCGCCACCGCTGGACAGGGCGAGATCGGCATGCTGTTCAACACCCTGACCAAGAAGGCTGACGAGGTCATGATCTTCAAATATATCCTGAAGAACACGGCCAGGGAGTTTGGGAAGACATTGACCTTCATGCCCAAGCCGCTCTTCGGTGACAACGGGACTGGCATGCACGTGCACCAGTCCTTGGCGAAGGGTGGGAAGAACACATTCTTCGATGCTGATGGATATGCACTTCTCAGTGACACCGCCATGTATTATATCGGCGGTCTGCTGGAGCACTCCGATGCATTGCTGGCCTTGACCTCCCCGTCCACCAACTCATATCGTCGCTTGGTGCCCGGTTATGAGGCCCCAGTGAACCTGGTGTACTCCCAAAGGAACCGTTCCGCTGCGATAAGGATCCCAGTCTATAGCAAGAGTCCCAAGTCCAAGCGTATCGAGTATCGTCCGCCAGACTGCACATGCAACCCCTACTTGGCGTTCTCCGCGATGCTCATGGCCGGTCTGGATGGCATCAAGAGGAAAATCCATCCCGGTGAACCGTACGACATGGACCTGTTCGAGCTACCCGCGGAGGAAGCGGCCAAGATCAAGCAGGTACCGGGAAGCCTGGAGAAGTCCTTGGAAGCGCTGGAGTGCGATCACGACTTCCTGCTGGCTGGAGACGTCTTCACAAAGAACCTCGTGGAGACCTGGATCGATTACAAGAGGATAAAGGAGAACGACGCCATACGCCTGCGCCCTCACCCCTGGGAGTTCTTCCTCTATTACGACTGCTGAAACGGTCCGACCAAAACACTTTCCTTTTAATATTTTTATAGATTCAATCAGGTTTTGACAGGTTTTAATAGCCCCCATTCGTTTGTAGGACGGTCCTACATGGTGGTAAGCAGAGAGGACAGGATACCTAGCCATGAAACGGCCATGAGGAAGATTAACATCAATGGCCCCATCACATTCATCTGCATGATACACGACCAGGTCCACCACCGCCTTCATGTCCTCATAACTTTCTCATTTTTGACCCTAGGCATGCTGATCGGGTACGGGGACGAGTCCTTCGATGCCGATCGTTTCGATAGACGCAAGGTCAAGGCGCTGGCTGTGCTTTGGGGCATTTATATGGGCTTGCGCCCTTCCTCCCAATGTTTCCTCGCCTTCCTGAGGTTCGACCTCGGCATTTCCCAGGCAGGGGACATAGCCATATATCGGGGGTGTAGGTCTGCCCCATTATGACGTCATCGTTGTCGGTGGGGGACCTGGGGGGACCTCCGCCGCCAACCACCTCATACGAAGATCGCCCGAGTCGAGGGTGGCCCTGGTCGAACGGCTCGAATCGGAGAGGTTCTCCCATTATCACCATATGTGCGGGGAAGGCATATCCCAGGACGGCCTCAAGGAGATCGGTCAGGACCTACAGGGAGTGGTCGTGCAAGGAATCGACACCATAGTGGAGCATTGGCCCGGAGGTCGGGACATCGAGTTAAAGGTCAAAGGGGCGATCATCGATAGGGTCTTTCTATTGGACCGCCTCCGTGCGACATACGAGAGGGAGGGCGGAAAGGTCATACGTGACAGTGTGGTCCGTGTCATCCCGAACGGACCCGGTTTCGAGGTCCAGCTCACATCTGGACAGACCATCACCACCATGCATCTAATAGGTGCTGATGGGGCTCATTCCAAAGTTCGGTCCACATTCTTCCCGGAACTCGTCCCACATCTTATCTGGGCGGACCAATTCCTTCTCGATCCCCCGACCGAGAAGGGCGTGATGCATTTCCATTATGACCAACGATATGGAGGAGGATATCGATGGGTGTTCCCCGCCAAGGTCGGTAATCATTTGGGCTTCCCCAAGGGCACCGACCCAGTTCCACCGGAATATTTGGAAAGGCATCGTCGGGCCATCCCTGTGGCGAAGGCGGAACGGTTGGTGTGCGGGAGATGCTGTCTGGTCGGTGATGCCGCCTGCCAGGCGAATGCCATCTCCTTTGGTGGGATACGCACTGCCATGGTGGCGGGCCGGATGGCCGCGGAAGCGATCGTGAGAGGGGACCTGTCATCGTATGAACGTCATTGGTCCTCATCACCTTATGCTAAGGCCTCGGACATGGGCACCTTTGCCCGCCTACGCTCCATGAGCAACCAGGAGATGATCGGGATGACCGAGCCTTTCCGTGATGGTTATGACGGTCTGAGCGCATTGAAGGCGTTGCTCCTCTCCCCGGACCGCAAGCTCTATCGAACGTTATGGTCATGCGGAAGATATGGATGGTGAGCCTGGGAAATACGATGTCATGATCGTTGGGGGTTGGACATACGGGTCCTGCGGTCGCATCATGCTCGGTCAAGGCATGGGCCTAAGGCTCAATATCGAATGAAGATGGCGATCGGGACGCCTCTACGATCGGACGAGGAGGGGAGCGCTTCCCTCTTGGCCCTATGCGGTCTCTGACTGCCGTCTGGTGCAAGCGATCTCCCCGATGAGCGCGAGGGTGGCCGGCCTGGGCTCGACGACCCTAACACCTGCTAGTGGATGGGCGTCCTCGATGGATGTGGCAAGAGGCCAGGGGTGTAATGTCCGGAAGAACGGCTACGCTCTACTTCATTACATCACGAAGGGACATGCGCTCGGGATATCGGTCTCATTTGCCTAGTTTGGTGACCAGGTCGTCCACGGCTTCGTTCACCACGTCCTTGACCATGGAGACCGGGGGGCAATAGGCGTTCTCGAAGCCGACCTGGAACTCATCGGCTGTGACCCCCTTCATAATGGCAGCGCCCAACCAGTTGATCCTTCCCGTCACCTCTTCACCGCCCACTACCTGTGCGCCGATGAGCTTGCGTGAGGATGGGTCCGCCAAGACCTTCACGGTCAGCGGTTTTCCCCCGGGGTAGTACCTTGCACGCGTCAAGCCGTGCGCCTTCCCTTCCAAGGCCTTGGTCCCGTAATAGTCCGCCAATCCCCTCGACATGCCCACTCCGCCCACCTGAAGGTCCCCTATTACGCTGATGAAGGGACTGGTCACACCAGGAAATTGGGCATAGCCTCCGGCAGCGTTCATCCCGGCCACCCGTCCTTGCCTGACGGCCGAGGAGCCTAACTGGCTCAGGGTCGGACCCGGAACGATCGCGCTCTCGCACGACATGACGTCCCCCGCGAGGTATAGGTCCTTGACCAGGCGACCCTTGCGGTATGGTTGCAATGAGGCGGATACCCGGACGGCCCCCAGGGGGCTGAGGTCGAGACCCATTTGGTTGGCCAGCTCCAGATTGGGCCGCACCCCTGTGGCCAGTATCAGCATTTGGCAAGGGATGTCCTTGGTCGCGACCCGGACGCTCTCCACCTTCCCCACCCCGCCGATTCCGGCGAGAGGAGCACCGAGAAGGAACTTGACCCCCAGGCTCTCGCAGTGCACCTGCACCAACCTTGCCATGTCCTCATCGACGAGGCGTGGCATGGACTGGTTGAACATCTCCACCACGGTCACCTCCTTACCTCTGTAACGAAGGGCGACCGCCATCTCCAGACCGATGACTCCAGCTCCTGCCACCACAACCGATTGCACCTCGTCCAACGCGTGGAGTATGGCCTTACCGTCCTGCAACGACCTCACCGGGAACACCCCTGGAAGATTGGCTCCTTCCACTGGTGGCACGAACACGCTGCCCCCCGTTGCCATGACGAGAACGTCGAACGGAAGGACCGTCCCGTCCTGCAATGTCAACCTCTTTGCGTCCAGGTCGACGTGGGTGACCTTGGTCTTGGTATGTACCGCGATCCCCCTCTCCTTCCGATACCATTCGGGGGTGTGCATGATGATGGAATCGAAATCCTTGATCCGACCTTCTATCACGAACGGTATCGCGCAGGGGGAGTAGGCCACATCCATGTCCTCGGTGAAGAGGACGATCTCTGCGTCCATGGCATGCTCCCGGGCGGTGGAGGCGGCGGTCATGCCTGCCGCCCCAGAGCCTATCACGAAGATCCGTTTGACCATCTCGAAGACCTCGCCAGCTGATTCTTGACCCTCGATATAAATTGTTCCACGTGGGCGTTGGATGCCACGAGATGGTTTATATCGGACCGGGCAATGACCGCCTTGTGAAGGGAGACCCATGAGGACCGACCGGACTATCGATTGCTCCGCACCTGTGGCAATATGGAAAGAGGAGGACATGATCGGGACCAAGCGTGTCAAGGCCATGGTGACCATCCTCCGGACCCGTGGTTGCTGGTGGTCAAAGGAGGGAGGATGCACCATGTGCGGGTACAACGTAGAGAGCGTCCCGGACGTCTCGATCGATGATCTCCGGGTCCAGCTGCGTTCCGTCATCGCCAAGTACGATGGGGAGGAGATGATGAAGGTATACACGTCCGGCAGCTTCCTGGATGATCGGGAGATGCCTAGGCTCGTCCGGGACGAGCTCTTCGCAGCCTTCCCGACGGTGGAGCGCTTCCTATTCGAGACACGGCCAGAGTTCGTAACGGATGAGGCTATCGATACCTTGCCGCCCGGGCGCTGCGCCATCGCCCTTGGCCTGGAGAGCGCTGACGATGATGTGCTCGATCGCTCCATACGTAAAGGATTCCACCGAGAGGATTATGAGAGGGCTGCCGGTCTGCTCAACCATAGATCGATACCTTTGCGCACATACCTGTTGCTTAAACCACCGTTCCTGACAGAGGCGCGGGCCATCCAGGACACGGTGGCCTCGGTCGAGGTCGCACAGAGGTATTCAGATACCATATCCATCAATCCCCTGAACGTTCAGTCACGCACCCTGGTGGAAGCGCTCTGGCGCCGCGGGGACTACCGGCCGCCTTGGATATGGTCGCTGATNGATGTGCTGAAGGCCACTGCGGGGAAGGGTCGGGCGAGGGTGATGTCGTCGCCGAGCGGTGGGGGGACCCCCCGAGGCGTGCACAATTGCGGCAAGTGCGACAGAAAGTTACTTGATGCGGTCGAGCGTTTCTCCGTCAATCAGGACATCGCAGAGCTGGATGGGTTAGACTGCGGGTGCCGTCGTGAATGGGAGGGCCTGATGTACCACCAGGACCGCATGCGCACCTCAGTGGACCTGGAAAGGCACTTGGGTAATGAACTGGACCGCTGAGCATGGAGGGATGGGAATGGACTACGACATCAAGAAGGGCAAGTTTGCGGAAATAGAGGGGGATGGGTTGAGGCGGATCACGGAGGAGACCTTCGGCAACGCCAAGATGGAGGGGGACATGGTGGTGACCTCCTTCGGGGCCCTGGAAAGGATGGAGACCAAGACCATCAGCAAGACCCAGCTCTTCGTCTGCACCAAGATGAGGAAGGATGTCAGCGACGACGTGGCCACAGAGACCATCAAGCGCTATAACCAATTCCTTGAGAAGGCGACCGGCTTCAATGCCAAGGAAAGGGGCAAGCGGGCCCAGAAGAAGGTGAAGCAGGCCGTCCCTTAGGGGATGCCAGGTCATTTCGGTCGGGTTTGCCCGGCCCTCTTTTCTTTATATACCTCGACCGGATAATATTTATATAACAACCCTTATGCGAGGTTGCTCAACGCGATAAGGACGTTCGACCAGACTCCTTGGGCAATGCGCGAGCAACCCTAAACCGCCTTCCGATTAAGTTCTGGAAGGCGACATCAGAGTCACGGTCGAAGGTGCGGATCTCAACACTCGTGAGAATAGGGCGTTAGCAAGTCAGAGAGTTTGCTCTCTCGGCAAGAAGAGAGGGAGACATATGCCGAACAAAAGACGTCCGCGACAGGGCTCCATGGCGTTTTCGCCAAGAAAGAGAGCTTCGAGACAAACACCAAAAATGGACCATTGGCCCGAGATTAGCGAAGGCCCGAAGGTCCAGGGATTTGCCGGCTACAAGGCCGGCATGACACATGCTATGATGGTCGATTACCGCAAGTTCAGCACTACCGCCGGGCAGGAGATCAAGATCCCGGTCACCGTGCTGGAGGTCCCTCCCATGAAGGTGGCAGCGGTCCGACTGTACGAGAACACCCGATACGGCCTGAAGACCGCAGGAGAGGTCTGGGCCGCCAGCATCGACGAGACATTGTCCCGCCGCCTTCCCATAGCAAAGAACTACGATCAGGGGAAGGCCTGGGAGAAGGTGAAGGGCGTCGATATTGAGGACATTCGGATCCTGGCCTATACCCAGCCTAAGATGGTGAAGGGCGTGCCCAAGAAGGTGCCAGAGCTCATGGAGCTCCGCATCGGCGGTGGCACCATGGACGCCCGCATGGAGTATGCCAAGGGATTGCTGGGAAAGGACATCGGCATCGCAGACTTCGCCAAAGAGGGAGCGTTGATCGATGTGTCCGCCATCACCCATGGCAAGGGATTCCAGGGAGCTGTAAAGCGCTGGGGCCTCAAGCTTCTGCACCACAAGAACAGCAAGCACCGCCGCATGGTCGGTACCCTGGCCCCTAAGAGGCCTGGTTATGTGCGCAACACCGTCCCCCAGTCCGGTCAGATGGGATACCATCAGAGGACCGAGGTCAACAAGCGCATCCTCAAGATCGGTGAAAAGGGTGAGGAGATCAACCCCAAGGGCGGATTCGTCCTATATGGGATGGTCATCAACTCCTACGTTCTGGTGCACGGCTCCGTGCCCGGCCCCACCAAGAGATTGGTGCGGTTGCGGGACCCGGTGCGTAAGCAAGGCGTGGACCTGAAGGAGGCACCGAGCATGGTGTACATCTCGGTGGAATCCAAGCAGGGGGCGTAATCAATGGCAGAGAAGAATGGCAAGATCAACGTTTATTCCGTCAAGGGCGACGTGGTGAAGACCATGGAGCTGCCCCTAGTGTTCGCCACCGAGTTCCGTCCTGACGTCATCAGGAAGGCCGTTGTGGCGGAGGAGGCCAACCGCCGCCAGCCGTACGGTTCCAAGCCCGGTGCGGGTATCAGGCACGCGGTCTCCACCTGGGGCAAGGGACGTGGCGTCGCTCGAGTGCAACGCCTGACCCAGGGCGCCAAGGCCGCAGAGTCCCCCAACAACGTCGGGGGCCGCAGGGCCTTCCCGCCCAAGGCGGAGAAGGACTGGTCCAAGAAGGTCAACAGGAAGGAAAGGGCTTTGGCCCGCCTGTCCGCGCTGGCCGCATCATCCGATGTGGAAGCTGTCAAGAAGAGAGGGCACAAGTTCGACGAGAACGTCACCCTACCGATCGTCATCGAGGACGATGTCGAGGCGTTGAAGAACACCTCCGCCGTCCTGGAGACCTTGCGCAGCATCGGTCTGGAGCAAGACATCATACGCAGCAAGGAAGGGAAACATGTCCGTGCTGGAAAAGGCAAGATGCGATCCAGGCGGTTCAAGTCCCCCCGCTCTATGCTTATCGTCGTTTCGAACGAAAAGGCGGACCTCTTCACCGGTGCCAAGAACCTGCCCGGAGTGGAGATCGCCTACGCGGACAAGCTGAACGCCGGAAACCTGGCCCCAGGTGGAATGCCCGGGCGGTTGACCGTGTTCTCAGAGTCCGCCATGAAGAAGGTAGGAGAGTGGTGCTGATGACGAAGAAGAACGTTCTGTTGCACCCGTACGTTACAGAGAAGACCATGAACCAGATGACCGGCTCGCCCGCCATGGACTACAAGGACGGCAACAAGCTGGAGTTCTTAGTGCTGCGCACCGCCAACAAGGCGGATATCAAGAAGGCGTTCGAGGAGCAGTTCCAGTGCAAGGTCGCGAAGGTGTGGACCAGGACCGCACGGGACGGCAAGCACGCGGTCGTGAAGCTAGCTGAAGGCTACTCTGCCGAGGACATCGGCATGAGGATCGGAGTGTTCTGAGGGGAGTGACATGGGAAAGAACCTGAGACAGCAGAGGCGCGGGCGCGGTGGTATGACCTATACCTCCCCGAGCCACAGGCACGTCGGAGATATCCATCTCCCGCTCGCCACCCAAAAGAGCGGCAAGGTCGTTGACATAATGCACGCACCTGGCCGCCTATGCCCGGTGGTCAAGGTCGACTTCGGAGGCGAGACCAACATCATGCTGGCGGCCGAAGGAGTCATGGTCGGGCAGAACGTCTCCGTCGATGGGACCGGTTCAGTGGCGGCGGGGAACGTCATGCCATTGTCCAACATCCCTGAGGGTACCCTCGTCTTCAACATCGAGGGTCGCCCCGGAGACGGAGGCAAGTACGCGAGGGCGGCCGGTAACTCGGCCACGATCGTCACCAAGGGAGAGCAGGTCGTCATGCTCATGCCCTCTGGCGCCTTCAAGAACTTCGACTCGCGTTGCCGCGCCACGGTTGGTATCGTTGCCGGCGGAGGCCACACGGAGAAGCCCTTCGGAAAGTCTGGGAACAAGTTCCATGCCCTCCGAAGCAGAAGTAAGGCATATTTCAAGGTCAAGGGTATCGCCATGAACCCGGTGGACCACCCCCACGGAGGTGGCGGTCACCCGCACGTCGGCAAGCCCAGCACTGTGTCGAGGAATGCCCCACCAGGACGTAAGGTTGGTAGGCTCTCACCACAGAAGAAGAAGAAAGGTAAGAGGTGACCATAAATGGCTGAAGAGAAGCTCACCGGAACAAAGTCCTCCCGTAGGAAGCAGCGCAAGAAGAAGACGCTGATCACCTCCAGGAAGAAGAAGGAGTTCACCTACCGCGGTTTCACCCTGGAACAGTTGCGGGAGATGCCCTTCGAGGAGGTCCTGGAGCTGATGCCCAGCCGCATCAGGAGGACCTTCGTTCGCGGATTCAACGAGGAACAGAAGACCGCCTTCGACAAGATCAAGTCCGGGGACCATGACGTGGTGCGCACGCACCGCAGGGACATCCCCATCATCCCGGAGTTCGTCGGAAGGAAGGTATCGGTCTACAACGGCAAGGAGTTCAAGGAGATCGAGATCAGGCCTGAGATGATCGGGCACTATCTGGGCGAGTTCAGCATGACAAGGAAATCTGTCAAGCACTCCGGTCCAGGTGTCGGTGCTACCCGTTCGTCCAAGTTCCTGCCGCTCAAGTGAGGTGTGTTGCAATGGTTGGATACACAATGGAAGCTGACGCGGACACGACCTCTAGGGCATTAGGGAAGGAGATACCGATCTCCCCCAAGTTCTCCCGAGAGGTCTGCCGCATGTTGAGGGGCAAGCCCGTCAACGACGCCCTGAAGATGCTCGAGGAGGTGGCCGAGCTGACACGCCCGGTCCCCATCCGCCGCTACAACATAGGCGTGGCGCACAAGCAGGGAGTGGGGCCGGGGCGATACCCGGTGAAGGCCGCCAAGGCCATCCACAAGGTGATCGAGAGCGCCAAGTCCAACGCCGAGTACAAGGGCTTGGATGCGGACAACATGCGCGTCAAGATCGTCGCCGCCCACCTGGGCCGCACCATCGCAGGCTATATGCCTAGGGCGCATGGCAGAAGCACCCCCTGGAACCAGCAGACCGTCAACATCGAGGTCATCCTTGAGGAGATGAGTTAAATGGCAAGCGAGAGGAAGTTCATCGCTGAGAACATTAGGAGAGTGCTCCTCAAAGAGTATCTGATGCGCACCGTCGACCGAGCTGGCTTTGGCGGTGTGGACGTGCAGCGTACCCCTATGGGGACGCGTGTCACGCTCACCACCGAGAGGCCGGGCATCGTCATCGGGCGGAAGGGTTCCGCCATCAAGATGCTCACCACCGAGATCGAGAGGCGG
>JGI20214J51650_10003150_pt1 | contig 10360 bp, 6 predicted proteins | sample WetSurMetagenome_FD_51650 | JGI IMG/M metagenome (IMG submission 51650)
GAAAGGCGGACGGGCGGAACTGGATCGATTGTTCGGTCTTGACAAACTGGAAAAAGTCTACAAAGGGATAAGCGACGAATTGAAGTTAAAAGAGGGGGAGCAGGAGATCCTAGCAAAGCAATTGGCCAGGTATCCGCAGGATGCGCATATCACTTGGGAAAAAGAGATCGAACGCATTCTTTCGGAGCGCAAGAACACTGAAAAGCGNCTGGAAGAATTCCGGTTAAACCAGAAGATAACCGATTCGAAGATAGACCAGCTTGAAAAGAAGATAGANGAGATGCGCGCTGTCAAGAAANGAAAAGACGAGATATCCTCAAAAGTAAACGAGCTTGCCGTGAAGTGCGCGGGCGCAGGGAAAGANATNGAATCCCTCAAAGAGAATCTGCGTCTCCTGGACGAGAAGAAGGCCGAGATCGAGATACTCATTNCCGCTTCAGAAGGCCTGAAGAAGTATTCCCCTATAAAAGAGCTCNTCATANGCCTTTNTGAGGATGAGAAAAAGATCGCCTTACTCGCAGGGCTGCCCGAGAAAAGAAAGGCTTTCGAGGATGCTGAGAAGGCATTGAATAACAAATACGGCCTGGAGATAGAATACGAGGCAAACACTCAAAAGGCGTCAAAGCTGCGCAGCGACAAGGAGGTTAAGCGTCAGCAGCTTGTCGATCAGAAGAATTACATAAAGGAACTTGCGTCTCTCTCCGGGAAGGCCAAATGTCCGAGATGCAATCAGAGGCTTACTGAATCGCATGTCTTTGATGAAAGGAAGGCGGCCGAGGACAAGGTGCTTGCACTGGACCGGGAGATAAAGGAACTGTCNGCTGANCTGTTATCCACGCAGGGCAAATCAGAGGCCGTGAAGAATCTTCTAGACGAACTTGTGAAAAAGGAGATAGAGAACAGGCAGCGCAAGTGTGAAATAGAGAAGGGAATTGCGGAAGAAGAAACCCTTCGATTTGACGTAAAGACGATAGGAGACGGGCTGTCTATTGCAGGATATGCCGGGGAGTCTCTCAAAGAGGTTGAGGGGCGGATAAAGGAACTGGCGGGGATAGACGCCCGGGTCAATATCTACCGGGAAGAGATAAAAAAGGAAAATCATTTTACAAAAGAGCTAAAACTCAAAGAGGAGCTTCTGTCCAAGTTATCCTCAGAAGAAAAACGTCTGTCGGACGAATCCGGAAAACTTAGCTATGACGACGCCCTGCTTGAAGACCTCCGGAAAAGAAGAGAGGGTTTCATGGCAGTCAAGTCCGGGGCGGCCGTAGAAATAGAGCGTGCCAATTCTCTTCTTCGGGAGGGACAGGCAAAGGAATTGGAACTTTCAACCCGGAAAAAGGAATTAGCCGATTACAAAGAAAAAGAAAAGGAGCTTTTGTCGTCGACGAGCCTTATGAGAGAAGCAAGAGAGATATTCCACACAGACAAGGGGGTTGTAAAGTACCTGCGGGAAAAATACATACGGCAATTAGGCATCCTCTTGACAGAGCATTTCCGCAGGATTAACCAGAATCCCAAATACAAGGACATAGTATTCGACCAGGACTACGAACTGGAAATAAGGGGGCCCGAGGGGAATTTTGCAGTGGACCAATTATCCGGAGGAGAACGCGTCCAGATAGCGATCGCCTTACGCATGGCGCTTTTGGAATTGCTCTCGCCCATGCGCCTACTTATGCTCGACGAACCGTTCGGGAGCCTGGACAAGGACCATAGAGAAGCGCTCGGAGAATCCCTTAACAGGATAGCCGGCGAAGGGCAGCTATTGATAGTCACGCACATACCGGTTGATTCGCTGCAACTTCCGGAACTGGATCTAGGTGGATATTGAATAGATATAAGAAACAGAGAAAAAAACAAACAAAAATATAATCAATCAAAGAGATATTCGTTCCCTACTCTCTTCTCGGGGGTCTTCTCTTCTGGTAACAATCCCTGCAGTACACAGGTCTGTCGGCATCGGGTTTGAAGGGAACCTCGGTTTCCTTTCCGCAGTCAGCGCACGTTACCTTATGCATTTCTTTAGGCCCAAAACCTCCTCTTTTTTCCATTTTTTTTATGTGACGCCCCATACTGAGACATCTAGGATATAATATCCATTCCATATTTATAAATAGGCTGGCAGGGTGCCTCTTTACCTTATAAAAAAGTGCGTAAATCTCTCCTGGCNGGATTCATAGGCGACGTCCACTCTCTCTACCTTCGCTGCTGCCGGTCCGGTATGGCACCATTTGATGACTTCGTTGACCTTGTCTGCCTCCCCCTGTAAAACTGCCTCCACGCTGCCGTCCTTGAGGTTCTTGACCCATCCCATCAGCATGTGTTTTTTGGCCTCCCTCCAGAGATTCGCCCGGAAGGAAACACCCTGTACGTGGCCGCGGATAAATACGTGAGCCGTTGCCTGAGCGTTAGTTTTCATTTTATGCTAATCATTTATATGTTATCCAGTAATATCCATTCGATTCCCTGACAGAAAGGTCCATACTATATAACTCTGAGATGTTCTTGTCCGTGAGCATATCTTCTTTTTTCCCATCGCCGAATATCTTTCCGTCTTTTACAAGGACCACTCGCCCTATCTCCGGGATTATCTCATTTATCCTGTGGGTTATCAGAAAAATGTTTTTGCCGGATGCCGCTATCTTTCGCAGTATCTCCAGGAAACCATGCGCGGCCTTGATATCCAGGCCGGCAGTCGGTTCGTCGAGTAGAAGGATTTTCGGGTCGTTTACAAGCGCCCTTCCTATCAAAAACTTCCTTGCTTCCCCGAGAGACAATTTAGACATATATTTGTCCGACAGATGCGCGATCCCAAGGAATTCTATGACCGAGGCTGCCTTCTCTCTCATCTCGGAAGTAATATCCTGGTGATAATATAACCCGATGCTTCCGAAGAATCCTGAAAGGACGACGTCCCTCCCGGTAATCTCCTTGGAACTAGCTATATGCAATTCCGACGATACAATCCCGAAGCTATCGCGTAATTCGAATATGTCCCATGAGGACTTGCCATAGATCTTTATTGGCATCTTGCCATCGGAGGATATGGGATAATACTCCTTTGTTATGAGCTTTATGAGAGACGACTTGCCGGCGCCGTTCGGCCCCATTATTGCGATGTTCTCGCCAGGGAAAACCTTGAGAGATACACTATCTAATATGCTGTGGCCGTCTTTTGCTACTGTTGCTTTATCTATCTCGATTATCGGCTCCATTATATATTCTCACATACTTTTTTGTCTTCAATCCATTATAATTGTTCAAATGGAACTAATGAAGGAAGAAGATTTCTCGATATGGTACCACAAAGTCCTGGAGGACGCAGGCATATTAGATATGCGATACCCCATAAAAGGAATGCTGATCTACCGGAAATGGGGACTATTTATCATACGGGAGATGCAGCGCTTCCTGGAAAAGCGCCTGGAAGACGTGGGTCACGAACCAATACTATTTCCGGTCCTGATATCCGAGGAGGTCCTTGGAAAGGAGACCGACCACATCGCTGGATTCGAAGAACAGGTCTTCTGGGTCACGCACGCGGGAAAGAATGAACTGGAAAGAAAGCTTGCCCTGCGGCCCACTTCAGAGACTCCGATGTATGAGAGCTTCTCTCTATGGATCCGTTCGCATACTGATCTACCATTAAAAGTTCACCAGAGCGTTTCAGTGTACCGCTACGAAACCAAGCACACAAGGCCGCTCATACGGGGGCGTGAATTCCTTTGGAACGAGGGGCATGCTGCTCACGCAACTGCAGAAGGTGCGGCAGAGAATGTGGAAGAGATCAAGCGGATATACGGCGAACTCATAAGCGACCTCCTATGCATTCCCGCGATAATCGACAAGCGCCCCGAATGGGACAAATTCCCCGGCGCGACCGAGACATACGCTTTCGATACGCTCATGCCCGACGGAAAGACCCTGCAGATAGGGACGGCGCATAACCTTGGTCAGAACTTCTCCAAGGTCTTTAACATACAGTTCGAGACAGCGGACGGCAAAAAGGAATACGCCTATCAGAGCTCATACGGCCCCAGTTTCGGCCGGCTTCTTGCGGCTCTCATAGGGATACACGGCGATGCCAAAGGATTGGTCCTGCCGCCGAAGGTTGCGCCGATACAGATAGTTATCGTTCCAATCATATTCAAGAAGACGGAAGGAGAAGTCGCGCAGATCATCGAATACGCGAAGAGCGTGAAGGACAGACTTTCCTCGATGGGCCTGCGCGTGGAGATCGATTCGAGCGACAAGCGCCCCGGTGACAAGTACTACTATTGGGAGATGAAGGGGGTTCCGCTTCGCATGGAAGTTGGCCCCAGGGACCTTGCGGCGAGAAAAGTCGTTTACGCCAGGAGGGATACCGGAGAAAAGAAAGAGCTCTTATTCGACGACCTATCTTCGGTGAACAGCATATTCGAAGACATCGCAGGCAGCCTGCGCCAGAAGGCCGCAGACAAACTCAGCTCGGGGCAGCTGACTGCAAAGAGCTATTCTGAATTCGAATCAGTCCTCGGCAAAGGCATTGTCTCCACCGGCTGGTGCTGTGAAAAAGCATGCGCTGACAAGATAGAAGAAACCGCATCCATACTCTCTGTCATGGACGAGCCAGGGATATGCGTCGTCTGCGGAAAACCTGGAAAAGCTATCAGGGCGGCAAAGACTTACTGAGACTGCGCCCAGGCATTTATCAAGGCGATGACGTCGCTTAGGGCCGCCTCATTTTCAACCCATTCATTTATGTAGGCTACGACCTCAGAAAGAGATACTTCTCCGCAGGGTGAGTAGTCCCCCGCTAGGCTGCATGATGCCTCAGTAGATGTCGTCGTGCTGCCGGTTGTCGTAGTGGTAGTAGTTACCTGCGGGGCGGTGGTGCTTGTCATACTTGTGCTGGTGGAAGTGCTGGTCGATGTCGTACTGCTCGTGGATGTAGTTGTGCTGCTTGTAGCGATCGTTGTGCTTGTTGTAGTTGACGTGGTAGTTGTCGTCGTTGTAACTACTGTGAACCTGAGGGGAACCCTTGATTCCTCGATGCCGTCTTTCTTTACCACAAGTTCATAATCGTATGTAATGCCCCCCTCCAGATTGCTAGTGTTTATCGAAACCTGTATGGCTCTCTGTGTTCCTGCGCTCATGCTGCTGATAGTCGACGGGTTCGGCTGTGAATAGCTGCATGCTCCTTCTCCTGAGAAATTCAGTTTGAGGGCGTAATTCTGAGCGCTTCCTGGATTGTAAATGAGGATCCCTAAGTCGGAAAATGTTTCAATAAAGTATTTTATGTCCGCTCCTATGATCTCCTCCTGGCCTATGCCAAGCAGGTCGCTTCTGTGATTGGACCAGTATCCTGTGTCGTTCCAGGTTCCGTAATGGTATACAAGGTCCATGTCAAGGTCTTTTGAAGGAGTGTTCCACGTAAGGGTTGCATTCATATAACGGGCGCCGGTAAGATCAAGGCCTGAAGTGCTCTTTTTCCAGATAATATTATTAGTGGTTGAACCGTAGGGAACTGTGCCTGTGATCGCGTTATTTGCTGTGTTTTTTTGCATTACTGCGTCTATCTGAAGATTAGTGATCGAAATTCCGTCGTTTATTAGCGTATAGTTCAGGACATATTGACNGCCCTTTGTTAGNANNCCTTGCCATGTTTTAGGCTCCAGCCTGATTGCGGAGTCATATGATACGGTAAGATTGAATGCAAGAGGGGACGTTGATAATTTATAGGAACTAACTGCTGCCCAGTATTCCTGATAGGCGGGGTTTGAAAGAATTAGGTGTTCTTCGGTTGTGTCTCCTTGGCCCGAATAATTATAAAGGCCGCCATCCGGGCCGTAAAGGTAGAGGTCTAGGTCGTTATCTATTCCCGGCCACGTAAGGTTCACTCTAAGCCGTGTCCCATTGTAGTTTGCCAGTTTGTAGAACCTCCAGTCTCCCCATTCTCCAGCGCTGGAGGGTAACGGACCGCACCCGTCCTGAGTATGTGCTGAACAGTCATGGTTTGTAGTAGAGTATATCTTTCCGTTCCCTACCAGGGGAACCGTAAGTGAGAAGGGGATTCTGATGCTGTCGTTCGATGAATTGATGTGCAGGATAGTTGCATAAGTTCCCGGGGGCGTGTCTTGTTCTGGCTTGAAGATTACCTGAAACGTCTTTTCTTCCAGCGGGCCTAATTGGATAACCTCAGGGAAGATGAGACTCGACGCAGGCAATATGTTATCCTGTTTGATGTCCGAAAGCTCTTGCGTATTAAGAGACACGCTGATCGCATAATCGTTTTTGTTATTAATTCTCATTGAAGCTGTAGCGTTCATCCCGGGGAATACTACTTCTTCCCATATCGGTTTTTCATTTATTGATGCATGGAGATTGGAGGTAATCGCTCTTGTGAGGTTTATGAGTCCTGCCCCCGCATCAAACGGGTGTCCTGTTATCGGCTCGGCTGAGCCTATTAAGAGCGATTTTATCTGGGCCGGTGTCAGGCTTCTGTTGTATTCCAGCAGGACTGCGGCCGCTCCTGCTACGTGGGGCGTAGACATGGAAGTTCCCCCCTTTGTTCCGTATCCTCCTCCGGGGATCGTCGAGTAGATCGCATAGCCCGGTGCAAGTACTTCAGGTTTAAACCTCCCGTAAGGTGCAGGTCCTCTGGAACTGAAATCAGGGATTGTATCGTCTGCCGCGGAAACAGTACCCTGATCTTTGTCTCCCCCGACGGCTATCACGCTCCTGGATGTTGCAATGTCTGCTAATGTTCCTTCGCCAGGCCCTTCGTTTCCTGCCGCGGCAACTACTGTAACTCCCCTTCTGGTCGTTGCGTCCAGCAGCATCTGGATAGGGGTCTCTCCACTACTTGGCTGCTTGTTTGTCCCAAGTGAAAGGGAAATAATATTTGCACCGTTGGCTACTGCCCAGTCTATTCCTGCTATGATGTTACTGTCTGTGCAACTTGAATTACAAACCTTCACTGCAAGAAGCCTCGCATCCGGAGCAACTCCTTTTATATCTCCGTTCGCTGCTGCTATGCCTGCACAGTGCGTTCCATGACTCACATCATCCATGGGGTCTGCGTCCAGATTCACAAAATCGTATCCTCCCAGTACTTTGCAGGAGATTCCAATACAGCCTCCGAGGTCAGGGTGAGTGTAATCTATCCCTGTGTCGACTATTGCTATCGTGACGTTCTTTCCTGTGTAGTTCAAGACCGTATTAACATAGGTCGCGCCGATAGTATCCATATTTGCCCCCATTAGATGCGCATTTTGCGATTCCGTGATCGGTAAAGGGGATATCTCATCATAGAAAATTTTTAAGACATCCTGGTTTTTCTCCAATTCCTCAAGATCTTCAGAACTGATGTCCGCAGATACTGCGTTTATCAGGTCATATCTCTTTTTGATATGGATATTTATACCCTCCAGGTCGGAGTCGCTTCTTTTTAGGGTGATTATGACCGGTATTTTTCCTCCCTGGCTATACTCCTGCAGTTTTAAGGCGAGGGCCGGAGCAATCTTTAGGTCTTTTGCCCCCGGTAGAATTGACGGGAAGGCATAATTAGACAAAAACAGGATTAGCAGCAGGTAGAAAATGATTTTTTTTGTTTTACCTATGTCACTTATCATTTTTTTAAATTATTAAGCACCAAATACGTTATTAATTAAGTACTTTCCATGAAAAAACAAAACGTTTCGGCTCCGGCCGGTGGAGCGGGTCTTATACGATACTTCGACGTGGACGAAGGCGGCCCCAAGATGGACCCAAAGCTGGTGATAGGAGTAGTCATAGCTATAATAATACTGGAAATACTCTCTTCTGTGCTGATGAATACCTCCGGAGTATAGAACTCTTTTGGTTTTCTATCTAAGTAGTCTGTAGAAAAAAATAGTCCTCTTTTTAGTTATTTTTCGGATTAGCTATTTCTCTCATATATTATATTGAGAATGAGAGTGGTGAACGCGTCCGGGGATTGCCTTACCTCACGTAGGCTGGCTACCCAGTCACTTCCTCAATCCCGCTACCTCAACAGCATCACTTATTGTAGTTAGGGCTGCTTCCTTCCGGACCTGACCCGATTCCTGCCTTAAGCGATCCGATGAGACGAGAAATCATAGTTAGAAAAACCGGACCGACCTAGCGATCAGTAAGCCGCCTCCCGGACTTCAGCCCCTCCATGAGGACGATTGAAGGTAACAGAGGACGCCCATCCCCCCGGCCTAGTTCACCAATTAATTAATGGATTACCCGATTAAAAACGCTTTTTCTTAACACGTTTTTATATAAGGTGGGAATAATAAATAATGTATTTCGGAAATGCTAAATTTTCCGTTCACTCTTAATAAAAAATGAAAAACCCGGGAAGGATTACTGGCATCTTGTTTGTCATAGCACTGTTTTTTCTGTTAACTGGATTATCTTATGCCGCTGGGACGCCCGTCATCTCTGATGACGGATTCGCCAAGGCGTATTTCAACCTCTATAAGGGTTACATCTCAGCAGACAAGGAAAAAGTCAACGAAACGAAAAAGGAACTATTAGACGTCGTTGACTACTACCTGAGCGAATCGGAAATATCCGCCCACCTGAGCAGGGTAGGAACCCGGTCGAATAAGATGATCGGCAGCATTCTTGCCGACAACGGTGTTGAATTTGACTGCGGTCCCTGCAATGAGTCCTCATTCGGCCAGAGGTGCTGCATCTTCCGTGTCGGTTTGATGCCTACGATCTACGAATGCGTTGGAACAGAGGTTGTAGGGGTTACGAGCTACACCTGGGTAAACCCGACAGTGAACGGCCAGCCCATGATATGCCAATTCGGATGCTGCCGCGACAAATGCTGCTCTGATCCTGACAGAACGACCACTACAAGCGGATCAACCACTACTTCAACCACTCTTGCGGGAGGAGACCACTGCAAAGACGACGGAGAATGCTATTCCAAATACGGACCGTGCTGGATATGCCCCTCGCAGGGAGCGAACTGCACAAAGAAAATCATATGCGTAACAGCCCAGGATTGCAAAGACAGGTATACCTCCAACGTGGACTGGAAATGCGACATAAACGGTTGCTGTATCCCTCCGATAACCTCTACAACGACTACAACGAGTTCCTCATCGACTACCTCTACTACTCTCGCAGGGGACAACTGTCAAAATGACATAGGCTGCTACCAAACATACGGCCCCTGTTACACCTGCCCGCATGTAGGAGGAAACTGCTCTCTGGTGACTATGATGTGCCAGAATTCGCAGGACTGCAAAGACAGATACGTATCGAACGACGACTGGACGTGCGACTCCAACAACTGCTGCATACCGCCGGTGACAACATCGACGACAAGCACATCGTCCTCGTCCTCATCGTCATCCTCGTCGTCGACCTCGTCATCCACTTCGTCATCCACCTCGTCATCCTCCTCTTCGTCTTCTTCAACGACCTTGGAGACTTCCACGACAACGACCACGAGCACTACATCGACTACTGAAGCCCAGACCTGCTACGACGGAACGCCCGTAGGTGAATGTTCATCCAGCTTCCCGCAGCTATGCTGCGTATCGGATCCGGCCCAATCCAATCTGCCGTACTTCCAGAACGATCCATCATGTACTGGTGCGGGAGGAACGTGCGGAGCCGGTCCAACCCCGACGCCTACTCCTACTCCCACGCCTACGCCAACCCCCACTCCAACGCCCACGCCTACGCCTACACCCACTCCGACGCCTACGCCTACACCCACTCCAAACCCGGACTGCCCGTCGCCATGCTGTGCCGTAGGAGACACAAGCTGCGAACTCAATTGCAACTCCGGCAACCCTGAAAATTGTCTCGGCAGTACGACCATATTCAACTGCGACTACTCCGGCGGCTATTTCACCCTGGAATGCAGCGACGGCGCAGGATCAACGTATTCCACTAAATGGCAGTGCGATGACGCCACATGCGGCGGTTCCTCGACCGGATGTAATGACGTGTGCAAAAATCTTGGCCATTCCTCTGGAACGTGTGTTGATCCGGCGGTAGCAACATGCAGTATCTCTGCTACAGCAGGCGACAGATACTGTGCTGGAACGACGAAATGCTGCTGCAAGGATAATAACCCGCCAACACCCGCGGGATGCACGAAAGCATGCACTGATCTGTTTGGCTCCACTGCCACCGGAAGCTGTGTCGATCCAAGCGTAGCCACTTGTTCCAAATCTGCTCCGCTGGGCGACTCGGCATGCACGAGCCCGACGAAATGCTGTTGCAGCACGGGTACAGGGACGTGCGATGATAAAGACGTCAAAACAGCGGGCCAGGCGAACTTCGACGAAGCCAGCTCTTGTTCAGACAGTTTAGGAGCTCACGCTGATAGGTGCGTTACTGGCGG